>Ga0209135_1000564_pt1 | contig 13259 bp, 7 predicted proteins | sample LauGreSBDMM110SD_4_FD_187570 | JGI IMG/M metagenome (GOLD analysis project Ga0209135, IMG submission 187570) | Freshwater lake microbial communities from Lake Michigan, USA - Su13.BD.MM110.SD (SPAdes) (version 3) | ecosystem: Environmental > Aquatic > Freshwater > Lake | place: Lake Michigan, USA... | reverse complement strand
GCCACCGAGGTGATGTTGGAAGAAGTGGCCAAGCGCTACTGACCCCATGTTCCACAAAATCCTGATTGCCAACCGAGGCGAAATCGCCTGCCGCGTCGCTGCCACTGCCCGCCGCATGGGTCTGCGTACCGTGGCTGTTTACTCGGATGCGGACGCGAATGCGGCCCATGTGCAAGCTTGCGATGAAGCGGTGCATATCGGCGGCAACGCGCCTCAAGACAGCTATTTGAAATGGCAGCACATCCTTCAAGCAGCCATGCAAACCGGCGCACAAGCCATCCACCCAGGCTATGGTTTTTTAAGCGAGAACGCTGACTTTGCCAATGCCTGCCTGCAAGCGGGCGTGGTGTTCATTGGACCATCCTCTGCATCGATTCAGGCCATGGGATTGAAGGCCGCGTCCAAGCAGTTGATGGAAAAAGCCGGTGTGCCCTTGGTGCCGGGCTACCACGGCGCAGACCAAAACCCCGCTTTGTTGTCCAGTCAAGCCAAGCGCATCGGTTTTCCGGTGCTGATCAAAGCCAGCGCGGGCGGTGGCGGCAAGGGCATGCGCATCGTCAACCGAGCCGAGGACTTTGACGAGGCCTTGGCGTCTTGCCAGCGTGAGGCCAAAAACAGTTTCAGCGACGACGCGGTGCTGATAGAAAAATACGTACAGCGTCCGCGGCATATTGAAATTCAGGTGTTTGGCGACAGCCACGGCAATATTATTCATTTGCATGAGCGCGATTGCTCGGTTCAGCGTCGGCATCAAAAGGTGTTGGAAGAGTCACCGGCGCCTGGTTTGTCTGGCGAATTGCGCGAACGCATGGGCGCAGCAGCGGTGGCAGCTGCTCAAGCGGTCAGTTATGTGGGCGCGGGTACGGTGGAGTTCATCGTCGAGCAGTCCGAGCGCGGCATGGATTTCTTCTTCATGGAGATGAACACCCGCTTGCAAGTGGAACACCCTGTCACCGAAGCGGTCACCGGCTTGGACTTGGTGGAGTGGCAATTACGCATCGCCTCGGGCGAGCCCCTGTCATTGACGCAAGCGCAGGTGAGGGTGCAAGGCCACGCCATCGAAGCGCGTATTTGTGCCGAAACGCCAGACAACGATTTCTTGCCAGCCACAGGCAGCTTTCATGTCATGCGCATACCCTTGGCGCAACGCTTCACTACCGGCACGGTGCGCTGGGACAGCGGCGTTCGCGCGGGCGACGAGATCAGCCCTTACTACGACTCCATGATCGCCAAGCTCATCGTCCATGGCGACACCCGCGAGCAGGCCTTGGCTCGTTTAGACCAAGCCCTGAGTGAGTTGCATATCGTGGGTGTGGCCAACAACGTGGGGTTTTTGCGGCAGGTGGTGCGCAGTCCGTCATTTGCACAAGCGCAGTTAGACACGGCGTTGATTCAGCGCGAAAAAGACCAGCTGTTTCACCAACAGCCTTTGCCCATCGCGCTGGCCGTGGCAGCGGCCATGGCCCATGGCTTGGCTGTAGAAGCGCCGCGTGGCAGTGCTTGGGTCGACCCTTGGTCGCACACCGATGGTTGGGTGATGCAAGGCCAAAGCCTGCGCAAGTTTGACTATGTTTGTGGCGAGGAAACGGGCTCGGCCTTGCTGACCCGTTCTGGCCATGGCTCCACTCAGCTGCAAATAGGCGATCATGCCCATCCCTTGCTGTGGCAAGTTCACGGTGAAGCAGTCCAGCTGCAATGGGGCGAGCAGCGCCTGCGCGCACAGGTGTATGCGGTGAAAGACCAGCTGCATGTGTTTGCTGATGTGGGCAGTGCCAGCATACATTTCGTCAACCCCTTGGCACACGCTGCGCAAGGGTCAGCGGCCAGCGGTAATTTGTCTGCCCCTATGCCTGGCAAGTTGTTGAGCTTTGCAGTGAAAGTGGGCGACAGGGTGAAAGCGGGCCAAGCCTTGGCGGTGATGGAGGCCATGAAGATGGAACACACCGTGGCTGCACCTGCCGACGGCACAGTCGCCGAACTCCTGTACGCGCCAGGCGACCAAGTGCATGAAGGTGCGCCTTTGCTGCGCCTTGAATCGCAGGAGGCCTGAGATGAACCTTACCCCTTGGCATGTGTTGCAAGAGCGCTGGTTGTCTGCACAGCAAACCCCTGCAGACGAACACCCTCTCTCGCCTTGTATGTCGATTTGCACCATGAATGAAAGTACAGGTGAATGCGTGGGTTGTTTGCGCACCTTGGACGAGATTGGCTGTTGGGCATATGCCAGCGCGCAGGAGCAGCACCGCATTTGGGGACGGTTGGGTGAGAAAATTTCACATAACGATACCAGCTCACAGGGTTTGCCCTAGGGTTGTCAGCAGAGGTTCAGCTTGAAGTCAGTCCACGGCAAGCACACATCACCACAATGCGAGATGGTCCAATCACTGGGCCCTGTAAACCTTAGGAGACCCCATGGCCATCGTGCATGAAGACCGACCAATGTCGTCGGAAGAGAAAAAAGTTATTTTCGCGTCATCCCTCGGCACGGTTTTCGAGTGGTACGACTTTTACCTGTACGGTTCACTCGCAGCGATCATCGCCAAGCAGTTTTTCAGCGGATTGGACGCCGGTTCGGCCTTCATCTTCGCGCTGTTGGCTTTTGCCGCAGGCTTTATTGTGCGACCCTTTGGCGCCATCTTCTTTGGCCGCTTGGGCGACATGATTGGACGCAAGTACACCTTCTTGGTGACCATTCTCATCATGGGCTTGTCTACCTTCATCGTCGGCATCCTGCCCACCTACGCCAGCATTGGCGTGGCCGCACCGATCATCCTGATCGGTTTGCGCTTGCTGCAAGGCTTGGCTTTGGGCGGTGAGTATGGAGGTGCAGCTACCTACGTGGCAGAACACGCGCCGCATGGCAAGCGTGGTGCCTACACCGCCTGGATTCAAACCACTGCCACCTTGGGCCTGTTCTTGTCTTTGTTGGTGATTTTGGGAACACGCACCGCCCTTGGCGAAGAAGCTTTTGCCGACTGGGGTTGGCGCATTCCTTTCTTGGTCTCCATCGCTTTGTTGGCCATATCGGTCTACATCCGTTTGTCGATGAACGAGTCACCCGCTTTCGTGAAAATGAAGGCTGAAGGCAAAACCTCTAAAGCACCCTTGACCGAGTCTTTTGGCCAATGGAAAAACCTCAAGATCGTCATCTTGGCCTTGATTGGCTTAACCGCTGGCCAAGCCGTGGTTTGGTACACCGGTCAGTTCTACGCTTTGTTCTTCCTGACACAGTCCTTGAAGGTCGATGGCGCCACAGCCAATTTATTTGTCGCCGCATCGTTGATCATCGGAACACCGTTCTTTATTGTGTTTGGCGTCTTGTCTGACAAGATCGGTCGCAAGCCCATCATCATGCTGGGTTGTTTGCTGGCTGTGCTCACCTACTTCCCTGTGTTTGAGCAACTCACCAAAGCGGCCAACCCCGATTTGCACGCTGCGCAACAAGCCAACAAAGTGGTGGTCATCGCTGACCCTGCCGAGTGTTCCTTCCAGTTCAACCCCACAGGCACAGCCAAGTTCACTTCTACTTGCGATATCGCCAAGCAAAAATTGGCGGCCAACTCTGTCAGCTACTCCAATGAAATTGCAACTGCAGGTACACCGGCGTTGATCAAGGTAGGTGACGTGGAAATCAAAACCACCGTCTCGCCTGAAGATGTGGCTGCTGCCAAAGAAGTGGCCGAGCAAAAATTGGCGACTTTGAAAGCTGAAGAGCCTGTCAACGCAAAAGCTGTGAAAGCTGCTGAAGATGCTTTGAAAAACCTCTCGGATGAGAAGAAAAGCAAAGACGCTGTCATTTCCGCCAACTTGAGCGCGGCGTTGAAAGCGGCTGGCTATCCCGCCAAAGCCGACCCTGCCAAAGTGAACAATATTTATGTCATTGTTATTCTGACGTATCTGGTGATTTTGGTGACCATGGTCTATGGTCCCATCGCCGCCATGTTGGTGGAAATGTTCCCCACCCGCATCCGTTACACATCGATGTCTTTGCCGTATCACATTGGTAACGGTTGGTTTGGCGGTTTGTTGCCCACCACTGCGTTTGCCATCGTGGCGCAAACCGGCAATATGTACAACGGCTTGTGGTACCCCATCATCATCGCTGGCGCCACCTTCATCATTGGCACCTTGTTCATCAAGGAAACCAAAGACGTAGACATCTACGCCGACGATTGATTTTTCGGATAAATGCCTGTCAAGCCCTCCCCTAGCGGAGGGCTTTTTTTTACCTACAATCCGGCACCCGTGGGAGATCCGCCATCGATATCTTTTTTCAACAAATCATCAATGGCTTGGTCTTGGGGAGTATGTACGCGCTGGTCGCGCTTGGCTACACCATGGTTTACGGCATCATCAACCTGATCAACTTTGCCCACGGCGAGGTGTTGATGGTGGGCGCACTTACCAGTTGGACGGTGGTTGGCTTGTTGCAAGAGCACGTGCCTGGTATGCCAGGTTGGCTGGTACTGCTCATTTCTTTAATGGTGGCTTGCACGGTGGCGGCGGCTTTGAACTTTGCCATCGAGAAGATTGCCTACCGCCCTTTGCGCGGCGCACCCAAGTTGGCACCCCTCATCACAGCCATTGGCATGTCCATCTTGTTGCAAACCTTGGCCATGATCATTTGGAAGCCCAACCACAAAGCTTTCCCAACCTTGCTGCCTGCTGACCCCATCGACATTGGCGGTGCGGTCATCACGCCCACGCAAATCATGATTTTGGGTGTGACCGCCATTTCGCTTGCCGTGCTGATGTGGGTGGTGAACGGCACACGTTTGGGTCGTGCCATGCGAGCCACCGCCGAGAACCCACGTGTGGCCACTTTGATGGGCGTGCGCCCTGACACCATCATCTCGGCCACTTTCATCATTGGCGCGGTGCTGGCCGCTTTGGCCGGTGTGATGTGGGCCTCCAACTACGGCACGGTGCAACACGCCATGGGCTTTTTGCCTGGCTTGAAGGCCTTCACCGCTGCGGTGTTTGGCGGCATCGGTAATTTGGCCGGTGCGGTGGTGGGCGGCATCTTGCTGGGCTTGATTGAGTCGATTGCCTCCGGCTATATCGGTGACCTTACGGGTGGTGTGTTGGGCAGCCATTACGCGGATATTTTTGCGTTTGTGGTGCTCATCATCGTGCTGACCTTGCGGCCTTCGGGCTTGCTGGGCGAACGGGTGGCGGACCGCGCATGAACAAGTCCAAACCCTCTACGTATGTGCTGTGGGCGATTTCCCTGCTGCTGCTGCCCTTGTTGCTTCAGTCGGTGGGCAATGCCTGGGTGCGTATCGCCGACATGGCGCTGCTGTATGTGCTGCTGGCGCTGGGCCTGAACATCGTGGTCGGTTACGCCGGTCTGCTTGATTTGGGTTTCGTCGCCTTCTTTGCGGTGGGTGCTTATGTGTTTGGTTTGCTGGCCTCGCCGCACCTGACCGACACCTTCCCATGGATAGCTGCCATGTTCCCCAACGGTTTGCACACGCCTTTGTGGGCGGTGATACCCATAGGCGCGGCCTTGGCAGGTTTGTTTGGCGTGTTGCTGGGTGCGCCCACTTTGAAGTTGCGCGGCGACTACTTGGCCATTGTCACCTTGGGCTTTGGCGAAATCATCCGCGTGTTCATGAACAACTTGGACAACCCCGTCAACATTACCAATGGCCCCAAGGGCTTGGGTGCTATCGACCCGATGACGGTGATGGGCCACCCCTTGTCGCGCAAATTGGATTTAGGCTTTGTCGAACTCTCCAGCGTCACCCAGTACTACTACCTGTTCTTGGCGCTGGTCTTGGTGAGTGTGCTGATTTGCTATCGGCTGCAAACCTCGCGCATTGGACGCGCTTGGATGGCGATTCGCGAAGATGAAATTGCGGCCAAGGCCATGGGCATCAACACCCGCAACTTAAAGCTGATGGCGTTTGGCATGGGTGCCACCTTTGGGGGAGTGGCGGGGGTGATGTTTGCTTCCTTCCAAGGCTTTGTGTCACCCGAGTCCTTTAGCCTCATGGAGTCGGTGATGATTGTGGCCATGGTGGTCTTGGGCGGCTTGGGGCATTTGCCCGGCGTCATCTTGGGTGCGGTGCTGTTATCGGCCTTGCCCGAGGTCCTGCGCTTCGTGGCCGGTCCTTTGCAAGCCATGACCGATGGGCGCTTGGATGCGGCCATCTTGCGCCAATTACTCATTGCTCTGGCCATGATCGTCATCATGCTGTGGCGCCCGCGTGGTCTGTGGCCCTCGCCTGAGCACGGCAAAGCCTTGCCCAGCAGCGGTAACAAGCTATGAACACGCCGGTATTGCAGGTACAAGGTATCTCTAAGCGCTTTGGTGGTTTGCAGGCTTTGAACGATGTGGGCATGACCATCCAAGCCGGTCAGGTGTATGGCTTGATTGGCCCCAATGGAGCGGGCAAGACCACCTTCTTCAATGTCATTACTGGTTTGTACACGCCCGACAGCGGCAACTTTATGCTGGCGGGTGCGCCCTACCAACCCACGGCGGTGCATGAAGTGGCGCAAGCCGGTATTGCCCGCACATTTCAAAATATCCGCTTGTTTGCCGAGATGACCGCGCTAGAGAACGTGATGGTGGGTCGCCATGTGCGCACCGGTTCGGGTTTGTTGGGTGCGATCTTTCGCACCGCCAAGTTCAAGCAAGAAGAAATTGACATTGCCGTGCGTGCCCAAGAACTGCTGGACTACGTCGGTATTGGCCATTTGGCCGAGTTCAAAGCACGCACCCTCAGTTACGGCGACCAGCGCCGTTTGGAAATTGCCCGCGCCTTGGCCACCGACCCCAAGCTGATTGCTTTGGATGAACCCGCAGCGGGCATGAACGCCACCGAGAAAGTGCAGTTGCGTGAGTTGATAGACCGCATCCGCAAAGACGGAAAAACAATTTTATTGATCGAACACGATGTGAAACTGGTCATGGGTTTGTGCGATGCGGTCACAGTGCTGGACTACGGCAAACAAATCGCGCAGGGCACACCGGCGCAGGTGCAGTCAGACCCCAAGGTGATTGAAGCGTATTTGGGCACGGGGGAGCATTGAGATGAGTGCCCCTGAAGTTTTGTTGAAGGTCAATAACTTGAAGGTGGCCTATGGCGGCATACAAGCCGTCAAGGGCATCAGCTTGGAAGTGCGTGAAGGTGAGTTGGTGTCCCTGATTGGTTCCAATGGCGCAGGCAAGACCACCACCATGAAGGCTATCACCGGCACCTTGGCGGCCACCTCGGGCAACATCGAGTACTTGGGCAAAGACATCCATGGCCAAGGTGCTTGGGACTTGGTTAAGCAAGGTTTGGTGATGGTGCCCGAAGGACGCGGTGTCTTCACCCGCATGAGCATCTTGGAAAACCTGCAAATGGGCGCTTACCTGCGCGACGACAAAGAGGGCATAGCAGCTGATGTGGACAGAGTGTTTACCTTGTTCCCGCGATTGAAAGAGCGCAGCACGCAGTTGGCCGGCACCTTGTCGGGGGGTGAGCAGCAGATGTTGGCCATGGGGCGTGCCTTGCTGAGCCGCCCCAAGGTCTTGTTGTTGGACGAGCCTTCCATGGGTTTGTCGCCCTTGATGGTCGACAAAATCTTTGAAGTGATCAGCGAAGTTGCTTCTATGGGTGTCACCCTTTTGCTGGTCGAGCAAAACGCCAGCCGCGCGCTCAAGATTGCCCAACGCGCTTACGTCATGGAGTCGGGCCAAATCAGTATGCAGGGTCAGGCCCACGAACTCTTACACGACCCGAAAGTGCGGGCCGCTTACCTCGGGGAATAGCTAAGGTATGGGACAGGGACAAATACGTATTCGGGGCGCCCGCCAGCACAACCTCAAAAATATCGACATCGATATTCACACGGGCGAATTGACCGTGTTCACCGGCCCCAGCGGTTCGGGCAAATCCAGCTTGGTGTTTGACACTTTGTACGCCGAAGGTCAGCGGCGTTATGTGGAAACTTTCAGCGCTTACGCGAGGCAGTTTTTAGACCGCATGGACCGACCGGCGGTGGACAAGGTGGACGGCGTGCCTGCGGCCATCGCGATTGACCAGACCAATCCTGTGCGCAGCTCGCGCTCAACCGTGGGCACCATGACCGAGCTCAACGACCATTTGAAGTTGTTGTTTGCACGGGCGGCACAGTTGTTTGACAAGCAGACCGCCGAGGCGGTCAAACATGACAATCCCCAAACCATTTTTGCGCAGCTGCAAGCCTTGAGTGTGGGCGACCCGCGCTGGGTCATCACCTTTCCGGTTCAGTTGCCTGCCAACACCACTGCAGATGAACTGCAAGCGTGGTTGAGCGCCAGTGGCTTTAGCCGTGTGCACACCCAACGTGCTGGCAAGGCCAAAGACGACCCTCAGGTACTGGACGTGGCCGCGGACAGGTTTCGGGTCCAAAGCGCAGAGCCTTCGCGGGTGATGGAAGCCATCGAAGTGGCTTTGCAACGTGGTAGCGGTCGCCTGACGGCTTACCGCATGGCACCGGATGCAGATGCCGAGTCCAAGGGTGAAGCCTTTGGTTTTTCAACCGGACTGCATTGTCCGGCCAGCGATGTGCGCTACAGCGACCCTACGCCGTCGATGTTTTCGTTCAACTCGCCAGCAGGCGCTTGCCCCAAGTGCAAAGGCTTTGGCCGTGTCATTGGCGTGGACTATGGATTGGTCATACCCAACGACAAACTCACGCTGCGCATGGGTGCAATCAAACCGATTCAAACCCCTGCTTGGCAAGAGTGCCAAGACGATTTGCTGCGACACGCCGAAACCGCTGGCATACCCCGCGACACACCGTGGAACAAACTCACCACAGAGCAACACCATTGGGTAATTCAAGGCTCACCCAATTGGACGGGTAAGTGGAACCAGCAGTGGTATGGCATCAAGCGGTTTTTTGAGTATTTGGAAACCAAGTCCTACAAGATGCACATCCGCGTGTTGCTGTCTAAGTACCGCAGCTACACGCCGTGTGGCGACTGTGGCGGTGCCCGTTTGAAAACAGATAGCTTGTTGTGGCGCATTGGCAGCATGGCCAGCGCCAAAACGGCCATGCCTGACGCGAAACGCTTCATGCCACAAGGCGTGACGTGGCAACTTGGGCAATTAGAGAGCTTGCCAGGCTTGTGTTTGCACGACCTGATGCTTTTGCCCATTGACCGCTTGCGGGTGTTTTTCGAACACATGGCCCATGATGATTCGCTCACGGCCCATGCGCAGGCCGAGCAACAGGCCTTGCATTTGTTGTTTGAGGAAATCCGCACCCGCTTGAAATACCTGTGCGATGTGGGCTTGGGCTACTTAAGCTTGGACCGACAAAGCCGCACCTTGAGTGGCGGCGAAGTGCAGCGCATCAACCTAACCACCGCCTTGGGCACCTCTTTGGTGAACACCTTGTTTGTGTTGGATGAGCCCAGCATCGGTTTGCATCCCCGCGATATGCACCGCATCACCGAAGCGATGTTACGACTGCGTGATGCAGGCAACACCTTGGTGGTGGTCGAGCACGACCCTGCGGTGATGTTGGCGGCAGACCGCATCGTGGACATGGGTCCTGGCCCCGGTGAGCGGGGTGGGCAGATTGTTTTTGACGGCACACCACTTCAACTCAAAAGTGCCAACACCTTGACTGGTGACTATTTGGGCGCTCGCAAGCAAGTGGGTTTAGGCTTGAAGCGATTGGTGACCGACGCCACGCCGCGATTGATATTGGAAGGTGCGCGTGAGCACAATTTGCAAGATCTGAGCATCGAGTTTCCCTTGCAGCGTTTGGTCACTGTCACTGGTGTCAGTGGTTCGGGCAAGTCCACTTTGATACAAGACATCTTGGCACCTGCCTTGCTGCGCCACTTTGGCAAGTCCACCGACGGTGCGGGTGCGCACGACCGCTTGCTGGGGGCTGACCACTTAAGCGATGTGGTGTTCGTCGACCAGTCTCCCATTGGTAAAACCGCACGATCTAACCCTGTCAGCTATGTGGGCGCATGGGACGCGATACGCGAGATTTTTGCCAACACTGCGATGTCGCGCCAACGCAGTTACACCGCCTCCAAGTTCAGCTTCAATGGCGGCGATGGCCGTTGCCCCACTTGCGGCGGTTCGGGTTTTGAGCATGTGGAGATGCAGTTCTTGAGCGACGTCTATTTGCGTTGCCCCGATTGCAACGGACAGCGCTACCGCCCCGAAATCCTCGAAGTCAAAATCGAACGAAAAAAATCGGGGTCAGATTCCAATTATTTTTTGAATGTTGCCGACGTGCTGGCACTGACGGTGAGTGAAGCCGCTCAACTGTTCGCCAACGACCGCGAGGTGATACGCGCCTTGCAACCGATTGTGGATGTGGGCTTGGAGTATGTGCGCTTGGGCCAACCCGTGCCCACGCTCAGCGGTGGTGAAGCACAGCGCTTGAAGTTGGCTGGTTTCTTGGCAGATGCGGCGAAGTCTGCATCATCTAGCCGCCAAGCCACGGCACGCAAAGGCACTTTGTTTTTGTTTGATGAACCCACCACGGGTTTGCACTTTGATGATATTGCCAAGCTGATGCGGGCTTTGCGCCGTCTGCTGGAAGCAGGGCACTCCCTCATCGTCATTGAGCACAACTTGGATGTGATTCGCTCCAGCGATTGGTTGATCGACTTGGGGCCTGAAGGCGGCGAAGGCGGTGGCTTGTTGGTGGCCGAGGGTTCACCAGAAACCTTGCGCGAGCATCCCACGTCGCACACGGGTCAAGCCTTGCGTGATTACGAGCACAGCATGGGCCAAGTCCATGCGGTGAACGAGACGCTTGCCAAGTACGCAGCTGTGGCGCGACCCGAGGTCAACAACCATATTCGCATCGTCCACGCCAAAGAACACAATTTAAAGAGTTTGAGCGTGGACATTCCGCGTGGGCAATTCAATGTGGTAACCGGCGTCAGCGGTTCCGGCAAATCTACCTTGGCATTTGATATTTTGTTTAACGAAGGTCAGCGCCGCTACCTTGAAAGTCTGAACGCCTATGCGCGAAGCATTGTGCAACCCGCGGGTCGCCCCGAGGTAGATGCGGTGTATGGCATACCCCCTACGGTGGCGATTGAGCAGCGCTTGTCTCGCGGTGGGCGCAAGTCCACCGTTGGTACCACCACGGAAATTTGGCACTTTCTGCGACTGCTGTATGTGAAGCTAGGCACACAGCATTGCATCCACGATGAAGCGGCGGTGCAACCCCAAACACCAGAGCGCCTCACTGCCTTATTGATGCGCGAATACCGTGGTCAGCACATTGGCTTGCTCAGCCCCTTGGTGATGAACCGCAAAGGTGTCTACACCGAGTTGGCAGACTGGGCGCGTCCACGTGGCTACACCCATTTGCGGGTGGATGGCAACTTTTTGCCCACCACTGGCTTTCCACGCTTAGACCGATTCAAGGAGCACACCATCGAATTGCCGGTCGCCAGTTTCACGGTAGACCCCGCGCAGGAAGATGTGTTGCGCCACGCTTTGCTGACGGCCTTGGAGCATGGCAAAGGCGTGGTGCATGTGCTCAGCGATATCGGTCATTTGAAAGAAGCCATGTTGAACGACGAGTCCACGGCGGACATCGGTCGCTTGCAAGCTTATTCCACCCGCCGCGCCTGCCCTGTGTGCGATACCTCATACGCAGAACTAGACCCGCGCTTGTTCTCTTACAACAGCAAACACGGTTGGTGTGGTGAGTGTGTGGGCACCGGCTTGGCACTTTCACGCGAACAACGCAAAGCCATGGACGATTCGGTGGCCGATGTGCAAGACAAAGGGCGAGAGAAAAGTTTTGCTGAGCCCGAGTTGGACGAGGTCAGCGACAAAGCCTGCGCAGCCTGTGCAGGCACACGTTTGAACGCCACCGCTCGTGCAGTGTATTTTGGCGGCGCGGCCATCACCCAATTGGCGCAACGCAGCGTGGTTGACATGTCCACATGGGTGAAGGGTTTGCGTTTGCAAGGGCGCGAAGCGGACATTGCCCGGGACCTCTTGCCGGAAATTGAAAGTCGCTTGGCGTTTCTTGAGCGTGTGGGCTTGGGCTATTTGACCTTGGACCGCGGCGCACCCACACTCAGCGGTGGCGAGGCGCAGCGCATACGTTTGGCGGCACAGTTGGGCAGTAATTTGCAAGGTGTGTGCTATGTGTTGGATGAACCCACCATCGGTTTGCACGCCCGTGATAACCATATCCTGCTTGACGCTTTAAAAAGTTTGAGTGACAAAGGCAATACGCTGGTGGTGGTGGAGCACGATGAAGACACCATACGCCGTGCTGATCACATCATCGACATAGGCCCCAGCGCTGGCAAGCGCGGTGGCCATTTGGTGGCCCAAGGCTCGGTGGCCGATGTGATGGGTGCATCTGACTCACAAACCGGTCGCTATTTACGCCACGCCATGCGCCACCCCTTGCAAGCGCGGCGCGGCGTCTCCCTTGATCAGCGCAGCAAAACCAAAACAGAAAGTTTGCAGGTGATGGGTGCAGATTTGCACAACCTCGGAACACTGTCTGCATCGTTTCCTCTGCAACGCTTGGTGGCGGTGACCGGTGTCAGTGGTTCAGGGAAATCCACCTTGGCTCGCGATGTGTTGCTTGCCAATGTAAAGACGGTGGTGAGTTTGCGTTCCACACAAGCCGGACGCAAAGCCCACGATGCAGGCAAGTTGCCTGTGTGGCAAGGCTGTGTGGGTTTGACGGGTTATGAAAGCATTGAGCGTGTGCTCGAAGTGGACCAAACCCCGATCGGCAAAACGCCGCGCAGTTGCCCAGCCACCTACATAGGGTTTTGGGACACCATCCGTAAATTGTTTGCTGAAACCTTGGAGGCCAAAGCACGTGGCTATGGGCCTGGGCGCTTCAGTTTCAATACCGGTGAGGGCCGATGTCCTGGTTGCGAAGGCCAAGGCCTGCGCACCATTGAGATGAGTTTTTTACCCGACGTCAAAGTTTTGTGCGAGGTGTGCAGGGGCGCACGCTTCAACCCTGAGACACTGTCGGTACGCTGGCGCGGTAAAAGCATTGGCGAGGTCTTGCAAATGGAGGTGGACGAAGCGGTCGACTTCTTTGCTGCCATGCCCCTCATCAGCCACCCCTTGCAGTTATTGAAAGATGTGGGTTTGGGTTACCTCACCTTGGGGCAACCCTCGCCCACGCTCAGTGGCGGTGAAGCGCAACGCATCAAGTTGGTCACAGAACTGTCCAAGGTGAAAGATGAAGTGGCGCGACGCGGCCAAAAAACACCTCACACTTTGTATGTTTTGGATGAGCCTACCGTG
>Ga0209135_1000563_pt1 | contig 13263 bp, 15 predicted proteins | sample LauGreSBDMM110SD_4_FD_187570 | JGI IMG/M metagenome (GOLD analysis project Ga0209135, IMG submission 187570) | Freshwater lake microbial communities from Lake Michigan, USA - Su13.BD.MM110.SD (SPAdes) (version 3) | ecosystem: Environmental > Aquatic > Freshwater > Lake | place: Lake Michigan... | reverse complement strand
GAACCTGGCAGCGAGCAATCCTGTTTGGATCTGCAGCTGTGACAGTTACTGAGGTTTGTGTCGCTCTCAATTGAATACCTTTTTGGAAAGGTCTTGTTGAATCTTTTGCTGAAGCAACAGAAACTCTTCTAATAGCAGAAATGAAAGCATCGCCATCAATAGTTCCGTTAACCGGTGGGATTGGAGGAAGAGTTGGGTACTGCTCGATTGGAAGTGTTGCTAATTCAAACTTAGAAGTGCCACAAGTTAGAACTGCTTTTGTGCCATCGATTACGAAAGTCACAGGCTGGTTTGGAAGACGACCAATGATCTCGTTTAGAAGACGACCTGAAACCAATGCAGTTCCTGATTGATCCACGTTTGCTACAACATCAGTCTGAGCTGATACGTCGTGGTCAAATACAGAGATTTGAAGGGAGTTTGCATCAGCAACCAATCTCATACCTGAGAGAACCTGGGAGGTTGGTTTTGACTGAAGCATGCGTGCTGCGAAAGCTACTGCTTCTGCGAGCACATCTCTGTTGACTTGGAACTTCACAGTTCACCTTTCGTGGGGATTACTTGGTTAATCTTGGCATAAAACTCACTCGCCATTGGTACAAAGCCCAACCCTAAGAGTTATGGGCTTTAAATTCTTTAACTCTTTAATCTTTAATAGTCTTATTAACACCTGTTGATAATGTGGAAAACTCTATGGAGACCATGAATTAGACCTGAACTACATCGTTGGAAGTTGTATACACATCTGGGGATAATTCTGTGAATAACTTCTTCAGTTGTGGAATCAAATTTCTTACCTAACAAGCTTGCTTGGGTTACTAACAGAAATATGGGGTTATTACACAGGTTATGAACAGGCGATGTTGAAAACTTATTACTTCAAACCAGACATGATATCGGTGACAAAGTTGTAGATAGATCTACGTTCCTTCATCAAATCACCGACCTTCTTGATGGCATACATAACCGTGGTGTGGTCTCTACCACCGAAAAGAGCTCCGATTTTTGGAAGAGACATACTTGTCTTCTCTCGGCATAAGTACATCGCAATCTGTCGCCCTGTAACAATTGCTTGAGATCTTGACTTACCAAATAACTCTTCTTGGGTGAGCTTGAAGTAACTGCAAACAGCTCTAACAATTTCCATTGGGGCAATGCTGTTGCCATCTTCACCAAGGGGTACAACATCCTTTAGAACAGCCTGGACCAATGGCATATCGATCTGGGTTCTGTTTAGTGCTGCGAAAGCAGTCACTCGGATTAGAGCACCTTCAAGTTCACGGATGTTTGAGGAAATACGAGCAGCCATGTAGTCCAAAATCTCATCGCTGACGCGGATCTTGTCGTTTTCGGCCTTTTTGCGAAGAATCGCGATTCTGGTCTCAAGTTCAGGAGCTTGAATATCGGTCATTAGACCCCACTCGAAGCGACTTCTCATACGCTCATCAAAACTGTTTAGAAGCTTAGGAGACACATCGCTAGTGATAACAACTTGCTTGCCCTGTTCGTGCAAAGCGTTGAAAGTGGCAAAGAAAGACTCCTGAGTCTCCTTCTTTCCTTGTAGGAACTGGATGTCGTCAATCAATAGAACGTCTACCTGGCGGTATTTTGATTGGAAATTGAAGCTGGTGTTGGTTTGGATCGCATTGATGAAGTCATTTGTGAAAACTTCACTGGATACATAGCGAACCTTCTTGGCTGGCCAGTATTGCTGTACGTAGTTACCAATGGCGTGCAATAGGTGAGTCTTACCAAGACCTGAGTTTCCGTAGATAAACAGCGGATTATATGCATTTGCTGGCACTTCAGCTACGGCAAAAGCTGCTGCGTGAGCGAATCTGTTTGAGCTTCCCTGGACGAAGCTCTCGAAGGTATAGCGCGGGTTCAACCTTGATGATCCATCGGTTGGTTGAGAGCTATCTGCGGAGGAGTAAACAGGAACTACTGTTTCTGGCTCTTCTTCTAGTTCGATGTCAGCCTGCTGATTTGCAGTAAATGCAAGAGTAAGTTCTGGGTTGACAACAATTCCGATGTTGGTAGGTGCCTCGTCTAGGCCAACTGTTGAGAGGGTTTCAAGCAGTGGCTGCTTGATTCTTTGCTCAATGATTCCCCTGGTCATTTCGTTAGCGACCTGTAAATAAAGTGTTTCACCTAAAACACCTTGGACCGAGATCAAATTGACGAAACCGAGTAGCTGGTTGGTGATGCGTTCGTCCTCTCTGAGTCTAGAGACGACGTCTTGCCACTGTTCAGTGGTAATACCAGTCATTTCGGCCATGGGTTTCTTTCAAAATTCAATGAATTACTGCTCGTCATGTAGTTTTCCACAACCGAGTCCACAGATATTAACACCTGTGGAGAACCTGTGCATAACTCTAACATTGTGTGTTTTTGAGTCTGTGGAAAAGTATCTCTAGTTATTCAACTGCCTAAGTGAATGAAATTGCAAATCGAAAGGGTAAATTTTTTGACTTAAATCCAAAATGTTATCAAAAACGCCCATTTTGATCTTTGGAAAATTTCGATTAATTCAATAAAAATTTTGAATATAACTTGACCCGAGCCCCAATATTGCCGTAAGTTTAACAGGCTGCTCGGCATTGGGTTCACCGGGCACCAGCTAACTTCACTTTCGACGTGAACCCACAAAAAGTTTTGGAGTAACACCTCATGAGCAAGCGTACTTTCCAACCTAACACCCGCCGCAGAGCAAAGACTCACGGCTTCCGTCTTCGCATGAAGACTCGTGCTGGCCGAGCTATCCTTGCTGCTCGTCGCCGCAAGGGCCGCACCGAACTGTCTGCGTAGTTTCTTCATGCTGGCTCGAGAGAACCGGCTTATAAGGGCCGAGGATTTTCGATCAACCATGAGATCTGGTCGCAAAGTAGTCGGCGACAGCATGGTTATTTATCTAAAAAGCGATACTCAATCCAATTCACCACGTTTTGGTTTTGTCGTATCTAAATCTGTGGGATCGGCCGTCGAAAGAAATCTCACGAAAAGAAGACTCAGATCAGCTGTTAGAAATACCTTGGGTGATTTTCAGAGAGGACAGACTCTGGTAGTCAGAGCTCTGCCTTCAATAAAGAGCAAGTCCTGGCAGGAACTTGAAACCGAACTTAAGGCATGCGTGACAAATGCGGCTAAACAGGTCAATAAGTAAGAGTTGTTAATAAGGTAAACAGATGAAGACACTATTGGTAAACCTCTGGCTCTTGCCGAGAAATGCCTTTATTGCTTTCATCGTCGTTTGGAGAAAGATCATCTCTCCGCTGTATGGCGATGTTTGCCGTTTCTACCCTTCCTGCTCTGCTTACGGTTTAGGCTCTATACAGCAGCACGGTTTGGTAAAAGGTTCTGTTCTAACAACCTGGCGGATACTCAGATGCAACCCCTTTTCAAAAGGTGGGGTTGATGAAGTATCTCCAGGTCCTAAGTGGTTTGGGCTAAGCAAGCACGGGTTTGTGTTTGCTCAGCTAGCAACGGTTTCAATAGATAAGGATAAGTAAATGGATATATTCGCAATCATCCTCTGGCCTTTCAAGTGGGTCATCGAGGCGATTCTGGTGACCTTCCACAGTGTTTTGACTACTTTGGGCCTGCCAGAAGGCTCTGGAATAACCTGGGTTGCATCCATTGTCGGACTAGTTTTAGTCGTTAGAGCTGCCCTGATTCCACTATTCGTGAAGCAGATTAGATCCCAGAGATCTATGTACATTCTGCAGCCTGACCTTCAGAAGCTTCAGAAGAAGTACAAAGGAAAGACCGACAGAGACTCTCGCGAACGCATGGCTAAAGAGCAGATGGCCCTTTACAAGAAGCACGGCTCGAGCCCATTTGCCTCATGTCTCCCACTGTTGGCCCAAATGCCTGTTTTCTTCTCGCTTTTCACCACTCTTCAAGAAGCTCAAAACAAGAAGCCTGGAGTTGGTTTACTAACCCAAGAGCTTTCAGAATCCTTTGCCCGCTCAAAGTTCCTAGGAGCTAGCCTCTCTGAGACCTTCCTTACTGCAACCAGCACATCAGTCCAGATCATCGCAGCAATCATGATCGTGCTGATGACAGGTTCACAGTTCATCACCCAGAAGCAGATTATGGCTAAGAACCAGAACCCTGATGCCATGAATTCTCAGTTTGCTCAGACCCAGAAGATCATGCTTTACGCATTCCCAGTAATCTTCCTAATTTCAGGTATCTCATTCCCACTAGGTGTGCTTATTTACTGGCTAGTGTCCAACTTCTGGACCATGGGTCAGCAGTACTACGTCATCAAGCGCATGCCAACACCGGGCTCAATTGCCCACACCGAACGTCAAGCTAAATTGCTCAAAAAGGGCAAGATTGGCAGCGAAACCCCAGCGGAAGAAACTGAAGCCGCTCCACCAGTACAGCGTGTTCAGCCAGTTTCTAAGGCCAGAGCCAAGAAGAAGCCGAAGGGCAAGAAGTAGGACAAATGCCAGATCAGATTGAAGTACCAGAGAACCAAGAAGAAGTTTCTGAAGCTACTGAGGCAAAAACCTCAGTCAAGGATCTAGAAGAAGAAGGCGAAGTTGCTGCTGACTATCTAGAAGAGCTTCTAGACATTTTCGACCTTGATGGCGACATCAACATTGACGTTCGCCAGGGCAGAGCCTACTTGGAAGTCACTGCGGACGAAGAGAGCAACCTAAGACTTGTCTCCCACCCAGACACTGTTGAGGCTCTTCAGGAGCTAACTAGGATCGCTGTTCAGACCAAAACCCAGTCTTTCAGCCGCCTAATCATTGACATTGCTGGCTCAAGACAGGTTCGTTTGGATGCCTTGACCAGACTGGTAAACAAGGCAATTGACAAGGTAAAGGACACCAACGCCCCTGTTGCCCTCAAGCCAATGAGCTCTTACGACCGCAAGATCTCTCACGATTTGATCGCCGAAGCTGGGCTAGTTTCTCAGTCTGAAGGCGAAGGCAAAGAACGCCACATTGTGGCAAAGCCTGCCGAATAGTTTCACGTGAAACATTCAGCCAGGGCTTAGGTCCTGGCTTTTTGTTTAGCCCACCAGATTGGAGTTTCTTATGACTAACCTTGACGAGAACATCGATTACACCCCAGAGGTTGAGCCTAAGGAAGCCCAAGAGGTCTTCGGTGAATACATAGGGCAAGCTAGACAGTATTTTGACCTCTTGGTTAGAGACGGGGATCTACTGGGGCTAATCGGTCCAAGAGAGCTGCCAAAACTCTGGTCAAGACACATTCTCAACTCTGCAGTCGTAGCAGACCTAATCGAAGACGGTCAGGTAGTTGCGGACGTAGGATCTGGAGCAGGCTTTCCCGGAATACCTATGGCAATCCTGAGACCAAAGGTCAAATTCGTCTTAATTGAGCCAATGGAAAGGCGAGCGAACTGGCTGGCGGATGTGGTTGTCCCGACACTAGGGCTTGAGAACGTCAAGGTCCTTAGGGGTAGAGCCGAAGAGGCTCCACTTAGAAATTACGATGTGACAACCGCTAGAGCTGTTTCAGCACTACCCAAGCTACTCAGAATGCTTGTCCCCTTGACTGCCCCTGGCGGACAGGTTTTGGCGATGAAGGGATCAAAAGCCCAAGACGAAATCGAGGAATCTAAGTCTTTGGCAAAGAAGCTGAAACTAGAGAGTTTCGAGATTGTCACAGTTGGGGAAAAACTTCTAATTGACCCCACAACCGTCGTTCGGGTTAGGCTACTCTAGTTAATTGGATAGGGAGATGTTTTGAGTCAAAACAGTAATGCGGATAACGCGTCTTTATCAATGGCTGAGAGCACAGCTGTGGCTCAAAGTCAGGTTGTCCGAGGTCTTGGATACCCTAACGGGAGAGAAGAAATAAGCCCTGAAGCGGTTGGCTGGCAGCCAATAACTGAAGAAATAACCACTATTGAGAAGCAGGTTTCACGTGAAACATCCCGATGAATTCGGCCTAGCAGGCGGCTTTAAAGACGCCCCGCTAGCCCAGGAGATCAGCGACAACACCAGACGTATGTCTAACGTGAGAAACTCAGTAGTCCCCCACCCAACATCAACTCGAATCATTACAGTTTCTAACCAAAAGGGTGGCGTAGGCAAGACAACCACTGCCGTCAACCTAGCTGTAGCACTTGCCGATAAAGGCATGGAAGTGCTTGTAATCGACCTAGACCCTCAGGGCAACGCTTCAACAGCACTGGGTATCGAGCACAGAATTGGCGTCAAGTCCATTTATGAGGTAATTACCCAGAACATGGACCTCGCCGAGGTAGTTCAAGTTAGCCCAGAGTCTCCACGTGTGAGATGTGTTCCAGCAACTATCGATCTAGCAACTGCTGAACTGGAGCTAGTTTCCCTTCTAGCCCGCGAACACAGGCTAAAAAACGCTTTAGCAGCCTACATTTCAACAAGCAATGTAAAGCCTGACTACGTTTTCATCGACTGCCCACCAAGCCTGGGCCTATTGACCGTGAACGCCTTCACAGCAGCCACAGAAGTTCTTATCCCAATTCAGTGTGAGTACTACGCCCTAGAAGGTCTGAGCCAGCTAAAGAGAAGCATTGACATGATTCGCGGGGCTCTAAACCCAAATCTTGCCCTCTCAACCATTCTTTTGACCATGTATGACTCAAGAACCAAGCTAAATCAGGCTGTGGTAGACGATGTACGCAATCACTTCCCTACTCAAACCCTGCAAACTCTTATTCCACGTCAGATCGGTGTCGCCGAGGCTCCTAGCTACGGCCAAACAGTAATCAATTACGATCGAAGTTCAAATGGAGCAATTTCTTACATGGAAGCGGCAATTGAGATAGCAAACAGAGGAGTAGGAAATGGCTGAGAAAAAAGGCGGACTGGGTAGAGGCATCGGTGCTCTAATTCCAGAGGTTTCGAATACTCAAGATCGCATGGAGCGACCAGCCGACGGCAATCCGATTAGCGTCTTCTTTGGTGGCTCAACTAATGCACCTGTTGACCTTGTACCTGTTCCAGGAGCCACATTTGGTTACCTCAACATTGCAGACATCACTCCAAACGCCAAACAGCCTAGAAGCAACTTCGATCCGGCTGATTTTGCTGAACTAGTAGGCAGCGTCCGCGAGTTCGGTGTTCTACAGCCGATCTCTGTTCGTTCACTTGGTAAACAAAACGGTGTTGACAAGTACGAACTAATCATGGGTGAACGTCGCTTGCGTGCTTCAAAAGAAGCCGGACTTACCCAGATTCCAGCAGTTATTCGTGAAACTGGCGATGAAAACATGCTTAGAGACGCTTTGTTGGAGAACCTCCACAGAAGCGACCTCAACGCAATCGAAGAAGCAAGCGCTTATCAGCAGCTTCTGGAAGAGTATGGCTGCACTCAGGATCAATTGGCAGAGAAACTTTCAAGATCTCGCCCGCAAATTACTAACACAATTCGTCTTCTAAGGCTCCCTACAGCTCTTCAGTCAAAGGTTGCAGCGGGTGTTTTGAGTGCAGGGCATGCCAGGGCCATTCTTTCTGTTGAAGATCCACAACGTATGACCGAATTGGCAGACAAAGTCATCAATCTTGGTCTTTCTGTCCGTGCAACTGAGGAATTAGTCAAGAAGCCAGGCAAGAAGGGCAGGATCAAGCCAGGTGGAAAGCAAGATGCACTAAAAACTTTGGCTGAGACTCTTTCTGACAAGCTAAACACTTCAGTTCGAATCAAATTGGGATTGAAAAAGGGAACTATTGAGATTGATTTCGCCAGCGTTGACGACATGAAGCGAATTTTGAACGAGCTGGGTCAAGATACCAAGTTCTAAATTATCCACAGGCAATTAAGCCAGTTATCCACAAGGTTTTCCACAGGCTTTTCCACCAAAAAATTCAGTTTACCTGTGGATAACTTTTTCTTATTTGGATGAAGCCAACTCCGAGGTTATTGTTTGAGCTAGTCGCTCAACGCCAACCCTGATGTTTTCCGGTGTTGGGTAGGAGTAGGAGATTCTCAGGAACTCTTGTCCGGTTCCATTGCCATAGAAAGCTGTTCCTGGTGTGTAGGCAACTAAATTCTCTACAGCTCTAGGCAACATTTTCTTAGAATCCACTCCAGCCGGCAGATCGACCCACAAATAGAACCCTCCACCAGGTTTAGTAGTGGTTAGTTCAGGTAGGAATTCATCCATTGCGGACAGGGCAGCATCTCTGCGAATTCGGTATTCATTTCTAAACACTGCAATCTGAGCTTTCCAGTCGTTCGTGCTCAGATATTCACTGATCATCATTTGAGAAAAGGCACTCGGACAGAGTACTGCTGATTCATTTGCTAGAACCAGCTTCTCTTTGATTGATGGTGGAGCTAGAACGTAACCAACTCTGAAACCTGGCACCAAAATCTTTGAAAAAGAACCGAGATAGATGACGACATCTTCATCGAGTGATCGCAGAGCGTCTGGAGCTTTTTCATCAAAGTAAAGAAGCCCATACACGTTGTCTTCTAAAACAAGAATGTGGTGTCTGCGACAGATTTCAAGAATCTGTGAACGTCTTTCAGCAGCAAGGGTTACTCCGCTTGGGTTTGCAAAGTTTGGAACTAGGTAGAGGAACTTAATATTTTTACCGGCAGCTTGAACGCGCTTAATAGTTGCTGATAAGGCTTCAGGAGAAATTCCATGGTTGTCTGTGTAGACATGTTCGATGTGAGCTTGTCTTGCTCTAAATACTCCAAGAGCTCCTACGTAGCTTGGGCCTTCTGCAAGAACAACATCACCTGGATCTAAAAACAATGATGAAACTAAATCCAAACCATGCTGCGAACCTGTTGTCACAACGATGTTGTCTGCGTCAGATTTGATGCCTTCAAGCGACATGATTTCTTGAATGTGTTCACGAAGAGTTGGGTCACCTTGCCCACCTGAATACTGCAATGCAGTAGCAGATCTATCTGCCATGAGAGATTGAAAACTCTCAATCATTCTCTCTTTAGGTAGAGCAGGAACGAATGGCATACCTCCCGCTAGAGACACCACTTCAGGTCTGGAGACGACAGCAAATAGGGCTCGAACTTCAGACGCAGACAATCCATTCGCTCTTGATGCGTATCTGTCAGACCATAAATCCTTAGCCATTTAAACCTTCTTAGTTAATCGTGAAACATTTTGGAGTTAAACGAAAAACGGCCAAGGCACATAGGCACCGTAGCCGTTTAACTTAGAACTAACTTAGTTGATGAATGAGCTCAAGTCTGCCAATAGAGCAGGCTTTGGCTTAGCACCGATGATTGACTTTACAACTTCCCCACCCTGGAACACCTGCATAGCTGGGATTGAAGTAATGCCATACTGCTGAGCCAGAGCAGGCTCTTCGTCAACGTTGACCTTAACGATTGTGATCTTGTCTCCGTGCTCACCAGCAATCTCATCAAGGATTGGTGAAACCATACGACAAGGTCCACACCATTCAGCCCAGAAATCTACTAGTACTGGTTTAGCTGATGAAAGGACATCTGCTTGGAAAGTTGCGGTGGTTACGTTTTTTGCTGCCATGATTGCTCCTTATTGTTTAAATCTATTTTAGGTTGCTTAGGTAATGTTCTGCGTCTAATGCTGCAACACAACCAGAACCTGCTGCTGTGATGGCTTGGCGATATGTTGGGTCAATAACATCTCCAGCTGCAAAGACTCCAGGCAAGCTTGTCTTTGATGATCGCCCATCAACTTCAATGAACTTCTCTGGAGTTAGGGTCACCTGGTTTTCGACCAACCAAACACGAGGGTCATTACCAATGGCAATGAATAGACCATCTAGATCAAGAGTGTTCTGAGTGCCATCGACCAAGTTGGTTGTCTTAATGCCGGTAAGTTTTCCTTCACCCAAAAGCTCACTAACTTCTGTGTTCCAGATAACTTCAATCTTTGGATTGTTGAGAGCACGTTCCTGCATGATCTTTGAAGCCTTGAATGAGTCACGACGGTGAATCAGGTAAACCTTGCTAGCGAATCTTGTTAGGAAGGTTGCTTCCTCCATTGCAGAGTCACCACCACCAACCACAGCAATTGTCTTTTCTCTGAAGAAGAAACCATCGCAAGTAGCACACCAAGATATGCCGTAACCGCTAAGTTCTTTTTCACGAGGCAAACCAAGTTCACGGTAGGCAGCACCTGTTGCAAGAATTACTGTCTTAGCTTCGAATGTCTTTCCGCCACCGGTTTTAACAATCTTTACTGGACCTTTTAGGTCAACTTCGATCACGTCATCAAGAAGCACTTCAGTTCCAAAGCGTTCAGCTTGAGCACGGAAAGCATCCATAAGCTCAGGTCCTTGCAAACCAGTAGGGAAGCCAGGGTAGTTCTCTACTTCGGTAGTCTTCATTAGCTCACCACCAGCTTCAACAGATGAAGCAATAAGTAGTGGATTCAATCCAGCACGTCCTGTGTAGATACCTGCTGTGTATCCAGCTGGACCAGATCCAATGATGATGACTTCGTGCAATTTATACTCCAGAACTTTAATGTGGGGGAAGCAAGTAAGGCTAGTTTATCTCGGCAATTTTTAGCGACGCAGCAGGCGAACTACTGGGGCTAGAAGAATGTCAACTTCTTTGACGCGAAGTAACTTTAGAACCAAAATGTAGACCGCACTGATCACCATTCCGATGGTTACACATGAAACAACAGAAGATAGAACGCTATCGACAGCGAAAGCCCCTGAAACAGTTCCACCCATAGCTTGAAGCATCCAGTAGCCAACCCCACCGGCTAGAAACGCTGCTCCAATGAACTTGGTGGTAGCAACAGCGAGACCACCTTCACCTAGCGCTCCATACTTTCTTCTGAACAAAGCAAAAGAGAGACCAGATTGAATCAAGATGCTTGCACTGGTAACAAGGGACAAACCAACAACAAGCCAAATGTCTTCAACGTAAAGCCAAACTAAAACAGATCCAGCGATATTTACTAGAACTTGAACAAGCGTGAAGATGAACGGAGTTCTTGTGTCTTCGAGAGCATAGAAAGCTCTTTGAATCATGAAGACAAAGCTGAATGGTAATAGACCGACAACCATTGCAATAACAACATTTCCAAGAGCAACAGCACCAGGTAGTTCACCAACGAAAACTCTTGAAACTGGATATGCCAGAACAATGAGTGCGGTTGTGGCTAGGACACTTATCATCGCAATAGTTCTTAATCCCTCAACAAGATCTTTCTTCAACTCATCAAAGTTTTTGTCCATTGCGTGCTCGGACATTCTGGTGAAGTAAGCAGTTGCTATTGAAACTGTTGCAACAGAGTGAGGAAGCATAAAGATAAGCCAGGCAATACTCATGGCTGCTACCGATGCAATTGCTACATTGCTATCAACAAGTTGATCTCGACCTTGAATAGAGCTAGATGCAACAGCTGTCTGAACTATGCCACCAATTTGAGTAACGATAAGCATGCCTAGAGTCCATGAAGCTGCTTTCATCGCAGGTCCGAGACCTACTCCACGCCAGGAGAAGTTGAACTTGAAAACAAGACCCATCTTCTTCCAGAACACCAAGAGGATAAGGGCTTGAGATGCAACACCTAGCGTTGCTGATCCTGCTAGCCAAGAGATCTGTTGCTGGGTCCAATCAGCAACACTTCGCTGACCGGTTGGGTCAAAACCAAACTGCCATACGAAAGCACCCATACCAATGATGGCAACAATGTTATTCAGCACAGGTGCCCACATATAAGGTCCGAACTTACTCTTGGCATTTAGTACTTCACCCAAGAGAGAGTAGAGACCATAGAAGAACAGTTGCGGTAAACACCAGTAAGCAAAGGCAGTTGCTAAAGCTAGTTGGTCTGCATCCCAACCACTTGTGTAGAGAGAAACAAGTAGTGGAGCACTAACCGTTGTTAGAACAGTTATGGAACCGAAGGTAACAATGGCAATTGTTAGTAACCGATCAATGTATGCATTGCCACCATCCAGGTGTGTTCTAGCTCTGACAATCTGAGGAACTAGAACTGCATTCAGAACACCACCGACAATGATCGCGTAGACGTTATTCGGGAGTTGGTTGGCAACTCCAAAAGCATCGGCAGCATTGGTTGTAACACCAATTGTTGCGGCTAAAAGAATTGCACGAAGAATACCTAAGAATCTAGACATGACTGTTCCGCTAGCCATGATCAGTGATGAACGTAGGATGCTCATTCGGAAACCTCTGATTTACTTCGTCTAGCCATTCTCAAAACACCGAGGCCTAGCAAGATGGCAATGATTGATCCGAAGACAACGATGATCACCACTTCAATATCAGGATTCACAGTTAGCTTCATTGAAACTGTTTGGCCAATTCTGATGTCAGTAAAAGTTGTCAACCAAACGTTTAGTTTGTATTCGCCACCAGAGAGAATGCTGATTGGAATCAAAGCATCTTTTCTTGAGTTAGCTGGGATTGTTAGTGTCACAAACTTTTCAGCGCTAACTGCAGGATCAGGAGAAGAAGTGTGAACACGAACTTTTACTTGACGGTCATAGTTGTTTTGAACAGACACTGGGATCTTTGACTCACGTGAAACTATGTTGATATCAGATCCTGAAACCACAAAAACTTGAGCTGGGGGTAAGGCTGCGTTAACTGGGGTGGCGATGGTTAGCAGAACCAAAAGTGCCGATACTAAAGCTTTGCCTAGAGTCCTCATTGATTAGCAACCCACTCTTGAACAATTAGAGCTAGACGTCTTTCATTCTCATGAGTGAGTTCTGCATGAAGTAGGTCGATGTTGACCCAGCGAATGTCGACTGCTTCTCTATCTGGATCATTCTCAATGGTTAGATCTCCACCGTTCTGCTTCATTAGGAAGTGATGAACAGTCTTAGCAATGATTGACGTTGGGGTTGAGAATTCGTAGTGAATAGAACCTAGGGACTCAATGATTGTGGCCTGAAGCCCAGTCTCTTCTTCGACTTCTCGAAGAGCTGCTTGCTCAGCAGTCTCTGCTCCTTCTAGATGCCCTTTAGGCACACACCAGTCAATGCGACCTCCACGGTTTCTTCTGCCGATGACGGCAATCCGGGGAGACCCATCAGCGGCTAGAACAAACCCCCCGGCTGAAGTCTCCTCGACACGAGGTTTCTGTCGAGAGTTCATTGCTTTAGCCTAACGCGGAGGCATTTGTTGGGCATACTTAAAACCATGCGAACTGTTGCCGAGGCGCTTGCAAATTTACAGCGGACTTCCAAGACTCCGCTACTTAGCAAACTCGGCACACTATTCAGCGCTTCAGGCTTTGAATTAGCCCTGGTGGGCGGACCAGTAAGAGATGCCTTTCTAGGC
>Ga0209135_1000562_pt1 | contig 13296 bp, 10 predicted proteins | sample LauGreSBDMM110SD_4_FD_187570 | JGI IMG/M metagenome (GOLD analysis project Ga0209135, IMG submission 187570) | Freshwater lake microbial communities from Lake Michigan, USA - Su13.BD.MM110.SD (SPAdes) (version 3) | ecosystem: Environmental > Aquatic > Freshwater > Lake | place: Lake Michigan... | reverse complement strand
GCACAAGCATGTAGAGTCCTAAGAGCTGAGGGCATTCGGGTCATCTTGGTGAATTCCAATCCTGCAACAATTATGACTGATCCGGAATTTGCTGACGCAACATATATAGAGCCCATTACTCCTGAATTTATTGAACGCATCATTGCTAAGGAGCGACCAGATGCGGTGCTTGCAACTCTTGGAGGACAGACAGCGCTAAATGCGGCAATAGGTTTATTTCAGGCCGGAACGCTCGATAAATACAATGTGAAGCTAATTGGCGCAGATGTCGCAGCAATTGAGCGCGGAGAGAATCGCGAACTTTTTAGAACTATCGTGGAAAAAATTGGCGGAGAATCAGCGAAATCAATTATTTGTCACACTTTGGATGAGGTCATAGGGGCCGTTGCCACACTTAATTACCCGGTAGTCATTCGACCTTCTTTTACTATGGGTGGGTTAGGTTCAGGAATCGCTTTTGATGAGTCGACTTTGCGTCAAATTGCGGGGGCTGGACTACGACACAGCCCAACATCTGAGGTTCTTATTGAAGAATCGATTATTGGCTGGAAAGAATATGAGTTAGAAGTTATGCGCGATAGAGCGGATAACGTAGTGATTGTGTGTAGCATTGAAAATATCGATCCAATGGGTGTGCATACCGGAGATTCAATTACGGTAGCACCTGCACTTACTTTAACTGACGTTGAATTCCAGAGACTACGCAATCTCTCAATCGATATTATCCGTGAGGTGGGCGTTGAAACTGGTGGATGTAATATCCAGTTTGCGGTTAATCCCGACACTGGTCGCATTATTGTGGTCGAGATGAATCCACGAGTTTCACGCTCTAGCGCACTTGCGTCGAAAGCTACCGGTTTTCCTATCGCAAAGATTGCCACAAAACTTGCCATCGGCTATACCCTCGATGAAATCAAGAATGACATCACGCAAGTAACTCCAGCATCATTTGAGCCGACCCTTGATTACATTGTTGTGAAAGCTCCGAGATTCGCTTTTGAGAAGTTCCAAGACGCTGACCCTCGTTTGACCACCACGATGAAGAGCGTCGGTGAAGCAATGGCTATAGGTCGTTCCTTCCCAGAGGCGCTGATGAAGGCGCTGCGTTCATTAGAGCGTAAGGAAGCAACCTTCACCTTCCCAAAGAGTTACGCTGATTCGCAGCAGAGTTCACTTCTTGAATCTATGAAGATTCCGACCGAGTACCGAATTCAACAAGTTCAGCTCGCCATGTGGTGTGGCGCATCTATCGAGGAAGTGTACGCATCGACAAAGATTGATCGTTGGTACCTGGGGCAGATTGAATTAATCAACAAGGAGGCTTTGCGAATTGCTGAGCCAGGGGAGTTAACTGCACATGTATTACGTTCTGCTAAAAGCATGGGCTTTTCTGATCTGCAAATCGCTCGCTTGAGAGGGTTAGCTGAGGAAGATGTCCGTGGGGCTCGCCATCATGAAAATATTCGCCCTGTCTATAAAACTGTAGACACGTGCGCTGCGGAGTTCGAAGCTTTCACTCCTTATCATTATTCAAGCTATGAGGAAGAGACTGAGGTGCGCCCGCGCACCAAACCTGCTGTGATTATTTTAGGCAGTGGGCCCAACCGTATCGGTCAGGGAATTGAGTTCGATTATTCATGCGTGCATGCCTCATTTACTCTGCGTGAAGCTGATTACGAGACAATCATGATCAACTGCAATCCGGAAACGGTTTCCACTGACTACGACACAAGTGATCGGCTCTACTTTGAACCATTGACGTTAGAAGATGTGCTGGAAATTGTGCATGCTGAATCTCTCGCTGGACCTGTCCTTGGAGTAATCACGCAGTTGGGTGGTCAAACCCCACTCGGTTTAGCGGCAGGCTTGAAAGCCGCAGGAGTAACAATTCTTGGAACAAGTCCGGAAGCAATCAATTTAGCGGAAGAACGCGGAGCATTCGGTCAGGTGTTGGCAGAACAAGGACTTACGGCCCCGGAGTTTGGAATGGCAGCAACGCAATTTGAAGCACTCTCGATTGCACAACGGATTGGGTATCCAGTGCTTGTTCGCCCCAGTTTCGTGCTTGGCGGACGTGGTATGGAAATTGTCTATGACGATGAATCGCTCGCATCCTTTATTGCCCGTGCTACCGATATCACGCCAGACCATCCTGTCTTAGTAGATAGATTCCTGGATTCCGCAATCGAATTAGATGTCGATGCTCTATATGACGGTAATGAACTCTTCTTAGGTGGAATTATGGAACACATTGAAGAAGCAGGAATACATTCAGGAGATAGCGCATGCGTTCTTCCCGCTATGACTATCAGTGAAGATCAACGAAGGGCCATACGCGAGGCAACCTTGAAGATTGCCCAAGGTGTTGGTGTGCGGGGCCTAATTAATATTCAATTTGCTATGGCGGAAAAGGTTTTATATGTGCTCGAGGCAAATCCACGCGCTTCTCGCACGGTACCCTTCGTCAGTAAAGCAACTGGTGTTGCTCTGGCAAAAGCTGCTGCACGAATCTCGCTTGGATCGACCATCGCGCAACTTCGGGTCGAATCAATGTTGCCTGCCGAGGGTGATGCCTTAGCTAAGGGCATAAGCGTAAAAGAGGCGGTCCTACCGTGGAATCGATTTAGACGAGTTGACGGTCGAGGAGTAGATGCCATCCTCGGACCGGAGATGCGTTCTACCGGTGAAGTAATGGGAATCGCGGATAATTTTGGCGAAGCTTATGCAAAGTCACAGATCAGCTCATTTGGTCCGCTACCTAAATCTGGAACGGTCTTTATTTCACTCGCTGACAAAGATAAGAGCTCTGGTGTCGCACCAGCACGCAAACTTTCCGAGTTAGGCTTCAGGTTGCTCGCAACAGATGGAACAGCTAAGTTACTTGAACAATCAGGAGTTACTGTGGTGCGAGTACGTAAGAACTCCGAAGGAACAGGTCCGATGGGTGAAAAGACGATTGTCGAGATGCTAAACGGTGGTGATATTGATCTAGTTATCAATACCCCTGTGGGTCGTGGAACGCGGGCTGATGGCTGGGCTATAAGAACCGCCTCCGTACAGAGATCGATTCCGATTATCACAACGACAGCTGGCTTTAGCGCCGCGGTTGAAGGTATCAAGGCGATACAGGCAGGGGCGATGCCGGTGAAGCCTATTCAAGATTGGCTTGGCAATTAATGAGCATGATAAACAAGAGCGCCGTTCAACAAGTTGCGACGATATTTTCTAATAAGCGAGTGGGTGCCTATCACCAGATACTGATCCACGTGGGAGATATCGTCAAAAGTTGTCGACCTGGAAATTTCGCTGCGATCAGTGTTGGCGGAGATAGTTCTCGGATGATTTTGCGTCGCGCCTTTGCAATTTCGCGAGTCTCCGAAAATAGTCAATACGGTGGAACGATGGAGCTTATCGTTGCCCCGCATGGTTCAGGTTCAAAGTGGCTATGTGCGCAAGCCGAGGGCTCCGAGCTCGACATCGTCGCTCCGCTAGGAACATCATTTGGAATTCCGACAGAACCAATCAATGCTCTGCTAGTTGGTGGCGGCTATGGATCGGCTCCACTATTTGGATTAGCAGATGTGCTTAAGAATCGCGGATGCAAGGTTGATATGTTGTTAGGTGCCAGTATTGGTTCGAAGATTTATGCACCCATGGAAGGCAAGCGTTCCGTCAATTCCCTTAAGATTTATACCGAAGATGGGTCTATGGGTGAAAAGGGGCGAGTTACAGAGTCGCTGCTAGAGATTATCTCCAATCGGAGTATTGATGTCATTTATTCATGTGGTCCTATGGGGATGCTGCGAGCAATTACTGAACTAGTAGCTCAGACTGAAGTTATTCATCAGTGCGCGGTGGAAGAAGCTATGGCCTGCGGTATCGGAATTTGCATGACCTGCGTGCTACCGGTTCGAAATGAAGACGGATCGACCTCAATGCTGCGTTCGTGTATCGATGGTCCAGTGATGGATGGTTCGCATGTTCAATGGGATTTAGTAGGACGCATTCCGGAGGCCCACCAGTGAGTCTTCCGGTAGATATGTCCACGACGCTGGGTAACGCTTGGTTTCCCACCCCCATTTTTACCGCGAGTGGTTGTGCCAGTAGTGGCAAAGAGTTGTCACAGTTTTTTGCTTTAAAAGATGTCGGAGCAATCGTTACTAAATCAGTGATGGCAAAACCACGCCATGGTCGCCCGACCCCGCGCATGGCCGAGACACCATCGGGAATGCTTAATTCAATCGGTCTACAAGGTCCGGGAATTGATGCCTTTCTCGCTCATGATTTGCCTTGGCTAATTGAACAAAAGGCACGAGTAATAGTTTCGATAGCAGGGGAGACAATCGAGGAGTATGCAACGCTCGCTCGTAAGCTTAGGTCTGCTGCTGGGATTAGCGCAGTAGAAGTAAATATTTCTTGCCCGAACGTTGAAAATCGAGGTCTGGTCTTTGCATGTGATCCCGATGCTTCTCGGCGTGTCATTGATGGTGTTCGAAAGACCATCGGTGGCGAACTACCCATCATTGCCAAGTTATCACCCGATGTGACTAACTTGGCGGAGATCGCCAAAGGTGTAGTCGATGCCGGTGCCGATTCGCTGGCGCTAATTAATACAGTTCTTGGCATGGTGATTAATCTCGACACCATGAAGCCACATTTGGGTGGCAAAACTGGAGGTCTATCTGGCCCAGCGATTCGACCGATTGCAGTGCGAGCGATCTATCAAGTCCATGCGGCGCTACCTCACGTCCCAATTTTAGGAATGGGTGGCGTTGCAACAGGTCGTGATGCACTTGAACTTATTCTGGCTGGTGCGTCAGGAATCTCGGTAGGAACTGCGAGTTTCGGTAACCCAACTGCGTTAATTACTATTCAAAACGAACTCCGCGATCTACTTGCGGCACGTGGTTTTGTAACAGTCCAACAAGCGATTGGATACGCACATAGAGAAGAGCCTCAATGAAAGCACCGATAATTCTTGCGGTAGACACTCCTGATTTAGATACCGCCCAACGTTGGATTGAAGCCACCCAGGACTACGTGAGTGTGTATAAGTTAGGCCTTGAATTTTTCTTCACATTTGGTCATGAAGGAGTAACACGCATTAAGGGCATGACCGATGCAGATATTTTCTTGGATCTTAAGCTTCATGACATTCCGCACACAGTGGGAGCATCCGCTTCTGCTGTTCACTCGTTGCAACCAAGATTTCTAACCGTTCATGCATCTGGCGGTAGATCGATGATTAACGCGGCGGTGCAAGCTCTTCCTTCCACAGATGTCACGGCAGTTACGGTGCTGACCTCACTCTCGGAAGAGGATCTTTTTGAGATTGGATTTGCCAACAATGCATTGGAGAGCGCGGTATCACTTGCAAAGATGTCTGTCGCAGCGGGTGCTCGCGCCATTGTCTGTTCGCCGCTGGAGATCGCGGCAATTCGATCTGCGGTAGGAAATGAAGCACACATCATCACACCTGGAGTTCGTCCGGCTGGGAGTTCAGGAGTAGATGATCAAAAGCGGACCATGACACCTCAAGCAGCGATACTTACCGGTGCTAGCTATGTTGTTATCGGACGTCCGATTACCCAGGCGTGGGCGCAGGGCGCGCAGGCAATGACAGCGGCTGCGCGCACAATCGCTGAAGATATTCTGCAGTAAATTAAAAACATGGGAAAGCCGCCGCAATTGACTCCCGCCGAGCGTGCTAACGCGCTGGCCAAAGCGAGAGCTTCCAGACAAGAGCGCTCAGAGGTGAAGTCTCGAATCAAGAGTGGGGAATTGGGTATTTTTGAAGTCATCTCGTTGGCCGATAACAATGAAGTGATAGCCAAGATGCGAGTGCTGGAAATGGTCGAATCAAAGAGCGGTGTGGGTAAAATTCGAGGTAAAGCGTTACTAGAAAAACTTGGGATCTCCAGCACACGTCGGATTCAAGGTTTAGGACGCTACCAACGAGCGGCGTTATTGAAGGAATTTGAATTGCCAACATCACTTCGCAGAGGAAAGCTGATTGTGCTGTCAGGTCCTGGGGGAGTAGGCAAAAGTACTGTTGCGAAGAAGTTACGTGAGGCAACTGATTTCGTTGTTATTGTCTCGGCAACAACTCGTCCAGCAAGATTTAATGAAGAAGCAGGAGTTGATTATCATTACTTGAGTGGCGTCGAATTTGATGCTGCAGTTAAAGCCAATGAGTTTTTAGAGTGGGCGCAATTTGCTGGAGCACGTTACGGAACCCCGCGACTACCGGTTGAGCAAGCTCTGAATGCAGGTCACAGTGTTTTGCTAGAGATAGAGATCGAGGGAGCCAAGCAGGTGAAAGAGAAGATTCCGGAGTCAGTACTCGTCTTCCTGGAACCTCCTAGCTGGGAGGAGTTGGTTTCACGACTAGAAGGTCGCGGCACAGATAGCGCAGAACGCAGAGCCTCCCGACTGGCTTTGGCGCAGGAAGAGCTAGCTGCCGCCTCCTTCTTCGATAAAGTCCTGGTGAATGACGAGGTCGAGAAGGTGGTTGCAAGCCTGATAGAATTGGCATCTGCCTAGTTTGGCGAATATTACTTTTTAAGGAGTACACATGAGTGCACATATGGACGGAATCACGAATCCACCAATCGATGAGCTCCTAGATAAAGCAGGTTCAAAGTACTCACTCGTTCTCTATGCGGCAAAGCGTGCCCGTCAGATCAATGCTTACTATTCACAGTTAGGCGAGGGCCTACTTGAGTACGTTGGTCCACTTGTAGACACTCACGTACACGAGAAGCCACTATCGATTGCACTTCGTGAAATTAACGAAGGCTTGCTGACAATCGAAAATCTTGAGCCAACTGCTTAATTAGCTCGAAAAATAGTTATGCAAGGACATGGTCGCGAAGTAATTCTCGGCGTTGGTGGTGGAATAGCCGCCTATAAGTCTTGCGATCTACTTCGTCGCCTGCAAGATATTGGTTTTCTTATTACTGTCGTTCCCACCCCTTCGAGTTTAAACTTCGTAGGGGCGGCAACATGGGAAGCTCTCTCCGGCCGAGCGGTCACCACCGAAGTATTTGAAAGCGTAGAAGAAGTCCGTCACGTCTCATTAGCCAAGAAGGCGGATTTCATCATTATCGCCCCAGCTACCGCCGATTTGATTGCGCGGATTGCTGCCGGTCGCGCCGATGACCTTCTAACTAATGTCATTCTTGCCGCCGATGTTCCGGTACTGATTGTCCCTGCGATGCATCCGAATATGTGGAACGATCAAGCGACAACTGCAAATGTTCGGGTTTTGCGAGAGCGTGGGTATCGCGTCTTAGATCCAGTTGTCGGCGCACTCACAAGCGGTGACGTTGGTCAGGGAAGATTTCCTGAGACGGTAAAGATTCTTGAGACATTTGCCGAGTTAACACAAGTGAGGTCAGATTACTTAGGAAGGAGAGTGCTGGTTAGTGCGGGAGGAACGCGCGAGCCAATCGATCCCATTCGTTTTATTGGTAACCAATCTTCAGGAAAGCAAGGTTACGCCGTGGCACTGCAGGCGCTGCGACGAGGAGCCGATGTTGTACTTGTATCGGCCAACGCTTCACTGCCAGATATCGAAGGTGTCAGAATTATTCATGTGGAGACTGCGTCAGAGATGCACGATGTACTGCATCAAGAATTTACAAAGTGTGATGTGCTAGTAATGGCTGCAGCAGTTGCTGATGCACGACCTGAGCATGTGCAGGACTCTAAGATTAAGAAAGATTCGCTGTCTAGTATTAAGCTAACTGAGAATGTAGATATTCTTAAAAGTCTTCAGGACCTTAAGGTCAAGCAAGTAGTGGTCGCATTCGCCGCAGAGACTTCCCATGATGCAACGGCAGCGCAGCGCAAGATGCTGGCTAAGGGGGCCGATATCCTCTATCTCAATGATGTTTCTGGGGGAGATATCTTCAATAGCGAGACAACTTTTGGGGAGATTTTCACTAGTGGTGGGGCGAGTTATAAAGTGGGCAAGACCACCAAAGACACGCTTGCACGAGAACTACTCGACCATGCCCTCCATCAGTTAGGTTAAGCCAATGTCAAAACGTCTATTTACTTCTGAGTCTGTTACTGAAGGCCATCCGGATAAGATCGCAGATCAAATCTCAGATGCGATTCTTGATTCACTGATAGCGCAAGACCCGTCAAGTCGGGTAGCTGTTGAAACGCTGATCACCACAGGTCAGGTTCATGTTGCTGGTGAAGTAACGACCAATGGTTATGCCGATGTCATGGGAATCGTTCGCGACACTGTCATCGGTATCGGCTATGACTCATCTGTTAAAGGTTTCGATGGAAATAGTTGTGGTGTCTCAATCTCGATTGGCCAACAATCACCTGATATTGCCCAAGGCGTTGACGACGCTTTTGAACACCGCGTTACATCTGCGGTAGACCCACTTGACCTGCAAGGTGCTGGGGACCAGGGCCTCATGTTTGGTTATGCATGTGATGACACGAAAGAGCTCATGCCGCTTCCTATCTGGCTTGCACACGAATTAGCGCAGCAACTCTCGAAGGTGAGAAAGTCGGGAGCCCTTCCTTACTTACGCCCAGACGGTAAGACACAGGTCACTATTGAATATGATGGAGATAAGGCTGTCGCACTCGACACCGTTGTAATCTCAAGTCAGCACGCAGAAGAAGTTGATGTTGCAGGGCAACTGACCTCTGAGGTCATCGCACAGGTAATTGATCCAGTTTTAGCTAAAATTGATCTTCCTCGCAAAGATATGAGAATCCTGATTAACCCAACTGGTCGCTTTGTCATCGGCGGACCAATGGGTGATGCCGGACTTACGGGGCGGAAAATTATCGTCGATACCTACGGTGGCATGGCTCGCCATGGTGGCGGTGCATTTTCTGGAAAAGATCCTTCTAAGGTTGATCGTTCGGCGGCTTATGCGATGCGTTGGGTTGCTAAGAACGTGGTAGCTGCCGGTTTAGCTCGCCGCTGTGAAGTTCAAGTTGCCTATGCAATTGGAAAGGCGCAGCCGGTTGGAGTCTTTGTGGAGACTTTTGGAACTGAGACTGTTCCGGTTCAAAAGATTCAAGATGCTGTGACATCTGTCTTTGATCTTCGTCCAGCGGCAATTATCCGTGATTTAAATCTAAAGCGTCCTATCTATTCTCAGACTGCTGCATACGGTCACTTCGGTCGCGAGCTTCCCAATTTCACATGGGAAGTTACTAATCGGGTATCCGAACTGCAGGCAGCTGTTAAATAGGTTTTCTGCACACCGTGGCACTTACGAGGCCACTACGTCTTAAGCGCGAAGTAGTTCGACTAGCGCCAGAGATCAGCACAACTGAGAAACCTGTCGCTCGCGTGTGGGTAGATAGCGGTGTTTTTCATCTAGATCAGAGCTATGACTACTTAGTTCCCGATGATCTTGATTCGCAAGTAGACACAGGTGTTCGAGTTCAAGTTCCCTTCAATGGCAGAGAGTGTGAAGCACTCGTGCTTGAACGCATGGAAATGATTTCGGGTAGAAGACTCAAGAGCATTACTAAAGTGATTTCCGCTGTTCCCATCGCATCAAAGCATTCGCTAGATTTGATATCACTAGTTTGCGCTAGATGGGCTTGTCATCCATATGACGTGATTCGCTCTGCGATTCCTCCTCGTGTTGCCAGTATTGAGAAGATGAAATGGATTGTGCCCGATATCGACAGACCTATAGCCTCATCAGTGCGCGAGTACATACAACTGCCTCCATATCGTGATCCATTTATGGTTTTGGCAGAGCAGGTGAGCAGTGTTCGAGGAACTGGTTCAACCCTGGTGATAGTTCCGGACAATAGATCAGTTCTTCGTCTTCTCAAACACTTTCCCGGAGCGTTAGTGCTGGATTCGAATCTGGCGCGAAGTGAGCGATACCAGAATTACCTGTGCGCTAGAACGAGGCCGGCCCAGATTATTATCGGGACAAGAAGCGCAATTTTCGTTGATAGCCCTGATTTGTCATCGATTGTTATCTTTAATGAATCCTCAGAGCAGTTCTTTGAGGTTCGGTCTCCGGGATGGAATGCGCGAGACATTGCAATTCTGCGTGCACGTACTGAAAATATTGGTATCTATTGTGTGGGTTACAGCCCAAGTTCCGAAGTTGCTCGCCTGATTGATATCGGTTGGTTTGTATTCAAAGGCGCAACAGAGAAGGTCCGAGTTGATACCTTCCAACAGGAATTTTCGGAACTTCTCCCAGGAAGAATCATTGGCGAGCTTCGCCGATTGGTGAAGCAGGGACCAATTCTCTTTATCGCCCCCCGAAAAGGTTATTCTCAGTCGATTAGTTGCAGTAATTGTCGAAATATTTCAACCTGTTCCTGTGGAGGTCGATTAGAAAAAAGGAGTGCCACGGCGGCGATTTCCTGTTCATTATGTGCAAATATTTATTCGGAATGGGCTTGTCAGTACTGCGCCGGAGTTAAGCCTTTTCTTCTTAATAGAGGTAGTGAGCGTTTCGCCCAGGAAATCGGAGTTGCGTTGCCAGGGGTTGCAATCACTCTCTGTGAAGCAGAGAAGATGTTCGATGATTTTCAAGTGAGTTCAGGAATTGTGATAGCCACACCTGGTTCGGCTCCAATGTCTGCACAAGGTTATGCGGCGGTAGTAATCCTAGATGGTGAGAAATTACTGAATCAATCAGATCTTAGAGCTCAAGAACGAGCCCGAGAGATCTTCTTTACTCATGCAGCGCTGTTGAGTTCTTTGGGAAATGCGTTACTAGTTATCAATCACTCCAATCCAATAGTGGGTGCGCTTTCTTCGTGGAAGCCTTCTTTGATTTCACGTCGAGAACTTCAGGAGCGGGACGAGGTTTCACTTCCTCCTTTCGTGAGGTCCATCGTCCTTGATATTGATAGCACTGAGTCGGCCACCCTGGTGAGAGCACTCAATAAATCTCGCGATGAGGGAAGACTTCCGATTTCAACAAGAATTCTTGGACCTTCAATTCTGAACAGTTCTACGCATCGAATTCTCCTACTAGCACCGCTTGCCGACGGTGAGGCGTTAGTGCTACTGATGCACGAGTTCCAAAGACGAAGAAGTGCAACGAGGAAGAAGTTGGCATCCCTGCGTATTGATCCATATTCGCTCTCGCGATAGGTAAGATTGGGCTATGTCTATCAAGGAGATTCGCCACTTCGGGGACCCTGTTCTTGTTACTCCGGCTGCCGAAGTCATCGACTTTGATAAGCAATTGCGAAAACTGGTTAACGATCTCACCGAAACAATGCTGGACGCTCCGGGCGCGGGCTTAGCTGCGCCGCAGATTGGCGTGCCACTTCGCGTATTCGTCTGGGATGTAGATGAAGCCATCGGACATCTCATCAATCCGACTCTCGATTTAAGCGAAGAAATACAGGAGGGTGATGAGGGGTGTTTAAGTTTTCCGGAGTTAATCTATCCAACTTCACGTGCTTTCAGAGCGGTAGCAAAAGGATTTAACATGTACGGAGAAGCCGTCACGATTGAAGGTACAGAACTTCTTGCTCGTGCTTTGCAACACGAAACCGATCACCTCAATGGAATTCTCTTCATCGATCGACTCTCAGAAGAGGTTCGCAAGATAGCTATGAAAGAGATTCGAGAATCTGAATGGTTCGGCCTTGCCGAGCAAACAGGTCTTCAACCTAAGATTAAGGTGTCTCCGCATTCTCTTTTTAGCCAAGACAACCGGGGACTGGGCCTTTAATTGCGGATCGCGGTAGCAGCAACACCTGAAGTAGCAATCCCATCACTGGACGCACTTCTTGCCTCTAAACATGAATTGCTCTCAGTAATCACCCAACCTGATCGACCATCCGGTCGAGGTCAGAGCTTGAATGAATCTGCTATTTCGAGGTGGGGTAATGAGAACGGGATTGAGGTCAATAAACCAGAAAGAGATGGAAACTTTCAACCCCTCCTATCAAATATAGATCTACTCATCACAATTGGATACGGCATCATTCTGCCCAAGCAAGTATTCGAATTACCTCGCCACGGTTCGCTCAATCTGCATTTTTCATTATTGCCAAGATGGCGTGGAGCGGCCCCAGTGCAACGCGCCATTGAGGCTGGGGATTTAGTTTCTGGAGTTACTGTATTTCTCCTAGATGAAGGGATGGATACGGGACCGATTTATACCCAGCACCGATTCGCACTAGATGCTGATATCACCAGTGATGAGCTTTTCATAGAGCTAGCAGAATTGGGTGCAGAGGCACTGCTGCATACACTTGATCTCATTGAGTCTGGGATGAAGCCCTCACCACAACCGGATCACAGCGCCACTCGCGCCTTTAAATTAAGCAAGGAAGAAGCAGGCATTGATTGGTCGCAATCAGCGGATGTAATATCTAATAAAGTCCGCGCTTTCACATCTCAGCCTGGTGCTTTTACTTTTTTTCGCGGTTTGATGATAAAAATTGACACTCCGATAGTCCGTGAGATGAAATTAGATCCTGGTGTCCTTCTAATTGAGAATAAGAAGTTACATGTGGGAACTGCCACAACCGCTCTTGAGATTGGCTACATCACACCTTCGGGTAAATCTAGAATGCCTTCATCTGAATGGGCTAACGGCGCAAGGCTAATCGCCGGTGATCTCTTTGGTTAAACCACGCAGGGATACCTTCAAATCGCCCAAACCTGATGCTCCCAGGGTGTTGGTCTTTGATTTACTCACAGAAGTCAATCGAAATGGGGGATATTCCAATCTGCTTCTTCCGCAAGCACTTTCAGCCTCTAATTTCGAGGTTCGAGATAAAGGATTCGTTACTGAGCTACTTTATGGAACGCTGCGGATGCAAGGTCGTCACGACTACATTTTGCAGCAGGTATCTGATCGTCCATTAGCAGAAGTCGACGAAGGAATCGTGGATATCTGCAGAATGGGAGTTCATCAGCTATTCGAGATGCGGGTAGCAACGCATGCTGCAGTCTCAGCAACTGTTGAGCTTGCTCGAAAAGTCATCGGGGAGTCGAAGGCATCATTTGTTAATGCGATTTTACGAAAGGTGAGTTCGCAGACTTTAGAACAATGGCTTGAACCCACTTCATTTGTAGCAGATCCCATCGAACGCCTATCAATTCAGTACTCACATCCAGAGTGGATAATCTCGGCCTACTTTGATTTACTGAAAGACCTTGACTGCGTTGAGAAGGAGCTTGCCGCCAATAACGTTCCAGCAATGCCAACACTGGTTTCGTGGCCGGGGGATTCGACTCAATCTGAGCTAGTTGAACTAGGAGCGGTGGCAACCGAGTATTCACCCTATGGAGCAAGATTTGATGGCGCT
>Ga0209135_1000560_pt1 | contig 13300 bp, 13 predicted proteins | sample LauGreSBDMM110SD_4_FD_187570 | JGI IMG/M metagenome (GOLD analysis project Ga0209135, IMG submission 187570) | Freshwater lake microbial communities from Lake Michigan, USA - Su13.BD.MM110.SD (SPAdes) (version 3) | ecosystem: Environmental > Aquatic > Freshwater > Lake | place: Lake Michigan... | reverse complement strand
AATTTATTAAATAAATTTATTAAATAATATAATATTCCTTTTCATCATCCATGTTTAAATCTACGGAATTCATATCTACGTAATGGCATGTTAAGGATGTTTGTTGCTCCCATTTCTTTAATACCCATATTGGTGAACCATTTATAGCATTTACGTAAGCACTATCATATTTTGTTATATCGTTTTGTGGAACATTAGTGTTATCGTTATTATTATTCGTTCTATTTGTGATTACACCCATATTTCCGGGAAATAGAGCAAACCGAACTATGCACAATTTAGAAGATATATCATCCTTTAGATTTGTCATATTAACTGCGTTTTTATAATCCGTAAAATAAAAATATGGTTCATCAAAATAATCTTCTATTGTCTCTGGTACTCCAAAACATGATATTAAATTAACGTTTTTACTTGAACATCCTGAATATGCAATAATAGGCGCTTCGTAATAATCTCCGTTCAGTCTCAATAAATATGAAAAGTCTATGTTGTTTTTAAAAAAACTACATACAGATTGGTCAATATTAAAATTACACGATTGTTCATGATTAATAATCTCATCAATTAAAACTAACCACAAGTCGTTCTTTCTAGATAAATCATGAACATTAATAGAACTATCATCTATTTCATAGAATACGTAAAAATCGTTTCCATTATTAATAAACCCTTTATATTCGTATGTATCCGGTTTTAACCGATATGAAAAACAAATAACGTTTTCTATTAATTCACACATATCCGTAGAGTAATCGCCTTCTTTATATTTAAACGATGGAAAGCAAAGCAAATCTGATTTTGTAGTATGAAGTTTATCATATTTTCTTAATATAAATTGAAGAAATGGCGCCATCCCAGTTTTATTTATTTGATATGTGCATACATGAATTGTCGCTTCTGGAAATTGTTCTGCGTAAGACTCTACATCTTGTTTAATCAATTTATCTAATCCCGGATACAAATATTCTTGTTCTTGTTCTTGTTCTGATTCAATTATATCATTTGATGTAGATAAGTAATTTGCGTCATTCATATAACAATCTAATATGTCTTGGTCATAATAACATACTTCAGATAATTCATTTTGAGTTGAAGTCATTATATATTTATTATAATTATATTTATTGATTACATTTAAATATATTTTTTTGCCAATATATATAAATGAAATTATTATCGTCTCTATTTCTTGTTTGTTTTTTATTTATCAGCAAAACAACCAATATTACAAAAGGAGAGATGGTTTTAACACAATATGGTGGGGATGATTTTGGTTCATCATCCGCGGATTACGGGGCAGCGACCACTGATTACGGGGCAGCGACTACTGATTATGGGGACGCGACTACTGATTATTCGGCTCCGACGGAATATTCATCTAATTCAAATACCGATGATGTTGATAAATCTGAAGTTGATAATAGTAAAACTGATAATTCTATAACACCAACTAGTTCTAATAAACACAGCGATATAACTATTCCAAAAGAAGCGAAACAGTTTATTACTCATGTTGCTAAGGGGATTATTAAAGGCGCCTTGAAAAAAATTCATTCCCCTAAAAACATAGTTAATAAGAAGCGCATTCCTAAAAAGGCTTCTCCGAAAAAACTCTCACCCAAAAAGGTTTTACCTAAGAAACCCAAGAGTTCTAATAAGAAACCCAATAATAAACCATTAAAGAAACAAGTTAATAAACCGATTAAGAATAAGAATAAGAATAAGAAGCCTACAAAGCGTCCATCAAAACAAAATCTTAGAAAAAATAATTAGAAACTTATTTGGTTTCTGAATTGTATTGTATTTTATTTATCAACTTTACGCTTAATCGTTTCTTTAACTTGTTCCTCTCTATTATCTAAAATAAATTTAGTCAATTCTTCTGCCTTTGCTGGCGTTGTTTCAAAATATGTTTTTAATGTTGAAACTAATGTCTTAGCATTTATTGGTTTCTTAATTGTGTTTTTCTTATAAACCAAACTTCCACCATTAATATCAAAACAATCTATCTCATTTTTCTTCATAACGGTCATTAATGATTCGGACAATTCCTTCTTTTTATTTTTACGCGCCTTTATTTCATTTTGCAGTTGAGTTATTTCAGTATCTATTTTAATCCATTGTTTAATATTCGCCACTAATTCTTCCTTTGTCTCCATATAAAATTAATAACTAATTAATTTTATATTATTTGAGATTTAATATTTATGTTATATATTCTAAACACAATCAGGTTTAACATCTGGCTCGGTTGATGTATCCTTTTTACTCTTATTATGACGTCCGCACAACCCATTGCTTACTATTTTACATCCACATTGCTTACCTTTATTTGTGCCCGTCTTTAATATTTCAATGCATTTTGTTTCATCTAATACATCAACCGTTTGTTGTTGTTGTTGTTGTTGTTGTGACGATGAAATGATTAAATTTTCATCATCTTGTTTAGGTTTGATTTTTGCATTTGTTTTGCTCGCGTTTTCGGCCTTCTTTTTCAACTGTTCTGCTTGCTTCATCAATTTCTCTTCTAATTTAGCCTTTATCTTTTCATCACGTATCTTTTGCTTCTCAATAATTACGGCTTGCTTCTTTTCATTCTTTTCCTTTAACTTATTTGCATAATATACCTCTTTAGTTCGTATTCTATAATGCCCTCCACAATAAGTCTTTCCGTCTAATTGAAATGCCTTTACATAACAATTGTTACATTTTGGTGGTGGATTAAGAACATCATCAATTGGGTTACTTGTAGGAGGTACATAACAACAAGAGCCTTTGGAATATTCCGAGACATTAATATTATTTTTATAAACCTGCGATAATTCTTGGGTTTCATCATAAAAGTTAACGCCATGAACCTGTTGATACCCTTCAACATATGGTAACAACGTTTTATGAATTGTTCTACAATAAGGACACCTTATCTCCTTATTCTTTAATGCGAGTCTCTCCATGCTGTTATATTTTTTCTTATGGCAGTAAATATCATTATAAATAGCATTATAGTTGAATTTATGGTTACATGCTAGAGTGACATAATTTTCCTGCAACGGAGCATTGGTGATTAAGCATAATTCACTAGATGAAGCCTTAGATGATTCAGTTGATTCGTTTTCATCCAACGATTTATATAATTCATAATAAAAATTTGCATCCCCTTCAATAACATACTTTGGCATTAATAAAATAATGAATTTAGTCTTTATATTTATTATCTATTATTCTTATATTAATGTCGCCTAATAGATGGGGGCCTCCTATTTGGACATTTTTTCATACACTTGCCGAAAGAATAAATGAAGAACATTTTCATTTAGTATTTCCAATGCTATTTGATTTTATTAGAAGAATATGTAAAGTTCTGCCATGCCCGGATTGTTCTCAACATGCAAGCATATTTCTCTCAAAGGTTAATCCCGCTGGTGTTAAAACAAAGGAAGATTTTAAAAATATAATGTGCATATTTCATAATGCAGTAAATAGAAGAAAGAATAAACAGATTTTTGATAGAACAAAATTAGAAGACACATATTCTAATGTTGGGCCAATTGTGGCATATAACGGATTTGTTGCAGCATTTCAGACTAAAGGAAACTTAAAACTTTTAGCAGATACATTTCAACGGAAACTTGTTTTGGCCGATTTTAAAAAATGGTTTTTAAAAAACATTAGAGCATTTTTACCCAGGTCGCCAATTCAATTAGAATAATAGTTTTTATTTAGAGGCAATCAACTCCCCATTTTTGTAAACATTACATTTAAACTGCTGCTTCTTTGGCATTGAGCAAATTTCCTTATTACTAGATATTTCATTAAAGAATAAATATTTAGATGAACCGCCAACATAAAGCATGCCAGGAATTATCGCTCCTGAAAATGCTCCGGTTGCTACATTTAATAAAATATCCGTATATGTCGTAATACATTCTTTTGTATATCTAATAAATATATCTATTAATAGATAAGTCAAAAGACCTCCAAATATTAGATAATTGACATCATTATTTAAAAACATTGGTAAGCAAATATATAATACAGTAAACGAGAGAACAAATACGCTAAATCCCGAATTACCATATTTGCTATATTCAACCGAATTACAAATCTTGTTTGCGCTTACTTGTTGTTTGGCTCCAAAAATCATTAATAAAAATTCTCTAAGCACCGATGCTGCTAATAGAAAGCCTAAATAAATAAAACCCTTAAAGTTTTGAAATATAAATGACATACTTAAAACTCCTAATGTTACGATTATTGGGCTATAAAGCGTCAATAAAACTACGATATTAAATGGTTGGTACATTAATAATGGCGCATCATAATCAAATGTCTTTAAGTTTATACTAGGTTTTTGTATGTTATTGGTAGATGGTGCAGGTAATCCGTTCATATAATAATAAACTATATAATATTTTTTATTATTATTTAATCATTCTCAAATATTAAATCAAACACTTCGTGTATGTTATTTACTGCATGAAATTTTATATCTTTTATTAAATCTGCGTCCTTATACTTTTCAATAAAAGTAGTATAATCTTTTTCATTTTCAGTAGGATAAATAAACTCCTTAACGCCGGCCTTTATCCCTCCTAAAAATTTAAGGTCTAACCCGCCAATTTCAGTGCATCTACCGTCTAAAGAAATCTCTCCTGTAATTGCGATTGTATTCTTTATTTTACGGCTATTTAATAAACTGAATATCACTATAGTTATTGCCGTTCCAGCGCTTGGTCCATCCTTGGGAACAGACCCTTCCGGACAATGAATATGTATTCCATGCTTTTTATCTTCATATAATTGGCGAACCTTCTCTCTATTCTCAAATGATGTTAAATTCCACGCTAATGTAAGAGCAACGTTCATTGATTCTTTCATGACATCTCCTTGCATTCCAGTAAGTTTTAAATTTAAAAATGTATCGCATGGATAATACTTCGCTTGTATTGGTATAACACCGCCTTTTCCCTGGGAGTTTGCCCATAATCCATTTATTATGCCAACTGAACTTGCTAATGGTATTTTTGTTATCTTAATTTCATGTTTATCCTTAAAATATTTCTCTCTAATATCCGAAATTGTGACATTTATCGGATATTCAAGGTTCTTGTTTGAATAATTCTTTAAAATTTCTAAATTTATCTCTCCTACTATTTCAAATAATATCTCCTTAAATTTTCTAACACCAGGTTCAGATGTATATTCGTCTATTATAAATTTCAACACTTCGTCTCCCATTATAATAATGTCTTGTAACCCCATCTTCTTATAAACCTCGGGAAGCATATGAGTCCGAGCAATTACCAACTTATCTTCTAACGAGAGACTGGAGAATTTTATGCGATGAATCCTATCCAATAATATTTTATCTATTGCATCAACATCATTATAAGAGAGAATAAATAATGCCTTTGATAAATCTAAATCTATGCCAGTAAAATACTTATCTTGGAAGCAATCGTTTTGTGTTGGGTCTAATAAATGCGTTAGAATGCCGACTATCTCTCTACCATGCTCAGTTTTTGATATTTTGTCTAATTCGTCTATTAATATAATTGGATTCATGCATTTTTTATCTATTAGAATCTGTGCTACTCCTCCCCAGGTTGAACCAACATATGTATAGTTATGCCCATGTAATGTGCTACCGTTGCTATCACCGCCCATTTGTATCATTGCGAATGGGCGGCTGTTACCATTTTCATCTAGTAAACAGTTAGACAGTCCGCGCTTTGCTAGTGAAGTTTTTCCTACACCGGGTGGGCCTTCAAAACCAAAACAATAACCGTCTTGCTCACCATTTATCCATTGACCGATAATTCTCTCTATTTGTTTTTTTGCTTTATCGTGTCCATGAACTGACTCATCTAATATTTTTTTAACATTCTGTATATAATTGGTTATTTTACCAAAGTTATTATCAATTGAATTTATATTCTTGGTTATTAAATCCGGTTTATTAAACTGATTGTTTAATTCTAATAAGATTTCTTTTTGCGAACTTCCGCAGAAATCTATAAAACTATTAATCTTAGATAGCAACTCCTTTTTTAGTTTCCCAGAATAATCAATCTTTGAATATGCGATTAAATACACATCAATCATTTCGTTTATTTTTATACTTTTAATAACTAATTCCGACTTTTCCAGGTCTTTAAATTGCTTTTTAATATTTTTTATCATTGTATTCGCGCTAGTTTGAACCATATTTGTTTTTATCTTTTTAATATATGTTAATATCTCAATGCTTGTATATTTTTCCTTTACTTTATCGGCGCTTATTACGGTTTTTACAGTTGTGTCATTCATGATATCCTGCATTGATTTTCTATTTTCATCCATTAAAAACATCACCGGCTCTTTTGTATAAACGTTAAATGGAATTTTAAGTAAACCATCTAAGTATTGACGAGCCTTTGAACCAGAGTCTTCTGACTTTGACTTTATTTCTTTTAGTTTCATCATCGCTTTTTCCTTCACTACGTCTGTCGTCTTCATTAAACAAATTTGCTGCTCTAACGGAATCTTATTTATATCAAAATTTGATAACTCGTTTGTGTATTGTATTGTTTTTTTCATTGCCTCGCGAAAATATTGTTTTATTGACCAAGGGAAACTATCAAACAAGATGGTTTGTTCAACTGTATCTACGGTTCCATTCGTATCATTTGAAAGCAAGTCATATAATAAATATGCCATATACTTGTTGTCATAATCAGTTGAGTTTATCAATAATTGCATTAACGTATTGCGTTTTGTGTATAGGTCGTTTAAAATGAAATCTTTTACAACCTGCGACAGATTTTTCTGTTTTAATAACTTGTTTTGCGTTGTATTTCCGACATATTTATTTATAAGTTCTTGAGGTGAGTGTGTTAAAAAATCTTTTAACGTCAACGACGATAAGTATTTATCAAAACAATCACAATTAAAATCATCTTCAGTTGGCTTTATTTTCGTAATATCAATAATCTTATTGTTTATATACTTGTTATTTAAAAAATGTATCATAACATCATCTATAATACCATATATCATTAAATGTTTGTTAAATCCGGGATGATATACATATACTTTTATTCCATATACCCGCAGATGAAACTGTTTTGAAGTTATTGATAAATCTGAGCAATCTAGATTTTTTGTTTTTTCTGTAGCAAAATCGTCCATAAATGTTGTTTTTGACTTTTCGCCGTCTGATTTTTTTAATGTTACTACCTTATACTGTGTTGGGTGGAAATACTTTTTTAATAATTCGTATTTTAACGCATCATCATCATTTATAACCAAGGATGTATTATTACCAAAACAAATAGATAATAAATCTTCAAACGACTCTGTTCCATAATTTTTTAATAAACCAGATAAGTCGTTATTAAGTATTTGAAGTTTACTTACAACTGTGTCAGTTGGCATATTAACAATATTGTCGCTCACCTCTTTCATTTTTTCGCTTATGCTATTTAATATATTTGTGCAACTTGTTATATCGCTAACTCCTAAAATATCTAGCATTTTATTTTTTTGGCAATTTAATATAGTTTTTTGTATAACATCCTGGAAAAAAATTAGTTTCTTTTCTACTAGATTATTTATATCTTGTGAGTTTTTTAATATTTGATTTCCCTTTTTTTCCATGCCGCTCTTATTTATATATATATTAGATTTTGCTCAGTTTACTTTAAAAATTGAATTATTTATTATTCAACCATATTAAATATATCTATTCGGGTTATATTAAGAATGGGAATTCCTAGTTACTTTTCATACATCGTTAAAAACCATCCAGAGATAATTAAAAAATTATTAAAAGGAGATGTGACTATTAATAATTTGTATATGGATTGTAATTCTATCATTTATGATTCAGTTCGTAATATTAATTTTGAAGAACTTACTGAAACCGCATCTAGAACGATTATTTTAAGGGTTATTCAAAAGATTGAAGAATATATATCATTAATTTGCCCAGATAATACAGTAATTGTCGCTTTTGATGGCGTTGCTCCTGTTGCTAAACTTGAACAACAGCGTAATCGCAGATATAAGTCTTGGTATCAAAATGAAATTACAAAATCCATATTCAAAAAAGAGCCAGGAAGCGACCCTTGGAATACAACTGCTATCACTCCTGGAACAGTTTTTATGCAAGAATTAAGCGCGGGCGTTTTAGCCTATTTTAATGAGCCCAGCAAATATGGTATTAATAAATTTATTATTTCTACGTCAGAGGAAATTGGCGAAGGAGAGCATAAGATATTTGATTATATTCGCAAAAACAAAGAACAACATTCTGATAGCTCAACTGTTATATATGGACTTGATGCTGACCTTATTATGTTGTCCATCAATCATTTGCCAATTAGCGAGAAGATTTATTTGTTCAGAGAGACGCCAGAGTTTATCAAAACCATTGATAATTCGTTGGAGCCAAATGAAACATATTTATTAGATATTCCAGATTTAGCGCATATTATTACGCTGAATATGAATAACGATGTTGAACTTACAACTGACCAACAAAAAAACCGAGTGTATGATTATATATTTATGTGCTTCTTCTTAGGGAACGATTTTATGCCACATTTTCCAGCAGTTAATATTCGCACTGGTGGTGTTGATAAAATTATTAATGCCTATAAGGCGACAATGGGTGGAACAAATGAAAATTTAACGGATGGTAAAGTGATTTATTGGAAGAATGTTAGAAAGTTTGTTGAATTCCTTGCTGGAATGGAAGACGAATATTTTAAAAATGAAATGAAACTGCGAGATAAGAGGGAAAAGTTTCATCATCAGACAAATACGCCTGAACAGAAATATGCAAAGTTTGATGCGATACCAACCTATGAGCGAGAGTTAGAGAAATATATTAATCCATTTAAAGATGGGTGGCGTCATAGGTATTATAAATCTCTATTTAAGATTGATATAGATGAAGATAGATGTAAGGAAATTTGTATTAATTATATGCAGGGTCTTGAATGGACTATGAAATATTATACTGTAGGATGTCCAGATTGGAGATGGTGTTATAAACATAACTATCCACCATTGCTTCAAGACTTAATCAGATTTATTCCTTACTTTGATACTGAGTTTATTCAACAAAACACTCATGTAGCAGTTAGTCCACTTGTTCAATTATGTTATGTCTTACCAAATCAAAGTCTAAGTTTCCTACCAGAAAAACTATTTAAAAAACTGAAGTACGATTACTCAGATTTATATCCAACAGACTGTGAATTTACTTGGGCATTTTGTAGGTATTTCTGGGAATCCCATGTGGAACTTCCAGAAATAGATATTAATGAATTAGAAAAAATTGTTTGCGACGTTATGGTTTAGAGTTTGATTTGTTTGAACTATACTCTTTGAATAAATCAAGACATACATTTATATCAGGATATTTATAATCTCGCAATTCTTCCCTCAACCATAGTATTACATCTTCATCTTTAAAGATGTGATTAAATAATATAGCGGCCTTTAATTTATTCTCAGGATATTGGTTTTTCATTTGAAAGTAGTCTTGGCTAAGAATATAGGTCGCCAAACCCTTCATTATATTTTTTTGAATAGGAGTTTTATAGTAATTATGACAAATAGTTACAAACCATCTCGTTTTTTTGTTCTCTAACGGGAGCAAATTTACTGCAATAATTAGATGCTTATCATTAAAAGATACTCTAGACCAAGTAAACGATGGATAAACAAACATATGAAAATTATGAGTTGTTCTAGTATTCTCATTTAATGTTTTCATGATTGGATTAGATTGGTAATCAAACGACAGTCCAATTCTATCCTTGAATTTGTATTGTTTTATGTTTGTTGGAGGAATTGCGCTACCAAACCCACCCTTATGGACATATTCTGGGTGCCTTAAATCCATTGTATTAAAAGCGCTATCCGGTAGAGATGCTTCCATGTCCATTTGTAAAAAAGAGGTTTCATAATTAGGATTATTAAAAAACGGAATTTTGTGGGGTAGTTTATCGGTAGGGTTATATGACCAAAAAATCTTCCCTTCATGTTCAATAGTTTCGCCAAAACGGTCTTCTTTTGAAAATTCTAGTCCATGATATCTACACTTTAAACAACCATCCGAAGTAATAATACCATTATCTAATTTTGAACCCATATGCTTACATATATTTAAACTAGTAAGCAAATTATTTTCATTGTTGCGCCACATCACTAATGGAAGTTCGCCAATATTTATCTTATAAGGTTTTGAAAAATCTATTTTGTCTTTAACACCAATACAATGCCAATTATTAAAAAATTTTGTCATATATTGAATACTAGTTGGTATCATACATATAAGTAAAAATATTTTTTTTAACATTTATATACATATTAATATATATTTAAATTACTTGAATTTCTATATAGTTGACTTACAGATTGCTTCTTTAAATTAGTTTTATACTAATTGTTTTCTTATGATAACGAATGCCTTGACGGATTTTCTGATTATTATTGATAACGATAACAAAATCTTCTAATATTATTTTGAAATTATATTCTCAGTAAGGGCGGAAAATGGCGAGTTTTTCAAGTCCAAAAGTGTTCGAGATTTTCAATTTTGGACATTTTTTTTGTCCAAAAATCGAAAAGGGGAAGTATTTCTTGGAAAACGCCCTTAAAATTTCAACTTGTCAGCATTATGGTCTGACTCACAGAAAAAATAACGCAAAATTTTGTTATGCTAATTTTTTCACATTTTTTTTGAAAACGGATTTAGCAACTTTTTAAATTTAATAAAATTTTAAGATATAAAAATCTTATAATTATAAATATAAATATAAAATAACAAATATATAATATGCCAAAGATAGATATTGACTATTCAAATACGATTATATATAAGATTTATTGTGACGATTCTACTGTTACAGACCTTTATGTTGGACATACAACAAACTTTATTCAAAGAAAACATAACCATAAACAGAACTGTATTAATGAAAACACACCACATTATCAATTAAACTTATATAAAGTTATAAGAGATAATGGTGGGTGGGATAATTGGCGAATGGAGATAGTGACATCTGCGAATTGTAAGGATCATTATGAAGCAAGAATAAAAGAACAAGAATATATTAAGTTACTGAATGCCACGTTAAATGATAATCATCCTGTTCAAAAACCAAAACACGAATTAGATACTGAAATTAAAAGTATAGTGTGTAAGACCATATATAAATGTATTACGTGTAACATAACATGTCAATCCGAGCAGTTATTGAACATTCACAATAAAACAAATAAACATAATAAAATACTAACTCAAAAATTAATACTACAAAATGTAGTCAAAGTTGCTAATGTAGCCAACCTGAATGTTTCCCCTAAATTTATTTGCGAATGTTGTGACTATTATACGAGCAAAAAAAGTAGTTATGATAAACACATTTTAACAGGTAAACACAACCAGGCAACAAAATGCTACAAAAAAATTGCTCCAAGTTGCCCAGATGAAAATAGGTCTTATTTATGTAAATGTGGTAAAAAATACTCACACCATTCTAGTTTATGGAAACACCAAAAAACCTGTAATGAAAAATGTGGGGAGGTCCCTTCATTTTTTGCTCAACCACCACAAAATCCGGAGATGCAAAAACAAACAATTGAACAAAACCCCACACTTCCGAAGCAGCAAACAAATGAACTAGTCATGTCTTTGTTAAATCAAAATATGGAACTTCAGAAACAAATTATTGAATTATATAAGGATAAGAATACGGTTATTAATAACACAACTAATAATACCACTAATAACAATAACAATTTTAACCTAAACTTGTTTTTAAATGAGCAATGTAAAGACGCCCTCAACATAATGGATTTTATAAATCAACTTAAGTTGAAGTTATCTGATTTAGATATGGTCGGGAGAATTGGGTATACTGAAGGTATATCACAAATATTTATACGTGGATTAAAAGAGTTGGACATATATAAGAGGCCAATTCATTGCAGCGACCTTAAGAGAGAAACCTTATATGTGAAAGATAAAGATGCGTGGGAAAAAGAGAATGGTGAAAAAACTAAACTAAAACTAGCGATTAAACATATAAGTGCTAAGAATATAAAGAATATTTCTGCTTGGATAGAGGAAAACCCAGATTCAGAAAATATAGATACAAAAAAACACATGGAGTACCATAACATAATAATAAATGCTACCGGGGGCTCAACCGAGGAAGAAGATGAAAGAAATTATAATAAAATAATAAAAAATTTAAGCAAAGAAGTTGTTATAAATAAAGAATCTTAATCGTAATCGTAATCGTAATCGTAAATAGTTTAGAATCAATAATTATAAACTATTTATTATATAGAATGTCTGTTCCCGTAACAAAGCAAATTATTAGTGTTTTTGAAAATCGCGATGAGTTTTTAAAATTATTAAAAGTGAATCCAGGATTAGTAATAGTAAAATTAGGCGCAACTTGGTGCGGGCCTTGTAAAAAAATAGCACATATAGTAGAGGCGTTTTTTGCATCATCTCCGCCAAACGTAATTTGTGCTGATATTGATGTAGATGAAAGCGTAGATTTATATTCTTATTTAAAACAACGTCGTATGGTAAATGGAATTCCTGTTATGCTTATGTATAAAAAGGGTAACGTATCGTTTGCGCCAGATGATAGTGTTACTGGTTCTGACCCTGGGCAATTAGATGCTTTTTTTAAAAGATGCGGATTACATTTATTAGCACTTCAAAAAGCATATTCACAGGCTCAACTACTAAATAACGGTAAATAAAATTGAACCAGAATTAGAGGAAATTTTGATTTAATCAAACCATAAGCATCATTTATTTCAATAATGGAATTAAATATACTAGAAGAGAGAGAATTATTCGCAATTAAGAGCGCGATAGTTATTGCAGAACTTCAAGAAATGCAGGAAAAGACCAAGAAACTTGAAGCATTTCTTTTGCAATACCAAGACCAAATCCAAGACCAAACCCAAGACCAAGACCAAGACCAAATCCAAGACCAAACCCAAGACCAAGACCAAGACCAAATCCAAGACCAAACCCAAGACCAAGACCAAGACCAAATCCAAGACCAAGACCAACAACCCGTAATAAAAGAAGAATTAGACATTGATAATTATGTACCTTCAATGGATGCACACACGCTGGAGCCTCCAAGAAAAAGAATAAAGCGCGAAAATTAATATATTTGAGATAAAACCATATTAAAAAAATAACGACATAACATTAAATGGGTTCTGTTGAACAAGAGTTTATTACTCCTGAAGCGCGCGGGTATAC
>Ga0209135_1000557_pt1 | contig 13326 bp, 11 predicted proteins | sample LauGreSBDMM110SD_4_FD_187570 | JGI IMG/M metagenome (GOLD analysis project Ga0209135, IMG submission 187570) | Freshwater lake microbial communities from Lake Michigan, USA - Su13.BD.MM110.SD (SPAdes) (version 3) | ecosystem: Environmental > Aquatic > Freshwater > Lake | place: Lake Michigan... | reverse complement strand
AATTGTCTTTGACGTTTTATGAAAAGGTAGGCCATTCGATTCCAACGAATGCTTGGTGGTCCACTGGAGGAAGTCATTTAGATGAAACATCAGTATTGTTTTGATTATATAATACGAAAATACGGGGGTCTTCTCGGAATACTTTTCTGGACCTTGGCAAAAATCTTGGTAGCGAATACCATAATGCCGCATGACGGTGGATGCCTGATATACCGAAAAGGCTCGTTCATTCCTTATCCAACTCTCGATATTCGAGAGTATTTTAGTAGATGATGTAGATTTTATTGTATGATTGCGCGCTTTTTTCCGACCTCTCGTGCGGACGCGACTCTTGGATATATTCGAATAATACGCCATAAACAACAAATTGAGTATTTCTGCCCACATCTCGCAGTATGTTTCCGAAAGGCGTATATCCGTGCCCTTGGCACATCCCGGAAACATCTTCAAAATCTGCTGACTGAACTGGTCGCCGTCGATTTCCGCGAAATCGAGACCGAGAGTATGGAACGTTTCGTGAATAAACACTTTGAACCATTCTTCTATCCGGAAAACGACCATGATGGAGTTGGATACACACGCATAGGTATAGGCGGTATTGGCGTGTTCGCGGTCGATATGTGTGTCGGTTTGTTCGGGAGTCGTTTTTTTATGGTCAGTGAAAAACATTTGTATGTGTAGCTTTTCGGCGCACCGCTTTTCGGCCAACGGAATAGCTATCATCAACCAAACGCAAATCTTGTGTATACATCTCTCGAAAAACCGTTCCGTTGCCTTTTTAGAATGATATATTCGAGAGTATTTCGGAACGGTAGGTTGGGGAAATACCATCAACACCTCCACATCGCGGTTATGTATGCGAAAGACATAATTCCGACTCTTTTTGGGTCGACTCTCGACGATATGCTGAATTGGTTTAGGTAAATGGGCCGTTTCCATCGGAATTGCGTCGTCCGAGACTGTCATAGTAGGTATACTCGAAGACTGTCGTTGAATCGTTTGATAGATATTCATCAGTTGTTTTTTGGATGGTGTCGAGAGTCGAAATGGAATCGTGGACTCCACCTGTTTTGCTTTGGCCAGTAATTTGTGGGTTGTTTCGGATAATACAACGCCCACCATATCATATACATATATCGAGATATATCGATACATCTATTTTTCACACGAGAGTTATGCTTCTTCACTCTCCAACTCTTTGCGGATGCGCATCAACTGAGTATCTGGCTGCGCGGGTTCGCCAAACACTTCCTTTCTCAAAATCAATGCGTTCTTGGTCGATAACAAGAGTCGAGACATCTCCACATTATCCTTAAATTTCGCGCGCAATGCCAGGTCGCGTTCTTCTACGTCTCTACCGAGAGCATAATCGACATCCGGTTTGATTGCTCGTTTTTTCACACCTTCGCCCAATACGATACTCTTGTGTGATTTCGCCAGAGTAATATCGCGCGCGGTCGGATTCTGACTCTCGACGGAAAATTGTTCATATATGTCTGGATGTCCAACCCGGTACTTCGCGCCTTCCAAATAATGAGTAACCGAAGCCCACATCTTATTGCGAATCCGGATATCTGTTCCCATCCAAGCATCGTCCAGTTTCTTACGCCATTCGGATATTTTCGAGAGTGGTAAAAAGCCAACCTCTTGGTTTTTGGGCACGGCTTCGCCGTCTACCTTGCCCGGCTTGGTTTTCTCGTTTGGTCCTCTGCGCGAAATAATAAACTTGATGGATGCGTCATACAACTCTCCATTTCCGTCTTCGTCGTCGTATTCTTCCGGCCGTCCTTCTTCCGCATCAATTCCAAACCGCGTTTTGTAGTTGCGGAAATCCTGGATGAGATAATATGGACCGGAATTTTTCTCTAAACATTTGTTCAGAATCAACATCTTGACATCGTGCGGCAATTCCGTGAATTGGAAGATCGGCTTCTCTCGGTATGTAATGAGATTGTAATGGTCTCCCGAATAGGAAACCATAATGTAGAATTCGGGAGTAAATACGCCTTTCGTTTGTAATTCGGCGCTGACAATACCACACTTTAATACATTATCGGTCGCGTCTTCGTCGTATGCTTGTTCGGAGAAAATAATCGTCTTGTAATTCAAAATCCGTTCGAGAGTCGAAATCGCCCATTCATCCGCCCAAAAACTCTGGGTCATCACATACTGACGGAAATCGTCGATGGTTTCGCGGCCTTTCATATACCCAATGTCTTCATTCTGGGATTTTTCCACCGCTTTTCGTTCTTCTTTTAATACTTCGAATGCGTCCTTGTCTTCTTTCGCCTTTTCGATTATCTTGGCTTTTTCTATCGAAGATAATTCCACATTCTTGGTTTCTTTTTGGAGAGACTTTAGGCGTTTTTGGATTCCGTTCATTTTACTCTGGATTCGTTGGATAATGGTTTCGTAATGTAAATAGAAATTTCGGCGGTCTTGGAATAACTCGTCGGTCACTTCGTTCGCTAAAATGGTGCGCAGTTTATCCACGCTTATCTTTCGTCCTACTTTCGCGTATGCGTTCTTAATACAGGTAAAATAGCAATCGCCGTCGCCCAGAACCGTCTCAATGCGGTAGTGGTTGTTTTTCATGTGTTTCTCTATCCATGTATTTCTCGCGGACTCTCGATATTCCTTGCGAAGGTTCGTTGCGTCGGCTTCGGTTTCTTCCGGTAAAGTTGGAGGAAGAGCTGCGTCCTGCTCAATTGTGAAAATACCGTTTGCCAGAGATTTCTGTATGGTCTGTTTTTCCTCCGATACCTTTTGTATAGGAACGTGTAATTGAAACCGGCGGTCTTCTTCCGACTCGGGTTGTTCTTCGGCTTCGGGTTCTTCCTCGATAGGGGCTATTTTGGCTAAAGGTATCTTGTATTGGGCGGGGTCGGCGTTTAGCTTTTGAATATAGGATTTGGTCGAAAAAGCATAGAGCAATGGCGGATTGAGTTTCGAGATATCGACTTCGCCTTCGCGGAAATGCTGGACCACGCGTTCGGATTTGAGCTCGAATACGCCAATCTGCAAACGGACTTTGGTTCCTGAGATGGCATAAATCGGGAGATAAATGACGTTCTTGTCGGCAAAAATATAGTTCGGTTTGCCCAATACTACCGAAATTGTTATATTAGGAAACACATCGAGAGAATATATCCACGACGAATGGCCAATATCTTCCTTTTCGATTTCTCTCGATTCCTTGATAACAACTGCCGGATTCAATTTAGAATATACCATCTATCTATCGAGTAATATATAAGTTCTGTATATTTTCATTTATCTTGTTTTTCGTTCATAACCATTTATACGCGTTCATAAAAAACCTGCGTACAATATATACGATGTCTCTATCCGTATTACAAAAACTCAGCGCGACCCTCCAGTCGATTATTGTCTTTGTTCTGGTTTCTATGCCCGCCACCTACCGCTTGACCAACCGTTACCTCGGTGGAATTATAGGCAAATTGGCCGAACCTTCCGGTTTACCTACTACTCGCGGGTTGATCGTCCACGCACTCGTGTTTGCTGTCGTGGTGTATGGTCTGATGGTTGTCCGTTTGAGATTGTTTTGAAAAAGTATAGTTTGATGCCTTGGTGAATCGAGGGAATCAAACGCGTTGTATTGTTATTGTTTTATTATTATATATTTTATGAGTTATTCTAAAAAATAGGTTGATTTGAAACCAATTCTTGAACTATCATTCCTAACGAACCAATCATAGCAAGTCTACCATTATTTAGTTCGGCATTTAACATAAATGTTTCATCTTTTCCTAAAAATGAACGTTTCATATTTAACCCTATATCTCCTGGTTGATAATCATTTTTCATTACAAAATAGTTGGATGAATTTGTAAATGGATTTTCCCAGCCCAATAATATAGATTGTAATTCGAGTGCCCCAACTAAACCGGTAAATGTTGCCAATACACCTGTATTTGCGTTGTCTAATACGTGAATTGCCTGTTCGTGCGTAACCAGTTCAGTTATAGGAATTGCCACAGCAGATATCATACCCCATCTACCGTGTTTTAGTTCTGCCTCACGCAGTTTAATCAACTCGTTTTGCGGCTTATTTTTAGCAAACCCGAGAGGGTCGAAATATCCAAGTGGGTTAGTGATTCCGTTAAAAATAAAACCGTTGACATTGCAACACCATAGAAGAAACAACCCGAAACAAATGTTCATTATAGATAAGTGATACAGTATTGTTTAAGTTGTTTGTTTGTTATTATAATAATATACACACGCCACCACACATACACAAAATTGAACTCTTCGGAACGACTACTCTCGACATATACCAAAAAAAGAATCAATATGTCATCCAATCTCCATCAATACTTTCAGATTTCCAACGTCCAATCGGGGTTTATCTACGACCCAGACAATCGTGTAGCCTTTTTCGGTACTACCGACCCGTCCGATGTGTTTATTACGAAGAAACTAAACACATCCTTGTTTTATCGCGCGTCGGCGGATACGTCGCGTTGGACGCCTCCGGCACCACCACCACCCACCAAATATACTCCCGAACTCTTGAAATCCAATCTCCAAAAAGCGATTCGCCGTAAACATACCGACATTGCGGTCTCGACCTTGGCCGCCATGCTCGCCCTTTCGCAAGTGGACGTTTTCCGCCGACTCCCGATTATTTATGTGGAGGATGTGTGTTTGATGTCGTCTTTCCCCATCGTGGTATGGTTAATGATGGCGGACAAAGAATACACGCTCAAACGCGTCGATGTGTTTATATTGCTAAATATCGTAGTATCGTTGTGTGAAACCGACCGAGTGTTTGTGGATTCCGATACGATGCCCGAATATACTGGCAAACCGGAATCATGCGCCAATGCGGCGGTTCGTGCGCTGTATTATCGCGCCAAGTATGGCGGTATGAAAGGCGATATGGCGATGTTGCGTCGGGCAATACAGTATTATCATTCGAACCCGGGCGAAATAGTCGAGACCAAGTGGGCAGTCTCGGTGCGTATCCGGCACGTCGTTGAGATTTTACCCGAATCCATCGATTTCCATCCGTTCCCCAAGATGCTATGGGAAATCAGTAAACAAACGCGATTATCCCAAGACCTTATCAAAAAGACAATTTGGTTTGCTCAATCGGGAGTCAATGTGCGCAAACCCGAGACCAACGAATCGTCGGTCGTTGCGCAAGAGTCTGCTGCGTGGTCCAAAATACACGCCGCGCTAACCGAATACCGACAAACGTTCCAATAATTCATATAAATAAAAAGTATTTGTACGAACTGGGCTTAATGTTTAGACGTGGGAACTGATGCCCCGGGGCATCAGTTCCATCGTCTTGCCATATATGCTGGTCATGTGGATTTTAATCCACACGACCAGACATTAAAAAACATAAAACATAATAGTGGTGTTTGTATTGTATATTTTTGTTTGGTTTTATTGTTGTTTGTTTTATTGTTGTCGGGTTTATTTATTTGACAAATTCGACCATATCCATAAAGCGGAAGATTGCGCGGTTGGACATACTCGTCCACTGTGCGACTTGGCTATTCGCGATGCTCACAACAGCCGCAACCACGGTCGTTTGCCATTCGGGAATTGGCGAACATTCGGCTCCACCGGAAGAAACAAAAATGTAGATGTTCTCCGCGATTTCCTCGATTTTCTGCGTTTGGTTTTCCTGAGAGGTACACACCATCAGCGAATCCACAAACACACACGCAATACGTACGACTGTTTCGCGGGGAATCAATCCTTTCCGCATCAAATTGACAATAAACATCGACGTTGATTTGCGACGGTCATTGATTTTGGTAATGCGACAGAACCCGTCGTAGTCTTCTTCGGGGTTGATATAATCAATGGTATGGAGAGTCTCAGTAAATCTCTCCACAAAATCCTTGAGTATAACCGCAAAGACCTCGAATTCCGCCACCAACTCGCGATAAAACTCGGCATACAATTCCGAGAAAAACTTGTTGCCACTGGATATATCGAAAATGGCCGACGCAATCTGATGAATATCGATTTCGCTCACATCCGGCTGTTCTACGTATTGCCGGATTTCTTGTATAATCGCATCCCGCTGCTTGGGGTAATTCGACGCAGACATTTTGTTTAAATTAATACGTATGGTATTGATGACCTTCTCGACGCCCGTCTTTTCTTCTATTTTAGTCGTTTTGAAACTACGCATCAGCTCCCAATCTTCCGTGGACGCGGGCTCTTTCTTTCCGCCACTGCCACCACCGCCGCCACGTTTAGCGGGCTTTGAACGGTGTTCTTTTTCATTCCACATATTCGCCGGTTTCAAATGATGCGCTGGACGAGACGCAGCCGTTGCGGCGGCAGCAGTCGGAGCACTAAATTCGGGAATGTCTACGTTTTTTTCCAAGAAGGCAAACACCGCCAATACTTCCGGTGGAAGAGTATGGGGTATTCCCGAATACAGCAGTTTATCAAAATCGGCCAATGTATATTGTTTTCCGGTTATTGCGGTCATGATGGTTGTTTCGTGTATAAATTAGAGACAAAACGGTTTATATAGTTTACAATTATATATATAATCCAAACGCATATAAACACAAAAACGGTATATCATCTTATACACAACACAAAAGCCATGTCCGAATTAGCATACGAATCAGTCAAAGAAGAGCCCGACTTATCCAAAATCACCTGGGATGATTTTGGATTAAACCCGAAATTGCTTCGGGGAATTTACTCTTGCGGGTTTGAGGTGCCCAGTGATATTCAAAAGAAGGCCATTCCGCACGTATTAAAACAGAAAGACGTTATCGGCCAAGCACAGTCCGGAACTGGAAAAACCGGCGCATTCACAATCAGTGCCATCCAATCGGTGGATCTTTCCAAAGATACCACCCAAGTCATTATTATTGTTCCCACCCACGAATTGGTGGCGCAAACGTGTGATGTCCTTCGCGGACTCTCGCAATTCATGCCCGAAGTGCGCATCAAACAACTGGTTGGCGGAACATCTATCAACGATGACATCCACGAACTCCAGAACAATCCGCCACATATTGTGGTCGCGTGTACTGGCCGTTTGTTCGATATGATTAAACGCCGCGCGGTGGGCATTTCCGATGTCAATCTATGTATTTTGGACGAAGCGGACGAGATGTTGTCGTTTGGATTCAAAGACCAAATCTACAACATTTTCCAGAGTCTCTCGCCCAATGTCCAAATTGCGTTGTTTAGTGCGACCATGCCCGGCCCGATTCTCCAATTGACCGAGAAATTCATGCGCGACCCCGTACGCATCGTGGTCGAGCCCGAGAAACTGAATTTGGAAGGTATCAAACAATACTATATTAAGTTGTACGATGACCGCACGAAATACGAGACATTCAAGGATATTTTCCAACGTATGACGGCGTGCCAGACCATCATTTATATCAACAGTGTTTCGCGTGTGGTGGATTTATACAACGCCATGATCGCCGACGGGTTTTCGGTATGTTGTATCCACAGCAACATGACCAAACCAGAACGCAAAGAAGTCATCTCGCAATTCCGAGCGGGCACATACCGTCTGATGATTTCGTCGAATCTCACTGCCCGTGGCGTGGATATTCAACAGGTCAATACCGTGATTAATTTCGACATTCCTCGCACTCCCGAATTGTATTTACATCGTATCGGGCGAAGTGGCCGTTGGGGGAGAAAAGGCATTGCGATTAACTTTGTCACCAAACACGATATCTTTAGCATGAAATCCATCGAAAAACATTTCAAAATCGACATCGAGGAGTTTCCAGAAGATTTCCATTTTGCGTAGAATTATGTCTACACGAGTGGAGCTATAAAACAAACAATATATAAACGACCAAAAACAATATAAATACAAACTGGTTATATTGTTATACACGTGGAAGAAAGGAAGAAAATGAACGCAATCCAAACCGAAATCTTGAACATCAACGCGAACGAACATTCCGCTGCTGAGGTGGAAGTGGAAGAAGACGAAACTGCCGGCTTGCCCGTCAAATTACAAAAGATCATGTTGAAGATGTCCGAATTGAAGAAGCGCATCCAAGAACACAAGAAGGAAGTGGCACTGATTTACACTGAGATGTCCTCTACTGAAAAAATGTTCGAAAAGTACGTTTCCAAGATTGCCAAGGAACAAACCAAGGCTGCTACGGAACACCGCAAACGCACTCCTTCCGGATTTGCCCGCCCAACTCAGGTGTCGTCTGAACTGTGTACCTTTATGGGAAGACCTACCGGCGACTTGATTTCGCGCACCGAGACCAGCAAGTTCTTGGCCGACTACATTTCCGCAAATGGACTTGCCAACCCACAAAAGAAGAGTGTCATCCGCCCAAATGAACAGCTGTCTCGTTTGTTGGGAGACGACGCACGCGGAGTCGAGATTACCTACTTTTCGATGCAGAAATACATTAACCGCCACTTCATTAAGAACGAGACCGGCGCGAAGATCTACTCTTAATTCTTCGACTTTTTGACTTTTTGTTTTGACGTTTTGACTTGTTGTTTCGTGTTTTTCTGCCGCCTGAACGCATGGGCGTATCAAGTATATATATTACTCTTACTGCAGGAACTTGTTTAAGCTCACCATTATTTATCAATTCTATTATGTAATCCCGTGTTATGGTTGAGTCTTCTCGTTTGGTGAATTCTGTAAATGAATCTGGGTTCTTCCAACGCCCACTATCTTCTTTCATTACACGTATGGCTTCAGCTACACGAGGGTCGGTGTTTTGATTCATTATATATTCTTATGCTAAAAAAACCTGTGTGTTATAGAAAAAGAACGCACGCTAAAAATGTCGTTCAACAATACCCATTTTGTATATGTTGCGAAGCACTTTCGCAACATATTTCCCCCTTCCATTAATGTCTGGTCATGTGGATTTTTAATCCACGGACCAGCATATATGGCAAGACGGCCTAATCTTCTCGTCTAAACATTAAAAACGCCTAAATACTTATTTTATCGAAAAGTATCGAGAGTCGCTATTCATTTCTTTTTATTCGCTTGTTGGATATCGTTCAAGATTTCTTCGGGATAATCCATCATTTTCAGGATTTCGACGCCGCCCTGGATCTTCGACACGCCGCGTTTAATAGTATACAAATACTCAATATTGCCCGTATCCGACACCCGCACATTCATTTTATAGTTGCGCACGCGGTCGTTCTTGCGGAATTTCTTACAAACCGCGATATAGTGTGTCGTCAATATAAACCGAACGTTGTCGTGGTTCGCCAAGTAGCGCAACAACGAAGTGGCCGATTTGGTCGCCTCATCGGGATTTGTTCCAGAATACAATTCGTCGAAGATACAGAAATGGCGAACACCGGGAGTCGTTTTGGTACTCTCGATAATATCGATAATTTCCTTACATCTACGCGATTCCGCTTGGAACAAACTATCCCGACCAGACGTATCCGGTATATTCAAATACGAATGAATATGCGTGTATGGCCGCAATTTTGCCCCGCGGTAAAACCCGACGCCGAATTGTTGACTAAATAAGATATTGATGGCCGTCGTTTTCAAGAAGGTCGTTTTGCCCGACGCGTTGACTCCCGTTATAATGATATTTGTACTCAAATCGCACGTGTTCGAGACACACTTGGTTGTAGGCGATGACATCCGGGTCGGTGGATAAAACTGCTTGTCGAATACCGTTTCTTCGTCTTCGTTATCCACGAATTCGGTTTTTCCTAAATGTCCGCGTTGGATATTCGCGTATATTCCCTCTAAATTATCGACGTATGCGTGGAATCCGACCACATAGCGCAAGGTAGACTCATAGTCCGCGTTGGAATACAACTGGTAATAACAGTGGAGCATATCGCCGATACCACACGCGGTCTGGTAATTATACGCAAATGGGAACGTTGTATGGAGAGTATCGTATATGTCATGAAGTCCATCGACGCGAATCACTACCTCATCGCGGAAGGCGCGATATGTATTCAGCGGTTTACCTTCGGTCAATAGAAGGAAGGTTTCCATGCGTCGGATCGAGTAGCGGATATACGATTTCAAATAGAGCAAATGTCGGTTTATTTTCGTTATGTTTTGGTAGAACCGCTGGCACGACTTAACATTCTGGTATGTTTGTAAGCAATACAGCCCGCCAGTAAAAAACAGATACAATATGCCTTCTATCGTAAACTGGACATTCAGCATTTTGCCGATGAAATGGTTCTTGGAAATCTCACGAAGAGTCTGGATGTACTCTTCGAACGTTATCGGCACACCGCGCAACCGAACCAGCACAAACGGAAAAATGAAAAACAAAAGTGGAATCAACAAGCTACACAGGGGCGAAAAAATATTCAGTATGGCCAACACCTGTAAAAAACGTGAGGAATGATTGAGGTATTCCAACATCGAAAAATCAATATACGAATGTTTCTCCACGAATCGCGCGTCTTCCTTGACTTCCTTCCATATTTCTAAAAACGTAGTGCTGTCGGGAGTAAATCCCTCAGTGCTGGTCTGTTCGCGAAGGTCGCCCATTGTATACAGCACATCCTGTGTATTTTTCAGAAACTCGACATCGGTAGTATATTTGGACTGCATGTTGCGAATCATTTGCTGCGAAAACACGTCGGTAGGATTACACAAATATTCATACATCGAGAGTCGTTCTGACTCAGACCGATTGATAAACGGCTCAATGATATTGCCCGAATGGTCCGCCGGCAATAACTCCAAATCCGACGATACGACTTCCGATACCGAATACACGCTGGATTGGTCGACATATTCTATCGGGAGTTTGAATTCGTCATAAATGGATGTGTGGGGTGCCTTTTCCGGTGCATTGGCTGAAAACATCTCAAATAAGCTTTCGAATCCAAACGGATTAGATGTTTGTTCCTCTCCTAAATCAACCATACTAATTATACATTATGTATAAATATTATGACTCGCCGTTTGGGCGCACTTGACCTTTTTTTTTAACGGGCCGCTGATTCTGCCGCTGGCGCGGAAGCGCGTTTTGTTGAACGCTTGCGAACCACCTTTTGGTATCCTTCGTCCACTGGAGCAGTAGTAGTTGCCTCCGTAGTACGGGCGGGACGACGAGCGCGACGAGGAGTAGCCGCAATCTCCTTGGACACTTCCTTGGAAACAGTCTCACGAGAAGGCTTTTCGACGCGTGCGGTATAGTTTTGCTTGCGGGTTTCGCACATCAAACTGCCGCCCTTGATGCCCTTCACGTTGACGGCGTGGAATTCGTGGTCGCCCTTGGTGGGCTTAACCAACTCAAAGTTGACGTACTCACCTTGAACCAAATACTTGTATTGCTCGTCGTTGACCTGAATCGATGAATAATGGACAAACATATCCTTGCCATCGAATTCGCCATCGCAAACAGTAATAAACCCAAATCCAGACTTGTTGTTAAACCACTTTACTCTTCCAGTAAGGGTAGTAGAGGTAGCGAGAGTATCAGAAGAAGACATATTTAGACTTGTATATCATACCACCCATAACCTTTTTATATTGTTTCAAAACATGAAGATATTCGTTTGTGTTGTGTTCGGTTATATTGTAAATCGTGTAATAAACATAAAGCCGAAGTAATAAAATGATTATAAAATATGTATAATTTCATAGTTTCATGTTTTACACCAAAACCCACACACCAGTTCAGCAAACAGTTCAGAAGAGGATACAAAAGTGCGTGGATTGACAACATAAAAGACTATACGCCATGAGAGGTCATGTGGATTTTTTACGCCATTGAAGATTTTTTTTAAAAAAATGAGAAAAGATGTAATATAAATACATTAATATTTTAATTAATTATTCATGTATCCTTTCAAAATTAGTTACTCTACTAAAGAACAAAAAGAACAACACAAAGATGAAACTTATGGTTATGCTAATGATATAACAGAAATAAAAACCATAATATACAAATATGTAGATGAATATATTTATGAGTATAAAAAGCAGATATTGAATGAAATAAAACACAATGATGGAATTTCACAGCATACATTTTATAAAATGTACGATTTTCTACCAAGTGTAAAATATTTTGATATATCGCCAAGAATATGGAAGGAATATGAAATAGATGAAGTAGAATTATGTGAATATTTTTTGTCCTATTTTAATGCCTGTCGTATGGATTTTTAAAATCCACCCGACCAGGCATTGACTACACATCATAGTTTGGTGTCTCATAAAATCCGAGAGAGTACATCCGACGCAAATACTCCTGCAGATGGTCCTCTTTTAGGCCGTTGGTGTTTAAAAATGTCTCGATGGTATCCAACCGCTTGGACGCCCGGACACATTGGTTTTTGAGATTCCGGATATGCGTTTCCGGATATTCGGTGTCGGGTTCCACGCCAAACTGACGTTCCCAATATAGGATGCCCTTCAGAAACATATAAATGTATCCGATGGATATCATATCGTCGCGTCGAGAGTATTCGCATCCATTGTGAATGTGATAGCTGATGTATTTTAGCGTTCCGAGAAGATGGCATTTCGGTTCGGCCGGTTCAGGAATGTGTTGGTAGTTCTCGTCTACATAAAAGGTCGCCATACCAAAATCAATCAAAAACAGGTCGCCGTTCTTCCACATAAAATTATGCGGTTTTAGATCGCGATGGACAACGCCGCATCCGTGTATTTGTTTTATGATGCTCACTATTTTCTTCATGAGCCATTCCGTAAAGGCCTTTTCGTTGTTTTTCCCCGGAGGACCAATACGCATTTCTTCGTTCGGAACCCACGACATTCCGGTCCACTTCGAGAGTGTAAAAATATCGAATAATGACCCGTCGTAATGTGTCATTACCAAAACCGGACATTCTGGCGTGGCCAATCCGAACCAATAAACCATCGGTATATTCCGGCACGATTTGTGGTATAAGAAGTTGAGAATAGCGGTTTCGTGTTGTACCAGATTTTTTTCCGGGTTGGTGGCCCGCTTGATGGCGACCAGTTCGCCCGTTTTTCGGTTCTTTCCTTTATACACCACGCCAAAATGGCCCTCGCCGATTTTGTTTATGACGACGTACTTATGTATTTGTGTTTGCGACATAGTAATGTTTAGTAAATATATTTATATTGTATATATTTCAATCATTATGTCCAACAGCGGATGGTTGGTATTGTTGTTTATAGTGTTTGCTATAGTAGTGGTATTTGTCATCGTAAAAGAATACACCATATATCGCGCTGTACAGAATCAAGAGTCGTTATTTAGTTTGAAGAACGGACAAGAGCCTTTAGTAGCGACTCAATCACTTGCATCAATTATTCAAAACGTCATGCAAAAAATAGACCAAAGGATTCAAAACTTGTCCGTAGTA
>Ga0209135_1000555_pt1 | contig 13342 bp, 3 predicted proteins | sample LauGreSBDMM110SD_4_FD_187570 | JGI IMG/M metagenome (GOLD analysis project Ga0209135, IMG submission 187570) | Freshwater lake microbial communities from Lake Michigan, USA - Su13.BD.MM110.SD (SPAdes) (version 3) | ecosystem: Environmental > Aquatic > Freshwater > Lake | place: Lake Michigan, USA... | reverse complement strand
ATTATATAAAAATCTATATGCCTCTGAATCGTGTGCTTCGCCTACTACTTTTGTAGTATTCTTGAGAGTGAGTAAATGATATCTCATAATGTTCCTTCAGAATCATGCTTCTCTGCTTCATCTAAAATTGTTGGTATACCAACCTTCCTAAACTCCCTGGCTCCATAGAGATGAATCCTGCTAAAAAGCCTTTCGTCTGTACCAAACCCGCAATCTATTATAACACCAATGTTAAATAATGGATGTGTCTCAGGTATCTTAACATCTACTAAACGTGATGTAATATCATCTTGTGGATGCACATGGTATCCAAGCCCATCTGACGTAAAGATCCAACCCAACTCCATCTTGAAATAGCCTTGTATTTCAATATCATTTAGACTCTCTCCTATATATAACTCAAGATAGCTGTATCTCATACTTTTTATATTTATACTTTAATAGACGCTCAGGTTACTATTTATAATAGCTCTTGGGAGATAGGCAAAGACTCCTGCAGAGCTAAACTCATACAGGAGTCTTTACAAATAGGGAGACACAAGAGCATCTTATGAATTAAATGCCTCTCTGATCGTCTTCTGTATTACGTTTACGAACCGGTACATTATGAGATCTTTTGAAGTTTTTAGGTTCCCCTTTGTTAAATCCTTTACGCACTTCGTGCTTTGTTTTTGAAGGGAAGGATAGCTTTGGTATCGGAGCATCGTCCTCATCATCATCCTGCTCCTCATCTTCACCATACTCCTCATCTTCCATGCAATCTTCGTCTTCATCTTCCATGTCTTGCTCTTCATGAGAGTCATCTCCCTCTCCTGCTTCACCACCGAGGATCATCGAAAGGTGCTCGCAAGCTTCACCTTCATCAATCGATCCATCTTCAACACCCTGCAGTACCTGAGCTAAGAGGCCCATCAAGCCTGGTGCATCAGACTCTTCTGAGTCATTACCACTTGATTGGCTTGAGGGTGACTTCGAACTACCACCGAGAGGACCGCCTTGAGATATCGAACCTTCAAAAGCTTCCCACATTAGAACTTGATCTGTCTTACGCATATATGTATTTAGTCTGACAGGAAAGATTTAATCTATTACCCTACCTTGAAAGCACTCTTTAGTTCAATACGGAGCTCAGAGATTCGATGCGTTAAGTAATCTAAAGTTTCATCAAGCTCAGACTTTGTTGGATAATCGCATTCAAACAGCTCGTTGACTGCATTATGAATTATAGAATCAACCGCTAATATTTGTTCTTTCTGCATACTCTCATTATAAGAAAGTTCCTATGCTATCCTTATACACTAACAGTTCTAATGATTTCGTTCGAATACCCAGACTCGTTGCCGGACGCGTTAATTGTCGTGGTGGTAAAGTACCAAACACCAGTTGCTAACCCGGTCACGGTATAAGTGGTGACCTTACCAGCAGAGAGACCCCAGCCTGGTGCCTGTAAGTAGTTGCGTGCCGATAGCCCGTAATAGACCCTGTATCCTGTCACACCAGACGATGTTGATGCATCCCAGTTCAGCGTGACTGTACCTACAGGAGGTACCGCTAATACGGATAATGTCACACTCATAGTATTTGAGACACCGGATAAGCTAACTGCACTGATTGTATATGTTGTTGTTGCAGATGGTGATACAGTTATACTACCACCAGACAAAGCATTTTGAGCTATTACGCTTCCTGGAGTTATACGTGCATAAGCAACGGTGCTCATTGCCCATGTAATAGTTGATGTATCACCTGAATAAATATTCACTGTCTTCCAAGCGAAGTTTGCAGAGAGTGCTGAAGTAGTTGCGGGTATTGAAGCAGTTAATTCAATTCTCGGAATATATGCATCCCACATATCAATTACAAATGCCTCAATAGCATTAGTATTACCGATAAACTTTTGATAGAAAGGATCTGCAGCGCGATCACTTATCCTATGTGCAGGAAAATAACGCTCTGTGTAGTAACGTATGAATGCTTCTTGTTTAATATCGTCACGACCATTCATGAGAAGAATCGTTGCAACTGTTCCGGATGTTGGTCCCCCGTTGCATTCACGGTAACCAGAACTTCTCCATACTGTACCATTTTCATCAATAAAACGACCACTTGCATCAGTTATAAAGGCTGAAGATGTCTCAGTTGAATATAGTCCGTCTGAACTCCACTCAGGCATGCCTAGCATGTTTTGAGTGTAGGGTTTGAATGGTGGTGAATTATTAGCTCTAGGTCTGTCTATATCTCGTACTTGCTCCACAAATTCTATATTAAGTAACTCCTGAAAGTTATTATAACCAGAAACCTTTGAAAGCATAGTACTACTGTTTAGTACTTTTCCAGCAATGAAAATTGGAATTAATCGACCCATGCAATGACCACCGTTAGGCTCCCAGATCATACCCGCATTGATCAGACCATTTATATCAATCCCCCACTGTATCATGTAGATTAATAGCCTTTCTTTTTGCGCGTTTGTAAAATTCGAATTAAGTACTAAACCAGCACCGCTAGCAAGCCCAGCGATTTCTCTACCGTAGCTTCTCGCTACATATCCACCTAGCTTTGACGTACTCCATCCAGATTTCCAATATGAATTTAAGTAATTATAATTCATTTCTAAAAGTGGTCGCTTAATTGCTTCTTCTAGAAAAGTCATACTAGGTGCATTATCGGATAATGGTATTGTAAAGCTGCGTAACGCATTATAATTTACGTTACTAATGTTCCACTGAATGGTCTTATCAGACCCAGCATATGGTGGTCGGAAGCTTCCTGAAAGTGGGACAGATCCTAGTACGGTAAGCACTGCAGTTTCTTTGAACCATACTCCCTCTGCATCCTCTTTAAAGCATCCATACAAACCTATGCCTGTAACGGGGTCGGGGTTATTCTGTATTTCAGAACCCTCATCATCTACTTGACATCGACCGAATGGTCGAGGATGACTGCTTGTTGAATAAACAGAGTTACCCGCAGAAACAGTATATGGTAAATGAAGCGATATATTCTTATCAGAGTTATATGGTGGACTATCTTCGAGCCAATCCCGTCCATTTAATAAAGCTGTACCATAAGCAGGACCGTTCTGATACAATCCCTGTGTTAGAGGTTGTAAAAGCTTAATAATAATTGCTTGTTCTTCAGGAGTGTAGGTATTTCTTAAATGATATGACGATTGATATCCACCAAGCCGCGTTGAGTAAGCTTTACTACCCGTGACAGGCTTCACAAAGTAATTATCATTACTGGAAAACGCAGTTAATGTATCAAATATTGCTCCTCCATTAGTAAGTGCGGACTGCACAAAATCAGATCGCGTCACCCAACCTTCACCGCCATTCTTCCCGGGTTTAAGGTTAAGCATAGTACCGCTACCGGTATCAAGTCCACAGCTACCAGTCTTAGGATCTATATCTTTAATTATCACCGGACCGACTACCCACCAATCACCGTTAATGAATTGACCAACAGGGTAAGCCCTATCGAAGGTCCATGTGATTCCATACTGCGTTACAGATGTTGAAGATTGGTTAGGTGTAAGTGTTGTTGCTATATCCTTACACACTGCAACTGTAATGCAATCAGTTGAAAAGGCACCTGCAGTATTAAATGCACTAATTGTGTAGCCTGTAGTCGCAGATGGAGAAACTGTTAAACTACCACCAGATATAGCTACACGGCCGAGATTTTCATAACGACCAGTTATCGACCGAGAGTCAATGAACGCAGATGTTGCATAGGTTGTCGACCATGTAATAGTTGATGAAGCCCCAGTAAGAATTGGTGAGATTGAAGCAGATAGTTTAGCAATAGGTGATGATACAACTGATAGAGTTGTACTTAATGTACTCGTTTCTCCTACCTCATCAAGTACACGGATTGTATATGTAGTAGTCGCTGATGGCGCAATAGTTAAACTACCACTAGATAAAGCATTTTGAGCTACAGAGAAAGTACTTGACACATTACGTATAGAGCGAGAGTCGATTGTTACAGATTGAGCATTAGTTGTTGACCAAGTCAGGGTTGAACTAGTCCACCTTGTAATTACTGGTGTCGGAGTTGTTAGTGTAGTAAGACCAGTAAAGCTCTTGTAGGTATTGTAGAATTCTCGATGAAAATCGAAGGTTGGATTAGATTCTATTTCATCCAACGAAGGAATACCTGGACCTGTGATATACTCAGTTCTAGGACCTAACTCGAATTCTATATGGCGTACAGCATACTGAAATAAAGGCTCCCAAGCCATAGTGTTACGCACACCCATTACTCTAGCTGCCATTGTAGGTGCGGTGTGTACACCTCCATTAATTGCTCGATAAGCTGCATTCCACCAATTATTATCTTTTTCTGGCTGGGATGAATGACGTATACCCCACTCAGGTGTACCAATATCTGACGTTCTATACACGTATGTAGGGTCGCAATTTGTACTTGCCAATATATTCGGTGTAGAAGTGTCATTATCACAATCTTGTAAGTACCCTAAAGTCATACTGACGGTAGAAGCCGCGACAAAGAACGTGCTCTGATATTCTTGAAAATTCTGTTCTGAACCTTTAACCTTTATTTTCAAGCTTTCATCATCTAATACGAAAGCTGCAATCATTAACGGAGAAAGCCTGCCGATATTGTGCCCACCATCTGCATACCACTCCCCACCTTTATCAATGATGCCAGCAATATCGATACCGTATTGAACTAGACCGATCAATAGGTTTTCCTTTTCTGCGTTTGTGTAGTCTAGGTTTAAGAGTAATGCTGCGTCACCAGTACTAATAGCTATTTCCCGCCCAAATCCGCTGTATCCTCCCATATAGAGCGGGTGTGTAAAACGACCAGTCCAGTCCAGGTTCTGCTCATACCATACGTTTGAAAAATACCCAGCGATAGTAGCGATATTTGGACGAGACGTTAAAGGAGCAGAGTTTAGCGAGTTCAGCTTGGTATAATCCAGATCGGACACCTTCCAACGACTCGCACGGCTTCCGGCACCGATGTAAGGAGGACGAAAACTTCCTGTAGGAGGAGCCTCTCCTACTACAGTTAAAATTTGATAAGACTTAATATACAGTGGGTGATTCGATGAACCACCGAGGTAACCATCAATAGGCTTTGGACCCTCTGATATTGCTTTGACTAACGAACTATTAATTGCAGCAGCATAAGGTAATGTGACGTTCAAGTTGTCAATATAGTCGTTGTCACGAGTGCGGTTATCATACCCCTGATTAGATCCTAGCACTGGATTTACCATCATCCCGTTGCGTTGATTATTAGCGGTACGTGTAGTAGTTGGTGTAACGGACGTGATGGTAACTGGTCCAACAACCCACCAGTCACCGTTTGCATACTGACCAGCGGGATAATTCTTATCAAATGTCCAACTTACGCCTTTGTGTGTAATTGACGATTTAACATTAGCACTATTATCTACAGGCACTACCTGTAAAGTCTTTGTAGCAGTTGCTAATTTGCCCGTACCAGTAAATGCACTAATCTTGTAGGTTGTAGTTACTGATGGTGAGACGACTACTGAACTAGTAGGTAGAGTTACGGTGCCGATATCCGGTGTTATAATTGCTCTTGTAATACTAGTCGTCGCCCAGGTAAGGGTCGATGATGTACCAAATGTGATAGATGCGTTTGAAAGTGCGAGTGTAACTAGTGGTGTATCTAGAGCTGTATAGACATTATACATAGCGTTAATAAACGCACCACCAGACAGAACTGGTTGTATTGTATTATACCTATCTGCGTAAGCAAAAGCGACAGAGTAATTCCATACACCTTCTAGGTTCATTATCTCCGCAGCTAACCAACTCGGTCTCATACCAATTGCATTATTGTCACGATCTGTTGCGTTCCAATTACGATTGTCATAGACCGGGGCTCGGTCGTGCGTTATTCCCCACTCCGCTATACCTACATCCTCTTGTCTATATACATAAACTGGTGGGTCCGTACGCAATTCCGACTCCAATTCACGACCTACATCAGCTTGAACAACCTTCCATAGTTGTAGGTCTTCTTGAAAGATAGATGCATTTCCTGCTACTGCTAGCATATCTGAGTCATTAAGTATCTTCGCTGCCATTACTAGAGGTAGCTTTCGACCACACTTGTGTGCACCATTTGAAGCAAAGCTATAAGCACCGTGGTTCTTAATAAATTCGTAAATATCAATACCGTTTTGTACAAGTTGAATTGCAGCCCGTTGCTTATCTTCAATTGGTTGATTTGTATTTAGCCAGAGTGCAATTTTACTAAACTTAGTTGCTGTGTCTCGACCGTATATATAGTAATACTTCTTACCATCCGTTCCTGTTCTATAAACTACGTCTTGTGTGTTATCTTCTGCTTGTAATCTAGCACCATCTTCCCCCCCAGTCCACTCAAACCATGGCAGTGCAAGACTTTCATTTACTATACTGTTGAGTGTAGGTATATCACTACCGGTAGGTAATAGATAGTTTTTAAATATACTCATATCCATCCTCGATATATTCCACTTTACCGTACGGTCACTACCATATACGCTTGGACGGAAACTACCGGAGGCTGGTGGTACTTTTAAAACAGTCAATGCACACACAGTCCTGAGAGGTGTCTTGAAATCATTATCCTCAGTTAGCTTCTGACTCCTCGCAGAGACTAGCACGTCTCCAGCACTTAGAGTAAACGGAAAGCTTAACGCGACGTTTAATGCGGAGTTATATACATTTGTACCCCAGTCACCATCCTGCGGTCGTTTGACTCGTGTTATAATTCTATTATCGAAACCATGATCGCGATTTGGCTCAGGATTCTTCATCGATCCATTCCATACCTCTCCAGCAGCTGCACCATCTGCAGTACTCGTCGCAGGCTTTGGATCAATATTTGTTAGCTTTACCGGGCCAACCACCCACGGTTCACCATTCGCAAAGGTTCCAGTAAGACTTGGAGTCTCAAGAGTCCATGTAATACCAAGATGAGAAATTGTACTTGCAGAGCTATATACTGGCGGCGGTAAAACTGTCAACACCTTTGTTAGCGTAGTTAACTTACCAGCTATATTGAATGTGCTTATCGTATAAAGTTGAGTCTGATTTGATGTAACGACTTTAACTCCTCCTGAGAGAGGAACACTACCAATACCTTGGTTTATTACTGCTGATATAGCATTACTCGTCGCCCATGTAAGGTTCGATGTTTGGACTACTGTAGGAGGTACTGTCTCACTAGCTATATTAATTGCAAATGTTGCAACACCTCCTGCATCCTGACCATCATTTGGTACACTTATAGCTTTAATACTAGTAGAAGTTCTGATCGCAAGCGGACCTGTATACAGTAAAGAAGAACTCGTTGGTGTTGAACCATCACGAGTATATCGCATCGGATGTCCCCAAGGGTTTGATAAAGTCAAGTCTGAAACCTCTGGTGTGGTGACAGTTAAGCCTGTAGGTAGCGGAACTGTTACCGAAGAAATAGCTGGTAGTGTGCTGCTGACAGCGTTGTAAACTGTATTAAAAAATCCATCACCTGTACCGTAAATTGACAAGTGTCGCGGCATATAACGGAAAGCAATACCCCAACCCCAATCAGACTCAGCCTTCATCATGCGCGCTGCTAGTAATGACGGTATAACAAGACCATACATGCTCTGGTATGGTTCGGCTATTGGGATCGTCGGTGGCCGATCTTTATTTGGCAGGCTAGCGTGCTGGATGCCCCACCAATAACCTCCAACGTCCTCGCTGAGGAAAGGATAGTTGGTTCCCCCAAGCGTGTAATACCTGCCACTGCTAACATCTGAGGAGTTAATTCGCCAAGTGGTCAGTCTTCCCTCGACAAAATTATCAGGATTGCGAGTGATTGCCAACATGGCAGGATCTTGGAGGAGAACAGCTGCAAGAAACGCTGGAAATTTCCATCCCATTTGATGACTCCCGCTTGCAAGCATCTGTCCTCCAGCCATGTGGTAGCTGCACATATCAATCCCGTTTTGGATTAGCCGGATGACGATCTTGCGCTTTTGCGCCTTCGTCCAATCGAGATTAATCCACATTGCAGCATCAGCAAATCGTTCAGCAGAAAACTGCGCGGTGTTTTCAGCGTTGGTATTAGCCGTGTTGTATTGTGGTCTGACCAACGATGCTGTCCATTCACCACTCCATTCATGCCATGGCAAGGGAGGAAAGCGAACATCATCTTCCATATAAGATTGAGTACGGATCTTAGCAGAATCCATGCTATTACGAGAATAGTTAGCAAGCCTAGTCCATTGAATGTCAGACTCGTTAAAAGCGAGTGAACGATCCGTTCCGTAAAACCCTGGACGGAATGACCCAGCAGGAGGAGCAACATCTACAAACATGAATAGAACTATTTTATAGACAGGAACTTTAAAAGCTGTATCCTTCCGCATAATAGATACAGTTACCGAATCACCAGGATTGACTGTGTATGGCAGCGAGCGTTGAATGTCTTTTGAAGAGTCATAAGCATGATATATTTTCTCATTTGAGGTAGGTTGACCCGGAGTAGCTACACTTGCTGTATAAAGCGAGCAAAATCCCTGTGTCTCCATTGGAATGGGATTTTTCATCGCGCCTCCTGTAGCTGTACATACTCCGTAATCCTGATTAGGCGGATTGTTTATTTCAGTAATCGTAGTAGCGCTGTTAAGTACAATATACGGCTCTCCTGAAACATAGCGTCCTACGTTATGCGAACCTGCTAGTGTAATTCGAACTCCTTGATAATCAACAATAGTAACTTCAGGTATAGTAGTTGTAGATATGCCTCTTGATTGCGATGGCTGAACAGGTATCTGACCTGATTCAATACGATACGTCGCCTCGGTAACATCCGACATGTCGTAACCTTCGCGTACAATAGCAGTACTAAAGGTAGTGTCACCAGTTGGTAGAGGATAACTGCTGGTGCCTATACGACCAGCTGCATTTAGTTTAGCAACACCAGAAGAGGAGTCATAGTCAGCAGGTGTAGAGTCTGACACAGAGATCGACCCCCGCATACTTGAATGATTTCCACAAACATAATAAAGTTGAGGAGCATCATACTGTACATCAATCGTAATTGTTCCAACGGCAGTACCGTTGTTCTGGGTAACGATCCTTGTTCCAAGTCCAGCATAAGTAATACCATCAGTGTTGGTCGGTGCAGTAGTATACTCAGAGTCTTGAGAGTGGGCTCCTGGAACTGTTTGAATCCAAAATGGGTGACCAGGAGCGTTAACATTAATGATGTAGCGTCGGCCTCGTACAAAGGATAGAGTTGGGTTTGATTCGCCGTTAATAATATACGCACCAGTTCCTGAATTTGTGACCGTAAGAATCGTATCGCCGGGTGTACTCGCCGTATAGTATACACTTGCATCAGGCACACTTGTGGTTAGACTTATTGCTTTACCTGGCTCAAATATACCACCACGACCGTCAATTGTTGTATTAAAACCAGAACCTAATACATTAATATCAGTCTCGGGACTCCATCCGGTTAACTGCGTTGCTAAGGTAGGTCCATTTTTATAACGAATATGCCACCAATTAGAACCATTACTACTCAATGGACCAGCAATAATTGTACCTACTTTATTGACCGGAAAGGTTGATATTGTTGTACCGCCAGTTGCTGCGCTTCGGATAGCAGTAGTCTTATTGGTAACAATTTTGCGACCTATGAAAAACAAGTTAAAATATGCAGGCATCATCCGCGCATACATAAAGTTGCTTGTATTTGTATAGGCTGATAGTTGCGCGCCTGCAGCTGGTTTGTACCATCTTTCAAAATGTAAAACCGTAGCTGCATCATGATTCCATAGGGTCGTTAGACCCATTATTCGACATGCTAACCATACATTTTGCAGCACTTGATTCCCTCGATACGGACTGTCTTGATACGCATTGTCAGACCATGGTTTCCAACTGTGATTAATTCCCCAATCCGCTTTACCCAACCAGCTCTTATTATACAATTCAAATGGTACTGGCTCACCCCAAACACCTTCAACGAGAATGCGTCTGATATCACCAGTGTTTAGTGTAAATACAGCAGCATCTTCTGCAAAACCTTCATATGACCTTGTACTGCTTACTGCTTTCCACTCACTCGCAGCGTATTTTAATTTTGCGGTTGCGGCATCAGTCTTAGCACCAAGGCAAGCAGCCGCAACAACAACTGGTAGCTTACGACCTTGACGATGGCCCCCATCTGGATAAAAGCTTGTATAATCTCGCCTGCTCCATGTTCCTGTATCGGTGTTATATTTAAAGAGCCAATCGAATATATCTAAGCCATTCTGTATATACCGATAAGCAATAGTTTTCTTTTCGGGAGTTAACGGACCAGTATTCAACCATAGTGCAACACTTCCAAATTTTACCGCTGCCGGTTCGCCATATGTACCACCTTCAACCGTTATACCAGATGGATCGCGTATATCATATGATTCACCCCAAGCAGAAGCTTTTGCAAACCATGATCCGTTAGGATAATCGTCATTACTTGGCATGCTATATGTTGTAGTATTATTAAACTCTACTATGTGTCTATTATTTTGCCATGGTCCCCAATAACTAGCTAATGCATGACCTGCCCATTCAATCCATGGTAATGACGGCATCATGGTAAGCATTTGAGCATATGTAAACTCTCCTGTAGCGTCACTACCAGCACTAGGCGGTAAAGTCAGACTCTTAAACACATCCCAGTTGATATCATTTATGTTCCAGTTAATAGACCTATCGGTACCCCATACTGACGGACGAAAGCTGCCAGAGGGCGGTACAGCCGACAATACAGTAAGTACTGCTATTTTTTGCAAACACGCAGGGCCGTATGTACCCTTCTGGCCAGAGTCGCCAGGATTGGTTGAGACAAAGCTTCTAGCAGACCATAAAACATCGCCAGGTTGAAGTGTAAAGCCTGCACCATTATTAGGACCTCCAACACAAACACTTAGAGCAGCGTTAAGCGTATTTTTATATAAGCCGCTATTAGTTCGGCGATCAGCCGCTCCGGTTACCTCGCCAGCGAAAATCCGTGTATCAAACCCACTCGATGAATATGTAGCATTAATCTCTGGATTAATCATCGAGCCATGCCAAACATCTCCAACTCCTCCAACCGTATTGGAGCTATTTTGCAACGGACCAAAAGGCCATTGTAAACCATCCGAAGCATTTTTGGATTGCGCTACTATTTGCAACGCGGACTGCTTATGCTTAAGGCTGGTTGTTCGGCGTATATCCGGTGTATCAGTAGGCTTAGGAAAAATATTAACGATGGTAACTGGACCTACTACCCACGGTTCACCGTTTGCGAATGTACCAGTTTGACGGTCTTCACTAAATGTCCATTTAATTCTATCTAGTACTGAATCTGTATCTATGGTGATTGACGATGACCGTCCACTTTCTAGTAGTGTAGAGAATGCTCCAGCAGTTGTGCTAGCTTGTACACGAGCGTTGCCAACTACATCAGTGAGGGTGCCCGCTGGTGCTACTCTGCCAGATAGCACTGTAGTGTTGGTTGGAACGAGAGTGCCTGAGTTGTATGTAAGTGCTCCAAGCGTATCAGTGGAATCAGCCAAGCTGCGATAGTTTCCAATTGACCATTGTTGTTCAGTTAGTGAACCAGCAATAAGATGATTGCCTCGATAAGCTCCTACGACTTTTAGCTTAGCCACAAGAGATTGGATCTGAACGCCATAGTACATATCATAAAAAATAGAGTTAACTATCTCACAACCTTTATACGTTCCCGCAACACCGCTGCCCATTGTGGGTGTAATCCCCGGGGTGATGGTTCTGCTATCTAAATTAAACCAGTTACTAAAAGAGCAATGGTGTATTAATACACCAATAGGATCTACTCCCATAAAGCCAACAGCTCCTTCAAAGCCGCTCAGGCTTATATTTTGAAAAAGACAGTTTTGTGACCGCGCGCCGTCGAGATCTGAGCCTTCTACTTGCTGCATTGCAGCAACACCAGAATCATTTCCAAATGGCCCTGTATTTATGCGAACAGACGAAGCCTTAATATTACATAGAATTAAGTTAGACAGACCGCCCGTGTTTTGATATACATCAGCATGCTCTGTGTCATTGGAGTCGGGATTAAGTCCAAGACCACGACATTCAGTCACCACAGAGTTAACAATAAAAGTCGCGCCCGTAAATACATCACCGGTATTCCTATAGTAATCTACATTACGTACAAATCCGCTTGCCATATGCTGAACATGGCCTCCTTTTACTTCACGCACTTGTCCGCGTGTAACTGGATGAGTATTACCTGAATTGGCTATTAATCCTCCGCCACCTACAGTGGTGCCGCGCCCTTGATACACAAAATCATCGAGCCAGATTAGCTTATTTGCACCGCTGCCTGGCTTGTACAATAATGAATATTGAGGGTGCTGGTTTAACGTTACTCCTTGAACTTTTAAATAACCAGCAAAAACATTGGGATTGTCTCCTCCGCTATCGTTGTGTGGTAGACTTATTCTAATGTCTGCACGCACCACACCCGGAGCTCCTTTTATTGTTAGCCAGTACGCATCATCGGGGGTATACTCTGTAGAGACTCGCCAATCACCGGCTCCTAGATATATTGTCGCACCAGCCGTCGAGCTGGTTGTACCACCCATAGCAACCTTTAGGGCACTGTGTGCAGCAGCAATTGAAGCATATTTAGGTAGAGCGGCGTTTGGGGTGGTCCCTTGTGCTACACCAGTAGACCCAGTTGCAGTTCCCCCAACTGCAACCTGTGCGTAATAATTTCTGTTATCAACAGCAATTAAAAGAGAGTGTGTAGTCTGATCTGAATAACTGCCTAACGAGGCACCGGCAGCGGATTGCAGCAGGCGCTCATTGCCGCTAATCGATGGCTTGATACGCGCTCTAATCTCATGAAGACCATTGCTAAGTCCCGCTGGCAATTTAAACCAATAGGCTTCGGTCCTTCCCCATTGGTCAGTTTCAATAGTAGGATTGGACACGGTGAGTATTGCACCGTTGTTAAGAGAAAACTCTACCGATAGAGTGCCACATCGCTCTGAACAAGCCGCTTTAACACCAATGAGGTCACCAGCTGACATAATAGCACGTGTAGGTGTCAGCCAATTACCAGGCGGTGTTGTAACATAACCTGGATCAGTCGATTGGCCACGTTGAACAGCGGTCCATAGTGGCCATGCGGTCAGAGCATCGCCGTGACGATAACTACCTGTTGATATAATTGATGATGCCATGTGTGTTTTTAAATTTTGTGTCTGTGTGTGTTACCCGATCGCTGCTGTTTTAAATGTTGATATTTGATCTGCTGTAAATGC
>Ga0209135_1000546_pt1 | contig 13481 bp, 10 predicted proteins | sample LauGreSBDMM110SD_4_FD_187570 | JGI IMG/M metagenome (GOLD analysis project Ga0209135, IMG submission 187570) | Freshwater lake microbial communities from Lake Michigan, USA - Su13.BD.MM110.SD (SPAdes) (version 3) | ecosystem: Environmental > Aquatic > Freshwater > Lake | place: Lake Michigan... | reverse complement strand
TTGAGTTTAGTAATGAAGCACTTGAGGTAGTGGCAGATCTTGCGATCAAGCGCGGAACTGGCGCCCGTGGACTTCGCGCAATTATGGAAGAGACGCTTTTATCTGTGATGTATGAAGTACCAAGCCGAAAAGATGTTGGCAAGGTAATTATTACCCCAGCTGTTGTTAAAAAAGAGGAAGTACCAACTTATGTTCCGCGCGCAGCAGGAGGACCAAAGCGGGCAGCAAAGGGTGAAAAGAGTTCTGAGGAAAAAAGCGCGTAAGATCGACGCTTATGAGTGGCGATAATAAGAAAGAGTTAGCAGCCACCTTTTCTCCTGCCGAAATTGAGGCACCGTTATATAAGAAGTGGCAAGAATCTGGCTACTTTAAAGCGGATGCAAAATCTAAGAAACCACCTTTCACAATAGTTATTCCACCACCAAATGTGACTGGCTCACTGCACATTGGTCACGCACTTGATCACACAATTCAAGATTTATTAACACGGATGAAGCGCATGAAAGGCTTTGAAGCACTTTGGTTGCCAGGCATGGATCACGCCGGAATTGCTACTCAAAATGTTGTTGAAAAACAATTAGCAGCTGAAGGTAAATCTCGTCATGATTTAGGCAGAGAAGCATTCGTGGAAAAGGTTTGGCAGTGGAAGGCTGAATCAGGGGGTGCGATATTAGATCAAATGAAGCGCTTGGGAGATTCAGTTGATTGGGATCGTGAAGCATTCACAATGGATGCAAATTTAAGCAAAGCGGTTTTAACAATCTTTAAAAAGCTTTATGAGAAAGAGTTGATTTATCGGGCTGAGCGAATTATTAACTGGTGCCCAAGATGTTTAACCGCGCTCTCTGATATTGAAGTTGAGCATAAGGATGATGCTGGTGAGTTTGTTTCAATTAAATATGGTGATGATGATGTGAATATTACGGTAGCAACTACTAGAGCTGAGACAATGTTAGGTGATGGCGCTGTTGCAGTTAATCCAAATGATGAGCGTTATAAGCACTTAGTTGGCAAAAAAGTACTACTGCCATTAGTTGATCGCATGATTCCAATTATTGCCGATGAGTTAGTAGATCCTGATTTTGGAACTGGCGCTGTGAAAGTTACGGCCGCTCATGATCCAAATGACTTTGAGATGGGTATGCGTCACGGTGTTGAGTTAGTGATCATTATGAATGAACATGGCGTAATGGCTGGGACAGGAACAAAGTTTGATGGCATGGATCGTTTTGATGCCCGTAAAGCAGTTGTTGATGAACTTAGAAAATTAGGAAGAGTTGTGGCCGAAAAGCGGCCATATATTCACGCTGTAGGTCACTGCCAAAGATGTGACACCACAGTTGAGCCACGTCTTTCTAAACAATGGTTTGTAAAGGTTGCACCCCTTGCTAAAGCAGCCGCTGATGCAGTTAGAGATGGCCGAGTAAAGATTGAACCAAGTGAGATGTCACCAAGATATTTTGAGTGGGTAGATAACATGCATGATTGGTGTATTTCTCGCCAACTTTGGTGGGGACATCGAATTCCAGTTTTTTACGGACCAAATGATGAGGTAGTTGTTTGTGGTCCAGATGAAAAACCACCAGCTGGTTACACCCAAGATCCAGATGTATTAGATACCTGGTTCTCATCTGCGCTGTGGCCATTTTCAACCTTAGGTTGGCCGGCACAAAGTGAAGATCTAAAGAAGTTTTATCCAACCTCAGTTTTAGTAACTGGTTATGACATCTTATTTTTCTGGGTAGCCAGAATGATGATGATGGGTTTGTTTGCGATGGATGGCAAACAACCATTTGATGTAATTGTTTTGCATGGTTTAGTACGGGATCAATTTGGCAAAAAGATGAGTAAGAGCCGTGGAAATACCATCGACCCAATTGAGTTTATGGATAAGTATGGCTCAGATGCACTGCGCTTTACCTTAGCAAGAGGAGCTAACCCAGGAACTGATCAAGCATTAGCAGAGGATTGGGTAGCAGGCTCTAGAAACTTTGCAACTAAATTATGGAATGCCACCAGATTTGCGATGATGAATGGAGCCACTACAACTGGTTCATTGCCAAAACGAAATGAGCTAAATGCGATTGATAATTGGATTTTAACTAGATTAGATCAAACAATCTCTGAAGGCAGTGAGTTATTTGAAAAGTATGAGTTTGCTAAGGCTTGTGAATTAATTTATCACTTTGCCTGGGATGACTTATGTGATTGGTATTTAGAGCTTTCTAAATCAACATTTGCTGCAGGTGGTGCTAATGCTGCAAAGAGCCAGCGAGTATTAGGTGAGGTATTAGATCAACTTCTTAGATTGATGCATCCGGTGATGCCATTTATTACCGAAGAGCTTTGGTGCACACTAACCGGCGGTAAATCTTTAATGATTGCGCAATGGCCGACGCCTGATGCAGCTAATCAAGATCTGCAATCTGTTAAATTAGTGGATCAAATGCGGGAGATTGTTACTGAGGTTAGAAGGTTTAGAAATGATCAGGGAATTAAAACCACCGCCAAAATTGGCGCAAAGTTTTCTGGCTTAAATGAAATTGGCTTAGCTGATTATGAGGCGTCACTTCGCCACATTCTCAAATGCGAAGTAGCTGACTCAAACTTCACCGCTAAAACCCAGGTGGGCAAAGTTGTAATTGAATTTGATTTAACCGGTACGATTGATTTAGTTGCCGAGCGAACTCGCCTAAGTAAAGATTTACAAGCAGCTCAAAAAGATCGCGATACTGCAAAGGTTAAATTAGAAAACGAAGGCTTTATGGCAAAGGCGCCAGCTGATGTTGTAGTTGAGATTAAAGCCAGACTCACTCAAACCACCGCTGATATTGAGCGGTTAACTGCTTTACTTGAAAAATTACCAAAGTAAATGAGTAGCGCAGATAACCTTGCAAAATTAGATGCAATTGAGGCGGCATTAAATAAAAGGTGGCCTGAGAATAAAATTGAGCCAACCTTAGATCGCATCTCAGCCTTAGTAGACGCCCTTGGTTCACCGCAACTTTCTTATCCAACAATTCATCTTGCTGGCACAAATGGTAAGACCACAACCGCACGAATGATTGATCAATTACTAGCAAATCTTGGCTATCGAGTGGGCAGGTATACATCACCACACCTTGAAAGCTTTACGGAGCGAATAAGTATTAAAGGAGAGCCAATCTCTGCTTCTCAAATGATTTCAACTTATGATGATATTGCACTTTATTTAGATCTAATTGACTCACGCCAGCCACATCCAATCTCTTACTTTGAAGCATTAACTGCCATGGCCTTTGTTGCGTTCGCTGAGTTTCCAGTAGATATTGCCGTAATTGAAGCTGGTTTAGGTGGTGAGTGGGATGCCACAAACGTTGTTTCATCACAGGTTTCAGTAATGACGCCAATTGGTTTTGATCATATGGAATACTTAGGAAATACCTTAACTGAGATTGCACAAACTAAATCTGGCATATTCAAACCAGAATCTAATGTGGTGCTAGCTGCACAAAATAGCGAGGTAGCAAAGGTATTAATGGCGCAGGTTGCAAAGGTTTCAGCAATTCCATTTCGAGAAGGTGTTGAGTTCTCAGTTAAGAAAAGATCCCTTGCTGTCGGTGGGCAATTAATATCACTTAAAGGTATTTATAGTGAGGTCGATGATATTTACCTACCGCTCTACGGTGATCATCAAGCAAATAATGCTGCAGTTGCGCTCGCTGCAGTTGAAGCATTTGCTGGTGTAAAAATTGATGAAGATTTGGTTAAAGATGCCTTTAGTAAAGTTAAATCTCCAGGCAGATGTGAGATTGTTTATAAAGATCCAACTGTGATTATTGATGCTGCCCATAATCCACATGGAGCAGCTGCGATTGCCAAGACAATCAATAGTGAGTTTGATTTTGAGATGGTAATTGGCGTTGTGGCTGTATTAGCGGATAAGGATGTGGCTGGAATTTTGGCAGAGCTATCAACTTGTGTGGATTACTTAATCGCTACCCAAAATAGTTCAAACCGTGCGATGGGCGCTGATGAGCTTGCCAAGATTGCGGCTGGATTCTTTAAACCGGAGCAGATTGAGGTAATTAGTGATTTAAATGGGGCGATCACTTATGCACTAGAGAAGGCAACACTTTCAAATCAGGTAAGTGAGGGAGTTTCATCGGTACTAGTTACTGGCTCAGTTGTTACCGCCGGCTCTGCTCGATCAATCCTTCGCAGATTAGGAGCAAATAAATAATGAGGATTATGACTGCAGCAGTACTCACCATGGAGTCATTACTGATGGGATTTGCACTTTTAATTGCGAAAGACTCTGCTACCTCAAGTGAACTTTTACTTGGCGGCGTGCTTGCAGTCTTATTTATTTTAACCGCGGGCTTATTAAAGCGTCGAGGTGGGTATTTGCTGGGAAGTATTTTGCAACTTTGCTTAATTGGCTATGGCCTCGTTGTCCCACAGATGTATTTCATGGGCGGGTTATTTTTGATTTTATGGATTAGCGCAATTGTTTTAGGGCGACGGGGTGAGGCAATTAAGGCGAGCCTTATCGAGCAGCGGGATAAGAAGGGGTCAAAAAACCCATAGTTTTCTGACTTAAGCCAAAGGTGCGTAGAATAAGCAAGTGAGTTCAGAGCAAACATTAATTTTGGTCAAGCCAGACGGCGTTAAACGCGGTTTAGTTGGCGAAGTTATTGCTCGCATTGAGCGCAAAGGTTACAAAGTTACTAATTTAAAAATGTTAACCGCGGACCGAACACTTCTTGCAAAGCATTATGCCGAGCATGAAGGTAAACCTTTTTACGAACCACTTATGGAATTCATGGCATCAGGGCCGATCGTGGCAATGGTTGCACAAGGTGAGCGCGTGATCGAAGGGTTTAGAAAAATGGCTGGCGCAACTGATCCAACAGTTGCAGAGGCGGGAACCATTCGTGGCGACTTAGCAAGAGATATGGGAACCAAGGTTGTACAAAATATTGTGCACGGTTCTGATTCTGTTGAGTCAGCAGAGCGAGAGATAAAGATTTTTTTCGGTAATTAAAGTTTTAACCAAGTAGAGCAAGAAGGAGAAGCGCAGATGGCTAGAGGAAAGAATCGTATGTCTTGGATTGGCCGTGATATGGCGGTAGATCTAGGAACAGCTAACACTTTGGTTTATGTGCGCGGTCGTGGAATTGTTTTAAATGAACCATCTGTAGTGGCAGTAAACCAAGACACCGGCGCCATCCTGGCAGTAGGTCTTGAAGCAAAGCGAATGATTGGTAGAACACCAGGAAACATTGTGGCAATTCGTCCACTTAAAGATGGTGTGATTGCAGACTTTGATACAACTGAGCGAATGCTTAAATACTTTATTCAAAAAGTTCACAAACGTCGCTACCTAGCAAAGCCAAGAATTGTAGTTTGCGTTCCATCTGGAATTACTGGCGTTGAACAACGCGCAGTTAAAGATGCTGGATATGCAGCCGGTGCTCGTAAGGTTTACATCATTGAAGAGCCAATGGCAGCAGCAATTGGTGCTGATCTACCTATCCATGAACCAACTGGAAACATGGTGGTTGATATTGGTGGCGGAACAACTGAGGTTGCAGTTATTTCTCTTGGTGGAATAGTTGCCGCGCTTTCAATTCGTGTTGGTGGCGATGAGCTTGATCAATCCATTATTAATTGGGTAAAACGTGAGTATTCATTACTACTTGGTGAGCGGACCGCTGAAGAGATAAAGATGGCAATTGGCTCAGCATTCCCACTTCCAGGTGAGCCTGATGCAGAGATTCGTGGTCGAGATCTAGCAACCGGATTGCCAAAAACAATCTTGGTGACCTCAGCAGATATTCGTAAAGCATTAGAGGAGCCAGTAGCAGCGATTGTTAATGCTGTTAAAAACACATTGGATAAGACACCACCTGAGCTTGCAAGTGATCTAATGGATCGCGGAATTGTTCTTACAGGCGGCGGCGCACTCCTTCGCGGTCTTGATGAAAGATTGCGTCATGAAACTGGAATGCCAATTCATATTTCTGAGCGTCCACTGCAAGCAGTTGCAGAGGGTTCTGGAAAATGTATTGAAGAGTTTGAAGCCTTGGAGAAGGTTTTAATCTCTGAACCTCGTCGTTAATTAATTTGTAAGGGAGTTTATTTGTGGCTAGGGGCGGCGGTAATCGTTCGCGACTGCTTCTAGTCCTTTTACTAGTTTCATCTTTATTTCTAATTACCTTAGATCTTCGTGGGGTTAATTTAGCCAGCAGCATTAGATCCGGAATCGCTACCGCATTTTCTCCACTGGAGAGTGTGGCTTCAAAGATTTTTTCACCTATAGGTAATTTCACCTCTGATTTAAAGAACTTTAACCAATCTAAGAAGAAGATTGAGCAGTTAACAAAAGAAAATGATCTTCTTAAATCTACCCAGATTTTAGATGAAGATACGGTTGGACAACTTAGCCAATTAAGGAATGTATTAGATCTAGCTGGTAGAGGTGGTTACAAAGTTGTAGCGGCTAAGGTGATAAATAGAGGCTCATCTGCGACTTTTAAGCAAACAATAACTATTGATGCCGGAAAAAGCTCTGGCGTAGATATCAACATGACTGTTATCTCTGACAGTGGATTAGTTGGAGTTGTAAAGTCAGTTACTAGTAATAGTGCGATTGTTTTGTTAATGAGTGATCCGACTTTTAAGATCGGTGTTCGTATTGCTGGCACTCAAAGTATTGGCGTTGTCTCAGGTCAAGGCGGAAGCACTTATCTTCTGCAATTACTGGATGCAACTGGTGAAATTAAAAAAGGTGATGTTTTAGTTGCTAGAGGAAGCCAAAATGGAAAACCATTTGTGCCTGGCGTACCAGTTGGTACCGTTACAACAGTTCAAAGTAATGCCTCCTCTATTACTCAAAATGCTGATGTGGTTGGCATAAGTAATTTAGAGCAAATTGGCGTAGTTGCCGTGGTTACCTCACCACCTAAAAATGATCCGAGAGACTCATTGGTTCCAAAGCCAAGACCAACTGTAACTATTTTCGTAACTCCAACACCAACTCCATCACCAACTAAGTAGTAGAGATGAGCGGACTTCGAGTTTTTTATACCTCAGTTTTTCTATTCCTAGTATTTATAATTCAAGAAGTAATTATTGCTCGCATAAATTTCCCATTTAATGGCTTTTCACTTTATTTAGCAGTACTAATGATTGTGCTCGCGCTAGAGGATCGCACTGGATCCTTAGTTTTTGGATTTACTGGTGGATTAATAATGGATTTATCAACTTCAGCAGATACCCCATTTGGCCAGTGGGCACTAGTAATGACAATCATTGGCTACTTGTTCTCAGCTAACCGAGAAAGTATTGGAGACTTTACACAAAGCCCATTTATGCTTGTTCTATTTACTTGTGCAGCCGTATCACTTTCATTAGTAATCTTCCTAGTTATTGGCTTAATGCTTGACCAGAGCAATGGTGGCTTATTCCATAACACCGGTTTGATATTAGGCAATTCACTTTGGACCTTCTTGATCACCCCGATTTTTTTGCCACTTATTATTCGAATCAGAAAATTAATGCTTGATAATCGGGAACGAGTATGAGTCTTCGCGCAAAAATTAATTTAATCATCTTCCAAACATTGGTATTTTCACTTTTGTTTGCACTATTTGGCAGATTGCTTTATTTACAAGTATTAGAAAATGGAAAGTATAAAGATGCTGCAATAAGCATTCAAAGTAGAGATATTGTCACACCAGCTGTTCGAGGTGCGATTACTGACATTAATGGCGTACCCATGGTGGTTGATTTACCAGGCCTAGTTGTTTCAATTGATAGAAGTAAGTTAGATAAGCAGTCAGATAAGGGCTCATCCGTATTAGCAAAGACTGCAGCACTGTTTAATCTTGAGTATGCCGATATTTATCAACGCACCAGGTTATGCGGTGAATTGCCGAAAAATAATCGGGCTGGTTGTTGGAATGGAACTAGATATCAACCAATTCCATTAGTAGGAGATGCTTCACAGGACCTTGCTCTTAAAGTTATGGAAAATAGCGATCAGTATCCGGGCGTTGAGGTGCAATCAGTTCCGATTAGAAGTTACCCCTCACTAGAGGGTGAAAATACGGCGCATGTTTTAGGTTACGTCGGATCCGTAACTGATGAGGATTTAAATAATCCAGATATAAATTACTATCGTAATGAGGTTGTAGGTAAAACTGGGCTTGAGGTTAAGTACAACGAGTACTTACGAGGTATTCCAGGAGTTCGAACAGTTTTAGTAAACCGCAAAGAGGTAGTTACCAAAGAATCAAAAAATATTAAGGCGGTTGCTGGTAATAACTTAATTACAAATATTGATTCAAAATTACAGGCCGGTGTTGAGAAAGCACTTGAGGGTGCAATAAAGCGGGCTCGTGCATCTGGTTACAAAGGTGATTCTGGCGCCGCTGTAGTACTTGAGATTAAAACTGGGCGAGTACTTGCAATGGCCTCTTACCCAAGTTATGACCCAACTATTTGGCAAAAAGGTTTAACAGTTAAACAAGCTGAAGATTTATTTAGTGAAGCAAAAGGTGTTCCAGCACTATCTCGTCCTCTGCAAGGTTTATTTGCACCAGCGTCAACCTTTAAATCTGTATCAGTTCTAGCCGCAGCTAATGCTGGTTACTCACTAGATGCTAAATACAACTGCCCAGCAAGTGTTGAGATTGGAACTCGTACATTTAATAACTTTGACAGCGTAGCTGCCGGCAGGTTGTCATTAGATCTTGGTATTGCAATATCTTGTGACTCTCTCTGGTATCAGATTGCCTACGATGAATGGGTAAGAGATGGTGGATTAAAGCCAAAATCAAATACTAATGATCATTTTTTTAATGCAGCAAAAGCATTTGGGGTCGGAAAATCTACTGGGATCGACTTGCCAAGTGAGCTAAGCGGTAGACTTCCAAACCGGCAATGGAAGCAAAATTGGTATGACCAGAACAAGGATTTTTACTGTAATTATAAGCAACGTGCTAAAAAATCAGATTTAACTCCTTACTTAATTGAAATTGCTAGAGAAAATTGCCTTGATGGAAATAAAGTAAGAGCTGGAGATGCGGTTAACTTTTCAATTGGACAAGGCGATACCTTAGTAACTCCACTTCGCTTAGCGGAAATTTATGCAGCGATTGCCAACAATGGTACTTACTATCGACCTCAGGTTGCTCGGGCAGTTGTTGATGTTGATGGCAAGGTAATTAAAGAGTTTAAGCCAGAGGTTTCAGATACCGTTAAGGCAGCGCAAAGTACTTGGGATTTCTTGCACCGGGCTCTTCGAATGGTTGTGACTAAAGGAACGGGAGCGGGAGCATTCTCAGGGTTTCCAGTTGCGATAAGTGGTAAAACTGGAACTGCCCAAGTTTTTGGTAAGAATCTAAACGGAAGTGCAAAAGATGACACTTCATGGTTTGCATCCTATGGACCAACTGAGAATCCACAGTACTCAGTGGTGATGATGGTAAGTCAGGGTGGATTTGGTGCCTCAGCTTCTGGTGTTGGCGTAAAAGATATTTATGCAACTCTTTTTGGTGTTACCGGAAATAAAATTGACCCAACAAAAGCAGTATTTCCAAATGGGGTTCCTACTACTATCGCCAAGGTAGATCTAAAGAAGGCTGCAAGTGAGGTTGATCTAACTGGAATCAAAGTGGGCGGGGTGAAGTTAAAGTGAGTCAGAGCATCAGATACCGCAGAGCTAGCCGCATCGACTTTAGAAGCTTTGATAACTTACTTAATTTCGCAGTAATTGGATTGCTATTTATTGGCACATTACTTGTTTATGCTGGAACCCGAGAGTGGTTTAGATCTTATGATTTAGATCCAGAGTATTACTTAAAACGTCATACTTTAAATATATTGATTGGTTCACTCCTTGCCTATGGCACTACCTTGATCGATTACCGATTACTGCGGGCGTATACGCCAATAATCTGGCTTGCTTCAGTGATTGGATTAGTAATTGTTTTAATTCCAGGACTTGGCTCAGAAATCAATGGTGCCCGAGCATGGATTTCACTTCCAGGCGGGTTTCAATTTCAGCCAGCAGAATTGGCAAAGATTGCAATCATTGTTGGTATCGCCATGATCATGGCTGATCGTGAAAATGCTCACGATGATCCAAATGACCTAGATGTATTAAAAGCATTGGCAATATCAGCTGTTCCAGTTTTATTAATTGTTGCCCAACCAGATCTTGGTACGGTACTTATTATTTCAGCAGCAATTTTGGCAATGATCGGTGCCTCCGGTGCGCCAGCTAGGTGGGTAATTGGCTTACTCATCCTTGCAGTAATTGGTGTTTTCACTGCAATTCAAACGGGTGCAGTAAGTCAGTATCAGATTGCCAGACTTCAATCATTTGTTGATCCAAGTGCTGATCCACAAGCAACTGGTTATCAGCTTCGCCAATCTAGAATCACAATTGGCTCCGGTGGCATATTAGGTAAAGGCTTATTTAACGGACCACAAACAAATGGCCGATTTGTGCCAGAGCAACAGACAGACTTTATTTTTACCGTTGCCGGTGAGGAGTTAGGTTTTATTGGCTGCTCAGTAATTTTAGCCCTCTATCTATTATTCTTTATCAGGGCTTTTGCGATCTGCCGGCGAAGTAGTGATCTATTCGGCAGATTAGTTTGTATTGGTGTGATTGCCTGGTTTAGCTTTCAAGCTTTTGAAAATATTGGTATGACGATGGGGTTAATGCCGATGACTGGTGTGCCATTACCATTTTTGTCATATGGTGGATCATCTATGTTTGCTAATTTAATTGGCGTAGGTCTACTGCAAAATGTTCACTCTCGGGGCCGATAAACACGCTTAAATCAAGGCAAGTTGGTGGTTTAACTTCTATCTGCGATACTTAACCCACGCAATCAGCGCGAGGATAAAGATCCAACGCCGCGATTACGTCGATATTTTTAGCAAGTTAATTAACCAGATTAATGAAAAAAAGTATTGAAAGAGATACTGCAAAACTGCAGTAATTATTTTTTGAAAAGGATTTGATTTATATGGCCGATGAGCCTAAAGCACCACGTAAGCGCGCTGCCAAAAAAGCAGTAGCGGGCGAAGAAAAGAAAACCACTAAGAAGGCAGGATCAATTCCTGTTCCATTATTCCAAGCAGCCCCAACAACTAAAACGGCTAAAGCTGTTAAAGCACCTAAGAGTGCGCCAGTTGAGGCGAGTGCTGAAGTTAAAACCAGCGAGGGTGAGAGCGAAGAGTTTCGCCGTCGCCGTCGCCGCGGAGGCAGAGGCCGTCGCCGTAATGGCAAAGAAGAATCTGAAGGTAATGAAGATAATTCTGTTGAAACTACTGATGAGAGTGAAGCCAGTGATGGCGCAACTCATAAGCGTCGCCGTCGCCGCCGAGCACGTGGTGAAGGTGTAACACCAGGAGAAACAATTGAAGAGGATGGCGTTTTAACTGTAGTTAAGGTTCGCCAGGCTCGCGTACGTGAACCACGCAGTGAGAACAAAAGTTTTAATCGCCCATCTCGTAACCGCTTTGACCGAAATGATCGCGGAGATCGCCGTGAGCGCCGTGATTTCACTCGCAAACGCGGAACGGTAATTACTGAGTCAGAGTTTTTAGCACGCCGAGAAGCAGTTGAGCGAAGCATGTTAGTTCGTCAAATTGCAGATCGAACTCAGATTGCAATTATCGAAGATGAAGTAATGGTTGAACATTATGTAAATAGAAATAGCAATATTTCCTACGTTGGAAACGTCTATTTAGGTAAGGTGCAAAATGTTCTACCTTCTATGGAGGCTGCCTTCGTAGATATTGGTAAGGGTAGAAACGCGGTTTTATACGCTGGTGAAGTTAACTGGGATGCACATGGCTTATCTGATACCACCCCTCGCAAAATTGAACATGTGTTAAAGAGTGGTCAATCAGTATTAGTTCAAGTTACCAAGGATCCAATTGGTCAAAAGGGTGCCAGATTAACTAGCCAGATCTCTCTTCCTGGTCGCTACCTTGTCTATGTTCCAGGTGGTGGCATGAGTGGTATCTCTAGAAGGTTGCCAGATAGTGAACGTAATCGTCTTAAATCAATCTTAAAGAATTTAATTCCAGAGCAAGCTGGCGTAATTATTCGTACCGCAGCCGAAGGTGCACCAGAGGCAGAGCTTGAGCGCGATGTATCTCGTCTTAAAGCGCAGTGGGATGATATTGAGAAGAAAGCAAATGACTCAAGTACCTCTGCGCCAACATTGTTATATGGTGAGCCAGATTTAACTGTTCGAGTAATTCGCGATATCTTCAATGAAGATTTTAACAAGATGTTAGTTCAAGGAAATCAAGCTTGGGATGATATTCAAGATTACATCGGACATATCGCACCTGAGCTAGCTAGCAAGATTGAAAAATGGACTGGTAGCCGCGACTTATTTGCTGAAAACCGAGTTGAAGAGCAGTTAGCTAAAGCATTTGATCGCAAGGTTTATCTGCCATCTGGTGGATCATTAGTTATTGATCGCACCGAGGCAATGATCGTAATCGATGTTAACACCGGTAAATTTATTGGTAAGGGTGGAAACTTAGAAGAGACTGTAACTAAGAACAACTTAGAGGCAGCAGAGGAGATTGCTCGCCAACTTCGCCTTCGAGATATGGGTGGAATTATCGTGATCGACTTTATCGATATGACCTTAGAGGCAAATCGTGAATTAGTTCTGCGCAGATTAGTTGAGTGTTTAGGACGAGATCGCACTAAGCATCAAGTTGCCGAAGTTACATCTCTTGGACTTGTGCAAATGACACGTAAACGTGTTGGCCAGGGATTAATTGAAGCCTTCTCAACAACCTGTGAAAGTTGTGGAGGAAGTGGAATTCATATCCATAGTGAGCCAGTAAATAAGGTTGCACTTGAAAAAGATATGGAGCAGCGTTACTCAAAAACAAGTAAAGCAGCTAGCAATGATTTAGATGATGAAGATAATGATGATTCTGATAAAGATTCAGATGATGACTCAGATATTGAAGATACTTCAAACTCATTAGATAAATCATCTGATGAAGAGGTAGAGGAAGCACCTGTTGCAACCACCGGCCGCCGAAAAGGGCGCCGAGCGGTGAGCACTGGGGTAATTTCAACCAATTAATCGCTCGCATTTGACCCAAATCGGATCAATCTCTACCCTTAACCACCTAGCCCGATCCAGATTAATAATCTTAAAGTGATCAAGGCTAATAACTAGAAGGAGCACACGGTGTACGCGATTGTTAAAGCAGGCGGACGTCAAGAGAAGGTTTCAGTTGGTGAAACTCTTGTTGTTGATCGTCTTGATGCTGCCGTTGGTGCATCAGTAACTTTTCCAGCTGTCCTATTAGTTGATGGCGCAGATGTAACTGCTGATCCAAAAGCACTTGCCTCCGTAAAGGTAACTGGTGAAGTCCTTGCCGAACAAAAGGGACCAAAGATTGCAATCCTTCGTTACAAGAACAAAACTGGATATCGT
>Ga0209135_1000545_pt1 | contig 13483 bp, 12 predicted proteins | sample LauGreSBDMM110SD_4_FD_187570 | JGI IMG/M metagenome (GOLD analysis project Ga0209135, IMG submission 187570) | Freshwater lake microbial communities from Lake Michigan, USA - Su13.BD.MM110.SD (SPAdes) (version 3) | ecosystem: Environmental > Aquatic > Freshwater > Lake | place: Lake Michigan... | reverse complement strand
TTGGGCAACGTCCCAAGCTCCTGGAATGTCCTTAGCGTTGTTTTGGATATTTGCGAGCAACCATGAAGGACAGAGCATTGCAGCGAAAGCTCCATTGCCCATTCCTTGGTTCCAGTCGCTTGACCAAGGTGCGATTTCCGCAGATAGCTTCTTAGAAACAAATGTTGCTGCTAAGTCGTAAGCCTTCTTTACCTGTGGAACTTCAACGATCTTGTCAGTCTTCTTGTCGTAGAACTGAATTCCGTCAGCACCCTGGCGTGAAACGCCTTCGAATAGCTGGCTGACGTTATCTAGGAATGGCTTTCCAGTTGCTGCTACGTACTTTGCAGCAAATGCTGTGAGTTTTTCCTGTGTTGAAGTTGCTGCAGACACAGCACCTCTCTCGTTTGGCAAGCCAGCCTTCTTGAGAAGATCTTGGCGGTAGCACATTGCAAGTCCGCCGACATCAGTTGGAATACCAATGATCGTTCCATTGCGTGCTACGCCTTGTTCCCAGCGCCAGTTGATGAATGTTTTTTCAAGTGTATTAGCCTTGAAAGTCTTTCCAAGGTCGGTAAACAGCTGAGGATATGCCTTGAAGCGAGACGTGTATCCAACTTCCATACAAGCGATATCTGGACCAGTTCCACCAATGAGCTGAGTCAATAGACCATCGTGATGAGCGTTGAAATCTGCTGTCTTTAGATTTACCTTAATATTTGGATTGACAGTCTCCCACTCTTTGAGGAGATTGCCTAAGTTCAAGTCATTGAAGCAACTTAGTGTGATCTCAACCGGGGCGGCTGAAGCCGTTGATGTTGGAAGCACAAGTGCGCCAACAACTGCAAAGGCTGCAACAATCCTTACCTTCCGAATACTTTTAAACATTAAACCTCCAGAGTTTGTCTGCTCTCTAGGAACCTTTCCCGAGCTACTTCTTATTCTTGCCATGAGAGCGCTCTTATCTTTACTCCTTTTTGTCCCTAACACAAGGGTTCAAAGGATGAGTTTTGCCTTGTTATCGGAAAGTTATAAAGCACCTTGTGAGGGTGGATCGGTTATTTGCTTCGCGAATTTTGAGAGCGCTCTTACACTTTCCGGGAATTCCGCTAATCTTCTGTCATTGCTGAGGTTCAGTGAAACGTGCCAGAAAAGGTGAGGTTGGCGATGCAGAAGAGTAAGTTACATATCAATGGTGCTGATGGCTTTAGAGCAATTGCTTGCTTGTTAGTTCTTTACCACCACCTTACGCAGAAGATGAACCCTGACTCAGCTCCAGAGTGGTTTAAGCCGATCCACCACTTTGGTATGCGTGGCGAAGTTGGCGTAAGTCTTTTCTTCGTTCTATCTGGCGCTCTCCTCTCATATCCATACTGGAAGTCTCTTTTCAATGCTGAACCTAAACCACGAATCTCGCATTATGCGCTGGCACGAGTGGCCAGAATCGTCCCAGCAACCTGGTTTAACCTAATCTTCTGTACTTTGATTGCACTCTATATCTACGATATTCCAATAAATTACAAAATGTTATTTTCTGGTTTATTTTTTATAAATGTTTATCACTATTCGACGTTCTTCCCGGCAGAGCTAAACGGCCCGCTATGGTCAATTGGACTCGAAGTCTCTTGCTATGTGCTACTTCCAATAGTGCTTTTCTTTATCCTAAAAATAGCAAAAAACTTCTTTTCAGCATTTGCCGCACTGACTCTATGGATTGTAGTAAATCAACTGATCATCAATCCTTGGGTCATCGAAAGATTTATGACAAGTCAAGAGGGAAAAGGGTGGGATAAGGGTCTAGTTGGTGGAGCTAAAGAATGGCTGCCTTACTGGAATGTGGTGAGCTTCTTCTCACAGTTCCTCATTGGCGCACTAGCGGCCCTGATTATTGCCAAACTTCAAAGTACTCCAAAAGAGAAGAAGATGTATTTCGATGGCGGAGCAATCCTTCTGATTATTGTGGCGATTGCCCTGGTAGGAATGCGCCTTACTCCTGGAGCCCCAGATTCCTTTTCTCGCCAGCCGTATCTCTCTCCCTTCTACGCCCTGTTGATGGCACTTGCACTAGTGGGAGTCTCACAGTCGGTATTCCTCTTCAGAATCATTGATAATCGCTTCTTTGTGTGGGTTTCTCAGATCTCATTTGGAGTATATCTATGGCATCAGGTTGTTCAGAATATTCTCCAGCGAAGCTTTAAAGAGAACTATGTTTACTTTGGAGTCACCGACCTTCAGGAGTGGGTATTCCTGAGTGGGATTATCATCGTGGTCGCATTTGCAATCGCGACGCTAAGCTGGAAATTCTTCGAAAGGCCAATACTCATTGCTGCACGTCGAAAGATGGTTAACAATGCGAAGTAAAGAAATCATTATTGCAATAGTAAGCGCTGTCATTGTTTCAATGACAACATCAGTTTCTCAAGCTGCAGCAAATCCAAAATATCCATTATCCACAAAAGGAAACCAGATAATTGATGCTGCAGGCAATCGAGTTATCTGGCAGGGCGTCAACTGGTATGGAATGGAGAATGAACCCGCCACACTTATTGGTCTCAATGCTCGCGATTACAGATTAATGCTCAAGCAGATACGGCAAACCGGTTTCAACGCAATACGAGTTCCTTTTTCGATGCAGACCATAGCAAAAGGGCCGGAAGTTTCGGGTGTGGCAGATTACATAGGATCCAATAAAGAACTCAAGGGCAAGAGTCCGATGGAAGTCCTTGATGCTGTCATCGTCGAAGCCGAAAAGCTCGGGATTATGATTATTCTTGATAATCACTCACAGGCTGATCAAGGATATAGAAATGATCTCTGGTATGGACAGGCTGGATTTACTGAAGATATGTGGGTATCGATGTGGAGAGATTTAGCAATTCGCTATAAGAATTCTCCTAATGTAGTTGGATTTGATTTAAAGAACGAGCCACATGGAAAGGCAACGTGGGGCGATGGGGCAGCGACGGATTGGCGTAGAGCGGCAGAGCGTGCGGGGCGAGAGATTCAATCAGTGAATTCAAACCCACTCATCATTGTCGAAGGAATTGAGAATCAAGTTGTAGGTGGTCAACAACTTAACGGGCATTGGTGGGGCGGAAACCTCGAAGGTGTTCGTAAGAATCCTGTTGTCCTGCCGGTAGCAAATAAAATTGTTTATTCAACACATGAATACGGCCCGGAGGTATCTCCACAGCCTTGGCTGGTGAGTAAGAATCTTGAAAAGAACCTACTGGATCGTTGGAATAAGGGTTTTGGATATATACATGACCAAAACATTGCACCCATCTTGATTGGCGAATTTGGCGCTATAGATTATTCAACTAAAACTATAAGCGGCAGATGGATGAAGGCTTTCACTGATTATCTGGCCAAGAAAGGGATGAGCTGGACTTACTGGGCTTGGAATCCAGGCTCTGGTGACACTGGGGGATTGCTTACGCCCGATCTTGTCACTCTTGAAAAATCAAAGATGCCTACGATCCTAAAGTTAATCAAGACACAAGCAAAATTTCTAAAGAAGTAATTTCTATCGAGATCGAGTAGCCCAAATCGCACCATTGCGGATAATTTGAGTGATGATCGGATGAGATATCACCTCTAAGTTATGTCCTGGAGAGCAGATGAATATTCGTCCTTCTCCCCATTGGCGCGTCCAGATTGCTGGAGATGTAACAGGAGATTTCCAGGGATCACCAGCAGTCGATTGTTGCGTTGTAGTCGCCAAAACTTTCATATATGAGTCTGCCAATAACCAATATTGTTCAGTTGTAAGGTCAAAATTTGGAAATCCTCGAGTTATCTCATCTTCTTTTCCTGCGGCTGTGAAGTCAATCGTGTGGTAGATGAAGAAGTCATCCTCTCGACCGGTTCGTAATTCTTCGGACTTACCAGGGTGGGCAACAAATTTTGCCCCGATAAGTTGATAGTAGCTCTCAGATTGCGTGAATCCCACCAATACTCCGCCATGCCAGCCGATGAAGCCCGTTCCCTTTGCAACTGCCTGGGTTAAGCCATGCACCGAGGATTCATCGATTTCACTTTCGATACATTGAATAATCAGATCAATGGAGGCCATGAATTCTGTGTCAGAGTAAATCTTTGGAGAATCAGAAACGGATATCTCAAATCCTTCTAATTCCAGAAAAGGGCGAAAGTGTTCTGTTGTTTCAATAGGTTGGTGGGAGGGTCTTCCACCTCGAACAATGAGTGCCTTCTTCATTTAATCAGCCTTTCACTTTTCTTTCTCTTGAGCAATATTCGAAAAGGCTATATTAACAATGCTTGCCAAGGTAGAAATCAGGTTATAGACTCACCGAGATTTGAGAGCGCTCTCAAGTCTCGGTCGTCATGAGGGGATTTCAATGCAATATCGCAAACTAGGCAGCACAGGTATGTATGTTTCAGAAATCACCTACGGAAACTGGATCACTCATGGATCACAGGTTGACTCCGATTCTGCCAAGAGCTGTGTGCGAGCGGCGCTCGATTCTGGCATTACAACTTTTGATACAGCAGATAGCTACGCCTTTGGTCGAGCTGAAAGTGTCCTTGGAAAATCGCTGAAGGGCGTTAAGCGCGAATCCTACGAGCTGATTACAAAGATTTACTGGCCTACAGGCGAGGGTAAGAATGATCGTGGCCTCTCTCGGAAACACATCTTCGAATCGGCACATGCATCTCTTAATCGACTTCAGACCGATCACCTTGATGTTCTAATCTGCCACAGATACGACCACGAGACGCCTCTAGAGGAAACTCTTGCTGCATTCGATGATCTCATTAGACAAGGCAAAGCACATTACATTGGAGTTTCTGAGTGGAATGCCACAGAGATTGCCTCAGCGCTTGCGATTCAAGATGCAAAGGGCTACACCCGATTTGTAACAAATCAGGCTCAGTACTCAGCGCTCTACCGCGTTATTGAAAAAGAAGTTGTCCCACTTTCCGAAAAAGAAGGTATTGGACAGATTGTATTTTCGCCACTCTGCCAAGGTGTTTTAACTGGCAAGTATCTCCCGGGGAAGAAGCCACCAGTAAACTCTCGCGCAAACGATAAGAAGAGCTTGGTGGGTGGCGCTGGATTTATTTCAGGTTGGCTGAGAGAGGATGTACTTACAGCGGTTCAGAAATTAAAGCCGATTGCATCCGATCTTGGAATTACGATGGCGCAGTTGGCTCTTGCCTGGGTACTTAATAATTCAAATGTTTCAAGTGCAATCATGGGTGCAACTACTGCAAAGCAGGTAAAAGAGAATGCAAAGGGATCTGGCATCAAACTCTCCGTCGATGTTGTCTCTGAGATGAACAAAATTCTTGAAAAACTGGCTGAAACAGATCCAAAGAAGAACCAAAGCCCTAATCCTCGAGCGTAAAGACGGAGAAAAACGATGAGTAATTTCAGTGGCAAGAGAATCGTCCTTACTGGCGCATCTCGCGGCGTCGGTTATGAAGCCAGTAAGTTATTTCTAGCCGCAGGAGCCGAAGTAATCGGTACCGGCAGAGACGCTGCTCGACTTGAGAAAGTCTCTACTGAATTGCAAGGCATCGGAAAATTCACCCCCTTCCTTGCAGATTTCGATACTCAGGATGCTCCAAAGAAATTATCTGACTTTGTCCATGGCAAGTGGGATGCAGTTGATTACCTTCTTAACAACGCAGCGGTACAGACTTACCGAAGTGATTGGCGAGAAGAAGGGCTAGAACTTCTCAACGAGCAATGGCGTTGCAATGTTTTTGCTCAACATGAACTTATCTTCAGATTGCAAGATCTTCTAGAAAAGGGAACTGAGCCTCGGGTAGTAAATGTGAGTTCTGGTGCAGGCAGCTTGCAAGCTCTCAAGGAATCACCGGATATGCCGACCTACCGACTCACCAAATATGCTCTAGGTGGATTAACAATTCTCTGGGCGGGAATTCTAAATGACAAGGTTGCAGTCAACGCGCTAGATCCAGGTTGGCTTAAGACTGATCTCGGTGGCCCCGATGCTCCCGGAGAGCCAGTAGATGGCGGTCAAAGAATGTGGGAGATTTGCTCTCTACCTTTCGCCGAGACAGGTAAGTTCTGGCACGGCAACCAAGAGATCGATTTCTAAACTTTATCTAGGAAGTAATCCAAGTAAGAAATTGTCGAACTCGTTCCAGATATCTTCGCTGATGCTTGTGTTGTACAACTCAACGTTCTTCTTTACCTCATCACCATTTCGGCAACCAACTAAAATTGCCGAAATAGCTGGGTGTCGCATTGGATATTGAAGGGCAGCTTGAGCCAGAGAAACCCCTCTATCTGTGAAGAATTTCTCTATATTTTGCGCTCGAGCAAGGACTTCCGGAGAGGCGACTTCATAGTTAAATGTGGCACCAACCTTAGGATCAGTCAAAATACCTGAATTAAAAACTCCGCCAGCAATGACTGAGACTCCTTTTTTAACTGCTGCAGGCAAAAGTTCTTTCGCAGCGCTTTGATCGAGCAAGGTATATCGAAGGGCAATTAAAACAACGTCGATATCTGTTTCGTTGATGAATCGCGTAGGAATTTCATTACTTGTTATTCCAACACCGATAGTCTTAACAATGCCCTCGGCACGTAATCTTTCAAGCACAGGGTACGCTTCAGTGATTGCCTGATTAGCAGCGCCATCAGGATCATGAATGAAGACCATTTCAACGCTCTCCATGTCAAGTCGTTGCAGACTTTCGATGAGAGAGCGTTCAATCCCGTCAGCTGAAAAATCAAATATACGTTCCACCGACGGTGTGGAGTTCTCCCAACCTGGATCATCAGTTTTCTCACTCGCAACGATTAGTCGACCAACTTTTGTAGAGACTATAAAACTATTTCGTGGAAGATGGTCTGTATTCCTACCAAGTCTCTCTTCTGCAGAGCCCATCCCATAGTGTGGAGCTGTATCAAAATAATTTAGCCCCAAAGTCATCGAAGTGGAAATTACTTCCTGTACAGCGGATTCGGAAACCGAGGCGAAGAGCCCTCCAAATGGAGAAGTACCGATCCCGAACTCTGGAATCTGAATGCCAGATTTAAGAGTGACCAAAGTGTTATGAGCCATGTCTTCCAGTCTCCAGATTCTGTGGATAAAAGGTATAGCAGAAGTGCTTTGGGAGCGCTCTCATTCTATGTTACCCTGACGAGGTGAATTTGATAGAGACAGGTGGCTTTTCTAGCGCAGAGCTCATTGGGCAGGCCCAGACGCTCACCCTTGATTCACTCACGCTTCGAGAGGCCATCACCATTGGCCAATTCACCGCCGAACTGGCCGATATGAAAAACCTCCCAGTTTCTATCGAAGTGCGGTTGGGCGCTTGGTCTGTGTATCACATCAGTTTAGATGGAGCTTCTGAAGGTCATGATTCTTGGATAAGCCGCAAGTGTGCAGTCGTGGAGCATTCAAAGAATGCATCACTCTTAGAACTTGTGTTATGCGAGGAGCAGGGAGTGTCCTGGTATGAAAAGAATGGTTTAAGTGAAAATTTATACGCTGCCAATGGTGGCGCAATCCCATTAAAAATGAATGACTCAACCCTTGGTGGAGTTTTGATCGTAAGCGGTCTGGCAGGTCCCGAGGATCATCGTTTGGCAGTTGAAGGTTTAAAAGCATTCAAAGAAAGAAGGTAATTAAATGAGCAATTCACAGGTTTCTCTACAGCTCTACACCTTACGCAACGAGATTGAGAAAGATTTCAGTGGCTCTTTAGAGAGAGCAGCCACAATCGGATTTTCACAGGTGGAACCTTGGAACTTTGTGGCACGGGTAGATGAGTACGCGAAATCTTTCGCTGCCAATGGCATTACAGCTCCCAGTGCTCATGCTCACCTCGTCGGTGTATCTCGACGAGAAACATTTGAAGCGGCTGTAAAGCTCGGAATTAAAACTGTGATTGAACCGATCGTCGATCAATCAAAATGGCAAAATGCAAATGACATTAGCGAGATAGCGCACGAGATGAATAAGGCTGCCGAAGAGGCGATTGAATATGGCTTACAGGTTGGGTATCACAACCACGCTTGGGAGATCGCTAATAAAATTAATGGAGAAGCAGCACTTGAATTCTTTGAGAGCATGCTTGAAGCCAGGGTAATTCTTGAAGTAGATGCTTACTGGGTACATGCCGGTGGCCTTCATGGCCCAGATTTACTCTCTCGACTAGGAAAACGAGTTCAATTTCTTCATATTAAAGATGGCAAAAATGTGAGAGGCTCTGAAAATACTTTTAATGAGCGTGGTGAATTAGTAAAGAGCGAAACGGATACTCGACTTCAAGTTCCTGCTGGTCGTGGTGAAGTTCCACTTGCTGAGGTAATGGCAACTGCTCCATACGCACTTCCGATAATCGAGTTCGATGAATATGCATGTGATATTTTCGAAGGCATCACAGAGAGTCTTGAATATGTAAAGGGGCTAATTTAATGAGTCTGCGCGATGTAGATACTTCATCCCTGCCAAAAGATTTCATCTGGGGAGCTGGTACCTCATCGATGCAGATTGAAGGCGGTCATGCATCTGGAGATAGAGGTAGATGTATTTGGGATGCTTTAGGTGAAGTCCCTGGTGCAATTAAAGATGGATCAGGGGCTAATCATCGAGGAGTTGAGCATATTGAGATGTTAGAAACTGACCTCAATATTATGAAAGAGCTCTCACTGGATTCATATCGTTTTTCAATCTCTTGGCCTCGAGTTCAGCCAACTGGATCAGGGGCATTCAATGAAAAAGGTATGGCTTTTTATGATCGCTTGATTGATGGATTATTAGAAAGAGACATTCAACCTAATTTAACTTTGTATCACTGGGATCTGCCAGAAGAATTGCAAGGTATTGGTGGATGGGCTAATCCGGAAGTTGTGGACCTATTTGGTGAATATGCGGCAAAGATGTCGGGGCGATATGGAGACAGAGTTAAGTATTGGGCGGTGTTAAATGAGCCTTGGTGCGTAGCCTGGTTGGGAAATTTAACTGGCGAACATGCACCAGGGATTAGAGATCTGCCAACTGCGGTACGAGTTGCTCATCAATTAGTTCGTGCCCATGCAAGGGCATCACAGGCGGTAAAAAGTCAATCTCCTCACGTTCTAGTTGGTGCCGTTAATAACCTTACTAACCCGCTCATTGTTGGTCCAGCTACACAGGAAAATCTGAAAGATCTTGAGATAGTCGATGGATATAAAAATCGTTGGTGGATGCAAGGAATGTTTGAAGGAAAGTACCCTGCCGATCTCGTAGAAATCTTTGAGCGAGAAACCGGTATCTTCTGTGACGAAAATGAAATTGGTGATGTTTCATACGGCAGAGATTGGATAGGGCTCAATTATTACAATGCAGATGTATTTAAGGGTGGCGGAAATGGTGCCGCACTTTTCCCAGGTACAACCTCAATCGATGGCGTAGGTTTTGGTGAAGAGCGCACTGATATGGGTTGGTCGTGGACCCCGGATGGAATAAAAGAGACTCTCATCCAAATTTCTCAAAATTATCCAAACATTCCAATATTCGTATCCGAAAATGGCACCTGCTACAACTACGGCCTTTCTGACGATGGAAAAGTTCACGATACTAAGAGAGATGAATACCTCTCTCGATATATCACGGCCTGTGTAGAAGCCCATCAAAGTGGAGTCAATCTCAAGGGTTACTACTTATGGTCACTGCTAGACAATTTTGAATGGGCATGGGGTTTTGAAATGCGCTTTGGCCTAGTCTTTGTGGACTTTAAGAATAAAATGAAGCGCACTCTCAAAGAGAGCGCATTGGCATATAGGGACCTGATTCAATCCTTCAGAGGGTAGATATGAGCGTGAGGATTCCCCATCAAGTCACACGTTGATAGGATTACTCCGTGAAGGCAAATGTCACGCTGGAAGATGTAGCAAAACGCGCCAAAGTCTCGCGAGCTACAGTTTCTCGCGCCGTAAACTCCCCGGACTCCGTTTCCCCCGATTCTCTTAAGCGAATAAATAAAGCAATTCAGGATATGTACTACATCCCTAATCGCCATGCACGGGCCTTAACTGGTGTTCGCACGCAAACGATTGGGTTAATATTTTTTCACGACATCAATACACTCTTTGAATCAGCTTTCTGGGGTCACGTTATTAACCCCATTTATGAGAAGTTGAGCGTCCTTGGCTATGACTTACAAATTATTGCTCATGCAAGAAAAAACTCGGGCCAAAAGGGAGAATTTTCGACAAACGAATACTCAGTCGACATAGCAGAGAAGATTTCTGGGTACAACGTGGATGGATTTATCGTTGTAGGTCAACATCCAAATAATTTAGAGTCAATCTTTAGTCAAGTCAGAATTCCGATGATTGCATTTGGTGCACCATTAATTCCCACTGCATCTATTTCTTGGATCGACACCGACAATAAAGTCGGGGGACGATTGGCGGTCGACTATCTTGTTAGCAAGAAACGTAAGCGGATTGGCATGATCACGGGGGGACTGGACCAATCCTGGAGTATTGGGCGCTTTGAGGGATATAAAAGAGGTCTTACCAAAGCGGGAATTGAATATGATCCTTCATTAGTCGAGCACAGCTCAAATACTTATGCCAGCGCTGCAAGTCTGACTGAACGATTAATGCATCGACGCCGTGATATTGATGCAATTTTTGCGGCTAATGATGAGATAGCTTTTGGAGTTATTCAAACTTTAAAAGAATTGAATTATTCTATTGGATCAGATATTTTGGTCATCGGTTTCGATAATACAAACCGAGCGATGCAGACTTTCCCAAATATTACAACGCTTGGTCAAGATTTTGAAAAAATTGGTGAGAGTTTAGTGACTGGATTATTGAAGAAGATGAAGGGCGAGAAAATTTCGACTAAGAAAATCTTACCAAAATTAATTGTACGAGGAAGCGCCTAAGGTTTATTAAACCTTGCGCATATCCCAAATATTGCCTTTAGATTTTTACTGAATCGATTAAGTAAACAACCTATTTAAGGTGATGTTCGGTTTCGATTACTCGAACAGTTTTTGACTTACCTCGCATCACAATTGACTGACTTACTGCACCAAAACTGGTGTATCGGATGCCCTTGATGAGCTCTCCATCGGTAATGCCAGTTGCAGCCAAGAAAACATCATCAGAGTTCACGAGATCCCTTGTATGCAGAATTGCACCGTGTGGCTTGCCATCATCAAATAACTGACCTTGAATAGATCCACCTAAGCAAATCATGGCCGCTGCTGTTATAACACCCTCTGGTGTACCACCGATTCCCATCAATAAGTCAATACCAGTATTAGGACGTGCAGTTTCAATTGCAGCAGCAACATCACCATCTTGAATCAATCGTATACGCGCACCTGCTGCACGAATCTCGGCAATCAATTGATCATGACGTGGACGATTTAATACAACGACTGTTACATCATTAACCGATAAATTCTTTGCCTTCGCAACAGCTCTAATGTTTTCAGCAGCTGTTGCTTTTATATCAATGACATGGGCGGCATCTGGCCCAGTGACGATCTTGTTCATATAAAAAGAATCCTTAGGATCAAACATTGATCCTCGTGGAGATAAGGCAATTACCGAAATTGCTCCATTCATTCCATTTGCAGTAAGAGATGTTCCATCAATTGGATCAACAGCAACATCACACGATGGTCCCTGTTGATTTCCGACATGCTCTCCGTTATGGAGCATGGGAGCGTTATCTTTTTCACCTTCGCCAATGACTACAACACCACTCATATCTACGGTATTTATCATTTGACGCATTGCTTCAACTGCAGCCTTATCAGCTAAGTTCTTTTCTCCACGACCAACCCAGGGGGCCGCCGCAAGAGCTGCAGTTTCGGTTACTCGAATTAATTCAAGAGCCAAGTTGCGGTCGGGAATGGGTGACATTATTCGCGACTCACTTTCGCTCCTAGGGAGGCCAACTGCTCAGCAAAGTTTGGATAGCCACGATCAACGTGGAAAGCCTGATCTACAGTTGTTTCACCTTCTGCAACTAATGCAGCCAAGATCAATCCCGCACCCGCGCGAATATCATGTGCTTCAACGGGCGCGCCAGAGAGTTCTTCTACGCCGGTAATTGATGCATGATGCCCATCTACGCTCACTTGTGCGCCTAATCGGCTCAATTCATTAACAAACATAAAGCGGGATTCAAAAACATTTTCCGTAACTAATGAGTGCCCATCGGCAACTGAGTTCAGGGCAATAACCATTGGTAGTAGATCTGTTGGAAAGCCTGGATAGGGAAGTGTTGCAACATCAATTGCTTGTGGGCGCTTATCCATCTTTACTCGGATGCCATCTTTGGTGGATGTAATGATTGCGCCAGCTGATGCTAACTTTTCAAGTGGTAGTTCAAGGTGTTCTGGGCGGGCACCATGGATTGTGATGTCACCACGTGTCATTGCTGCAGCAAATGCCCATGTGCCGGTGATGATGCGGTCGGTAATTGTTGTGTGATCAGTTGGATGCATGACATCAACACCAGTTATTGTGATGAGCGGAGAACCAAGTCCTTCAATCTTTGCACCCATTGAGATAAGAAATTCACCAAGGTCAACAATGTCAGGTTCGCGAGCAGCATTTTCAATTGTTGTCACACCTTTTGCTAACACAGCAGCTGTCATAATATTTTCAGTTGCACCAACACTTGGAAAATCTAAATCGATAGGTGCTCCTATTAATCCATTGGGAGCTTCAGCAATTACATAACCATGTTCGATATGGGCTTTTGCACCGAGTGACTCAAGACCTTTAATATGAAAATCTAAACCGCGAGAACCGATTGCATCTCCGCCCGGCAATGCCACATCTGCTTGACCAACACGGGCAACTAGTGGACCCAAGACATTGATTGATGCACGCATTTTGCGGACAAGGTCATAATCTGCGCGATGGGCAGGTTCTTGCGGGACGGTGATTGTGACGGTCTCTGCGCTACGAACGACGGTGCAACCTAGACGGGTTAAAAGATCGGCCATGATGTCAACATCAGCAATATCTGGGACATTGCGGATTGTTGTTGTGCCAGCGGCCAGCAAAGAGGCGGCCATAAGCTTTAAAACGGAGTTCTTGGCACCTGTTACGGCGACTTCTCCGCGCAGGGAGGTTCCGCCAACTATGCGGAAGCGATCGTGGGATGCCATGGCCGCAGTCTACTTATAGGCTAGGCACATGGTTAATTTAACGCGTATTTATACAAAGACTGGCGATGACGGAACTACATCTCTTGGGGACATGAGTCGCACCTCAAAGAATGACCCTCGCCTTGAAGCCTATGCCACAGTTGATGAAGCTAACTCAGCTATTGGTGTTGTGCTCTCAACGGATCAATTAGCTGATGCGGTGCGTGCATTGTTAGTGCGTATCCAAAATGATTTATTTGATGTTGGCGCAGATCTTTGTACACCAGTAGTTGATGCACCAGCATTTGAACCACTACGAGTTCTTGAGTCCCAAGTTGTATATCTAGAAGAACAAATCGATCTCTATAACGCTGATCTTGAGTCATTG
>Ga0209135_1000540_pt1 | contig 13556 bp, 13 predicted proteins | sample LauGreSBDMM110SD_4_FD_187570 | JGI IMG/M metagenome (GOLD analysis project Ga0209135, IMG submission 187570) | Freshwater lake microbial communities from Lake Michigan, USA - Su13.BD.MM110.SD (SPAdes) (version 3) | ecosystem: Environmental > Aquatic > Freshwater > Lake | place: Lake Michigan... | reverse complement strand
TGACAGCACACCACAACAAGCTGAAAAATACGAAGAACGTAGTTTTCAAATTGCAACCGAAATGTTTTATGTTTTCTCCCAAATCAAAAAATCATAAAAAATGAAAAACTATAAAAACACAATTTTAAAAATAATGTTTATCTTGACTTGCATTTTCTGCTTTTCGTTCGTAAACCATCCCCAATCAAATTTAAACCCAAAACTTTCTAACTATTGCAAATCACTTCCATCCGAATTTAATCAAATTGACGACGAAAGAAAAGCATATTTAAATGAATTAGCCAGTTACATTTCAGAACAACAAAATGACAAAAAAACAATCAATTTACTTTTTGTTTGTACAAGTAATTCTAGGAGAAGCCATATAGCGCAAATTTGGTCACAAATCGCCTCTATTTATTATGATGTAAGAATGGTAAATACATTCTCTGGCGGAACAGAGCAAACGAAAGTTAATAAAAATGCAATAGCAGCACTTGAAAAAACAGGAATTCAACTTCAATCCAACCTACAAGGTGAAAACCCAATTTGGATAGCGAAAATCGGAGACAAAATAAATCCAATGGTTTTATTTTCAAAAAAATATACCGATTCAACAAATCCATCACAGCATTTTGGTGCAATTATGGTTTGTTCTGAAGCGGATAAATCGTGCCCCAATGTTGTGGGTGCAGATTTTAGATTAGGATTGCCATACGAAGACCCCAAAACATTTGACAATACACCACAGCAAAGCGAAAAGTATGATGAAAGATGCCGACAAATTGCCCGTGAAATGTTTTACGTTTTCTCACAAATCAAAAAATAACTATGTCAGCAAATAATTGCGCACCAGTAGTAGAAAGAAAAAAGTTAGGTTTTTTAGACCGCTTTTTAACACTTTGGATATTCGCAGCAATGGCAATGGGAGTTTTAATTGGCTATTTCATGCCGTCAAGTAGCGGTTTCATAAACTCATTTTCGAGTGGAACTACCAACATCCCCTTGGCTATCGGACTAATCCTAATGATGTATCCACCTCTGGCAAAAGTAAATTACGAGCAAATGGGTGAGGTGTTCAAAAATACAAAAGTGCTCGGTGCATCCCTATTCCTTAATTGGATTGTCGGCCCAATACTAATGTTTTCGTTAGCATTACTTCTCCTCAAAGGTTATCCCGAATATATGATCGGGCTAATCCTAATCGGTTTAGCCCGTTGTATCGCAATGGTTGTCGTTTGGAACGATTTAGCTGAAGGAAGCCGAGAATACGGAGCTGGATTAATCGCTTTAAACAGTGTTTTTCAAGTCTTACTTTACAGCGTTTACGCCTATTTCTTCATTACAATCTTGCCTCCCTATTTTGGCTATACAGGTTTTGAAGTAAACATCAGCATCGGACAAATTGCCGAAAGTGTGGGCATCTATTTAGGCATTCCGTTTGCACTCGGAATAATCAGCCGATACACATTAATAAAACTAAAAGGCGAAGAATGGTTTCAAACTAAATATGTTCCTATAATTTCTCCAATAGCATTAGTCGCATTATTATTTACAATCCTAATAATGTTCAGTTTAAAAGGCGAACTTATTGTACAAATTCCAATGGACGTAGTTAGAATTGCAATTCCATTAGTCATTTATTTTGTGGTAATGTTTGTGGTTAGCTTTTTCATCGGAAAATATTTTGGAGCCGATTATTCAAAATCCACAGCAATAGCATTTACAGCAACAGGCAATAATTTTGAATTAGCCATTGCAGTCGCCATTGGCGTTTTCGGTATCAATAGCGGACAAGCATTTGCTGGAGTAATTGGCCCTTTAGTTGAAGTACCAGCATTAATCGCACTAGTAAACGTTGCCTTTTGGTTTAGGAAAAAATATTTTAAAGGAGAAGTTTAAACATAAAAAAGAAAAGCCAATCTATGAGCATCCGCGTCATATTTTTCAAATAACCATCCACTTATCAAAGAGACAAAAAAAAGGCGTTGCTTCCTCAGCAACGCCAAAACCAAAAATTCTCTTTTTCTTTCAACTACTCCCTTCCCTTTTGGAAGGGTCGGGGATGGGCTTATAACTTTTCCAACGCTACATCCACCACACTAAGTGCACCATCCGTAACATACACTGTTACAACAGCATCCTTATAACCAGGCTTTGAAACAGTAACAGTATAACTACCCTCTGCCAATGATTTAATATTAAAACCACCCTGCTCCGCCGATTTTTTTACTTTCGCAGCACCGCTACCAGTCTTAACAATTCCATCACTAGCATCAGCAGCAAAACTAACCCTAGCACCCTTTAATCCTTCACCACTTTCCGCATCAGTAATTTTTCCCTTCACAGACAATGTTCCAACTCCAGTAGCAATAATCTTTCTTGCAGTCTTATACTTACTATAAAAAGTAGGTTGCGAAACTTTCACAATTTCTACCAAAACATCAATTTTAGCCAAATTATCATCAACCTCTTTCAACAAAAGAGCCAATTGTTCAGTCGCCCGTTTTTTATCTGTTATACCCAATCTCGGTTTAGGTATAGCAGCATTAAAAGCATTCACAGCAGTCAACAAATTAGCATTAATAGCAGGCGTAATACCATAAGTAGCCAACGCCGCCACATTAGCATTCGCGCGATCATAAATAACTTGGCAACGATCTTTCAAAATCGTGTCAGCACATTTTTTCAAATCACTTTCAGCATAATTTACCTCTTGCAACAACTCCGTATTGTTAACGATAGTTGCATAAGCAACCACTTTTCGACTAACATCCATTGCCAACACAATCAAATTAGCTTTCAATTGCGATTTATTACCAGTAATACCAGTTTTGTCCGCTTCTTGCAGCGCTCTAATAGTCTGAATTTGAACAATCCCACCGCTAACCCCACTAAAAAATCCTGCATAATTAGGCAATGTCGCTGTTATAGCGGCATTCGCAACCAAATAATCACGAGCCACCAAATGCATACTAAACTTACTTTCTTGTTTTGATGTCATAATCTTAAAAATTTAGTGTAAATAAAATAAATTCCTATAAAAATACTATTCAAAAATAAAAAATAATATTTTATTTAACAAAATATTTTTCTAAATTCTCAAACTAATATACTTAGTAATCAGACCCATCCTCGAACTATTCAGATTTATCCTCGAACTAGTCAGACCTATAATCGAACTAGTTAGATTAATCCTCGCACTTGTCAGATTAATTATCGTATTAATCAGATACATCCTCGAATATGTCAAACTCATTATCGCACTTGTCAGATTAATTCTCGTATTAATCAGACACATCCTCGTATAAATCAGATTAATTATCGACCTAATTAGATTAATCCTCGCACCCGTCAGACCCATTTTCGTATTTGTCAGACTCATCCTCGCACTGGTAAGATTTATATACTTACCTGCTCGGCCGAATGTTCCTTTGAAATGCTTCGCAATTGTTCCTCGCTAACGCGCCAATCCTTTCGCGTGAAATTCGAAAGAAAGTTATCAACAAAACCAATCCTCCTTCAAGTCTTTTTAACCAAGCTTAAATTTTTAATAAACTTAAAAATTATTACATTTGTTCAAAACATAAAAAAATGGCTGGAAATAGCTACGGCACAGTATTTAAAATTACCACTTTTGGCGAATCTCATGGCGATGCTTTGGGTGGCATCATCGATGGTTGCCCTCCCGGTATTACAATAGATTTAAACGCTATTCAGCAAGAAATGAACCGCAGAAAGCCAGGTCAATCTGCCATCGTTTCCCAACGAAAAGAAGCCGACGAAGTGCAATTGCTCTCTGGTATTTTTGAAGGAAAAACGACCGGAACGCCAATTGGTTTTATCATTCCCAATACCAATCAAAAATCTGATGATTATTCGCACATAAAAGACAATTATCGCCCGAGTCATGCTGATTATGTTTACGAAAAAAAATATGGTATTCGCGACTATCGTGGTGGTGGCAGAAGTTCTGCCCGAGAAACCGCCAGTCGGGTACTGGCAGGAGCAATTGCAAAACAAATTATTCCCGAAATAAAGATAAATGCGTTTGTGTCTTCTGTTGGTACTATTTTTTTAGACAAACCTTATCAAGATTTAGATTTTTCTAAAACAGAAGCCAACATTGTGCGTTGTCCAGACGAAGCTACCTCCGAAAAAATGGAAACTTACATCAGAGAGATTCGCAAAGCAGGCGATACCGTTGGAGGTACAGTAACGTGTGTTATACAAAATGTTCCAGTCGGATTGGGCGAACCTGTTTTTGACAAATTGCATGCAGAGTTAGGAAAAGCGATGTTGTCAATCAATGCCGTAAAAGGTTTTGAATTTGGAAGTGGTTTTTGCGGTGCACAAATGAAAGGCAGCGAGCACAACGACCTGCACAACAACGACGGAACTACAAAAACAAATCTTTCTGGCGGTATTCAAGGTGGTATTTCTAACGGAATGGATATTTATTTTAGAGTAGCTTTTAAACCCGTTGCAACCATTATGCAAGTACAAGAAACACTCAATAATCAAGGGGATTTAGAATTATCGCAAGGTAAAGGTCGCCATGATCCATGTGTTGTGCCAAGAGCAGTGCCGATTGTCGAAGCAATGGCAGCAATCGTTTTGGCAGATTTTTTTCTTTTGAATAAGTTGTACAAATAAATCCAATTCCAGCCAATGTATTTTGCCGAAGTAATTCTTCCTCTTTCACTTTCTAAAACCTTTACGTACCGTGTTTCAGAAGCAGAATTCAATTACATACAAATTGGAATGAGGCTTGCTGTGCCTTTTGGGAAAAATAAAATCTACACCGGATTAGTAATCGAACTGCACCAAAACAAACCACTTTTGTATGACGCCAAGGAAATTCATCAAATTTTAGACGAGAATCCAATCGCCAATGAAATTCAAATCAAGCATTGGCTTTGGATTGCTTCTTATTATATGTGTAATATTGGTGATGTTTTTCGAAGTGTTTTTCCATCGGCGCTTTTGTTGGAAAGTGAAACTATCATTGCCCAAAAATCGACTGTTTTTGTTGATGAAAGTTTGCTTTCTGACGATGAATATTTGATTTTTGAAGCTTTGCAACAGCAGTCATCACTCAAAGTAATTGATGTGATGAATATTTTGAACAAAAAGAACATTTTTCCAATCATTCAAAAATTAATAGATAAGAATATTCTAGAAATTCAAGAAGAAATCAGCGAAAACTACAAACCAAAACTGGTGCGTTATGTTCGGTTAAATTACAGTTTCAATTCTAGCGATGGCTTGAATCAATTGCTTTTGGAACTTAAAAATGCCAATAAACAAAAGGAAGTTGTTTTGGCATATTTTCAATTAATTGCAAAAGAAAAAAAGCCCATTTCTATAAAAATGTTGACGGAGTTTTCGAAATCCACTTCTTCCAATATCAAATCGCTAATCGATAAAGCGATTTTTGAAGAGTATTTTATACAAACTGATAGGGTAAATTATTCAGGAACAATCAATGAAAACAAGTTGGTTTTGTCTGCAATTCAGCAAAATGCTTTTGTAGCAATTAAAAACCAATTTGATTCCAAAAATGTTTGTTTACTTCATGGCGTTACATCATCTGGAAAAACAGAAATCTACACCGAATTAATAGCAACCTATGTAAAGGAAGAAAAGCAAGTTTTATTCCTCTTGCCAGAAATAGCTTTAACAACACAATTGGTTGGTCGTTTGCAAAAACATTTTGGCAATAAAGTTGCAGTTTTTCATTCTAAATACAACAATAACGAAAGGGTTGAGGTTTGGAACCAAGTGCTTAATCATTCAGAAAAAGCCCAAATTGTTATAGGAGCAAGGTCAGCTTTGTTTTTGCCATTCAGCCATTTAGGATTGATTATTATAGATGAAGAACACGAGCAAACTTTCAAACAACAAGATGCTTCGCCGCGCTATCATGCAAGAGATGCAGCAATTGTTTTGGCAGGTTTTCACAATTCAAAAGTGCTTTTGGGTTCAGCAACACCAAGCATAGAAACCTATTTTAATGCACAAACCGATAAGTTTGGTTTAGTTGAGGTAAAAGAGCGATTTGGTAACGTGATGATGCCCGAAATAGAACTGGTCGATTTAAAAGACAAATATTCCCGCAAGCAAATGACGGGACATTTCTCGGATACTTTGATTGAAACCATTTCAACTACTGTTGCTGCGGGTGAACAGGTAATTTTGTTTCAAAATCGCCGCGGTTTTTCCCCAGTCGTAGAATGCATGACTTGTGGTCATGTACCACAATGCCAACAATGTGATGTGAGTTTGACTTTTCATAAATTTAAAAATCAATTACGCTGTCATTATTGTGGTTATTCGATTGCAAATCCGACGAGTTGCCACAGTTGTTCGAGTCCGCATTTAACAACGAAGGGATTTGGTACCGAACAAATTCAACAAGAATTGATTGCCCTTTTTCCAAATGCTAAAATCGGAAGAATGGACCAAGATACAACAAGAGGAAAATTTGGTTTTGAAAAAATAATTGATAGTTTTAAAAACCGAGAAATAGACATTTTGGTAGGAACGCAAATGTTGGCCAAAGGTTTAGACTTTGATAACGTTACATTAGTAGGAATTATGAATGCCGATAATATGCTGTATCATCCCGATTTTAGAGCTTTTGAAAGAAGTTTTCAATTGATGACGCAAGTTGCAGGCCGTTCAGGAAGAGCATCTAAACGCGGGAAAGTCCTTGTTCAAACTTATAATCCAGAACATAATATCATCAAACAAGTAGTAGAAAATGATTATTTTTCGATGTATCAAGAGCAACTTTATGAGCGACAAATATATAAGTACCCCCCTTTTTTTAGGTTAATAAAGCTCACCTTGAAACACCGTGATTTCGATAAATTAAAGTTGGGTTCGATGTGGCTATTTGAAGTTTTGAGTCAAAATTTGCAAATGCCAGTTCTTGGACCAGAAGAGCCACCAATTGGTCGCATTAGAAACGAATATATTAAAACAATAATGATTAAAATTCCGCAACAAATTTCAATTGGAGCCACAAAAAAATCAATACAAAGAATTTTGAATAGTTTTGAAGCAGTTGCACAATACCGGTCGATAAAAGTGGCTATAAATGTGGATTATTATTGAGGAATTGTTTCTAGCGCTTTTTTCAAATCTTCTTTTTTATTGCGGCTTAAAGGAATTTTAGTAAAGCCGATTTCAGCAAATTTACTATTGAATTTATCTACCTTATCTTTATTCACAATGAAAGATTTGTGGACCCTAACAAACCGTTCTTGCGGTAAATCAACCTCAAAAGCTTTCATTGTAGACAAAACCAAGTGGCTTTCTTCTTCAGTAACTACTTTAATATAGTCACCATAAGCTTCTATCCATTTGATTTTAGAAGTAAAAACTTTGAGTTTTTTGAGCTTACTTTTAATGAAAATATGTTCAGCATCTTCATTTTGACCTTCGGTCATTAGCTGTTGAAGATTAATTGCTCTTTTGACAGCAGCATCAAGCCTTGCATTTGTGATTGGCTTTTGCAGATAATCTGTCGCGTCATAATCAAACGCTTTAACGGCATATTCGGGTTTTGAGGTGATAAATATAACTTGTGGTTTTACTTTTAGACCATCTAAAAAATCAAATCCGCTAAGGACAGGCATTTCAATATCCAAAAACAATAAATCTATTGAATTATAGGATATAAAATTTTTCGCCTCAATTGCGTTAGAAAACTCTCCAATAAGTTTTAAATTATTGTGGCTAGAAACTAGCTTACTAACAATCATTCTTTGAATAGAACTGTCGTCTACAATTACACAATTTAACTTCATAGAAAATCAATAAATCAATTAAAAAAAAATAAAAGTAAAATTTATTTTTAAAACAAACTAATTTATAAAGATAAAAATTGTAATTCAACGATAAAATTTGAAGTTAACTTGCAGATTAAAATAAAAAGTTTACTTTTGCACCCTTAAATAACAAATAAATTTATTTTTATGAATCATTATGAAACTGTTTTCATTTTAAATCCCGTTTTATCTGAAGTCCAGGTAAAGGAAACAGTGAGCAAATTCGAAGAATTTCTTACATCTAGAGGAGCAGAAATGGTATCAAAAGAGGATTGGGGTCTGAAAAAAATGGCCTATGAAATCCAAAACAAAAAAAGTGGTTTTTATCACTTATTCGAATTTAAAGTAGCTGCCGAAGTGCTGATTGCTTTTGAGACAGAATTTAGACGAGATGAAAGAGTTATGCGTTTCTTGACTGTAAGTCTTGATAAACACGCTATTTCTTGGGCAGAAAGAAGAAGAACTAAACTTAAAGCAGCAAAAGCGTAATTATGGCAACACTACAACAATCCGCTTCAGGCAAGAAAGAAGGAGATATCAGATATTTAACTCCTTTAAACATCGACACTAACAAATTAAAAAAATATTGTCGTTTCAAAAAATCTGGCATCAAATACATCGATTATAAAGATGCAGATTTCTTATTAAAGTTCGTAAACGAGCAAGGAAAAATTCTTCCTCGTCGTTTAACTGGAACTTCATTAAAGTACCAAAGAAAAGTGTCTGTTGCTGTAAAAAGAGCTAGACATTTAGCATTAATGCCATATGTGGCTGATTTACTAAAATAATAAAGAAGCAAAATTATGGAACTTATACTTAGACAAGACGTACAAAATTTAGGCTTTAAAGACGATGTCGTTAATGTAAAAAACGGATATGGTCGTAACTTTTTAATTCCACAAGGTCAAGCTCATTTGGCGACTCCTTCTGCGAAAAAAGTGTTAGCCGAAAACTTAAAACAAAGAGCCCACAAAGAAGCTAAAGTGGTGAACGATGCAAAAGCAAAAGCGGAAGCTTTGAAAGCATTGGAAATTAAAATTTACGCAAAAGCGGGTGGTGAAAAATTATTTGGTTCTATCACAAACATAGATTTAGCCGATGCTTTAGCAAAAGCTGGTCAAGAAATTGATAGAAAATTCATTACTTCTGGAATCGTAAAACGTACGGGAAAATATACAGCAAACGTTCGTTTACACCGCGATGTTGTTGTAGAATTACCTTATGAAATTTTTGCTGAAAAAGCATAAATTTTCATTATAATTATTTAAAATCCCATTCGCTATTTGTGTAATGGGATTTTTTTTATTTAATCCCAACTTCCCACTTCCCACTTCCATCTTCCAACTCCCTATGAAATATTCACGATTAACAAAAGAACAATTTGAAGAACTTCACCCAGAATTCATAAATTTTTTGGCAACACAATCTATCGACAAAGCCGAATGGGACAAACTAAAAATCGAAAAACCTGCAGTTGTCGAACAAGAATTAGATGTTTTTTCAGATTTAATTTGGGAAGGCGTTTTAACAAGAGCCGAATATTTAGAGCATTTTTCTAAAAACCATATTTTTTTATTTCAATGTTTTGAAAAAGACATCAAGTCTATTGTTTTAAAATCATTCAATTCGGACATCAATTTTTTAACGAAAGAGGGTTTGCAGTGGTTGAGCGACAATATGTTTACAGATAATATTGAAATGAAAACGGGTAAAAAAGTATTTACAGAAGAACGCAACTACTCAATTTTTCAACTCATTCAACAAGGTGCTTTTTTAAGTGATGGACAATTGTTTAAACAAATAAATGGCATAATTGAGGGATAAATTGTTGTAATTTTAAATTGAAATAACTTTAAAAGTAAAAAAAATGCTTTCATTTTCAGTTTAATTGATTCTGAAATTTTAACTTTGAAAAAATAAAATTATTTTCAGAATTAGATTCATATAAAATGGACATTCCGCAAACCATCAACAATCTTCGCGAAGAATTAAATCTTCACAATCATAATTATTATGTATTAGATCATCCTACGATTTCTGATTTTGATTTTGATTTAAAACTCAAACAGCTTCAAGATTTAGAAAATCAAAATCCTGAATATTTTGACGAAAATTCACCAACGCAAAGGGTAGGAGGAACGATAACAAAAAATTTTCAAACGGTAGCACACGATTATCGGATGTATTCTTTAGATAATTCTTATTCAAAAGATGATTTGTTAGATTGGGAAAATCGAATTCAAAAAGTATTAGGCAATGTCAAGTTGCAATATATTTGCGAGCTCAAATACGATGGCGCTTCGATTTCCATCACTTATGAAAACGGAAAATTAAAACGTGCAGTCACGCGCGGCGACGGTTTTCAAGGCGACGATGTGACTAATAATATCAAAACCATCAAATCAATTCCATTGAATTTGAAGGGTGATTTTCCTGATAAATTTGATATTCGAGGAGAGATTATTTTGCCTTTTGCAGGTTTTGAAAAAATGAACCAAGAATTGATTGAAATAGGCGAAACGCCTTATTCAAACCCTAGAAATACTGCCTCAGGAAGTTTAAAATTGCAAGACAGTGCTGAAGTTGCCAAACGTCCGCTGGAATGTTTATTGTATTTTTTGATTGGCAATAATCTTCCGTTTCAATCTCAATTTGAAGGTTTAACTACCGCTAGAAATTGGGGTTTTAAAGTCCCAAAAGAAGCCAAATTGGCCAATAATCTTCAAGAAGTTTTTGAATTTATCGATTATTGGGACATTCACCGCCACAATTTACCTTATGAAACAGATGGCGTTGTAGTAAAGGTTAATGCATTTCAACACCAAGATGAATTGGGTTTTACTGCCAAATCACCGCGTTGGGCAATGGCTTATAAATTCAAATCCGAACAGGTTTTTACGCAATTAAATTCTATATCGTATCAAGTGGGACGAACTGGTGCCATTACACCAGTAGCGAATTTAGAACCTATTCAATTAGCTGGAACTATTGTAAAACGTGCTTCTTTGCATAATGCAGACCAAATTGAAAAACTCGACATTCGTGTTAATGACACTGTTTTTGTAGAAAAAGGAGGAGAAATTATTCCTAAAATTATTGCAGTTGATCTTTCTAAACGGCCAGCCGACACTGAACCAACGCAATATATCACGCATTGTCCTGAATGTCAAACCGAGTTGACTAGAACGGAAGGCGAAGCCAATCATTATTGTCCGAATTTTTATGGTTGTCCTCCACAAATTATTGGTAGAATTCAGCATTATATTTCTAGGAAAGCCATGGATATCGAAGGTTTAGGAGGAGAAACTGTTGCATTACTTTTCAATTATGGTTTGGTGAAAAATTATGCAGATTTGTACGAATTATCAGTTGAACAGATTTTACCATTAGAAAGAATGGCGCAGAAATCAGCTGAAAATTTAATCAATGGTGTTCAAAATTCGAAAAATATTCCTTTCGAAAGTGTTTTGTTTGCTTTGGGAATTCGTTTTGTGGGAGAAACAGTAGCTAAAAAATTAGCCAAACATTACAAAAATATTGACTCCCTCCGAGAGGCTACCTTGATGGATTTAATTTTGGTAGACGAGATTGGAGATAGAATTGCCCAAAGTGTAATAGAATTTTTTGAAAACCAAGAGAATATTGCCATTATCGAAAAGCTCAAATCCCACGGAATTCAATTTGAAATTATCGAAAAAATAAATCCCAATGCCACCAATAAATTAGGAGGAAAAACCTTCGTAGTTTCAGGCGTTTTTGAACAATTTTCTCGTGATGATTTGAAAAAAGCAATCGAAGACAATGGAGGAAAAAATGGAAGTTCTATTTCTGCGAAAACTGATTTTGTTTTGGCAGGCGATAATATGGGGCCAGCAAAATTAGAAAAAGCCAATAAATTGGGAGTGAAAATAATCTCGGAAAAGGAGTTTATTGAGATGTTGGATTAAAAATCACATTCAAATTAAGCGATAGGCGTTAATCATAATGCAGGTTAAACCACAATCGTTTTTGCAGCGTGGCTTTTGTTTTTGTTGGCATCAAAATAAAAATCAATTCGGCCTAAATTTATGCCGTAGCAACCCACTTGATTAACCAAAACTTCTTGTCCAACAAGATTTTTTGCAATCGTTGGTTTGTCTAGAAAAGTGTGGGTGTGACCGCCAATTATCAAATCGATATCTTGGGTTTGCGCTGCCAATTTTAAATCTGAAATTTTATTTTCTTCATTTTTATATTTATAACCCAAATGCGAAAGACAAATGATTAAATCGCATTTTTGCTCTTTTTTTAAAATACTAGTCATTTCTTCCGCCATTTCTACAGGATTTTGATAAACAGTTTCTTTATAACTTTTCTTGTCAACCAATCCTTCTAGTTCAATTCCGATTCCAAAAACACCAATTTTGATTCCGTTTTTGTTGAAAATTTTATAAGGTTTTATAATTTGGTCCAAAACTGTATTTTTAAAATCGTAATTGGCTACTACAAAATCGAATTTGGCATTTGGCAATTGCGAATAGAAACCATCAATACCATTATCAAAATCATGGTTGCCCATGGTAGCCAAGTCATAGTTCATCATGCTCATGAGTTTGAATTCCAATTTACCACCATAATAATTAAAATAAGGAGTGCCTTGAAAAATATCTCCCGCATCTAAAAGTAAAACATTAGGTTGCTGTTTTCTTATATTTTCAATTAAAGTTGCTCGACGAGAAACACCGCCCATGTTTGCATTTTTTGGGTCGTTTGCGGGAAATGGGTCAATGTGACTGTGCACATCATTGGTATGTAAAATAGTGATTTGCCTAATTTCATTGGTTGAAAATCCCATCAGCGGCAAACTAGGCAAGGCCAAAATCGCAGAACTTGCCACGGTTTTTTGTATAAAATCTCTTCTTTTCATGTTTTTACTCTAAAATAATCCTCTTGTCTACAACCATCGGAATGGTGTCAACTTCTTTAAAATAGTCAATCAAAATATTTCTCAATTTATAGTCTAAATCAATTTTGTCGTTGTTATTTTTAAAAAAAGTCATTTTATCACCGCCATTTGCCAAATAGTCTGACGTTGCTACAAAATAAGTTTTATTTTCATCTAATGGTTTTCCTTGTATCTGAATGTTTTTTGCCGTTTTGTTTTTGTCAATTGTAAAAGTGATTCCCGACAAAGGATGAGGTTTCTGCTCCATTATAATATAAGTAGGAATTTCTAAAATAGCACTTCCTTTCATGGCAACAACTATCAAACTGTTCTCAAAAGGCATAATTTCAAAGGCGGTTCTGGCTGTAACATATCCTTTTGCAATAATGGCTCTTATTCCGCCGTGGTTCAATAAGCAGAAATCGATGTTTGCATTTTTTCTGGCCTTTAAAATTGGATTACCTTTTTCTATCACGACATCTGCCATTAAATTACCTATTGGCGTTTGCCATTCACCGATTTTATCAATATTTTGCGGAGCGATTGCCAAAACTTCACTCAAATCTTTGTTTATATTTTCGCGATAAGGTTTTATAAACGATTCGATTGATGGTGATTCCGCAAAAGAATTGTTGATGTTGATTTGTTTTCCTTCAATTCTTGTAACCACATTTTTTTGTTGGCTACAAGAAATAAAACCAGCAAATGTTAAGAATAAAACAAAGTGTTGCGATAAAACGTTATACTTTTTTAGATTTACCATCCGAAATGCGACTAAATTAATTAAATTTGTAATTCAAGTAAAAGTAATATGT
>Ga0209135_1000536_pt1 | contig 13609 bp, 13 predicted proteins | sample LauGreSBDMM110SD_4_FD_187570 | JGI IMG/M metagenome (GOLD analysis project Ga0209135, IMG submission 187570) | Freshwater lake microbial communities from Lake Michigan, USA - Su13.BD.MM110.SD (SPAdes) (version 3) | ecosystem: Environmental > Aquatic > Freshwater > Lake | place: Lake Michigan... | reverse complement strand
CCGTTAATTGCTATAACAATCAATATTCCGATCAAGGCAATTAGTGTAATTAAACGTCTAACTTTGTAACTCATTACGCAGCCTCTTGAGCCTTAGAAGGAATAACTTTAACAATCACAAATGCGATTGCAATCAAGACAAAGACCATGATGTAGGCACGTGAAATACCAAAGTTATCGCCAAGGAGTCCAAGCAAGAATGGAGCACCGGCGATAGCTGTTCCAGCAGCAAGTGATGCGCGGCCAATAGCCAGATCTGGACGCCCATCACTTAATCCGATCAAACGAATTGAAGAGAGTGCAAACTGCATTGAGATTCCCATTCCAACTACAAATAGGCAGGAGAGAGAAAGAATCATGTTGTGGGATAACCAGAAGCCAACAAAGCCAACAAATTGCAGAGCGATGACTGTGAGAAGTTGAGTATCTAGCTTTAGATGTCCAAGAACTAATCCGCCATACCAGCGACCAAGACCCATGCCGGTGCCAAGAGCCACGATTGCAACTGTTGAAATCGCTGCTGTTGAACCAACACGATCCTTTAGCAGCGCTGCTGCCCAGAATGATGTTGCAAACTCACTTGAAATACAGGCAACAAAACCAAACCATGAAATCCAGAAATGGCGCGAGAGCTTTCCACTTTGTGGACCATCTTCACCCGGAACATGCTCATCTTCATCTTTTTCCCGACCAACAAAAAACAGGATTAAGGCAACAGGTATTGCAAGTAGTAGACCTAAGCGCCACAACTGTGGGAATGCAATGGCAATAGTTCCAATTAATGCAGTTCCTATTACAAAACCAACGGAGGCGATTCCGTTTGCTTGCGGGATAGCTACTTCAGCAGCTTTTCCATAGTGATGAGACATCTTTGTAAGCATTGCGTTGATCACTATGGAAACGCCAAATCCTGTTATCAGTGTGGCAGGAATTGTGATGTATACAGGGGGAGAGATAACAAAAAGGGTTAGACCTGTAATAAAGATTGATAAACCAATCCAACTAGATTTTGAACGACCGTAACGGTGTGCGATGCGTGGGTTTGCCCAACCAGCAAAGATTGATGCAACTCCCATTGCGGTGCCATGTAGGCCAGCAATTGTTAAAGAAGTGCCTTGATCTGCACGCAGCAATGATTGTGCAGGGCCAAAGCCGCCAAGATAGAAATTAATAATGGCGGTCTGAACCGCTGCGACCCAGAAGAAACGGTCGCGTTGAAAACTCTTTGGCATTAAAGCGCTGCTACAACGTGATCGATGCACTTGGTAAGTGCATCAACATCACTTGGATCAACAGCAGGAAACATACCGATACGAATCTGGTTCTTACCCAGCTTGCGATATGGCTCTGTGTCAACGATTCCGTTGGCACGAAGTGCTGCACAAATCTTCGTTGCATCAATTGCATCATCAAAATCAATTGTTCCAACAACCTTTGAACGCATTGCAGGATCTGTTACAAAAGGTGTTGTGTAGCTGGTCTTTTCAGCCCATGAGTACAAAATGTCAGAAGACTGTGTGCTGCGACCAGCAGCAAAAGTAAGTCCGCCATTGGCATTCATCCACTCGATTTGTTCTGCAAGCAACATTAATGTCACAAGAGCAGGAGTGTTATATGTCTGATCTAGGCGTGAGTTTTCAATCGCAATCCCAAGATCAAAAAATGCTGGCACCCAACGGCCACTTGCCTTGATCTTTTCAGCACGTGCGATTGCAGCAGGGGACATAATTGCAACCCACAAACCACCATCTGATGCAAAAGATTTCTGAGGTGCAAAGTAATAAGTATCAAACTCTTTAGCGTCAACCATCAAGCCACCAGCTGCAGATGTTGCATCAACTAGAACAAGTGCTCCATCAGTATCGGCTGGGCGAATAATTGGCATTGCAACACCGGTACTAGTTTCATTGTGAGTCAGTGCGTAAACATCAATACCAGCCTCTAGTACAGCGACTGGGTGTGATCCAGGCTCAGTTTTGATAACTGTTGGTTCTCCAAGAAATGGTGCTTCCTTTGCTGCAGAGGCAAACTTTGATGAAAACTCACCAAATACCAAGTGCTGTGAACGCTCTTCGATCAAACCGAAAGTTGCGATATCCCAGAACGCAGTTGATCCACCGTTGCCGAGCACAACTTCATAACCTTCTGGAAGGTTAAATAGAGATGTAAGACCTTCGCGAACACGCTTCACAACATTTTTAACAGGCTTTTGACGGTGCGATGTTCCAAGAATTGAAGTGCCACTTGCTGACAATGCTGCAAGTGCCTCTGGACGTATCTTTGATGGTCCGCAACCAAAACGACCATCAACTGGCTTAATATGTGAAGGAATAATTATCTCTGCGCTCATGGGGTAAGACTAAGGGTAGTACCTATTGAGTTCCCAATCGGCGGTGGTGTTATCCCGCTCATAGCGCAGTCGATCATGCAAACGTGAATATCGACCTTGCCAGAACTCAATATTTAATGGTGTTACTCGATATCCGCCCCAATGTGGTGGGCGTGGAACAACACTTCCCTCCGGCCATTTCTGTGACGCACCTTCGTAGCGTTGCTCTAATTCTGCGCGAGATGCCAATGGTGATGACTGCGGACTTGCCCAAGCACCAATTTGTGATCCCCATGGTCGGGTAGCGAAGTAATCATCTGATTCTTGTTCTGAAATTTTTTCGGCGATTCCACTAATTGAAATTTGTCGCTCCATTACATACCAAGGAAACAACAATGAGACATGCGGATTTAAGTCAATTGCATGTGCTTTACGGGATTCATAATTTGTAAAGAATGTGAAACCACCGTTAGAAATATCTTTGAGCAAAACAGTACGGGTATTTATTTGTGAATCACTAGATAAAGTTGAAAGAACCATTGCATTTGCTTCAACAATTACTGTGTTCTCATGTGCTTGCTTTAGCCAGAGCGCAAAAGATTCAAATGGATCATCTGGCAAAGTTTCTAATCCAACATCGCCGTACGAACGGCGCATCGCTCGGATCTCATCTCGGGTGACAGCCTTTTCGCTCATGGCACTATCGAACCCCACTATTCGCTTCCAAGCAAACCTAAAAATGCCTTGTTTTATGCTTAGTATCTATTAATTAGACTTGGAGGCGCCTAATCTCTCGCATGATGATTTAATAATCCCATGTCTTTGGCGAAAACTTCAATCATCTGGTTTCGTCGCGACCTTCGAATCAATGATCACCCAGCTCTATTGGCTGCGATCGAATCTGCCGATCAAGTAATCCCACTTTTTATACTAGATAAGAAGCAAATTGATGAAGCTGGTCAAAAATTATTGGCCTATATGGGTCAATCGCTAAGAGCACTCGATGAATCTCTAGGAAATCGCTTGCACATTATTGAAGGCGACCAAGTAGAAGTATTGAAAGAACTTATTGCACAACATGGTGTTGAAGAAGTCCATATATCTGCAGAGTATGAACGGTACGGGGCAGAGCGTGACGCTCGAGTTGAAGCGGCAGGAATCAAGTTAGTTAGAACAGGTAGTCCTTATGCGGTTACTCCGGGACGAGTTCTAAAGCCAAGTGATGCAACTCCATACAAGGTGTACACACCTTTTTATCGCGGCTGGCGAACACATGGATATAGAGCACCTGCAGTCACGCCAAAGAAATTTAACGTTGTACAACCAACAGATAAATACCGTGCCTTTCCAGATTTTCCTATGCCCGGAGCCGTACATGTCATTGAAGCGGGTGAAGCTGTAGCACTAAAGCGGTTCAAAGAGTTCACTAAAAATGGACTTGATAGTTACGATGAAAATCGAAATCTTGCTTCAATTGATGGCACCTCAAAGATGAGCACCTACCTGAAGTTTGGTGAGATTCATCCACGAACACTTCTTGCAAACCTTGGAGAAAGCAAAGCACACGACACATTCCGCAAAGAGATCGCTTGGCGTGAGTTTTATGCAGATGTTCTCTTCAATAATCCAATGACAGATATTGATTATTACGCACCAAAATTTAAAGAGATGCGATATGACAAGCCTGGTAAGCAGTTCAAAGCATGGTGTGAAGGCACAACTGGTTACCCATTTGTTGACGCTGCAATGCGACAACTACGAGTTGAAGGCTGGATGCACAATCGCACCCGCATGGTTGTGGCTTCATTCTTAGTTAAAGACTTGCACCTTGAATGGCAAATAGGAGAACGATTCTTTGCTGAACATCTAGTTGATTACGATGTTGCATCAAATGCACACGGTTGGCAGTGGACAGCAGGCTGTGGCACCGATGCCTCGCCTTATTACCGAATATTTAATCCCATTGAACAAGGCAAACGCTTTGATGAAAATGGAGATTACATAAGAAAGTATGTGCCAGAGCTCGCACACCTTTCTGCCTCAGAAATTCATGAACCGTGGCTGTTCCTAGATGGTTACAGCAAGGGATATCCAGAGCGGGTAGTTGATCATGCAACCGAGCGTCTTGAATCCCTTGCACGTTTGCAAGAGATTAAAGCCGACAAACCCCTAGGCCCTCACGCTTAGCTTTATACATCGCATTATCTGCACGCAGCAGTAGATCTTTTTCTCCCGTGTTCTTTGCAACTCCAATGCTGACACCTAATTGAATCTCCTGATTATTGATATGAAATGGATAGGACAGCGTTGCACGCAAAGCCAATGCAACCTCAACAGCGCTGTCATGGCCTCCTTCATAGAGAACTCCAAACTCATCTCCGCCCAGTCGTGCTAACAATGCACCGTGCGGCAACGCTCGTTCAAATCTCAAGGCAACTTGTTGCAGAATTTTGTCTCCAGTTTCATGACCATGGGCGTCATTGATCGGCTTGAAGCCATCTAAATCAAGGAGTAACAGCGCGCCTTCTTTTTCTATAAAGCTATCAATCTCAGTGATTAAACGGCGGCGGTTAGGAAGTCCGGTTAATTCATCGGTGCGGGCAAGCAAACGTTCTTGACTAATATTTTTAGCTTGGGTTAGTGCAAGTGCCATTCGCGCAAATGCAAGTGCCAATGTTGCAATTGCGGGAATCAAAATAAAGCGTGGGAAATAATCAGGGCGGATAGCAATTAACGCTAACAAGGTCGCACTAAGAGAGACTGAAATAGAAATTAGAATTGGATTAATTCCTTCGCGCGCTTTGCTATCGATTCCTGGTTGCCAAAAACTTTCTGCGATGAGCAACAGTCCGATGATCCAGCCAACATCCAATATCGAACCCATAAGATAACTTCCGTTGATGTGTTGCCATAGATAGAGAAAGTCAGTGAAGGCAAACATAAGAATGCCGATAGCGAGTATTAATCCCCGCTTTGAGTAACCCTGCATTGAAACGGTTGCGATCACAACGCACACAAGTACCAAATCAGCGATTGGATACATAATCGCAAAGAAGGTTTCACTGAGGTTGCCATCAAAATGTGGAAGCACCGGCTTAACAACGAGGGCAGAACCCAAGGTGGTGAGCCCTAAGGCAAAAATCGTAGAGTCAACAAGTTCTATGAGTGAAAGCTTGCGGTTGACTGCAAGCAAACGCGGCAAAGCAATCATCGCTATTGGGTAGAAAAGTAGATACAAAATGTTAGACACGGTGCCATAGGTATTTGAAATCGAAAAGAATGCGCCAGCGCTAGCTAAAGCCGATCCACATGTCCACAGTGCAATTGCAATTACGGTTGCTGGTTTTGTGACCCCGTCGCTTATGTGCGGGGCAAATGAAATGGCAGTAAGAGCCGCAATTGGAATCATGTTATATGCCAGTAATTCAGAGAAGACAGTTGGGAAAAGCATATGAAGCAGCAGGTAGGAAGCCAGTAGGCAGATCCCTGAAAATCTCACAGCTCGCATGTTTTTAAGGATAAGAACACTGAAGGTAAAAGGTAATAGGGGAATCCATAGGTAAGAAAAAACCCGCTACCTATCTGGCAGCGGGTTTTTCGTGAAGAGTCAGTGAATTAGAAACCCTTTGTGCAGATGAGCTTGGCACTCTCACGAGCATTAGCAACATTTGCTGCTAGTTCTGCAGGCTTGTTTGTTCCAGCAAGTTTTGCAGCTTCAAGCTTCTTGATAGTTAGATCAATACTGCGAATCTTGCTTGCATAAGCACGTGTTGCTGATGTCCATGATGCGACAGCGGTTGTGAGAATCTTTTTGTCTGCATCAGTTTTAGCAGCTGTAAGTTTAGTTTGTGCCCCAGTTTGGCGAAGCGTGGCATCATCTAATTTTTTCTGAATCTCTGCTCGATTAGCGGTTTCAGTTGTAATACCAAGATCAATTACTGGAACCTGTGCCTTGAAATTAGCAGCTGTTGTGACAGCTGACTTCTGAGCTTTAACAGCATCATTTGCTGCGGTAATGCAATCAAGTGAGAGCCAGGTCAACTTTGTGCTTGATACGAGAGGGTTCTTTGAGCACTTATATGTTCCAAGGCTTGTCTTGGATGTTGAACCAGACTTTGTGCATGCAACACCATTTGAAATCTTGGGTGCGGCCTGTGCCGGGAGAGCGATCATGACGCCACCGGCGACAATGAGCGCTACTGACAATGATGCGATTTTGCGAAGCATGGAAAAACCTCTCGTTGGAATATTGCTCATCTTACCGATCGGGTGCTGAAAGAAGACTGAAAACGCGCCGAGAGAAGGCGGGTATGACTGTTACTTACGTTGCTTTGCTCTCAGGTTCATTCCAACTTTCCTAATGATTGATCGAGGAAGAGTCTGAATCACGAAGACAAGGAGTTGGTATTGCCAACCCGGAATCGATACCGCCTCACCTTTGAGTGCATCACTCCACGCTTTTGCAACCAACTTGTCGGAATCAAGCCACATAAAGCTTGGCAAACCCTTCATGCTCATGCGACCGCGCTGATGGAATTCGGTTCGAGTAAATCCAGGGCACAGGGCACTGATCCTGATGTTTGTGCCAGCAAGTTCGGTGTGGAGTGATTCGGAGATAACTGTCAGATATGACTTCGCTGCGCTATAGGAGCCACCTGCAATGTATCCAGCAACTGATGAAACATTGATGATGACACCTTTGTTGCGCTGCTTCATCAGCGGAAGTGCAACATGCATTAGGCGCATCGGGGTGCGAATCAAAACATCAAACATTTGTTGCTCAGCATCTAGATCTGAGATCGTGAATGCTTTGTTTAATCCAAAGCCAGCGTTATTGATCAATACATCGACCTGATTGTTAGCGATGTATTGCTCAACTGCAGCACACCCTGCATCAGTAGATAGATCCGCCTGAATAATATGGGTTTCAACTCTGAACTTTGCCTCAAGTTCTCGAGCACGTTCTTGCAAACGTGGCATGTCGCGGGCGACCAACACAATGTTGTAATTGTTCTCGGCCAACAATCTAGTAAAGCTTTCACCGATTCCAGAAGTTGCTCCGGTAACTAGCGCCCACGATGCCATTTAAACCCCAATTCCTGCGGGATCCTCATCCCGAATATGCCAACTACTTCCATAAGACTCAATCAAATCCAAGAATGGTTTTGGTTCTAGCCATTCAGGACCAATAACGCCGGCAGGTTTCCATGTGCCATTGGAAATTAACTCCATTGCAATAACTGGATTAATTGCGGTCTGCCACACAACTGCTTGATCTCCATAATTTTTCATCGACCATTCATTGTCAACAACGTTATAGATGTAACAGGCATACGGCTTTCCTTCTTTATTGAGCCCAGCAACATGTGCACCTGCACAAGTTTTTCCGTGCATAATCGGGCCAATCGTTGCAGGATCTGGCAGCAAGGAGGCCAAGAAATCGCGAGGTGCGATTTCCATGCCGCGATAGCTAACTTTTTGCTTATTTGAAAGACCCAGTGCATGAATAGTTTTTAGCTTTTCAATAAAGTCATTTCCAAGACCATACTTAAAAGTAACCTTCTTTGCCTTAATCTTTAGTGGAATTAAAACAACTTCTTCGTGTTCCACATCTACACATTCAACTAGACCAATGCCTTCGGGGAAATCAAAGGTCACGCCACCAGTAAATGGCTTAGCTGTATGCCAGCCCTCATTCCAAATAAGTGGGGGATTAAGACACTCTTCAATTGTTGTCCAGATTGAAAATGATGGAGCAAACTCATAACCATCAACGGTAAGACTTGAACCATCCAAGATTGTCACAGCATCAATTTCACTGAACAAGTAATCCTGTGCATACCGCGCAAAAATGTCACTCATGCCAGGTTCGATACCGATGCCGATAAGTGCGAAATTACCTTGGCTTAACCATTCATCATGTTGTGCGAATTGATCATCACCTAACTTCACGCCAACTTTGTTAAATGGATCAGTTGGATGTGCAATCGAAAGTGACAAAGCCATGTCCATGTAATTAACACCAGCATTTTTAGCTGCATTAAAGATGTTCATTACAAAACGAGGATCAACTGCGTTAATCACAACATCTGGTGCAACCTTGCGGATCAGAGCTTCCAACGCCACCAGATCGCCGGCATCCACCTCCACTGATGTAAATCGTGGGTCTTGGATTTTCTGGGTGACAGCGTGCGCTTTTGAAGCATCGTAATCAGCGATAACTAACTCAGTGATAAATGACTTACGGGATGCGATATTTGCGATTGCACTGCCAACTCCGCCTGCGCCGATAACGAGCGCTCTCATGGTTGGCCTTCCGGGTAGTTTTCGAAGCCATTATGGATTCAAGGGAAGGTTATCTATACCGCTAACCTTTGCCAAGCACCATTGGTGTTAGGTCCCCGTAGCTCAGTGGATAGAGCAACCGCCTCCTAAGCGGTAGGTCGCAGGTTCAACTCCCGCCGGGGACACTTATTATAAAAAGTAAAATTATAAGATTTAAGAGAAAACTACAGTTCGCTTTCCAACAATAAATACTTTGTCATCTGCATAAAACTTCACAGCCTTTGCTAAAACTCTGCGCTCGATATCGCGACCAATTGCGATTAATTCTTCAGGGGTAGCGATGTGGGTCACATGTGCAACATCTTGTTCAATGATTGGTCCTTCATCAAGATCACTTGTTACAAAGTGAGCGGATGCGCCAATAATCTTTACGCCACGTTCATGAGCCTGGTGATAAGGCTTGGCACCTTTAAATCCAGGTAGGAATGAATGGTGAATGTTAATGATCTTGCCTGGCAGTTTGTTGCAGAATTCTTGAGACAAAATTTGCATGTAGCGAGCAAGGACTACAAAATCAATTTTTAGGTCGTTGATCTGCTTCAGGATTTCAGCCTCTTGAGAGACTTTGGTCTCTGGTGTAACAGGCAAATATAGAAACTTAATTCCATGAGATTCAACTAAAGTGCGCAAATCTTCTTGGTTGGAGATCACAAGAGGGATTTCAATATTAAGTTCACCAAGATCTTCTAAATACAAAAGATCGCGCAGGCAATGGCTCTCTGTGGTAACCATGACAAGTGCGCGAGGTTTTTGAGAAGTAGGTCGAATGTGTAATGAAGGGTTGAATTTAGACAAACCCTCATTCAAACTTTTAGTTGCACCATCTAAACCTTGCGATGTTTCAAAACGAGTACGCATTACGAATGCATTTGTGCTCGGATCTGTGAACTGTTGATTTTCAATAATATTTCCACCACAAGCAAGCACAGCCGAGGTCATCGCGTGAACGATGCCAGGCTGATCCTCACATTGCAGGGAAGCGATTAGATCCATGTGCCAACCCTAAAGGCAACTAGTGAGTAATGGTAAATCGCTGCATCCATTTAGGAGCCCACCAGTTGCGCTCACCCAATAAACGCATAAGAGCAGGCACTAACAGACCGCGAACAATGGTTGCATCCAGGATTACAGCTAGTGCAACACCAAATCCCATTGTCTTAATTGATGTAACTCCACTTGTAATAAATGATCCGAAAACAACAGCAAGCAATAGTGCCGCTGCTGTGATGATGCGGGCTGATCTCTGTAGACCAACAGCCACAGACTCAACATTTGATTTACCCGATAAGTGTTCTTCGCGGATACGAGAAAGTAAGAAGAGTTCATAGTCCATCGATAATCCAAAGACCACGACTGCGATCAAGATGACAATTGATGTGTCTAGCGTTCCAGTGACTGTGAATGAACCGATAAGCCATTGGAGATTGCCACCAATAAAGACCCACGTTAGCGCCCCCATTGTTGCACCAAGGGAAAGGAAGTTAAGTAGCACTGCTTTAATAGGCAAAATAATTGAACCAGTGAAAATAAATATCAACACAAGAACGGAAAGAATGACCCAGCCCAATGCCCATGGCAAGGTTTTTGAAATACCATCTTGTGAATCTGTGTAATCTGCAGCAACACCACCGACCAATGTTCCAGCTGGAGAATCCACATCTCGAACATTATGAATTAATGCTTGTGAGTCAGGGGTTCTTGGCAACATTTCTTGGTAGGCAACTACTCGGACATCTTTACCAATTATTTCTGGAGGTAATACAGCGACGATTCCCGAAACTCTACTTACCTTAGTTGCGTACAGATTAATTTCATCTATTTTGTCAGAACCATTTCTAATAATAATCTCGATCGGATTTCCAGTTTGGCCAGCAAATCTGTCTGCCTGAAGCGCGGTTGCAACCGCAGCTTTGTTATCCGCAGGCAACATTCGTGAGTCACCTTGTGAAAATTTGATATTTGCAATTGGCGCAGCCATGACTCCGAGAATTACCAAAGAGAGAACTACTGCGGCCACAGGGCGCTTCATTACTAGACGAGCTGTTTGTGCCCAGCGCCCGTCTTCCTTCGGAGTAATTGCTGAACGACGAACTACACCCTTATCAATTTTTGATCCCATGAGAGCAAGAATTGGTGGCAGTCCAACAAGTGCACCGACAACAGCAAGTGCAACAACTGAGACACCTGCATAACCAAAAGATTTCAAGAAAGGTAGCGGGAAGAATGTCAGTGACAACAAAGTCACAAGAACGGTCATGCCAGAGTAAAAGACTGTCTTTCCGGCACTGCCCATAGTTGAAACTATTGAATCTTCAACACTTTTTCCTCTATGTAGCTCTTCGCGGAATCTATTCACCATTAATAGTGCGTAATCGATACCTAGCCCAAGACCCATACCTGTCGTCAGATTGAGTGCGTAGATGCTGACACTTGTGAAGAGTGTAAATAAATAGAGAACAAAAAAGGCACCCAAGATTGCTGCAACACCAACGATCAGTGGCATTGCTGAAGCCGCTAGGGCACCAAAAACAAGTGTTAATAAAATGAATGTAAGAGGGATTGAAATTAGCTCTGCAATCTTTAGATCTTCTGAAATCTTTTCTGTTATTGCATGCCCGACAACTGCGGCACCGCCGGCATATAAAGTCAGGCCCTCATATGGACCATCGTAATTTTCTTGGAATAGTTCTCCAAGATTTTGACCTTGAGCTGAGAAAGGATCGCTGTCGCCATAGACAAGAATGTATGCAGCTTTTCCATCACTTGATTTTAATGTTGGCTCGCCGCCGCTAGTCCAATATGAAAGCGTCTTTGACACACCTTCCTCTTGACCAATCTTCTTCTCTAACGCTAAGCCTTTTTGAGTAATGCTTGGATCAGTTACATCAATTGAACCTGAATCAACCACAACCACAACTGCAGGATCAGACACCTTTAATTCATCGGTTAGATACTCGTACACCTTGTAAGAATCACTGTTTGGATCTGAGTACCCAGCTGAATCAAGACGGCTAAAGGCCAAGGAACCGAATCCACCCGCCACAAGAATTCCCACCACAAAGAGCACAACAGCGCCTTTACGGTGCTTAACTAAGAAGTGGGCCAGTTTCTCAAACATGTTCTTCTCTTTCCTTAACGATGTAGAATCAATTCCATGAGCGATCTCTTTCCTAACGTAACTTCAGATGAGATCGATCCTGAAGCCGCCGCCGAGCAGGCTAAACGCGAAGCCGAAATTAAATCAGACAAACCACCGCATCACGAGGATTAATCAGCCTTAGGTGCTGGTGCGGCTTTTGGAACATCAGGAGTAGTGCTTTTTTTAACTGAATCCGTTTTGTAAAACCCTGAACCCTTGAACACAACACCAACAGCGGTATAGACCTTGCGGATCTCACCCTTGCACTGTGGGCATTGAGTCAGAGAGTCATCTGAGAAGGATTGAATTGCCTCAAATTCATGGTCACACGTGGTGCATGCATATTGATATGTAGGCATCACAGTCTCCATTCGGTAAATAAGGCTAGGCAGTAAGTGTAAAGAAGTGAGACGATAGGCGCGAATTGAGGAGCTTCCCAAGCCCTTATGGAAGGAAAAAGTGAGCCGCACACGGATTGCAGCGATTCTGCTACTTATATTTTTAGGGGCAACAAACGCTTCTGCAAATACTTTAGTAAGCACTAATCCAATTAGCGGCTCAACTCTTTCAGTTTCCCCTACAAATGTGACAGTTACTGGACAGGTTGCTTTGTTAGCTGATGCACCCGATGCGAACTCAATCACGGTCACAGATCCAAACGGAGTCCGTGTTGATGATGGCACCATCACGATCACAGACATGAGTGCAACTGTTGGTGTTAGACCACTTGTTGATTCTGGAACTTACACAGTTGCATACTCATTGCTTTCTGAAGGCGATGTACCACTTGAAGGTAGCTTTACATTTAAGTATCAATCACCGAGTGTAATTTCCACCGCAAACCCAAATCCCGAGCCAACACAATCACAGACTCCTGCTAGCAGCAGCTGGGGAACAAATGTCTTCGTCATTATTCTTCTTTGTGCAGCACTCCTTGTAACTGTTGGACTTTCACTATACGCACGTAAATTATTTGCGGATCGATGAATTTTTTAAACACAACTTTTAAGTACTTCAATTTACTTGGTGGCTTTGCAACCATTGGAGCGCTACTGGCTATGGCGTTCTTGCTGCTTGACGTTGAGGGGAAAGTTTCAACCTCTGCCGAAAAACTTCGTAATTTTCTCAAAGCATCGGTAGCTATCTGGTTTATTGGTGTTGTTGGTTCAATTATCTTCACCATTGCACAGATACTAGATACTCCTTTATCTGGTGCGCTCGATATAACGACCATCAAATCATTTATTACTCAACTAACATTAGGTCAATACTTAGCTTTTGAAGCAGCCATTGCACTAATTGTTTTTGTTTGCACCTTCCAAGCTAAGAAAATTTTGAGTCTTATAGCCTTATTAATACTTTCCATAGTTGGCCTCATTGCTCCTGTTTTTCAAAGTCATGCCGCATCCGGTGGGTCACACTCTCTAGTTATTGGTTCACTTGTAATACACGTAATCGCCTTATCTTTGTGGGTTGGCGGAATCTTTGCGATTGCAATGCTGTCAGCCGCTGACCGCGCAATTGCAGTGCCTAGATTTAGCCAACTGGCTTTGTGGGCTGCAATTGCAGTTGTTGTCAGTGGAACGATTAATTCTTGGACTCGACTTAATTTTGAATCAGCCTGGAATTCAACCTATGCCTACATAGTGATTGCAAAGGCTGTTGCAACTATTGCATTAGTCGGACTTGGCTACCTACATCGTAAAAATCTTGAAGGTAAGGAATCGATTAACTGGGCTGGTTTTGCCAAGTTACTAACTGTTGAAGCAACAATCATGCTTGTTACCGTTGCACTGG
>Ga0209135_1000535_pt1 | contig 13614 bp, 14 predicted proteins | sample LauGreSBDMM110SD_4_FD_187570 | JGI IMG/M metagenome (GOLD analysis project Ga0209135, IMG submission 187570) | Freshwater lake microbial communities from Lake Michigan, USA - Su13.BD.MM110.SD (SPAdes) (version 3) | ecosystem: Environmental > Aquatic > Freshwater > Lake | place: Lake Michigan... | reverse complement strand
GAAAAAGTTGAAGATCCCCAAGCTCCAATAGCCTATGCCCTCCTTCAAGGAAAATACTTGCTGGTTCAAAAAGGAAAGAAGAATTATGTGATTGTGGAGGTAATATCCTAATCCATGTTTTCTGCTCGGATCAAATTAAAAATTTAATTAGTTAATATTATTTGACCTAAGTTCAGTTCTTACTTTTTAACCAAGATTTAATACATTTGAACTTGGTCAACTTATCTAAATATCCAAAATGGCTGGCGAAAAAAATAAAGAAAAACTAATCTTAGATGCTGCAATAGCCTTATTCACTACTCAGGGCTTTACTGCTACTCGCATGGAGGATGTTTCCAAAAAAGCTGGGATTAGTAAAGGCTTAACCTATTTTTATTACAAGAATAAAGAGGACCTCTTTATGGCCCTTACCAAGAAGGCCTTTGAACAGCTAAAAGATGAGTTTAGAGATGCGCTCCGTGCCAAGGGCAAAACTGGATTGGAAATGCTTACTGATCTGGTCCAACGCATCTGGCAATTTTCCAAAAAGCATCCCGTATACTACCAATCCATTATTCATTTTTTGGACTTACTAAAAAAATATACATCTCCCGAGTTAAAATCACAAATCAATCCATTGATTTTAGATTCTATACATTTTCATAAACTTTTGGAGCTTCAATTAGAGCCAATCCGATTTGGAATTCAAATCGTCTCTCAAGGAATAAAAGACGGGAGTATTCGACCAGAATTACAACCAGAAATCACATTTTATACCATCTGGAGCATGGTTCTGGGTTATGAAAAAATGGAAGGCCCCATTTCTTTTGAGGGAAAGGAAACCAAAATAAGCCATGAAGCATGGCAGCGTGGGTTTCTTAAATTAATGCAAGAAATGCTAAAAGGAACTATTCAGGCTACGAAGCCACAGGTGGTGCAAGCTAGTTTATTTTAAAAAAGGGGCTTTCGCCCCTTTTTTATCTGCTTTTCCACAATTCTTTTAACTGCTTTCCATTGATAAGCAAGACAAAACGGATTGGGTTAGGTATCAAAACAATACGCAAGTCCACTTTGCCTAGCTCATCCGATTCAATAGGCACACCCTGGTTGCCACTTACCTCATAGGTGATACTCCCTTTTGCATCAGGAAGCATTTCCTGGTAGTGATTAGCCAAGTACGCTGTGGGCAATAAAACATCCGAATCTGACTTTAACTTGGTGTAAATCTTTTCTAATTCGGGAGCTAAAAGCTCCTCGTGATTTTCGTTGAAGTCATCCTCAAGATCATGCAATTGCTCCTCTAAATCATCGTAGTTCTCATCACTATATTCCAAGGCACTTAGCTGATTCCTTTGTTGAACAATTTCTGTAAGCTCCTGGTCTATTTTTTCCCAATTCATGGTTGATCTCTTGATTGATTGTTTGACTACAAATATGGCGATAATCCTAAAATTAGTGATTCAAATTAAAGCAACTATTCACTTATGAGGAGGATTTTTCCATTTCTTCCTGCTTGCTCATAGGCGTCTAATGCCGCTTTAAACTCAGAAAGTGGGTAGGTTGCCGCTACATCTACCTTGGAGGTATCCTGCATCAAAAATCCAAAAACACGCTGAAAAGCTTTCATTCGTTGTTCCGCTGGGAGCTCTTCAATCCAAGTACTCAGCCAGAATCCATCGATTCGTAGATTTTTAAAGATCAACAACCCACTATTGATGGATAGGTTTTCTAAGGATAAGGCTCCAAATACCATCATTCTGCCCTTTTGCTTCAGACAAGACAAGGCCTTCACTCCCAATTCCCCTCCTACCGCATCAAAAACCACATTCACTCCTACCTCAGTTTTTTCGAAGATTACTTTTGCCAATTTCTCTGTTGCTGTATTGATCACCAGCTCAGCACCTAAATCCAGCAACAATTGCTTTTGGGATTCATGACGAACAGTTGCTGCCACACGGATACCCTTAGCTTTGGCCATCTGTATGGCAAACTTGCCAAAGGCTGAAGCACCAGCAGTAAGCATTAACCACTGGCCAGCTTCTAGTCCAGAATCTTCAATCATGCCATAGGCAGTCATTGGATTGACAAAGGCCTGGCAGGCTACCTCATCCGGCATTTGAGCAGGAACAGGTATCACCAAAGCAGCTGGAACACAGACATATTCTTTCCAAGTACCAATGGCAGTAAACATCACTCGAGTACCTGCAGGTACTTTTCCAGCTTCATCCGCTTTTTCTACAACTCCACATGCCTCAAAACCTGCACTGCTTGGTAGTTTGGGCGTTATCCCATACATACCACGAACAAACATAATATCGGAAGGATTGATATTTCTAGCTGTCACCCGTATCAGTACCTCATGTGCCTTAGCTTCAGGCAATTCACTTTCTTTGAGATACAAGACTTCCTGAGGCGTACCGGTTTGATCAAAAATTAATTCTTTCATGTGCTCGTTAATAGGATAAAATGAGGGATATAATTTCAAATTGCTTGGGCCACAAGTTACAGCATGGCCATATTTTTCCTATCTTTTGGAAGAAAAATAACCCCAAAACACATGGATTTATCTTCAGTTTTTTCTTTGGATGGAAAAGTAGCTCTGATTACTGGAGCAAGTAAAGGAATAGGATTTAGCATTGCAGAAATCTTCGCTGCTGCAGGAGCAAAAGTAGTCATCAGCAGTAGAAAACAAGATGTGCTCGATGAACAAGCCCTTCAGCTCAATTCCAAAGGCTATGAAGTTACCGGAATCGCATGCAATGTGGGAAACATGAACGAGCTCCCAATACTTGTTGAAAAAACAGTTGAAAAATACGGAACCATCGACATCCTCGTAAATAATGCCGCTAGTAACCCTGTTTTTGGACCTGTACACGAAACGACCCTAGAGGCCTTCGATAAAATCATGAATGTCAATGTCAAGGCAGCATTTGAACTGTGTAGACTTTGTTACCCCCACTTGAGAAAATCTTCCGGTGCATCTGTAATAAACATTTCAAGCATTGGGGGCTTATCGCCTGAACAAGGTCTGGGGATTTACTCGGTTTCTAAAGCTGCATTGATCTCGTTGACCAAAGTTTTTGCCAAAGAATGGGGAGATTCAAAGATTCGTGTAAATGCCATTTGCCCTGGTCTTATCCAGACAAAATTCTCTGAGGCACTTTGGTCCAATGAAAAAATCATGTCTATGATTATTAAACAATTAGCAATCAAACGAGCGGGAACAGCGGAAGAGATTGGAGCAATGGCCTTATTTCTAGCCTCTGCTGCATCCACCTACACCACCGGAGCGATTTTAACGGCCGATGGAGGCTTTACCATTTGAGAAACATGAAATCTACCCAAGAAATTACCCCAGAACAACTGCAGCAACTCCTTATTGCCTACCGGCAGTTTGTGGCACAGGAAATCTTACCTATAGACCTGCAGGTAGTCAAAGGACCCTTCAAACAGTATTTACCCCAGCTTCAAGCACTTCGTGAAAAAGCAAAGTCTCTCGGACTTTTTGCCCCTCACCTTCCCAAAAACGAAGGGGGTCTAGGATTGAATCTTCTTCAATTTGCACATGTCTCTGAAATTTTAGGCCAAAGCCCAATTGGACATTACATTTTTAATTGTGCTGCTCCAGATATCGGCAATATGGAGCTACTCCACCAGTTTGGATCTGAACAGCAAAAAGCCAAGTGGCTTGGGCCCTTGCAACGAGGCGAAATCCGCTCTTGCTTTGCCATGACCGAACCAGAATTTGCAGGAAGTAACCCGGTGAATATGGCTACTACAGCTGTAGTAGATGGGGAAGACTACCTCATTCAAGGGCACAAATGGTTTACCACAGCAGCCGATGGCGCTAAATTCACTATTGTTATGGCGGTAACGAACCCAAATGCGCCCTCTCCCTACCAGAAGGCAAGCATGATCCTACTTCCTTTGGATACGCCTGGCTATACCTTGGTTCGCAACATTCCCATTATGGGGGAAGCGGGGGAAGATTACCTTTCCCATGCTGAAGTGAAATTTGAGCAATGTAGAGTTCCTGTAACCAATCGCATTGGACTGGAAGGCCAAGGATTTGAACTGGCACAAGAACGCCTAGGTCCTGGTCGAATCCACCATTGCATGCGTTGGATAGGGATTTGCGAACGCGTATTTGACATGATGTGCAAGCGAGCCCTTTCTCGAGAACTCGAGGTAGGTAAAGTTTTGGCCGAAAAACAAACAGTCCAAAATTGGATTGCTGAAAGTCGAGCAGAAATCAAAGCCAGCCGCTTGATGGTATTGGATACGGCTCAAAAGATGCAAGAATTAGGAGCGAAAGCTGTAAAAGAAGATATCTCTACCATCAAATTTTTTGTAGCAGATGTATTGATGAAGGTAATTGATCGAGCCATCCAAGTACACGGGGCACTGGGAATCACCGATGATACGTTGCTCTCCTTTTGGTACCGACACGAGCGAGGTGCACGAATCTACGATGGGCCCGATGAGGTGCATAAATCAGCCTTAGCAAGAAGCATTCTTAAAAATTACAACAGTAAATGAGCAGCACCTTGAATTTTGATTTGCTGAGAGAATATTTAGCTGCCAATCTAACATGTGCCGCTGAGCAAATCCAAGTGGATCAACTTCCAGGAGGCTATTCCAACCTGAGCTTTTTGGTGCAAAGTCCAACTGGAAAACTCATCTTGAGGAGGCCTCCTTTTGGTGAAAAAATCGCCAAAGCCCATGATATGGGAAGAGAATTTAAAATTCTCCAAGGCTTAAAAAAAGCAGGATATACCAAGAGCCCCAATCCCATTCTTTTTTGTGAGGAGGAGTCTATTTTTGGAGCTCCCTTTTTTTTAATGGAATTTGTCGAAGGTGCGATTTTAAGAAACAAGGTACCCAAAGGATTGACTCTTGGAGGAAAGGAGTTTGAGAAGCTTTCGAGAAGTGCAGTTGACTGTTTGGTTGACCTCCATCAGTTGGAACTTCAGGAATCAGGGCTTATTCAATTGGGTAAGCCAGAAGGCTTTACCCAACGGCAAGTGACCGGATGGGTGGAGCGGTACTTTCGAGCCAAAACAAACGAATTGCCTGAGCTTGAAAATGTAGCTATTTGGCTCCAGGAAAACATTCCTTACACTGAATACACAGCCTTTATTCACAATGATTTCAAATACGATAATTTAGTTTTATATCCTGATGACCCCTGCAATATCCAAAGTGTATTGGATTGGGAGATGGCCACCATTGGCAATCCACTAATGGATTTAGGAACTAGCCTTGCTTATTGGGCAGAAGAAAAAGATCCAGAAATCCTCAAGCTATTTAATTTGAGTCACCTACCTGGTAACCTTACCCGGGAAGAGCTGATGGACTACTATTTTTCGAAAGCCGCAGGATCCAAGGAAGAAATGATATTTTATTATGTTTTTGGACTTTTTAAAGTTGCAGTAATCGCTCAGCAAATCTTTAAAAGATATTCCCAAGGCCATTCTAGCGATGCTAGATTTGCACAACTAATCTATGTAGTAGAAGCTGCAGGTAAAAAAGCGATACAAACCCTTCAAAAAAATCAACTCTAATTCACATGACTCTTCAAAAAATTTGCATCCTAGGAGCTGGAACACTTGGCTCACGTGTAGCGCTTCAATCTGCAATTTCAGGATTTTCTGTGTCGATCTTTGACTTGAAACAAGCATCTCTAGATTCGGCTTTGCTGACCATGCAAAAAATCCTTCGCCAACTTGTTCGTGCTGGAAACCTTACCGAATCACAAGTACCAGCAATCCTCCAACGGGTACAGCCTACCTTGGACCTTAGCCAGGCATTGAAAGGAGCTTATCTTGTGAATGAAAGTGTTACAGAAGATGTCACTATCAAAAAGGCCTTGTGGACACAAGTTGGGCAGCTAGCAGACACAAATACCTGGTTGACCACGAATACCTCCTACCTTCTCCCCTCCCAATTTGCTGAAGAAACTGGTCGACCACAGCAGTTTTGTGCCTTCCATTTTCATGATGTCTTTTATTCTAGAGTGGTAGATATAATGCCCCATCCAGGAACAGATCCTGCACTAATTGAGGTATTGGAAGTGCTAGGGAGGCAATTAAATCAGGTTCCTGTCATCGTAAGGAAAGAAAACCCCGGATACCTGTTCAACACAATGTTGATGGCGCTATTGGGAGCTGCTGGAAAACTAATCACGCGAGAAGTGGGAAGCATTGAAGATATCGACAAGTCCTGGATGGTCAATTTCCACATGCCGATGGGACCATTTGGAATTTTAGATTCCATAGGATTGGATACTGCTTGGCATGTTACCCATAAAATGCCAGATTCAGCATCGCAAGCATTTGCTGTTTTATTGAAAACCTATATTGAACAAGGCAAACTTGGTGAGAAAACTGGTGAAGGATTCTACAGTTACCCCAATCCACGCTACAGAGATGCCGATTTTATTCAATAAATGAAAATTGGATGTACTTGATTTTCTCTCCCTTATCCGAAAAAATCTTCTCATAACGCGTCTTGATGCCATAATGCGCATCGCGGAGCTCACTTTCGTAAAAATCTGACGTGTTATTTCGAATCTGGCAATCGGGTCGAACGCTTAAAACCAACTCCGTGTACTCATAGAGCCCTGTATTGTCTGTTTTGAAGTGAATGAGTCCACCAGCCTTTACCAGCTGCTTGTACATCTCCAAAAATTTAGGGGAAGTCAATCTTCGCTTTTCATCCCCATCCCTTGGAAATGGATCTGGGAATGTAATCCAGAGTTCTGAGATCTCACCTGGAGCAAAAAAATCTTGCAGCTGCTGAATTTGGATTCGTAAAAATGCCACATTATGAATACCCTCTGCAGTAGCAGTTGAGCTCCCCTTCCAAATTCTACTGCCTTTAATGTCTACTCCAATAAAATTTTGATTCGGATACTGCCGACCTAAACCCAAGGTAAATTCACCTCTTCCACAGGCCAATTCGACGACTAAAGGCTGATTATTGGCAAACTGAAGTGTGTTCCACTGCCCTTTTACTTGCTCAAAAATAGGCTTACCTTCCTGTACTACATTGGGGTTGACTTCGTTTTGGGCAAAGCGAACTAGCTTATTTCTACTCATTAAAGATTTTCAATTTCTGCAACTACAAAAGTACTGCCTCCAATAAATATCAGGTCATCGGGAGATGCATTTTTTCTTGCAAATTCTAGGGCATCTGTAACCTTGGGAATAACCTGTCCAATCAGGCCTTTTTCATTCCCTTTCCTTTCCAATTCATAGGCATCCATTGCGCGAGGGATGCTTGCTTGGCAAAAAATATAGGTAGCTTCTTTTGGCAGTAAGTCCAAAACCTTGGAGATATCCTTGTCATTCACCATTCCAATCACCATCCAAAGTTGGGAATATGAATAATTTTTAAGCTGGTTCACTACCTCTAAAATCCCGGCCTCATTGTGACCTGCATCGGCTATAATGAGCGGTTTTAGCTGCAATAGCTGCCATCTACCCTTCAGACCCGTTTGCTCAGTCACATTTTCCAAACCAGCTTTAAGAGCCTGATCCGGAAGGTTCCAACCCTGATCCCGAAGCTGCTTGACCGCCTCCAAAATGCCAGGAAGATTGAAGCGTTGGTAGTCCCCATTCAATCCAAATTTCAAATTAAACTCTCCATCACTGCTCCGTACCTTAAAATTAGCCAACTGTTGGATGCTAGAGTCTTCGGAAACTTGAATTTTAGCGACCTCCCACAGCTGATCAGCAAAAACGATAGTTGCCTGCATTGCAGCTGCCTGCTGTGAAAATACTGCCTCCGTCTCCTTTTGTGTTTGGCTAATCACTACGGGAACACCTTGCTTTATGATTCCTGCCTTTTCACCCGCTATCAAAGGAAGAGTATTCCCTAAAAATTGGGTATGGTCGTACCCGATAGTGGTAATCACACAAAGTTCGGGATGAATCACATTGGTACTATCCAACCGACCTCCCATCCCCACTTCGATCACTGCGATATCCACGGCCTCCTTTGCAAAATACCAAAATGCCATTCCTACAGTCATCTCAAAGAAACTGGGTTGAAGCTGATCCAAAAAGGCTTTATTGTTGGCCACAAATTCAACCACCCCTTCTTCCGTAATTTCTTTCCCATCAATCCGAATTCGTTCGGTGAAAGATTTGAGGTGAGGAGAAGTATAAAGACCTGTTTTATAGCCTGCCGCTTGGAAAACAGCCGCCAAGGCATGCGAAGTACTTCCCTTCCCATTGGTACCTCCAATATGTACCGTCTTGAACCTTTTTTCAGGGTTTCCTAAATGAGAACAGAGGGATAGCGTATTCGTCAAATCTGCTTTATAAGCAGAAGCCCCTACCCGCTGAAACATGGGTAAGGCATTAAAAAGGTAATCCAATGTTTCTGCGTAAGTCATGTTACTCCACCTTGACCACAAAAGTGATTTTCCCTGTTGAAAAATCAGCAGCAGCACCACCAGATTTTTTAAAATCAAGTTGGTTGACTACTTGGCGGTAATAGGCCAATACCTCATTGGATACATTGTATTCGAGTGGAAGGGCTTGAACTACCTTTCCTAATCCATCTACTGTGATTTTAAAGACGATCCGGCCATTTCGAGTCGAAACCCGGTCATTGATAGAAGGTCGAGAAGCAAAATCCCATCCTGCCAAATCAAGGCTATAACCAGCGCCTCCAGCACCTCCATTACTCGAACCTGTTGGTTGCCCTTGATCTCCTTTGGAATCGGAATTTCCTTGCCCAGTGGATGAGCTTGAAGTCGAACCAGTTCCTGATTTCCCTCCTGCTCCAAAAAGTGCCCTTTGGTCTACCTTGGGCTTTTCTTCTTTTACGGGAGTAGCATTCGCCAAAGTTTCTCCTTTGATAGGAGATGGTTTCGTAGTTACCGCCTGAGAGGTACTAGCCTTTGCTGAATTAGTTGTGGGGGTACTTGTAGCTACTGCTGCTAGTTGAACTGGTATTATCTCGCCTGGAGCTGCTTCTTCAGTAGACAGATTTTCTGAAGTGTTGGCAAGTACTTGAGATTGATCTCCCAAGCCTAGATCTGAAAATCCCAAATTCAACTCCATTCCATAGGTAGGTGTAGGAGGATTGGATTGCTCCCAAACCACTATAAAGTAAAAGGCTAAAAACAGCAACCCTTGTACCAGTATGGTGATAAGAGCCGATTGAGTTCGACTTTTTTGTTCGAGTGAATTGGAATTCACACCAAGCATCAGTTGTATGGTTTGGTGGCGATCGATACATTGGCACCCAGCCCTGCTGCGATGCCTCCAATTTCTACCAGGTATTCAACAGGTACTTCCTTGTCCAAATGCAAGACTACCTGACCTTTTTCCCCTTCCAATAAGGGAGTGAGTACTGCCTTCAGTTGCTCACGGGAGGTAAGCTGATCATTGACTGAAAACTGCAGGTCCTTGGTCACTGATACGGTTACTTCCTGCATCACGATATCAGAGGTTTCACTCGAGGGCAGATTAACCGAAAGTCCAGAAGGAGTGATAAACGAAGAAGTCAGCATAAAAAATATCAACAAAAGAAAAATGATGTCCGTCATGGAGGACATACTAAATGAGGCATCGACTTTATTTTTTTGCTGAAGTCCCATTTTTATTTGTCTTGTAATAGATCAATAAATTCGATAGAAGTATATTCCATGAGGTGCACCAACTTGGATACTTGCGTGACCAAATAGTTGTACCCCAAGTAAGCGATGATTCCTACGACCAATCCTGCGGCAGTAGTAATCATGGCTTCGTAAATACCCGAAGAAAGTAACTTGGGAGACACCATTCCATCCTCTTGGGCAATGGAAATAAACGCCTGAATCATACCAGTTACAGTTCCCAAAAATCCAATCATGGGCGCTGCACCCGAAACAGTCGCTAAGACTCCTAAATTTTTCTCCAGCTTATAAATTTCAAGTTTGCCGACATTTTCGATGGCCACTTCAATGTTTTTTAAAGGCGATCCGATTCGGTCTATTCCTTTGGATATCATAATTGCTACAGGGGTATTTTCACCAGCACAAAGCATTTTAGCTTTTTCTATCTGCCCGTTTTGAACCAATATTTTTACCTGATCCATCAAGCTTCCTGGAGTTTTGGAGGCTTTTCTAATCACCAATAGTTTTTGAATGAAAATGAAAATTGCCAATACAAACAATCCATACAGCGGAATCATCATGTAGCCTCCTTTAATCAAGAGATCTAGCAATCCAATGGATTGAGTAGTTGCTTCAGCAGCTGCAGCTGGAATTTTAGCAACGGAATCAATAGCAAGTGTCTGTAATAAAATCATCATCAATAGTTCAATATCCAATACCCCTTCGCGTTTTGTGCTTTCATTTCTATTAGCTTGGCTGAAGCTTCATCCCAATTTCTGTAAGCGCCTATTGCTAATCTGTAGTTCGAGTTTTCCTCAAAAGGCAATACCAAATAGTATTCTGAGAATTTATTTTCAGGTCTCTGAATATATCTAACGGTTTCTTCCTCACTTCCAAAGCTGCCTATTACTAAAAAAAACCTTCGATAAGATTCTCTTTTATCTATTCGAATAATTTTAGGACTAGTTGCAATTGATGTGCCAGAATTACTTGAAGTCAAGCTCAAGTCCGAACTGGAAATCGCAGTTGAATCTTGAACAGGCAAAGAATCTAAACCAGTAAGTGCGGAACTATCTACTATCTGCTTGGGAGGTGTCGGGTTAGTCGGCTGATTAACCGCTATATTTTCATTTCCAACAACCGGAATTTTATTCATTTGAATTTGAAAAACAATCACTGAAATCGCTACTATTAAAGCGAAAAAAACTACGTAAACCCAAGTTTTGGATTTCTTTTTATTGTTTTTGGAGAGCGGTGTGGGAGCCACAACCGGGCGACTTGGTTTGGTTTCTTTTTTCTTCTCTGGCGCAGCTGTAGGAGGAGTTACAGGAGCACTTTTAGGTGGTTCTGGAACAGTTACAGGAGCACTTTTAGGTGCCTCCGGAGCAGGTATAGGAGCACTTTTTGGTATCTCCGGAGCAGCTACAGGAACCGCTTCATTTACCTCTTTCGTCTTGGATTTTACCTTAGCCAATGGGCTAATTTCTACGAAAGGGAGACCAAAATCCTTGGGATCTGACCATTGTTTGGGATGGGATTCTTTTTCTGCCATTGTACAATTGAGAAGATACGAAACTAACTTAAAACTAGGTAAAGCCCAACCCTAGCTGTCGGTAAATTAAAATTTGAAACTCAACCCTCCAACTCCTTGAATACCACGCACTGGATAGTTCATCCAACGGGTATTATTTCTGTTGAGCAGGTTGTTTCCTTCAGCAAAAATAAAAAGACGCGAATTTATTGCATAGTCTATTTTCAATTGGAGATCAAGGATGGGATTGAGTGAGACTTCTTGGAATTTCGGTGTTGAAATGATTTCCTGGGGTTCAAATCCCCTCGCCTTCAATCCACCCATTAAATTGAAATTCGCTTGCAAGCGTATCTTTTCACCAGGTGTAAACTGCTGATTCATGCTTACCATCCAAGTTGGTCGATGCCAAGCTGCTTGCTGGGTAGTAAGTGAATAATGAAATAAGTCAACACCTGTTTGGAGTGAATACAGCTCCGATAGCTTGAACTCAAGTGCCGTGTTAAATTGCAACACCGTGGCCTTATTAACATCGTAGACTAATTCAAACCGAGATGTGTCAGCAAAAGAATTCACAAAAAAATGAAGATTAGACTGGCGACTAAGGTCTATACCTGCTCGGTATTGCCCCTTCTCCCAAAGTTGTCCCACTATTCCTGCTGCCACCTTCCAATGTATCACCGTGTTGCGCAGCTGTTCACTTGGCCCCAAGAATGGGTTTTCTTGAACAAAACTTCGGTAAGTATTGCGCTGAACATCACCAGAAATAGCTGCATTCACTTGTAGTTTTTCTGATACCTGATAAGTGGATTTTAGTACTGGAAAAATGCGAATCCCTGGTTTACTTTCCGCTACTGAATCAGTATCAGAAACCAAAACAACCCCCGCCGAGAAATGGAAATCACCCAATTTATAGTGCCCTTCAGGTCGCAGTGAAAAATAGTTTCGATTGAGGTCATACTTTAGGTCTTCTGTAGCTGTGGTAAAGTAGGAAAGTCCCAAACTAGCCTTCACATCTTTGGATGGCCTAAATTCTCCCTTTCCTTCAAAACCTAGTTCCTGCTCCCTTACTGCATAGCTATCTCTAAAGCCACCCAAAACAACTTCTCCTTCATATCCAATCCGGCCTATTTTGTCTAGGTCGCGAATACCCAACTTTAAATTTCCATGTAGTTGTTTATTTGGATCAAAATATGGGGTTCTAAAATCAACATTTGGAGGTATTACAAACCCTAAGTCTCGACCATAATAGGTATAGGCCTCTCTTTTCAGATCTAGGGAGGAATATAATTCTGCTTCCTCCAAAAAGTAACTTACATCTCCAGCAAGTTCAGTATGCGATTCTTTGCTTTCCTCTTCCATCCAGCTCACAGGGCCTTTGCCATAACTTTGGTGGTAAATTTTTGTAGCATACTGCCATTCGGAGGATTGGGTAGATAGGTACCTCCCTTCAATCAAGGGAGACAAAAAGTTGCCATAGCCTACCAGAACCATTCCCGAATACAAATCCAATTTTGGAACTTCCCACTCTTTTGTGGCAGGCTCTGCCTGAATTTCAGAGGCAGGAACAGAAAGAAAAAACGGCATTACTGGGAAGGTAAGCGATCCCAAAGCTTTGGGCTGAGGCAAAGCAGGCATCTTTTCTAAACTTCGGATCTGCTTAGGCAAACGGATCACTCGATCTTTTTGAATGATAAACACCTGGTCTTGAACGCCTCCTTTTTGGGGAGTTTGTGCAAGACTGGCATTTAGGCATCCGAAGAAAAGCCCCAGGAATAAGAAAATGGTCTGAATTCTTCTCATGGTCTAGTCAAGGCTTTTAAGTGTAGCTACTGCTTTTTCTTTGACTGTTGCATCGTTGGATTGATCAATCACTGATTGCAGGGTCGCCTTTGCTTGAAATACTTCTCCTAACTTCAGATAGTTGTCCGCCAAGAGTAAAAACATACTTCCATACCAGTAGTCAAATTCCGAGAATGGAGTTGAATAATCAAAAATTAATTCGTTTGAACCCGTAAAATCCCTTTTTTCTTGATAGATGAGCGCTAGCAATAATAGGCCTTCTGCAGCTTCTTCAGTGCTAAATTCTTGAATCAATAGTCCAAAACTATCCTCTGCCGCGGAATTTTGATTAAGAAATCGCTGGGATTTACCTTTAATTAACAAGGCTTTAGCTGAAGAACCAGGAATCAATTCATCTTGAACAAGCAGTTGATTTGCAACAGTAATTGCTTGTGTATATTCTTCGATCCAAAAATGAGCAAGCATCATCCCTTGTATCACTTCTGCTTCATCCAATGGCGACCTGAATTGACCTTCAATAGACTTAAAATAACGCAAGGCTTCAGCAAAATCTTCTCTTTTTAAGGCAATATTTCCCATTTGCTGCAGCGCCTTGACACGATACTGGGATGCCGGCTGTTGCTCTATCAACTTAAATAAATCGAAGGCTCTTTCCTCATCACCTGACTGCCTATATGAATCTCCAGCAAAGTAC
>Ga0209135_1000533_pt1 | contig 13637 bp, 11 predicted proteins | sample LauGreSBDMM110SD_4_FD_187570 | JGI IMG/M metagenome (GOLD analysis project Ga0209135, IMG submission 187570) | Freshwater lake microbial communities from Lake Michigan, USA - Su13.BD.MM110.SD (SPAdes) (version 3) | ecosystem: Environmental > Aquatic > Freshwater > Lake | place: Lake Michigan... | reverse complement strand
GACAGATATTGATTCAGTTCCGGTGCGCGCCAAAGAGTATGGCGCAGAAATTTCTCGCTTAGTCGATTGCAAGAATTCACTCGTAGAAGAAGGCTTAGCGGCGATTGCTTGTGGTGCATTCCATATCCGATCCGGTGGCAAGCAGTACTTCAACACAACTCCACTAGGTCGCGCTGTGACTGGCACTTTGTTGGTTCGTGCAATGTTGCAAGATAGAGTTGAAATTTGGGGTGATGGCTCAACCTATAAAGGCAATGACATCGAGCGTTTCTATCGTTATGGATTACTAGCTAATCCAAATCTGCGTATATACAAGCCTTGGTTAGATGCTGACTTTGTTCGCGAACTCGGTGGCCGCAAAGAGATGTCTGAATGGTTGGTATCTCATAAATTCCCTTACCGCGATAGCGTTGAAAAGGCTTATTCCACAGATGCCAATATTTTAGGCGCAACCCACGAAGCCAAAGATCTGGAAAATCTCGATGCATCGATTGAAATTGTTAACCCAATTATGGGCGTTAAGTTCTGGGATTCATCAGTATCAATACCTAGCGAAGATGTGAAGATCCAATTTGTACAGGGACGGCCCGTTGCCATTAACGGTAAAGATTTCAGCGATGTAGTTGCGCTTATGCAGGCAGCCAATGAGATCGGTGGTCGTCACGGACTTGGCATGGCCGATCAAATAGAGAATCGGATTATCGAAGCTAAGAGCCGCGGAATTTACGAAGCACCCGGAATGGCGCTATTTTTTATTGCATACGAGCGTTTATTAAGTGCGATCCACAACGAAGACACTATTGCTAATTACCACGCAGAAGGTCGTCGCCTTGGACGTTTGCTTTATGAAGGCCGCTGGTTAGACCCACAATCTCTAATGTTGCGCGAGTCATTGCAACGTTGGGTGGCCTCAGCTGTAACAGGTGAAGTTACGATTCGCCTACGTCGTGGAGATGATTTCTCGATCATTAATACAACAGGTCCTGCACTTAGTTACCACCCAGAGAAACTTTCTATGGAACGTACTGAAAACGCTGCCTTTGGGCCAGTTGATCGTATTGGACAGTTAACGATGCGTAATCTTGATATCGCTGATACGCGCGCTAAATTAGAGCTGTATCGCGATCAAGGTCAATTGGGTACTGGTGAATTTAATTTAATCCGCGAAATAGGTGAGGGAGAGAAGAAATAATGAAAGGCAAACTTGCAGGAATTTTGGCTATTTCATTGGTACTACTAACTGGATGTGGAGATAAAGAAGTGAGCGCAACTGCAGATAATTTGCCAACAGTCACAACCAATATGGGTGAAGCTCCAACTATTGGCGCACCGAGTGGCACTCCACCTACAACTCTTGTCACCAAAGACATCATTGTTGGTGAAGGCGCAGAAGCCCAGCCGACTTCCACGATGACAGTTCATTACACGTTGATGACTTGGTCTAATGGTGCGCTGATCGAATCTTCTTGGAACAGTGGTTCTCCTGCAACATTCCCATTAGCGAATGTAATTGTGGGATGGCAGCAAGGTATTCCGGGGATGAAGGTCGGCGGACGACGTTTATTGGTCATCCCACCTGATATTGGTTACGGAGCGCAAGGCAGCGGACCTATTGGCGCAAATGAGACCTTGATCTTCGTCGTCGATGCGATTGGCGTTGCTTAAAAACGTTAATAGGCATTGATCGCCTGAGGTAACCGCAACACCTCTTGAAGCGCTAGAATGAAGGTGTTGTTTTTCGGGGTCGATGTAATTTCGAACCGGCAGTTAAAGTCTGCGACCCGGTCAAGGCCATTGACCGGTGGATTGGGTGAAATTCCCGAACCGACGGTTAAAGTCCGGATGAGAGAAAATCAACATGTAGTCGCTGCATGCTTTCTTTTTGGTATGTCCAAAGAAAGCTTTCGTGCATCGGCTCGTACCGCTTTTCCACCCCGAGATGCAACATCCGTTCTCGAATAAGGGTGTTGGCGATGAAGCAAGTACTGAGTGCAGAAGCTGCGATGGCACGTGCCATCGATTGTGCGCGCCTTGGTCTTGGCCAGACATATCCAAATCCAATTGTTGGCGCAGTCATAACTAGCGCTACTGGGGAAGTGCTGAGTCAGGGATTTCATCAAGGAGCAGATCACGCCGAAGTTATCGCAATAAATGCCGCGAAGGAGTTGCCAGCAGGATCAATAATTTATATAACGTTAGAACCATGTAACCATCACGGTAAAACTCCACCTTGCGTAGATGCGATTATCAAATCTGGAATCAAGAAAGTTGTCTATGCGGTTAGCGACCCTAACCCCGCAGCCGCTGGAGGAGCGGAGCGTTTGCGCGAAGCTGGAATAGAAGTGCAATCAGGAATCGGCGAGATGCCAGCTCGTCTAGAAAATCGTGCTTGGCTAACCAAGATCGAAAAAGGGCGCCCCCGAATTACTTGGAAGATCGCCGCAACAATGGATGGCAAAGTGGCGGCAAGTGATGGCAGCTCGAAATGGATTACTGGAGAACTTGCTCGAGCCGATGTGGCGCACATGCGATCGCGAGTAGATGCCATAGTCACTTCAACTGCAACGGTTATCGCTGATGACCCGGCAATGACCAGTAAGGGTGTTGGCAAAAATCCAGTTCGCGTTGTTATGGGAAGCGGCGAAATTGCAGTGAATATGCAAATCTTGAATAGCGAAGCAGAGACCATTTTAATTAAATCTCGAAACATCGATGATTTGTTAGCGCTAGCTAACGATCGTGGTTTCAATCAGTTATTGATCGAATCTGGACCCACTTTTGGAACCGCGCTCTTGCGTGAGGATCTAATCGATGAAATTGTTTTATTTCAAGCGCCAAAGTTCCTTGGCTCAGGAACGCCAGCAATTGGTGATCTAGGCATTACAAATATTTCTGAAGGTCTAGATTTCCAGATCTTAGATGTCGAAATAATTGGTTCTGATTTAAAGACAACCCTGCTCAAGAGCGCTAACCACGCAGAAGGTGGGCGCTAATGTTTACTGGACTTATTCAGGCGATAGGACGAGTGGCTGCGATTGATCATCAAGAAAGTAGCGTGCGACTTGTTATTTCAAGCCCGGATATTGCTGCCCAAATTACCCAAGGTGATTCAGTATCCGTGAATGGCACTTGTCTAACTGTTATCTCTTTCGACAAATCGCAATTTGCTGTAGATGTAATGGTACAAACGTTGAAATTAACGACTACTGGCGCACTTGAAGTTGGCTCTGAGGTAAATCTAGAACTAGCCACTCGCGCTGCAGATCGCTTAGGTGGCCATATTGTTCAGGGGCACGTAGATGGAATCGCAAATATTGCAGCAATCTCTGCGGATGCACAATGGACTCGTATGGATCTTGAGATACCAAAGGATCTAATGAAATACGTAGTCGCGCAAGGCTCGATCTGCCTCGAAGGCGTTTCACTAACCGTCGGAGAGTTAAATGATGCAACAAATCAAATTTCAGTCTGGCTGATTCCAGAAACCCTGGCGCAGACCAATCTTTCGAAGAAGTCACTAGGTGGTCATTTAAATATAGAAGTTGATGTTCTTGCCAAGTATGTAGAAAGACTTATTGCACGAGGACAGGAAAGCAAATGAGCAATCTAGAGCAAGTTCTCAGCGATTTTAAGGCCGGCAAATTCATTGTGGTAACCGATGATGAAAGCCGCGAGAACGAAGCTGATCTGATTCTCTTGGCTGAGAAGTCAAACGCTGAAAATATTGGCTTTATGGTTCGTTATACCTCTGGCGTCATATGCGGGGTAATAACTGCAGAAACAGCTATGCGCTTAAAACTTCCGCTTATGGTCAAGCGCAACGAAGATAATCACAGCACAGCATTTACCGTCACAGTTGATGCGATAGCAGGTCGTTCAACCGGAATTCCCGCGCAGGAGCGTGCTAACACTTTACGTGCGCTGGCTGATATTAATTCGCAACCAACCGATTTTACCCGCCCTGGCCATGTTTTCCCATTGATCTCAGTTGCTGGTGGACTTCACGAGCGCCGCGGTCACACTGAGGCAAGCATCGCCTTATGCGAGCTATCTGGTTCAAATTCGGCAGCTGTTTTATCAGAATTGGTAAATGATGATGGCTCAATGATGCGTGGTGCCCAGATCACCGAATTCGCAAGCCAACATGGCTTACAAATAATTTCAATTGAAGAGTTAGCTCGCGTGGCCCCAAAAAAATTAATTAATGAAGATTTCTTTATGGACTGGGCAGAACTGCCGCTAAATGGTGCAGATTGGAAGATTTCAACATTTATCTCACCAACCGGAGCAGAGCATGCAATTCTTAAATTTGGTGTGCAAACTGATAGCCAGCCGTTGGTTCGAGTCCATTCTGAATGTTTGACTGGAGATGTCTTTGGATCAAAGCGCTGTGATTGTGGTTCCCAACTGCAAGAAGCGATCCGCCTTATTGAAGAAAGTGGGCATGGTTATATTGTTTACTTACGCGATCACGAGGGTCGTGGAATTGGTTTGGCTGAAAAGATTCGCGCTTATGTACTGCAAGATTCTGGTCAAGATACAGTTCAGGCAAATATCTCGATTGGCCAACCAGTTGATGATCGAACATATGAAGATGCGGCAAGTATTCTGCACTTATTACAGATAACATCTTTGACACTTCTAACAAATAATCCAGAGAAGATCGTGGCAATCAAAAAATCTGGTATTTCGGTAACGTCTGCACCCCTTGAAGTAATTGCCAATAAACACAATCAGAAGTACCTAGAAACCAAGCGAGATAAATTAAATCACGCGTTAGGAGCGCTCTAATGGCAGGTAATGCACCCCAAATTTCGATTCCACAACTTCCGCATCTCAAGGCAATTGTTATCTCCGCTGCGTGGCATCCCGAAATTTGTGACGCCCTTGTTTCAGGTGCAATTCGGGGATTCAAAGCCGCCGGCATCACCAAACCAACAACTCGCACCGTTGCAGGTTCCTTTGAACTTCCACTTGCAGCACAACTGGCTTTTGATGAAGGTTTCGATCTTGCTGTGATCGTTGGCCTAGTACTTCGTGGTGAGACTCCACACTTTGATTATGTCTGCCAGGGTGTTACTCAAGGAGTTATGGATGTCTCCCTCAGTCGCTCAAAGCCAATTGGATTTGGAGTATTAATGTGTGACAACCTGGAGCAAGCATCAGCGCGCGTGGGTTTACCTGGCAGCACCGAAGATAAAGGCTTTGACAGCGCACTTGCCGCACTTAGCGTGATCAATAAAGGTTAGGCAATGCCGGAATTACCAGAAGTTGAAACAGTTCGGCGCGGCTTAGAAAAGCTGATCAAGGGTTACATGATCACCTCTGCGCACGACCTTCACCCGCGGGCCCTAAAACCAGAATCAATTGCACCGCTTAAATCTATAAATGGAGCAAAGTTCATCGATATCAAACGCCGCGGTAAATTTCTCTGGTTTGTTTTAGATCGCCCACAAGTATTAGTTGCGCACTTAGGGATGAGTGGGCAGTTCTTGATCCATCAGAAAGATCGACCAGAGGCTAAGCACGTGCGAGCTAAATTTGATCTTTCAAAGAATTTACGCAAACGCGAACTCGTCTTTAACGATCAACGCACCTTTGGTTGGGTTTCGGTGGAAGAAGTCAGTAACGGTATTCCTACATCTGCCCAGCACATCGCCACCGATCCCTTTGATTCACTCTTTGATCGAACTGAAACAATAAATAAATATGCCAAGCGAAATATTCGCATCAAAACTGCGCTACTAAATCAAGAAATCATGAGTGGTGTTGGAAATATCTATGCCGATGAAACACTCTGGCGTGCAAAAGTGCATCCAGAAATTTCAACAGCTGATCTGTCTAAGAAGAAGATTGCCACGATAATCGATTTCGCCACCGAAGTAATGCAAGAAGCAATCGAAAAAGGCGGTACCTCTTTCGATGATCTGTATATAGATGTCAATGGTGAAAGCGGATTTTTCGAACAATCACTTGCGGCATATGGCCGCACCAATGAGCCTTGCCCGCGATGTGGCGCCCCTATCCGCCGCATCACCTTTGGCGCGCGTTCTTCACATTTCTGCCCAAGGTGTCAACGTAAAGCAAACTGAGCACCTCGATTCAGCTTGTAATCTATGTCTTACTAAAATAAAAAGTAACTTACAAAACTTTACGAATCGATCTGTTCTTCCAAAAACTCAAGTATCTCTCGCTGTTCGATCCCTAAGAATCCATTTTGAGGTATAGCCGCAAGCAGACTTGAATTTAGGCGCGGGGTTGGTCTAATCATTGTGCCCCATTTATTCTCTAATTCAGCCGGTGCATGGCGACAACAAGTAGCATCGGGACAGTAAGACTTATAACGAGTAGTTGAATCTCTTCCTCTAAAGTACTTCACTGATTCGAAATTTGTGCCGACGCTGACTGAAAAATCGCCCTGGGCACTGGTTTGGATTCTCGATGTGCACCAATAGGTTCCCACCGGCTTGTCGGTATATTGATGATAAGGCGTGAAGCGATCTTTGATTGTAAAGACTTTGCGGGCGCTCCAGTTGCGACAGACGATTTGCCCTTCGACTGACCCAAATACATCTGATGGAAATGCGACATTGTCATTCTCATACGCCTTTGAAATAGCCCCACTTTCGTGAACTTTAAGGAAGTGCACCGGTAATTCAAGGTGGACAGTGGCTAAATTAGTAAATCTATGGGCGGCGTTTTCATAGCTAACGCCAAAATAGTCGCGCAGGTCTTCGACAGATAACTCGCGCTTAACCTTAGCGTTATGCAAGAATTCAACGGCATATGACTCTGGCATAAGTAATGCACCGGCTAGATAATTGGTCTGAACACGTTGTGATAAATATTCTCGATAATCACTAGGTGAAGAATGCTTGAGCACATGACCGGCAAGTGCTTGCAATAAAATAGTTCGGGCATCGCGACCTTCGCGTCGCACCGGCAAGTAAATCCGTCCATTCTTCTCATCAGTAATTACTCGTGTTGAAGCCGGTAAATCTTGAACATAATGCAAAGTGAAACCTAATTTATTAGCAAGCTCTGCTGTTAACCGCTCTGAAAGCGGACCTGAGCCGTGATCAATTTTTGCTAAAAGCGTTCTTGCCTCTTCTTCTAAATGTGGGAAGTAATTATTAATCCTGCGCATTTCTTGGCGAAGTTCTAAATTCACACGGCGCGCTTCTTCAGGTGTTGCTGAGCGTTGCAAATGCAGCCTTTCAACTTCGCGTTGCAGTCCAAGGATGATTTCAATAATGTTGTTGCTAACCGTTTTTCCGATAAAAGCATCTGGCAAGCCAAGAGAGGCGTAAAGGCCACCACGTTGTGCGCGTTCGATCTCAAGTTCGTTTGCAGTTCGCTCACTTAAAATTTCAGAATTTAGCAATTGGTTTAAAGAAACACCGAGAGCTTGGGCAATCTTCTGCAGTTGCTGAATCGGCGGAGTACGTTTTCCATTTTCAATCGCGGAAATTTGTGAGGGTGCTCGCTCGATTGCGCGCGCAAGAATTTCAAGATTCATTCCTTGCTTGGTTCGCAGCTCGCGAATTCGGCGCCCGACGATCAGAGGATCAAACTCTTTCTCTACATTGCTCATATTTAATTCTTGCACCCGCAGCAGAATAGGGGAAGTTCTATGGCGCAGAAATATTGGAATATTTCTGCCAGAAAAGCCGTGCATTCCCTATGTAAGTGCCCGATACTCAACTTATTCGAGCAAAGGGCGCAAAAACCCTTGTTTTTCACGTCAACAGAAGGAGAACTCAATGAAGAGTCAGATCGGGAGCAACACCCAGAGCGCAGAAGAATTGCAGAAAGACTGGGATACCAATCCCCGTTGGGCGGGCATCAAGCGTGATTACACCGCTGAAGATGTGGTGCGCCTGCGCGGCTCGATTACTGAGGATTCGACCTTGGCGCGCCGTGGAGCCGAGAATCTGTGGGATTTACTGCACACCGAAAAATGGGTCGCAGCCCTTGGGGCCCTCACCGGCAATCAAGCCGTTCAGCAGGTTAAGGCCGGATTAAAAGCGATCTACCTTTCCGGCTGGCAGGTTGCAGGAGATGCCAACCTATCTGGACATACCTACCCAGATCAAAGCTTGTATCCCGCTAATTCGGTTCCGGCTGTGGTGCGCCGAATCAACAATGCTTTGATGCGTGCTGATCAAGTAGAACGCGTTGAGGGTCCGGCGAGCCTTGATTGGCTTGTGCCGATTGTTGCCGATGCCGAAGCAGGTTTTGGCGGCCCCTTAAATGCTTATGAATTAATGAAGTCAATGATTCAAGCAGGAGCTGCCGGAGTCCACTGGGAAGATCAACTCGCTTCCGAAAAGAAGTGTGGCCACCTAGGTGGCAAAGTTTTGATTCCTACACAACAACACGTTCGCACGTTAAATGCAGCTCGACTTGCCGCAGATGTTGCAGGTGCTCCAACTCTAATTATCGCCCGCACCGATGCGCTCGCAGCCGATCTCATTACATCGGATATCGATTCTCGCGACGCACAGTATGCAACAGGTGAACGCACCAGCGAAGGATTCTATCGAGTTAAGCCAGGCCTAGATGCAGTTATCACTCGCGGTTTAGCCTTCGCAGAATACTCAGATCTAATGTGGGTTGAAACTGGTGAGCCAAATATCGAACTTGCACGTGATTTTGCCAACGCGATACACGCCAAGTATCCAGGGAAAATGTTGGCCTATAACTGCTCTCCATCATTTAACTGGAAGCGCCACCTTAGCGATGCGCAGATCGCAACTTTCCAAACTGATTTGGCAGCACTTGGTTATAAATTCCAATTCATTACTCTGGCTGGTTTCCATGCGCTCAACCATTCAATGTTTACCCTTGCCAATGGCTATAAATCTCGCGGCATGAGCGCATATGTTGAGCTTCAAGAAGCGGAATTTGCTAGCGAAGCCGATGGGTACACAGCAACTAAACACCAACGTGAAGTTGGTACTGGGTACTTTGATGCGATCTCAACTGCGCTCAATCCAAATAGCGCCACCTTGGCTCTAGCCGGATCCACTGAAAACGCACAGTTTCACTAAGTATTAAACAAAATTACAGGGAGAATTAAATGTCACACATTTCAATCGCAGGAAAGATGCACCCCCGATTCAACGAGATTCTCACATCGGATGCACTGGCATTTGTTACTGAGCTGCATGAACTCTTCTCGGGAACTCGAAGTGACCTACTGGCGCACAGAATGGTCAACCGAACTCACTTTTCAAACGGACGCCGGCCAACATTTCTAAAGTCAACCAGCCATATTCGTGAGGATGCCAGTTGGACTGTGGCCGGACCTGGACCTGGCCTGGTAGATCGCAGAGTTGAAATCACGGGTCCGACCGATCCGAAGATGACTTGCAATGCCATGAATTCAAGCGCCAAGGTTTGGTTAGCAGATTTAGAAGATGCGACTAGCCCGACGTGGGAGAACATTATCGGGGGACAGATCTCGCTCTTTGATGCTATCCGTAGACAACTTACCTTTGATTCAGGTGAAAAGATTTACACAATTACCAATGAAAATGCACCAACAATTGTTATGCGCCCCCGCGGCTGGCATATGGTTGAAAAGCATCTCCTCTTTGTGGACCAAGAAGATCGCGCACGTCCAGCCGTTGCCGGACTAGTTGACTTCGGTCTCTATTTCTTCCACAACGCAAAAGAGTTAATTGCGCGCGGAGCTGGGCCTTACTTCTACTTGGCAAAGATTGAATCACACCTAGAAGCAGAGCTGTGGAATAACATCTTCACCTACGCTGAAGAGCGGTTAGAGATTCCTTATGGCACCATTCGCGCAACCGTACTGATTGAAACAATTCCTGCAGCCTTTGAGATGGATGAAATCCTTTGGGAGCTGCGCGATCACTGTGCTGGCCTAAACGCTGGACGTTGGGATTACATATTCTCGATCATTAAAAACTTTGCTGGATCCGGAAAGCAGTTCTTAACTCCAGATCGCGCACAGATCACCATGACTGTTCCATTTATGCGCGCGTACACCGAGCTCTTGGTCTCAACCTGTCACAAGCGAAAAGCCCACGCCATCGGCGGTATGAGTGCGTTCATCCCCAATCGCCGAGATAAAGAAGTGACCGACCGCGCTCTACAAGCGGTGACGATCGATAAAGCGCGAGAAGCCGCTGATGGTTTCGATGGAACTTGGGTGGCGCACCCAGATTTAATTCCAATTGCTCAGGCAGAATTTGATGCCGTTTTAGGAACACGGCCGAATCAAATAGACCGTCTGCGCGATGATGTTCACGTAATTCCAGATCAACTACTTGATATTCAATCAATTGGTGGAGATGTAACAGATGCCGGACTTCGCACCAATGTTGCTGTTGGGCTTCTCTACATAGAATCCTGGCTACGCGGAACCGGTGCTGTGGCAATCGATAACTTGATGGAAGATGTGGCAACGGCAGAAATTAGCCGATCTCAGATTTGGCAGTGGATTCGTTACGAGGTGATTACTCGCGAGGGAACACACGTAACCCGCAGCCTGGTTGAACAAATCATCTTCGACATCATCAACGGGATCGAGCGCAATGAAAATGATCGCTTTGATGATGCAGTCACGATCTTTCGCCAAATCTGTCTAGATGAAGATCACTTCCCGACCTTTTTGACGCTTTCGGCTTACTCACAATTCATGGTGAGCTCAGCACCTGGCGGCTCAATAAAGTAGAGAGCTCTGATAATCGTTGTTGCTTAGTTACAAATCAGAACTTAATGGTTTGTAACTTTGCAAAACGCTCAGCCATTAATCGGTATCCTGCTGAATTTGGGTGCAACTTATCGGGCATTAGGTCTACATCGCCCTCGTTCATAAGTTCTAGACCATTCATGTAATGCAAGTTCTTATCTGCTCGCTTGGAAATGACCTCTTCAAGTATTTCTCTTATGCGAACAAGAGTGAGCACTCCAGCCGACAATTCTGCAGGTCGCTCTTTCGCAAAGAGTGAATCTCCATCAATCATGATTGGACCTGGAGTTGTTTCGTGAAATGGACACCAGATAGGCGAAATAATCAGTATTGGTGTGGTTGGGTGCTTTTCACGGATGGTGTCAAGCAAACTGTGAACTGCTGGAATAAAGGCTCTTTCGCGCATTGAATCGGCGTTTACTAGATTAATTCCTAATTTGAGTGAAATGAAGTCTGCTGGAGTGTTTGCTATTGAGCGCGCGGCAAAACCATCCAATTGGCATTCTCCAGCAAATCCAAAGTTGATAACGTCTAAATTCAACAGTTGCGCAGCGCGCACAGGCCAAATATCCATCGGCTTAACCGCCTCAACGCAATGGCTTATTGAACTTCCGTAATGCACCCATTTCTTTTTACCACTTGGTCGAGCCGGCAATATCTCGTTGGATGCGGTTAATTCTTTTAATTCAACAATTGCAGATGAAGGAAGCCAAATCTCGATGTCCTTCTCGTCGTTTCCGAGATTAGAAAAATTGAGAAGATCTGGATCTCCAGGTTCAAGTGTTTCTACGAATACAGCGGTAAGACCAGCAGTCAAGCGCAGCACATTCCCGTGATCTGCCGTCAGGGATTGAACTTCTTTTCCATCAACAAGTAAATCAAATGCAGCAGGTCGCTTGTCCTCAGCAAGTCCTGTAATCACCATTTTTGAAACCAGCACCTTAAGAGAGATTTGATCCGCCGATGTTTTAAAGCGAAGCCGTACCCCAGATGGAAATTTTAAGAATCGCTCGATACCAGCATCAGCAAATTGAATTCGTGTCCAGTCGGGTAAGCGACGAGGAGTGACCCAACCATCGGCACCCTTGTCATATCCAAGAGCGCCTACGATCTCTATCTTTGAATCTAAGATTGGATAAGTAAACACAACTCACTCCTTGTTGTTAGTCAGAAAACATTGCTCTAAAAACATCTGGCTTTAGTTTAGGTACCAAAACGTGCTAGTTGCAATGATCCGAACCAGGAAATATGTGCGCTCCGCCTAGCGCGGTAAAAGATTTGCTCTCAAGTAATGAATCGCTTGCTCGGCAACACCAATCTCATCTAGCCCAGCGCCAAGATTTGAGAGCTCTATGGCAATAGGGCCATCAAATCCTCTTTGAATCAGGCGATTAATGCGTTTGGCTACATCGATTTTTGCAGTTCCAAAGTTGACCGTTGGCCACCATCCGATCGGTTCACCCGGTACGTTATCTGGCATTTGATCTAGCTCTTTTGCTTGAATCATAAAGATGCGCGAAGTATCAATATCTTCTATCACTTGATTTAACTCATCTCCGACTCGGAAAGAATTACCGAAATCTAGACACAGACCAAGATATTGATCATCGATGCCAGTGATTATTTCTAGTAAGACTGGAACGTTAAAGTCTGCGTGATTTTCAACTGAGAGGCGCACCCCTAACTGGCGGGCGCGCTTGACCAGAACTTCTAGTTGATCTCCAATTCGCTCCATTCGAATACTTGGGGCTTCATCAAAGTTGAAGTGGTTACCAAAGACGATGCGCATTTGTTCTAACTCAAATTCGGCAGATCGTTCTAGCCACTCAGTTGCGCTCTTCAGGGCATCTTGATTCTTGCCACCATTAAAGCCATTTGGGTGCCCCCAAGTAAAGGCGAGGTAGTTTTTACTATCGCTCGTCCATCGCTTTATTTCGGCGTATATTTCGCTATCGCTTAAATCTAGGTATGCAGTCTGGAGAGTAATCAGATCAAGATTGTGCGCTCGTGCAAAATCGATGAAATCTTTAGTTTGCCATTTGATTTCAGAAGGCACCTCCCATTTTGAGTTCTCACCAAAGAAGCGATGGAAGGAGAAGCTATCGATGCCAAATCTGACATCGGTCATCTAGATAGCCATCCGCCATCAACCGGCAAGATCACCCCGTGCATATAGTCAGATGCTTCAGATGCTAAAAATAAAGTTGGTCCAACCATGTCTTCTGGTAATCCCCAACGCCCAGATGTTAGACGGCTAAGAACCTGGTCATGGCGAATTGGGTCAGTCCAGATATGGCGATTGAGTTTAGTCTGGATATATCCAGGGGCGATCGCATTGACATTTACTCCAGATTTCGCCCATTCGTTGGAAAGCGCTTTCGTCATCTGACCCACGCCGCCCTTAGCTGCCGCATAGGTCGAGGCATTTAAGCCGCCCTGAAAAGTAAGCATCGATGCAAAGGTGATTATCTTGCCGCTGCCTCTTTCAATCATTTCGCCTGCTGCCGCTTTGGCTAGCTGGAAGTAAGAACTTAGGTTTATCTGGATCTGTTGCTGCCAAATTTCATCGCTGGTCTCAATCGCCGGTCCGGGCTTTACGCCACCGTGCGCAATTACCAATACATCAATCCCGCCCAAAGTTTTTCTCGCCTGTTCAATAAAAACTCCACAATTTTTTGGATCAACAAAATCTGCGACGACTAGGTGAAGTTTTGTGGTGGGAGAGTTATTTTCGGTTAAATACTCTTTGAGGGAATCAAATTGTGAGGCATCCCTTGCTGAAACAAGGACTTCTGATCCAGCATCAATAAAACCTTTTACGATTGCACTTCCGATCCCACCTGTGCCACCAGTAATTACTACACGGTTTCCCTTAATCTTGAAGCTAGTCATCAGCGCTCTCGCAATCTTATTT
>Ga0209135_1000532_pt1 | contig 13640 bp, 15 predicted proteins | sample LauGreSBDMM110SD_4_FD_187570 | JGI IMG/M metagenome (GOLD analysis project Ga0209135, IMG submission 187570) | Freshwater lake microbial communities from Lake Michigan, USA - Su13.BD.MM110.SD (SPAdes) (version 3) | ecosystem: Environmental > Aquatic > Freshwater > Lake | place: Lake Michigan... | reverse complement strand
CTACAATTGTGGGTCGCGAAGCCCTAACGGGGTGGCGTTGTGCTACTGTAGAAACAAGAGTGGTCAGCATTTAGTCTACCGATAACACCTACAACACCCTTACAAAACACTTATAATAAAGCTCCTCATAGAAGTTTTATTATATTTGTACTAATCTACCAACTATAAACTAGAAATGTCCAGGAATGTTTTTGTAAATCTGGAGGCATACCTCATTGAAAGACTGAAATATCTAGAAACTCCCGAATGTCGCGAGAAGTTCTCAAAAGAGGAACGTGAGAAAGAACTGAAACTCCTCACCGAAGAGTTCCGAAGTGTTCTGAAAGAGAAAGATAGAAGCCCTCCTTCTCCACAAACGATCGACCCTCTCTATATCTCAGTCGATTTGACAAAGGTCTGTGAAACCACCACCAGCTTATACAAATGATATCCGAAAGCACCAAAGGCCGCAATGATCAGCATATCATATGCAGGCCGTTCTGTCTTCTTTCCGTAATAGCCAATCCAAATAAGTAATGGCGCGATCAAGAACACGTGGATGAGATTGACCCAAAGCATTGCAGATTTCGCGAAAAAGCGCCCGACTGCCTTGATGCCGTGATAGACCAGAATGAGAAGTCCGGTGCCGAAAAGAACATTGTACACCCAATCGGGACTGGCTGCCCGCTGGAACGCCACCCACAGCAGAAAAGGTACAATAAACGCCACATGCATAACACCGATCAGCAGATAAGGATCCATCTTACTTTGCGGCCATCTTTTTTAAAGAGTCATAGTTCGCGCTCACGTAATAAATAACTACCACGGCTCCTACTGCAGCTGCAACTTGTTTCAATAGCTTAGCATTCATTTAATGGATGCTTAGAGATTTGTGTTACGTGTTGGCTTATAAGTTGCTCTTAATCCATTCCTCAACTTTCTCATTCGCTGCAGACTGGAATGGTCCAATCACCTGCTTGTTCTTCACGATCACAAAAGAGGGAATGGATCTCACTCCGCAATAGCCCCCCGTGTAGTTGTTCTGATCCACATCACACTTGAGCCAGTTCAGATCAGGAAATTTCGCCTCCAGTTCGGGCATGTTCAGTCTACGACATGCTCCGCACCACGCCGCAGTGAAATAGATCACCGTGAATGCCGGGATCGTAGTGCCTTCAGGAACAGGTTGAACTCCAATGAGTTGTTCGAACTCTTCTTGTGACATGAGGTACTTCATTATATTGCTTTCGCAGATTCTGCGCTAGAGCGGATAAGCGCGAGACTGATTCCACCGATTGTAACGAAACTGAGGGCGGCCATGAAGATACCACTCGATATATCCTCGAATGATCCACCGGACTGTGACTTTTTGAGAATCTTGTTCGCCACTTCCTCAATCGAAGGAAGATTCGTGTTGCCTCCGCCCTTCATAGACGTCGACGGCACAGCACTACTGGCCAATCCCGCTTTGAGTTCCGTAGTACTCGATTTCAAACTGCTTATGAGTCCTGGAAGAGCAACCATACTTGCTATTCCACCCCCCGCCAAGGCAGTCACTCCACCAATCACGGCAAAAATGATGTTTATGACAGGTTTATACGTCGCCGTCACAGAAGGCGGCAACATATTCAAGAATCCATACGTGCCTGTTCCCAGCATCGCAAGTATAGCTGCGAGCAGAGCAGGTGTGATTGTTCCGTGGGCACGGGTAAATCCGCCATTCCCATCGCTTACAGGGTTCAAAGAAGACATTGGTTTCGCCGGGTTGAACGTGGTGAACGGGACCTTGTATCCTTCATACGCAAAGGCCGGGCTGAACATTTGTATCAGATCAAACACATACCAGGGATTCAGTACGAGAAGATATCCGACCCACCACAGATGTGGATAGTAGGTTGTAAGAAAGGTATTTCCGAGAACAAGCATTGCCTGTAGACCTGCCTTCACAAAGAACCATGTCATTGCGTTCGTTGCCCACAGATTCATCCCGCCGAATCCGAGATACGAAAAAGGGGGGATGGGGATTCCTCCCGCAAGTATGAACAGCCCGAACCATTCTACCGAGATTGGAAAGTAACTCGCAAGTGAAAAGGAACTTGTTGCTGGTTTTGTTGCGGCTCCCAGGAGTCCACTGACTATAGACGCCATCGCTATTGAGACCTACGAGCTAAATCTTGAAGAGAAGACCCGCGAACCCATTCACCACACGCAAGACGTTGTGATTCTTGGCATAGACGGTGATATTTGAGTTGCCGCGATTGGGCACATACGCAGGATTTACAGTCCTTCGAACAATGGGAGTGTTACTTCCAGGTGGAACCAGATTGCCCTGTGCGTCAAAGTTGAACTGTATGACCTCATTCGTATCGGGGCGGAGATTCACCACGAGTGTCATATTGTCAATACGGCTCGCGTTCAAGGAACCGCTGGGCTGCATCTCTTCTGGCCGGAGTGCGAAACTATACAGATAGACGAACTGCTTGATATCCGTACTCGTGTGGTATTGAAATGGCTGGACGATACGGAAGTATCCGGCATCACGGGTGTCGAAGCGATCATATCCGTCGACTTGGAGGGTAGCATCTTGGAGCATATCGCGCGAGATCCCGGGTTCATGCGCCGAAGTGCTTCCCCAGTTGAACCACTCATGGGTCGTGTCCATCACATTACGACGAAGCACCCAGATCAACTCGCGCAGAGGGTGATTGAACTCTAGACGCACCGATTGCGTATTTATACCGGACATGATCGTCTGCCTTGGCGTATATTGGATCTGTTCGATCAAGTATTCATGCGTATTCGCCACGAAGCGTCTGCGTTCCTCCGTGTCGAGATAGATATAGTCGCCCCAGAGACGGATATCCACGATACTCGTTGGAGTGGGCTGAATGGGCGCGCAAGTGGCCGTGGTGTTTCCATTATCAATCAGACTCGCCAGATCGCGGAATTTGACATTGAGGCGGATAGGATGATACTGCATCGCGAGGAGAGGCAGATAGAGCCCAGGATTCTTATTGAACCAGAACTGGAGAGGAATGTAGAGTTTCTCCGCGCCGTATTTATACGTTCCTACGGAACATGCTTGACTGGCCGCAGATGCGGAAGGAAGGTTTAAGCCGTCCACGCGCCCGATCATGTTGTAGAGAGCATCCCGCTGACTGGCGGAAGTGGTGAGAGAGGACCATATCAACATCCATTCTCCGGTCTGCTTGTCGATTTCCTGTTCGCCGATTTCCAACGATATCTCTTCAATCATTGCATACCCCACCGTATTGACGTACTTCCCAGTGCTTCCGTCACTCATTGTAACAAAGGGTAGGACCACCTCCAGAATCATGGGTCCGAGGAGATCGCCGCGCCTGGGTATGAGAGCCGTAACACGCTTTCCGAAATCGGGGTCGCCGTCGAAGTAGATCTGCTGAGACTCTATCGCGAAATTCGTGTAGCGCCGATATACCATTTTGAACCATGTTATCTGTGGATTTCCGGTGAGAAATACATCTTGTTTTCCCATGGCAACCAGTTGTAATAAACCACCACCGCCAGGCATTCTAGTGTGTTGTGCGACTTATTCAGTAGACGCTATTCTTATATTGATATAGAACCCGCGAAGGATGAGTCGGACAAATGAATCACAACAGATCCAGAGTCTCTTGTATTCGGTTAATCCTCTTACTGCACAGCCCTATTCGACGAATATGATGGAGGTGGCCGATGGACAGGGGACCTTTCGCTGGCAGGATATCTTTCAGACGATTAGCACACAATCCGCCTTCATCGGCAGTGGTATCGGCTATCTCCCGTCGAGTTTCGCACAAATATACGGGGCCGCTTCTTCCATATCGACCACGCTCGCCGTCAGCTATTCAACATTATCTAGTCAGATCGGTCTAGGAGGCATACCGGGTAGTATAACGGGCTTTCAGCTCCAAAGTACCGTGGCGTGGATCCAGGGTCCCAGTAAATATATCAGCACTGGCGATCTTGTGAGCTCCATGACACCCTTTTTCAACGGATCTCTCTCTTTCATGTCGAATATACAGAGTACAGTCACTGGTCTGGGCTCATCACGATATGTTAGCACGGCCTCACTCAATAGTACAACGACAGGTATCGGTAATCAGCTGCGTTCTACCATAAATAATCTCGGTACTACCGGCTACATCAGTAGCCTGTCTCTACAGAGTTCTATTGATGGTCTGGCTACGGCAGGCTACATGAGTTCTGCGAGTCTCTACAGTTCCATGACGGGGCTCCTATATCCGCCAACAAGTCCTGGGGGAAGCCTGGGAGTGGTGGTCACTGGCACTTCCGCTCCTCCCTATGTCAACTTCAACTCGCTGATCCAGGGCTATCTCGTGAGCACGAACTACGTGAATCAGTCGAATGCCTCCTTTTACGGTATTGTACAGGGTAATCAGCTTCCCAGTACTGTCAGCGGTGTCATAAGTTCTCTTGGGAGCCTGGGATATGTGAGTACGGCCACTTTGCAGAGTACGAGTGCAGGGATCATTGCAGCGAAGCAGAACATCTTCATTGATCGTGCTGGCTCAATGAGTATTTACAACTCCCAGGTCTATATTTCTTCTGTGGGCGCAATCACTTTCTTGAGCAGTTTCGTCGACTCTACAATCACCTATAAGGGAGTAAACGGACCTATCACGGGACTCATTTCAGGGAACTCGAATCTCACCTTTTCCACAATGAATCTACAGTTCGACGCCTTTTCGAGCTTGATTACTTCTTCCAGCCGTATTACCGCGGAAATATATCCTACGTTCCAGTTTGACACCTTTACGAACGGGGCGGTGGCCTCGAAGGCCATTCCCATGAACACCTATATTCAATACGGTAACGCCTATCTCAGCACGTCTCACATGACGCAGGTGGCCGCCGTGAATACGACTGCAGGGTATTCGAATTTCTACCAACAGCCTATGAAGATGTCGATTCCAGGCACGGAGGTCCTCGGAATGTATCAGAATCCCTATGTGCTGACACATAATCTCCCTGGAGGGCTCTCATACTTGACAAATACTGGATTCCGTTCTGAGAACGTGAATGCATATTTTGCCTCTACCAACTCGTATTTTCTCACCATTCAGAATCTGTCATTCTAAGACAGAAGTGAATGGCTACGAGTCTAAAATCAGGTGACTTCGATATCATCACACTCCGACAAATTCAAATGCGCGAGGGACTCGCGAACACAGTCGTGCCGAGTCAGTATATTCTTATTTCTGACGGCACAGGCTTTGGATATTGGAACTCTGTGAGTTCTATTAGCGGTGTACCCTTTGATGCTGTGTCTGATCCATATGGATCGACTCTGGCTGCTTCCAATATCGGCCATATTCTTCCTGTGAGCACGATCGGGATTAACGGGCTTCTGAATATCTACGCGGACGGGGCAACGAGTACACTTCTTTTCAGTAACGCTGCACCCAATCTTCTGGTTGCACAGGACAGTGTCCCTTTCGTGTCTCGTCTGGCTGCTCAGATCGTTCCCAGTCCTGAGAATATCACGATGTCTACGTCACAGTCGACGCTGAAATTCATCGGCGTGGGGGACATTCAGCTGTCGACGGTCACGGATCTTCGCACGGTGTTTTTCTCTATTAGTTCTTTTACTTCAAAGGGATATGCGGATTTGTCCAGCGTTGCTCGCGCCTGGCCTGGATATTCTTATAGCACACTCTCGACGAATGCGGGCTATGCCAGTTTCACCAGTTCAATCCCCTATTCGACGACATCAGGTGGATATGGATGGGATTGGAGTCCTTCCTTGGGCTCGAATATCCCCATGTCAACTGTGGAACAGTATCCTGGGTATAGTACGGGTGACGTGTATTTCAGTACGGTGAGTTTCAATATGACTCCCTTCATGCGCTATATTCAGCCCAACTCTACTACGAAGATGTTTCTGGAAGTGAATCCGAACTACATGTTCCAGCGGATGTTTCTGCCGGCCACAGCGCCCTATAATCTTTTCAAGGGCTTCTCGAGTTTCATACAGTATCAGTCAGCCAGAGGAGTCCAGATTCTTCCCACGTCTGTGCAAGGGAACGTCATGACCTCACAGCAATCGAACGCCTACAGCTCGAACTATTTCAATAATAATCTGAAACTGGAAATCGATCCGGCTGTTTTAACAAGTAACGCGGCCATTGATGGGGCGTCTGTTGCGTATTATACGCTCTACCACCGGATTCCTGGGGGAATGGCGAGTCTTCTGTGGGATGGATCATGTGACTACAATATAAGTGATCGCGGCGGATTCAGTAATAACTATATTGTGAATGTTGATAACTATACTCCTCGGAGTAACTCTGTCTTTCTGCATATTTTCAATCAGGCTGGAAATGCTCCACCAATGCCAGGCCCATAAAATGTCTTCACCGTTTAGAAAAATGAACATCTTGATGCTCGCCTATGCTGCTCTTCTGTTCGTTGTTTTGACCCCCGGTGTCTTGCTGCGCCTGCCTTCTAACGGATCCAAGATGACTGTTGCATTGACTCATGGTGCTATCTTCGGAGTGGTGTGGTATTTCACCAACAAGATGGTGTCGAGGGCATCGTATGAGGGGTTCCAAGATGTTAAGGCGGCTCCGAAGGCGACTTCGAAGGCGACTTCGAAGGCGACTTCGAAGGCGACTCCGAAGGCGACTGGGAGGGTTAATAGCCCTGGACTACAAGCTGCAATGTCTAGAGCGAGGGTTAATAGCCCTGAAATACAAGCTGCAATGTCTAGATTTGATGATGCTACTAACCGGCTACAGGCTATAGAGGAAAAATACAACAGTGTCGCGCAGATGGCACAAAATATGGAGAATGAGTTGATGGGTGCACAAAAACAAGTTAAAAATGCCGAACAACAGCTACGTGTAGCTCAGGGATTACCACCGACTGAACCCATAAGGATGGTCGAACGGAAGCCGGCCAGAATTTAAACTCATGCAACTTTTTAACCTCACATTTCCCGCTTCCCCAACTCTACCGCCCACGCTTCTAACTTCCCCTGAACAATCGCTGTAGGCCTATACGGCCACGGTGATAAATAGACTGCATTTGACCACGGACCAGCTCGTCGCCATCCAATATGCGTTCCTTTACAAACTTCCCAAAAGAATCGCTGACCTTCAGCATTCTCTGCGAAATTCCCTCTGATCTCCACATGCCGCCTCTTTTCCTCCGACGTCGTCGCCTTTGGCCATTCAAGTTCCAACTTATCACACAGCGCTCTATACCAACTGTAACAATCCTCCAGCCGCCACACAGTCGCCTGGAATGTAAAGGCGTACGTGTCGTTATTTGCTATACGGGCCCAGTGAGCCAAGTTTGGATCGTTTCCAAGTTGCGGCCCACCCGGACCCGGACACGGCATTAGCCTCACACTCGTATGCTCTTTTAGGAGGTCGAACGCGGATTCGATTGCGTTGAAATCGGGGGCGCGATCCAGGAGGAAATCTTCTTGCATTGGGAGCACGTACTCGTAGCGGCCGCGCAAGACCTCTAAGGCGGCGCGACGCGAGTCGAGGAACCCTGCATCGGCTTTGGCGAGTGGAATGATCTCGACGCCCATTGCGGCGACTTGCCGGCAAACAGGATGTTCAGGTTCCTCCGTGGCGAGAAATAGCGGCATGGTGAGTAGTGGGGCATACCGCTTTATTAGCTTGAAATGGAGTGGTAGGATGCCGTAATATTTCGGGGTGGAGTTCACTAAATAGGCACACCTATCCATATATCTGTGTAAGTCATCTCGGCCTAAGGTGGCTCGGATAATACTAGGTATGTTAGCACGAAATCCCAAAACAGGCAAGGATCTACGGATCATTAATCTAGACACGTCGGTGTGGCGCGACCAGAAAACTCTCGTGTGGTTTGAGGATGTTCCTGAGAAGGCGGAATGGAATCGGTGGGATCTGGGGGCCACCGATACGGCTGTGGCGGACAAGTTACACGCGGTGGGCATCATACCGGATGTTGTGCTCTGTCTGAATGATCCTGCAGATGTGACTGCCTGGTTAGAAGCAGGCTCCTGGTCCAAGGCTCGTATCGTCGGTCTCCCGAAGGATCTCATCACATCTTTGGGAATGAAGAAGCTACTCGAACTCAAGATGACGAATCTCCTTTGTATTGACGAAATCCACGATCTCTATCCTTTCACGGGCGCCACGTGGGATGGGACCAAGGAGGACGCCAAGGCGCTGATTGCGCTCGCTCTCCATTTTGGGCGCAGCTTTCCTGTTGCCGCTTCCGAGGAGCGTACCGTCTTTGCTACAAAAAGGGGTCTCAAACTCTTACAAACGGTGGAGAAACCCCAAGAACTCTGGCTCGTCACCCAGTTCTATGATCCAGGAAAGGGGAAGCGTCGTGTGGAAATCGAGGAGTGTCTGAAGAAGAATCTCGAGTGTTCCGCCGTGGATCGTGTCATCCTACTGAACGAGAAGCCCATGGGGCAGAATCATGATAAAATCCAGGAGAAGGTGATCGGGAAACGGCTCACCTACGCCGATGTGATTCGCTGGATCTATGACGAGGCGCCCGAGAATGTGATCGTCGCCTTTGCAAATGCCGACATCTTTCTGGATGGCGATTCCTGGCGTGTCCTCTGGTCCACGGATCTCATGACGAAGCCGAAGTTTCTCGCGCTCCTTCGATGGGATGTCCAAGGAGTTAGCACGGCCGATATCGAAAAGGCGAAACTCTTCGGGCCTCGTGCAGATTCCCAGGATACCTGGGTTGTTGCGGCAAAGGCTATCAAGTCCGTGAGCTGGGATTGGGCAGCTCTCAACTTCCCTTTCGGTCAAGGAGGATGTGATAACGCTATTACGATCGAGATGTTCAAGCAGCGATTCCTCATTGCAAACCCTTCTCTCTCCTTGCGCACCTATCACTATCACAGTAGCGAGGTGCGGACCTATGATCCACGCGACATTGTCGACAAGCCCAGTTATCTTTACATTCAGCCTACAGGGCTTCATGACATGCGTCCTATGATGGATTGGGGCAAGCCAGCAAAGGAGCTGTTACATAAACCAGTCGAATGCTGTGTGAAGGGACCGCTGAGTGTCCCACAGGCAAAGACGTTCTGTACCATGGTGAAGCGGAGCAGTGACGATCAGATTGTCCTTCATCCTATGGAGAAGACTGTGAGCCAGGTGGCTAACACAAAGCTCTATGAGTTCAATGAGGTCTTTCAAACCCGTGAAGGGCTCTTTTATACGTATGATTCTATCTATGTGGGAAAGACAAAGGCCTCTACAAATGCTTGGGCGGATTCCCAGATAAGTTCCATGGCGGCTTCTTTGGCGATTGAGGAGGCGGTGATTGCTCCTCTACCTGATGCAGTGGCAAAGGATCCGTCGAAATTCATCCTGAAATACATGTCAAAGATCTTCGTGATGCGCGACGAGTTTAATATGCCAAATGGAGAATTCTGGTGTCCTAAGAATAAGGGCTGTATTGAGGCGATCAAGATGTTCAACTGGCCTGAGAAAGAGATACCCGTGCTCTCGCGCGATGAGAATCAGCAGACATGGTGTAAGAAGGCGGTAGTATGGCCCTATGAAGATGTGATTGACGATATTGTCTCTGTAGAGGAAGTTGCTGCATTGAGGAAGAATCTGGGGCTAGGTGGATGGAAGGAGAATCCAGAGAGACGGCTCGTGGTCATGGTGGATGATGTATGGATCACGGAGACGATGGTTGACACGATCGAGGATACTCTACAGGGGCTTGGAATCAACGTGCGGATCTTGTGGCCTGGTCGTACCGCTCTGGATCTCTGTCTTCAGACGATGATTGGGGCTTGGGGTGTTGTGCTGGCAAGCAAGGAGCTGGCATCCTGGTCCTGGACACTTCCTATAGGGGCCTATGTCTGGGAGATCCAGTCTGAGATGGAGCCTTCTGCCACACTCCTACATTTGTGTGCAGCGGCGGAGCTGGATCACCGTCTCCTTATTGTGGCGAAAGGCGTGCCGAACCAGCGCGAGAAGGATACCGTGTTCACAAAACTTATTACGGATATGAAGGGATTCCTGGAAGTGAAGCAGATCACGGTCACGACCACCATACCTGATCTCATTCTTCCCGCCAAGTGTGATGGCTTCTTCGGACATGCTGGCGACTCCTTTAGAGAGATGGCAAAGATATGGGGTGAGCGTGGATATGTTAATCTCAAGGAGAAGCCTGTAGAGCAAGTATGGTTGGGGGCAGTGGGTGATACACTTCTCTATGATCGGCCGACACTGGAATGGCTTCAGCGGTCGAGTGAAAAGACGTGGAAGAAGGCTCTCTTTGGTAATCCGGTGCCGAAAGATGGAAAGGCCTGGAGTTTCTGGCCTCGGCGTCCAGCTCTTGTAGAGGAGTTGGTGTTAAAAGGACTTCCCACGAAATCCTTTGAAGCTCGTGAAAAAACATTGGTGTTTTATGGGCGTTCCGAGAACGCAGTACAGAGGAAAAGGAGGACTGGGTGTGATTGGTCGACGGCTTGTGATGATTTCTCACACCGCATTTCGAATGTGGATGAATATGTCTATACGCAGAGGGAATATCTGGAGCGTCTGGCAAATGCAAAATACGGGCTGTGTCTGGCGGGTTACGGCAATAAGTGTCACAGGGAGATTGAGTGTATGGCCATGGGCTGTGTACCGGTTGTTGCTCCTGAAGTGGATATGAGTTCGTATGCAGATCCACCGGTTGAGGGACTCCACTATTTCCGTGCAGAGAACCCTGAGGAGGCGACAGAAGTTACGCAAGTGACGCCGGATCGTTGGACTGTCATGTCAGCGGCCTGTAGGGATTGGTGGTTACGGAATGCTTCTGCAGAGGGCATGTGGAGGCTGACGCAAAAGCTTTGAAAAATTGAGGATTTGGTTGTGCAACATCAATGACAAGATGCCTGCTGTAGGAAGGAATACGCATCCTCTGTCTTACTTTGAGGGTGGATACCTGCTAAAGTCAGGTAAAATGCTTACTCGTGAAGATGCCAATTTAATAGCCAGTGAGGCAGGATTGAATACCGATCACTCGCTTGATAAACAATATGAACGGATACCGGAATACAGTGATTCTGGTAAAATATGCGGTTCATATATAAAGCAACATAATCCAGTATATACTCCCTATATTGATCATAATGAGCCATTACCCCCAATGCTTCAGTTCTTCTCAAGTCAGATCATTTCAAATAAGTTTCTTTCAGATCTCATTTCAGGTGGTTCGGCAAAACCTGAGTGCGAAGGGTCCTCATATACTATTAATCTGAACACCCTAAAGCCAACACGTAATTCTCCCTTACAAAAAGAGATACCAGAGCATATAAGGATAAAACTTCAGTAGGTCTCCTCGCGAGCCTATAAAATTTGACGCATGATCGTACCAGAATGATCCCAACATGCCGGTGAAGTTCGCCTATCTTTATTGTCTCACCAACACGGTGATTGGGGACTTACTAAAGATCGGTGTGATCAATGTGGCTGTGAGTGATCATCGTCGTCTTGGTGACATTCTTTCGGAAGTTATGGGAGATACGTGGCACTTCGTCATGGCGAAATTCATCCATCATCCGCAGAATCTGGATGAAACTCTACAGAAGATTCTAAAAATACATTACCCTGTTGTCGAGCGAAACATTTACAATATGTCGCTCGAGGATGCTAACTTGTATTTCGATCTCGTGCGCGGCGAGAGTGTTCATGTGGCGCATGTTAAGAGACTGGGCTATTAGACTACCGTGTCAACTCTGCAGTAAAAGTCATAGAACATTTTCTCTTTTTAACGTAGGGAATGATTTACATAAGTGGTGTAGTTTCTTTATTTATCCAGCTTGTGGTTGGAATCATTGACTATTTTGCAATAAATATAGAAATAAATCCAAAAGACGAACTTTTAAAGGATCTATTAAAAGTTGAACTGTTTGTCCAGATCATTGAGTTTGCATTTTATATTTGGCTATTTTTCTACTTCAACACGTTTTCTGGAAACATCACGCCTTTTCGTTATTTAGACTGGTCATTTACCACACCCTTAATGTTGATTACATTGTCCGGATTTTTACATCACGACAGAAATACACCAACCAGATTGGGTGAGTTTTTATCCAATAATATAGGCTCAATACTAAAAATAGTTATATTAAATGCCACCATGTTACTGTTTGGTCTCATTGGCGAAGTTGGTTTTTTGACACCATATATATCTACTGCAATAGGTTTTATCCCGTTCGTTTTAAATTTCAAGTATATCAAAGATACATTCTTATCATCTTCCACCGATACGTTCAAGTATGCCGTATTTTATTGGTTTGTATTTTTCTGGTCACTATACGGCGTGTTTGCCCTTATGAGTTATACAGTTAAAAATACTGGGTACAACATACTGGATATATTTTCCAAAAACTTCTTTGGACTGTTTTTGGCCTATATTTTGTGGTCAAAGTCAAAAAATGGAACGATCTAATAACTAATCAGCGTCAGAATCTGGGTGATCCACGACTCCACCTTCCTTCAGCCTCCCCACATACTTGAACTTCATGTCATAGAGTTTATCCTTCGCTGGATCCAAGTAGAGGGATCGTCCATCCACCTCCGTTTTCCTCACGTTGACCACCTCGTATTCGGAAAGATCGATCTCACCCTCAACTATAGCCTGTGGGAGTATCTGCTTCTTTGCATTTACACGGCGCTTGGGGGCAGGAGCAGCCTTCACTGTTGGTAGATTCTCAAGAATCTTTTCAGCCTTTACCTCTTTAGCAGCTTCTGCCTTTACTTCTGTAGAAGCTACGACCTTCGCTTTTGGTTCCGCCTTCGCTTTTGGTTCCGCCTTCGCTTTTGGTTCCGCCTTCGCTTTAACCTTTCGAGCCTTTCCTGGGGCCACTTCTGGCGCCACTTGCTCCACACCCTCGTACGCCTTCTCGACAGCAGCTTTCACCTTCACCATATTCTCCTCGCTTAATGTACAACCTTCCTCGATCTTTAGATTGTACCACTCGCCACCATACATGCGCGACCAGTAGGGGATCGGCTCCGTGACACGCCCCATCAAGTAGGATGGAAGCGTCCCTCCTATGGTTCTCCCAGTAATACCGAGAAGCTTCGCCTTTGTCTTTTCCTCCTTCTCCGCACATGTCTCGCACAGATCCCCAGATCGTGTCATTCGCTCACACCGAAGTGGAAGATGAAACAGGCCGCCCTCTTCGAAACTCAGCATGTGAACCCCTTTCGGGGTATCTTTGACGAGACGGCCGAGACATTGCGACATGGTAGTGGGGGTTCGAGGGCAAGCCGCCCGCATAAATTTTACTCGACGACCTGCTGCTCGTCGATGGTATGGAAGATTTATACCCAATGTACGGCTATCCTAGCTACATTCATCGCGACACCCCCTACATTTCAACTGTAGCGGGTCTCATGATGCTCTTTGCTGCCCTTCTCAGCTTCCTCTATCGGCTCGATTTTGGGAGTGTCGGCTTCTGGTTGATTTGGGCGCTCGTGTTCTTTGCGACGACCATGGTATCGCAGATAATCCTCTATCACACCTATGACGTGTAGACAGCGAGAGTGCGTGCAGAAGGATCCGTTGTATTTGACCAACGGGGCATCCAGAAATAAGGCACATTGATCTTATCTGCATCTTTACCATAGCAGTCTCTGTACAGC
>Ga0209135_1000531_pt1 | contig 13659 bp, 4 predicted proteins | sample LauGreSBDMM110SD_4_FD_187570 | JGI IMG/M metagenome (GOLD analysis project Ga0209135, IMG submission 187570) | Freshwater lake microbial communities from Lake Michigan, USA - Su13.BD.MM110.SD (SPAdes) (version 3) | ecosystem: Environmental > Aquatic > Freshwater > Lake | place: Lake Michigan, USA... | reverse complement strand
TCCATCAAACCTCAGCGTGAATAGTTGTTCTTTGACAACTTCATTTAGACTAAATGCAGGTTCAATTCTTGTATAGAGCTTATCAAAGTTAATATTGTAAATCCCTACAAAAAGCTGGGAACTCCTATCTAACTTTTTAAAGTTGAAAAGGGGCGCCAGGACCCTCTCCTTCAGGAAATCCTCGTGTTGTGCAGTTAAGATTCGTGGCATGTTACTAGGCGTGAAATAGGCATCCTTTCCAATATCTGTGCAGTTTAAAAGCCTATTAAACTGCTGTAATATACTTTCTTTCTCCACCTCCATCTTACTTACTAGGGACATTTTCTATGATTCTACCCCATGCAGCGTGGATTGCGGGATTATATGGCGAATACTTCCAAGTCAGTAGCGCTGCATGAGCCTTATACGTAGCCAGCCGTTCCTCGTGCCGCGTCCTCGCAGCTTCTACGAGTTCCGCTGCGGTTGCCAGATCCGCTCCGTTATAGCCATACCCAAACTCAATCCAGCTCGGTGAGTTATGTAGAACCGGGAAACCAGTATATAACAGTTCCAGTGTCATGTAGTTGAACTCATTATTATAGTTGTGGAGCACAAAGGTCGCGGTGGGCCATTGTTTCAGAGTACTCACAATATCGCGCCGCCCCGTTATTTCCACCTTCCCATCTTTGAACAGATCAAGATAGGGTTTCACGTTTTCCACGAAATGAGGCACCATCATCAGTCGCTCTCCGTTTGCGAGGATCACCTTCCCCTTCCACGATTTATGCGTCCTGTACCACTTCTCCAGAATCATCAGCGGCACCAGAGAACATTTCTGGAAACTGATATTCGGCTCCATGATGACAAAGATCTCCTCTTCGGAACTTGCGGGAGCTCGCCAACTTATTTGATCTGTCCCGTCGCGCGTAAGTATATTGGGATCCCAGACATAGGGTGCAATCAGAGTTTCCAACCCCCCTTTCACGGGCACATGATTCACATAGCTTGCATACTCGGCGTGTTGCCCATAGTGCGGTGAGACGAGGATAGCATCATTTTCACCGACGACGTGATGGGCGAAGTTATGATTCGTCACAAAGATCGGTGTTTCCACATCTATATTCAGGATGTTTCCGAGATAGACCTTCAGGAGTCGCCCACCGATCATCTTTACGAACTGTCTGACAAGCGGATCCATACTCATACCGATCTCAATCATTGCCGCGACATTTGACATTGGCTGTTTCAAGATATCCTCCGTGACGATCATACGACATTTGTGCAGAGTTTCAGGGATGTTTTTGAGCTTCTTGGGCTTCTCATGGACGAGTAAAATGGGGGCGTAGCCCATGGCGTCAAACATCTTGTAGAAGATGAACACGTTCTGAAAGAGGCCGTTTGCATGTATATTGTCCTCCGTGATGGTGGCCGTACTTAGAAGAATAATCTTTCGATCCGTTATAGATTTAAGAGAAGTTATTTGGCAGCCCCACGGCTTCAAATCCGAACATGGATCGCCGAATGTATCTGTTCGACCAGGGGCCAGCATCTCTAAATCATTTCGTGCGGCGCGTTTATACCACTAGGGGATGGGGTTGCCGCCGTTCAAGCTAACAAGGAGGGATGCCATCCTATCGATGGCGGAGCTGACAGTTGTAGGTGCTGTGCCAGCCCAGTTAGCAGAGACGGCACTATAGTTGCCCGGACCAGCTGGTCCTGTGGGGCCTGTCGAGCCCCCAGAGAGCGTGATTCCTCCAACACTCAGGCCACCCGTGGGCCCAATATTGATCGGATCTGTCACCGTGATCAGCCCCTGATTGTAGGAGCTCAGTGTATTCGCGAAAATCTGTTTCTGGTCAACATTCACCATTTGCTCAATCTGGCCTATCTTCGTATTCAGCGTATCAAAGGGTGATAAGCCCGAAGCCGTAGTGACCGTGTTTTGTAGCTCGATAATGTTCACGACGAACTGATTCGCTGCTCCCGTTGTCGCCATACTATTCATGCACCCGTCTTCTATTCGATCAAACGACCCGCAACCTTTTCAGACACATCGATAGATAGATGGCTTCTCCTGTCGTCGTCAATGGAGATACATCACTTGTTTTGATAGATACATCGGTCTTGACCGCAAATCAGTCAGCCGTTGTCATTCTCTCTACGATTAACTATCCCGGTCGTACTGTCACGATTCGTGATAGTCTGGGTCATCTCTCCTCGCCGCAAACTATCATCGTTTCCACGCAACAGGGGGTCCGCTTCGCCGATGGAAATTCAAGTATTGTGATGACACAGCCCTATGCCTTTCTCACCGTAACGAGCCGTGATCCGACCTCCTGGAACTTGAAGAACTCCTTCGCCTTTCCCCAGAATCAGACAATCGCGAATGCCGCTGCTCTCACCACAAGTTCTGTCGTAACATCCAATGTATACGCCTACAACTTTGTAAGTACGCCCTATCTCAATGCACAGAGCTTCAATTCGATTTCATCGTACGTCACAGGCCCCAGCTATACCAGCAGTCTACTCGTTGGACCACCCTATACGACCATGATTACCGATCCTGGATACTCCTTGTATGTCCAGGGCAACTTTAAGAATCTGGGAACGTTCGATGTCGAAGGCGGTACAAATCTGCGCGGTACCGTGAGCACGGGCAGTAATCTTAATGTTATCGGAAATATCTCAACCTTGGGAAGTTTCGGCGCACGTGGTGATATTATGACGCTTGGAAATATTTTTGCCTCTAACGGCATACTTGTTACAAACAGTCTGACGGTTGCTTCAGGGACTAATATTGGCGGCTCTGCTACGTTCGGAAACTCTCTCTTCGTTGGATCCAATGTTACTCTACAAGGTTCAGTGACCGCCAGCTATTTCACCACGAGTTCTCTCCAGGTGACAAGTTCCATCAACCTACAGGAAAAATACATTGCCTACCGGCCCTATGATCTTCTCTTTTCTGACCCAATCACAGTTCCTGGAATCAGCACGCAGAACATTACCGCCTCCAATGCGATCACCACGAGTAATCTCACCGTGTATAACTCTATTGACGCTACACAGGTATCATCCATTCTTTTGAGCTCTGCCGTCATCACGAATCCTGGAGGAACTCTCTCTCTTTCCAGTATTACCGCGAATACGGTCAATATCGCGAATACGGTAAGCACGAACGTAATACAGACTTCTTCTATTACAGGTTCCACGCTGTATCTGACAGGAAATATTAACGCGGGCGGTGCAGGATATCTCAACATAGGAAATCTTATCGCCAGCACGATAAGCACGAATATTCTTTCTGTGGAAACAATTTATGCAAATATCTTCAACACGGAGAATCTTGCTGTTAATAGTCTTCTTGTGGGATCCGATCTCATTGCGGATAACGTATCCAGCTTCAGCGCTTCCAATGTTTTCATAAATAACGCGGGAGGTAGCATCTCTACTGGCTCATTGAGTACTGGATCACTCATCACAAGCACTCTCACCAATCTTTCGGGACAATATCTGACTGCGGGTGGGCCTCTTCGGTTCGTAGCGCCCAATGTGAGCATGGATTCATTGGCGGTGAGTTCCATCACTGCAAACACTGTCGTAACAAGCACTGTCACCGCAAGCCGCTTTACGCTGGGCACAGCCCCTACCCCAGGCAACGCACCTTTTTTCACCGCCGAGAATACGTATCCAAGCACCAATGTCTTAATAACAGGAGGGCCTGGCGATTTCCTCACTCCCTTCTTTCTAAGCAATGTCACGCCTCCTGGAACACTTCCTGGGACCCCTTACGCGGTGGATGCCTCTTTCAGCCTCAACTTTGTCGGCCCTCAGATTCCTGGGTATTTCGCAACCATCCTCGGACTCACCCTCTTTCCAAACGGAGAGGCGAGTTCGCAAATCACGATCCGCACTTACAACGATTCCAACGCCGTCGTATCACTCTATGGATTATTCGGGTCTAATCAGTCCTATAGTACTCCACCTAATACGGGAGGAATCCCAGTACCTGGTGGGGCCATGCCGAGTTCATTCATTCATGTCACGGGAACTATGTATGGGGGAAGCGCCTTCAGCCTACAGTTTCTTTCGAGATCCAATGATAACTATAGCGCGATTGATTCAAATATGAGTATCACGATCAATAATGGATCTCTTCGATGGCCCTACTATTTGAACGGGACAACCATCCAGAACTCGCTGAACGACATGTCGATTCGTTCCCTCTATTATTATGGATCTCTCAACTTTGCCTCGGATCCTACTCTCAAGGAGGACATTCACGATGCGGATCTGGAGAAGTGCTACCACGCAGTCGAAGAAATCCCTCTGAGACGCTTTAAATACATTGACGCCTATATGTCGACGTTTCAACAGAAGGATACTCATCGCCTCGGATTCATTGCAACAGATCTCGAGAAAGTCTTCCCGAAATCGATCACATATACACAACTCACAGAGATTCCTGGCTATGAATCCACCTTTCGAATGATCGACACCCAGCAGATTGAAATGGCTCATATAGGTGCAACGAAGGTCCTCATGGCGAAAGTCTCCACGCTCAGGAATGAAATTTCTGACCTGAAAAATCTTCTTGAACGGTAGCGACCCCAATGAGTGGGATTATTAACGAAAGCACCTCGGTAGTACAAATCTACTCCAGTGGTGGTTCCGAAATCGTCTATCTGTCGAGTACAACTATCCCGGGACAACTCGTCACCGTCGTGGATGCGACGGGATTTATGTCATCTCCAAACTCCATTCGTATAAGCACGGTGGGATCCGTTGTTGCTCCGCCTCTTCAGATAAGCCAGCGGTTTGGTTACATAACTCTTGCTTCCCAGACGGCCAACACCTGGCTCCCCGTGAACTGTAACTCCTTCCCTGATACCTCTTCCATATACTATAGGGCACTGGATGCCCCTCTTCTAAACACATCCACCCTTATGGCCTATTCTTTCATATCGACGACTAACATGAATAATCTTGTATCACAGAGTGAATCCGCTTCCGTGATAAGAATGTTCGCGAATACAATGTACGTGAATACACCAATCTCAACTAGCACGAATCCGCGTATTATTGTCTCAGGAGGGTTCAAGGCCTACGAATCGACCAATATCACGGGGAATATGAATGTTCGCGGTAGCATCTCGACCTTTGGTGACTTTTTCGCGGGAGGTAATGCCTCCACGAAATCTGGTACGACCAGTATTGGTGGAGATATGACAACGTTAGGAAATCTTCGTGTCCGATATCAAACGGTTGTTCAGAGTTTAAGTACGTACACTTCAGCATCCTTTCTTCAAAATGTAACGGTAGCTGGGAGTATAACGGCCGCCTCTCTTTCTACGAATGTCCTCGACGCCCCTTTAGGAAGTTCTTCGTGGTATAACGCCTCGAATGCAATCATACTGGGTCCTGAATCACAGGCCATTCAATATAACCCGACCTACTTGAATATCAGCACATCGGCCACGATCCCCTCTGTAAGTACGAATAATCTCACAACGGGCAATCTGGCTACATCCAATCTGACCTTCAAAAACTATGGAACTGCCTCGACCTTGAACCAAATGACAATGTCTAGCGCGCAAATCATAAATCCGAATGGATCTATGACAACTTCTACCTTGACTGCAAATGGTATAGCTTTTTCAGGTCTGGGCGCCCCATCGCTAAACGGAAATCTCATATACGGTACCCACCTCACTATGGGTGACCCGTGGCTGATATCGAGTCAGACCCTGTATTCCGAAAACGCCTCCATCAGTACGAATACAGTAACAGCATCAAACGTAAGCGCATCAATCCTATATGTCGTGAACGAGAATATCAATCAGTTTAACCCTGTTGATATCACCGTGTATAGTTCTGTATTCATGAGCAGCGCGACTCTTTTTTCTCTACAGAGCACGCCTACTAGTGTTGGGTCAATCCTTACGAGCAGCGTGAATGCTGCAAATCTCTCTGCAGGATCCGTTATAACAAGTAGTATCTATTCTCCTGTGCCGGCTATCTTTCAAGGGCAGCTAGACGCCGCCACATCCTCGGCAACTCTCAGCAGTCTGGCTGCACAGGATCTTAGAACCAGCAGCTTCAACGCGACAAATGCTGTCTTCGGCACTGAGATGTCATATAGTACAATCAATGCGACGGCGCCCTGGCTTCTTCCTTCTACCTTTCAAATGAATGTTTCACCCTACACAACCGAGTCAGGTCTCGGAACCTATTTCAATCAAATCAGATTCAAGGCGTCGTCTGATGAGATCGCCCGTTATTCTGCAATCAACCCTGCAGCCCAGTTTCCTAGTGCTCTCAGCAGTCTCTATGTGGATGTCATTGCGGGCACTGGTGCCCAGGGTTCCACGAATCTAGAAGTCGGTAAGATTAGTGGACCAGCTGCAGCAGATACAAAGGGAAATATCTATTTCGGTGATAATAACTTCGGCTGGCAACTGAGAAACCTTAGTTCAGGAAGTATCAGCACTCTCGGCGGTGTCTATCAATACTACTACGGCGACGGTGTCTATCCCGCTACTTCCGCCTTTGGTCCCCAACTAAGAGTTTCAGTAGTGCCCAACTCTGCAGGAATCGTTATTACTGATATCAGTAATGTACGTCTCCGATTCGTGAACACAGATCCACTTCTGATGACAATCGCTGGAACGGGTCAAACTGGCTCTAATAATGGTTCCGCTCTCTCCGCCACCTTCAATAAACCATCTATGACAGCGGTCGATTCCACGTTCGGCATCTATCTGGCCGATATGGGAAATAATACTGTACGCAAATACTCAAACTCAACTCTATCCGTATATGCAGGCACAGGTGTTTCAGGCTCTACAGGAGATGGTGGACTTGCCACCGCGGCCAAGTTAGCGTCACCCTATGGAGTGGCGCTCGATTCCGTGAATGCTCTCTATATAACGGACATGAGCAACTGTGTCGTGCGCCGTGTAGATCCGGCGACAGGCATCATAACCAAATACGCCGGCACCTATACTCCAGGATTTTCTGGAGATGGGTCAGCTGCGGTAGCTGCTACGCTCTCCTTCCCAACAGGAGTCGCACTCGATCCTTCGAACAATCTGTATATCTGTGACACGGGCAACTCGCGCATCAGGCGTATCGACTACGCTACAGGAATCATATCAACTATTGCAGGTAATGGGCTAGAAAGATATGCTGGTGATAATGGTCCAGGCTATCTCGCCTCTCTATCCAGTCCCACAGGAGTCACCACAGATGCAGCGGGAAATCTCTATATTGCCGACAAGAATAACAACTGTATCCGCTTTCTCAACGTCACCACGGGCTATATTACTACGGCCGCGGGCCAACCTCCTCGCGCAGGATACGAAGGGGAGTACACATTTGCAAACTACTCTCTTCTCAGCACACCGACCCAAGTATCGTATGACCTACCATCGGGAAATCTCTACATTGCGGATGACGGGAACTGTCGCGTGAGAATCCTCGATACGGCCGCGACGATCATCTACGATTATGCAGGAAACGGGAGCCCAGCGAGCTACGGAGATAATATACCTGTCGCCAATGCCGTCTTCGGCTCCATCAACGCCGTAGTGACTGACGCGAATAACGACATCTACGTGGCAGACGGATTAGGAAACACTATCCGAAAAGTCACCGTGGCCACGGGGATAATCAATACTGTCGTGGGAACTGGGCAACCGTCCTATTCAGCGGATGGCCCAGGGACCACCACAGGGATTCACGAGCCCAACGGTATGGGGCTCGATACCTATAACAATATCGCCTTCTGTGACACGCAGAATAACATTATTCGCACGTACAACACTACGAGCCAGGAGGTGGTAACAATCGCGGGGACAAGTTTAGGAGCCTATGGAGGTGATGGAGGTCCCGCGACGGCCGCCTTTCTGAGTACACCGAGAACCCTAGCTGTCGACAGCATTGGTAATCTATATATTGGAGATTCATCAAACTATCGTGTCCGTGCTGTGAATGCCGATACTGGGATTATAACAACCTACGCGGGAACAGGCACGGAAGGAATCATTGTTGCAGACACTCTAGCCACTGCATCCCCTATAGGATACGTATCGGCTGTGACAACACTTTCGAATGTCTTGTATCTGGCGGATAGCAATACGAGCGGAATATGGCAAGTGAGCCTTGATGATGGCACCTTCCAGCCTGTGAGCGCAATAAGCACTCCAGCCTATCTGGGGGATGGTGGGCCAATCTCGAACGCCTTTTTCAACACTCCGACTGGACTCTCTGTGGATCCATCTGGAAACCTGATTGTGTCTGATGGCGGGAACTACCGTCTTCGTCGCACGTATACATATGGCTTCCCACAACTCCCAATGTATTTGAACATGAATATACGTTTCACCAACTACTATGCAACGAACGGTACGGCCACCATATCGGTCAACGGAAACATGGTGGCCAGCTTCAACTCTGCAAGTGCCAGCTCAACCCTTATTATTACTGACACGAACATATACAACTATCCTCTACAGTCGAGTAATCCATTCCTGGGCGATCATACGCCGTGGATTGAGATCACAGAAACGGGGAACACGAGCTATCTCAAACTTGACGGACGAGTTTGGATAAACTCGTACCCAGGCGAAGACGCGACAGTGAACTATATGAATATGGATGGAGGTGTCGTGATGAACTCCGGGCCTCTCAGGTTCCCAAACTCCCTCAACGGGATTTCTATCCAGAATGAATTCAATGACGCCTCCACGCGTAATCTGACATATACGGGAGCACTCAATAACGCCTCGGATCCGGCGCTGAAAGAGGGGATTCACGCGGCTGACACTGCAGTATGTTATAGGACGATCAAGTCGATTCCGCTCAGGAGATACCGCTACAATGCAGAATATGAATCCACCTTTCGGGTCCAGGATAGGCACCGCCTCGGATTTCTGACAACGGAAGTGGCACCCCATTTCCCCAAATCCATCCACCCTCTTGAGAGCACTAATACGCTGGAAACGGGACAGATCAAATACGCCCATTTCGGGACTACGCAGAAACTGATGGCGGAAGTTTCCACTCTGGAAGCAGAGTTTGACCTCATCGCGCGCCAAGCCACCCAAAGAAACGTCATTTAATGATAGAAGCGGTGCGATGACGACAATCTATAAACCCTATAGCTCAGATTCAGAGCCTGATTCAGGTTCCGAATCTGATACATCATTTTCATCCGATACAACTTCAAGTTCCTATGCAACCCTTGTTACGCCAGAGCCTCCGCGCAACTTTAGGGCTCTTGCGGATGTTCTCTCCCTACCACGCGTAGGAGCAGTAGGTCATGAAATCAAGTCGTACCCCATCGGTTCGGAAATCACCAACGGATTCGCCACCTTTACGAATGGCCTCATACCTGCAGATCCTTCTGGTAATGAGATCAAGGCGACATCCCAGGATATTACGAGTATCATCATGTTGGATAGTACAAATCGCGATAGGAACGTGTTTGTACAACCGACGAATGTAACTCTCCGACTTCCTCGCGAATACAGGAACATCACGAGTTTCCAGCTCATCCAGATCAAACTCCTATCGGCATTCTTCTATTTCCGCGCGGATAAGAATAACTTGGATGTATCGATTCTGGAGCTCGGTAGAACGAAACTCAACTCGTTAGGCCAGATCGTACCAGCAATCGTGAAAAGTATTATACGACAGGGAACGTATAATATTAACACACTCCTGAGTGAAATCATGATCCAACTCAACTTCACACCACTCTTCTATGATTTTCCAAACGGATTCCAGGATTTTGCCCCGCGCTTCGCGGCCACGGGCGATTTCACACTAAGCTTCAACTTTCCAGGAGATTACTATTACAACAGTCTTATTGATGATTTCGAGGCGAATCCTACTGCTACTTCCATCGTCACTAACTATTTCAACGGCCAATATGCAGGCTATTCGTCATATACAATCGACCAGATCAAGATCGCCTATTACTATCCAGTTCTGAAGGAGGCCCTCTTAAATACGACGTACTCTCCGCTGATCAATCTCACTATTGTCAACTCTCTACAATATTTATTACCCGATGAGACGGTGCGGAGTCGGTGTATTTATACCTTTCAGGGTATCAATGATCCAGTTATCTTGGAAGTGATTAATAATAACGTAGTCATTCTGGACGATTATCGCTTACATAATACCTTCCGCTACTTTCTCGTAAACAAGTACAATGTGACATATGAGACCCAGTCGAATCGTGTTACGTTTGCCAGTCCTACCCTGAATACGAGTCTGGTGAATCTGATTACCTATAAACAGGCCCAGTATTTTGCCGAGCAGCTGAGCGCTCAGGGGATCACCAGTGCACAGTATAACTCCTTTAATACGCAGAATACGATTCTGCTGGCGGTGCTGAATGACATGTTCTACTTTATTGAGAGATGGCTGGCAGTCTATTTCGGAATCAACTTCAATACCTTCACGCTCGATTACATTGCGAATGGCCTCAATCCTGTACCTATCCGTGATGGATACCAGGCCATTGGAATCAGTTCCAACTTTGATGCAAATGTCATTGCGCGGAACATCACGCCGACAAGTAACGATATCTTGGACCCTCTACAGGTTTCGGCAAAGCAGTATTGGAATCGGTTGACGGGGCTTCCAAGCACCACCATGCCCTATCCTTACAATCTCGAGACTGGCAATCCAAGCACGAGCTCCAACTTTCCCTATAGTGTTTTACTCGAAGAGCGCGATGCACAAAATAAATTCGTCGATTCGAACGATTATCTCTACGTGAATCGGCTGACGCGATATGCAGATATCCTGGTCCCATTGGATCCTACGACCTATACCGTTTTCAAATTCAAGAGTCCTGTACGTCAATCACTCTCAGTCGAGACACTCCCACGCCCTACGAAATTCAGATATCCAGCCTATAACGCGGCGAACTATGATCTGAGTGCCCAGAAACTCTTCGATAACAGCTATTGTTTCATACAGAATAGTCAAAATGCCGCGATGGATGTGAGTCCAACCTTTGCCGCGAAATCTATTGTGACCGTCCCAGGATTTGCCTACACCTATAGTACCATGAACTTTGGCAACTCCTACGAGAGTTCTTTGGCCCAATGGGGTTCGACCTATCAGACAATCCAAGTTGGGAACACCTTTGGTTATTTCCAGCTACAGACGCCACTTCCTACAGATTACCAATCGACCATGAGCGCGGGCTACAGATATCCAATGTCATTCACCTTGGCTGCCGCGTCAAATGCCTCTAGCTTCGTGACACCTATGAATATGTTTCTCTATCACGATCGAGCGGCATTCATGGCCGACGTATCTGGTGTGAGGCAAGAGCAGCCTATTAACTATTTATCTATGGTGAGCACGTCGGCCATGGCTTCCTCTGTTACAATAGATTTTCCAGTCTATGGGAATCAAACCTATTATGTGATGGCGCGTTCTATAGATACAGCCATTGCTACGCAGAGATTCACGATGGTTCCTTGGTTTCCAGCGGGCTCGAACTACACGGCTCTCACGAGTTCCATCAATATTGATCCACTCGCGGATCCACAGACTCCACAGAGTCTCTCGAACTTTAACTTTGCTGTGAATGCTGATCCGGCCTATATCAGACTCCCTATTCAGTCTTCTATCCAGTCTACACGCTCCGTAGACAGTCTCTATACTCCACTGAGCTTCTCCACTGTGGCAATGGGCTACGATGCAGCGGGTGTCAGCACGGATCTCACGGACTATTGCGGATTCTATGCTTCTTTTCCGCAGAGTAACGGTATGCCTACCGCGCCACTACGTGTAGATCCAATCACGGGCTATGCCTTCCAAGTTGAAAAAGGCTACAATACCGTAACACAGCAATATATGACGGCCTCAGACGGAAACTCTATTCTCCTTCCATTCGGTCAGGGCCTCTATCTTCCCAGTACAATCAGGGATCGTGAGACATCCATCGTCCAATGGTATGAGAACTCCTATATTCCCAACTCTGAGAACCAGGCCCCTATGTTCTCAAATACGATGGCGAATACTTCCACCGTTGTACCCTATAGTAGGACTCTCACGAACGCGCCCCTGGCTGGCTACACATATGCCGGCTCCAATGATGCTATACAGTTCGGCGATGGTGTAACGGGCATCGGATTCATACCAGGTCAAGGTGAATGGGACCTTCGTCGTATCATGTTCAAGAGTATCTATAACTCGGGTGATGCAGCATCCGACGAGAATCTTAATATTGCCTATCTCGGTGTCTATTTCTCGGCAGTCACAACCAATAAATTTATCCATCAACTGGCTCTATCAAACGCCACTGCCGTATTGAAATTCAGTAAGAGTGTCACCTATACATCTACGAATCTTAATATCGGATTCGACCCTCAAGGTGGTACGTATTACGAGTTTGTCCGAGACTACAGTTTCGGTTCCAACTATATCTATGGCTATTCCCAGATTCGCGGCGAGATTGACACTGATATCAACTCGATCTACTCGTTCATCCCTTTCGGTACCAACGGTCGGGCTCTCACCTTCAATGGTCTTGTGGGCTCTCCTGTACCGTATCCTTACTATTCGGATGCATCGGCTGGGCTCGTCTATTATAACGGCAGCACGGCCCCAAACGGTACGGGAATCGTTGTTCCTACGGTGAAGGCTGTGCCAGATAATACGCGTGGCCCCCCTGTAGGCTACGATCAGACTCAATATAAATATGAACAGTCTGTCCCCATTGGTACGAATCTCCTACAGTTTATCACGCCCTATCCTTTCGCTCTTCTTTCAAACACGATCAAAGAATGGGATCCTCTCCCTTACTCGCCATCCGTGACGATTGGCGATGTGTCTGGGTACATTATGACACAGGATTCCTACTTCCGCGTCTTTGAATACAAATCTCTGGTGACGGACTACACTCTCTCAGAGCGCTATCAGTTCACTATTGACCAAATCTTCCCTACAACCGAGTCAAATCTCAACTATATTGGTGCCGCCGCGAATGAATATGTCTACGCCTTTTTCGCCTATTCGAATGTGAGCCCCAGTTCCCCTCTCAGCAATCTGATCGTTGTGAGAACGATGAATCCACACGATGGAACGGTGAAGGATACCTATGAGGTCAAAAACATTCCTGGGTTTGATCCAACCGCGCAAGAAGTCACGAATCTCACCTATAACAACTATGGTGGCTTCACAATGGGTCTACAGTCTGCATCCACTCTCACAGCGGTCTGTAAGCACACATCCAATACCTCCTCTATGACCGTTGTCACACCTACAGATATCGGTGGATTCAACGCAAACCTCAATCGACTGATAACACGCCAATCACCGAAGGAAGAGTTCGGCGCCTTCTATGTCTTTCCCTATAGAACTGGGCTGGGCGGCGCCATCATAGAAGGAATCACCGATTACGTTTCCGTCACCCCCTCCAATATTATTCTCCAGAATAACCCCTTTTACAAATACACGGCCGCAACTGGTTCCCAGAATGCTTTTGGTGCAGCCACCCCCTGCCAGATTCAGACGTACAATCTGAGCACGAGTTCCAACCCCACCGTCTATAGGGATCCTCTTGTTGCGCGTGCGCCCTTTAAAGATTACATATACATGTTATCCGACTATAGTCCGACAAACTTCTATGAAGTGGTTTCATACGATCCTCCC
>Ga0209135_1000530_pt1 | contig 13674 bp, 10 predicted proteins | sample LauGreSBDMM110SD_4_FD_187570 | JGI IMG/M metagenome (GOLD analysis project Ga0209135, IMG submission 187570) | Freshwater lake microbial communities from Lake Michigan, USA - Su13.BD.MM110.SD (SPAdes) (version 3) | ecosystem: Environmental > Aquatic > Freshwater > Lake | place: Lake Michigan... | reverse complement strand
TATTTGCAAACTGGCGCTTGGCGCAAGCTCCGGCAAGTTCTGCGGGATTAATTGCGGGTGTTGTTGCCGCTCTCGCCCTGACCGTGGCCATGGTGGTGATGGTTGCTAGTTTTCGAGATTCGATGACCCAGTGGCTTGACCAAGTATTGCCAGCAGACTTATACGCAAACTTTAAACAGCTAAATTTAGGCGATGAGTTTCTGAAGAACCCCGATCTTTTGAATACTCTTGAGAAGGTTCCAGGTATTGATCGATATGAACTGAACGTACAGCGTAAGATCCTTTTTCGATCTGACCGACCTGAGGTAACTTTAATCGCTAGACCAATCCATCAGGGTCGGTCAGCACCAACGCTTCCTCTCATTGGACCGATCTACCCACTCAGTGCTTTATCCGATCGGTCATCCCTACCGGTGGTTTATGTCTCTGAAGCGATGCTTGATTTGTATGACTGGCGTCCCGGTACGATTCAGACAATGCCGGCTTTTAATGAACAGCAGGGCTCCCAAAAGGTATGGGTTGCAGGCATTTTTCGGGACTATGGTCGACAGCATGGTGCGCTCGTGATAGATCTTGGCACATACCAACTAATGAGTGGTGATCAACAGTATTCAGGAATCGCCATTTGGTTAGTCAATCAGGCTGATCCAGCCGCAGTCCTTAATGCGCTCCGAATTGCCATTCCACAGTTTCGTGATCAGGAGTTTATGAATCGCAGTGATCTTCGAGCCCTATCGTTGACAATCTTTGATCGTAGTTTTGCTCTAACGTATGCTCTGGAGATCGCCGCCCTTCTGGTGGCACTTTTTGCAGTAGCGACAGGTTTTGCAGGTCAGGCCCTGCTCCGTGAAAAAGAATATGCCTTGGTGTACTACTTAGGACAATCATCTACTCAAAGAATAGCTTGGATTAGTTCAGAATCAGGCCTATTGTTAAGTTTGGCTGTTATTTGGGGAACTCTTTTAGGTTTAATAATGAGTCAGATATTGATTCATCGCGTTAACCCACAATCCTTTCATTGGACAATGGATACAAGCTTGCCCTTCTTTGCGCTCATTACGCTGATGCTTGCTTTGCTTGGCTTAGGTATTGCAGCGGCATTATGGGCCTCAAAGCGTACTCTGAACCCAGCGAATTTAATCAGCGCATTACGGGCAGAATGGTAATGCACTTTCCTAAACGCCGTTATTTTATGCAGGCATTAGCAATGTCTTGTGCTCTACCCGTTTCACAATGGGCAAATTCCTCGTCAGTCATCTATCCGCCGGTTCGTCCAAGAAAATTAGCATTCCCACGCGATCATGGTGCACACCCAGAATTTAGAACCGAATGGTGGTATCTCACTGGTTGGCTTGGCTCAGGTGAAAATGCGATGGGTTTTCAGATTACTTTCTTTCGTAGTCGCACTCAGCATTCACCGGATAATCCAAGTCGTTTTGCACCTACCCAGCTACTGTTCGCGCATGCTGCCTTGGCCATTCCAGCAGAAGGTCAATTACGTCATGCGGATGTGGCAGGACGAGTTGGCACTGCGGGTGCTGTATTTGACACTGCCGATACAAAATTACGATTAGCCAATTGGACCATGGCGAGAACTGAAAATGATCGTTATCAATTTGATATTCCAGCAGATACATTCACGATACGTTTAGAAGCCATTCCTTTACAAACGCCTGTTTTAAGAGGTAATCAAGGTTTTTCTTCGAAAGGTCCTAGCCCTGAGCTCGCTAGTTATTACTACAGCCGTCCGCAGCTGAATGTAACAGCTCAAATTGAGATTAAAGACAAATTATCAAAAGGCAAGCAGAGCTCTCTTCTTAAACGGTCTGGGATTGCCTGGTTTGATCACGAATGGTCAAGCAGCTTACTGATGCCAGGTGCGGTCGGTTGGGATTGGATTGGGATAAATCTTCTTAATGGAGAAAGCATCATGGCCTTTCGGATACGTGATCAGTCCGGCAAGGCTTTGTTCAGTGAGTGGGATCGACGTGATCAAACTGGTCGGATTTTGGAGCGTCACTCAAATGCTATTTGGGAGTCGGTGGGCCAATGGAGTTCAGCGCGATCGCTTGCAAACTATCCAAGTGGCTTTTTAATTCGGGTGGGTAATCAAGAGTTTCAATTAAAAACCCTGATGCAAGATCAGGAGGTAGATGCTCGCGCTAGTACGGGTGGGTTTTACTATGAGGGTGCAATTGAAATGAGTCAGAACCAAGTTGTGATTGGCCGAGGTTATCTAGAATTAACTGGATATAGTCAGGCAGTCAGGTTGTAACTTTTTTTACAGCATTTAAAGTCGGCAGACCCGAAAGCCGCTAAAGATGTCATTGCGCTTTGTTTGATAGAAGTTCCGAAATCCTAAACGGCGCATACGTTCCACTGTAAATGGACTCCAACCCTTTAATACTTGGTATGTGCCATCAAACCAGGGTTGTGAGTAATCGACATAAGGGTCTGGTGTAAAACCTTCAAAGGGTAAAAATTGACTACTGGTCCATTCCCATAAGTCCGATGCCTGCCAGTCATTACGGTTTGTTGCCATGAGTAAGGTGAGCTCAGCCTCTGTAGGCAGGCGAAGATGCTGTTGGCTGGCATATTCCACGGCGTCTTCATAAGGAATATGACGTACAGCTTGTTGATCATCCATCACACGCCATTGGTCAAAAAAGCGTTCATACCAAACCCCGGCCTCGTACTTCCAATGTTTTGGCATCGCTTGGTCATCCTTTGCTAAGACAAACTCACGATATTGTTCATTGGAAACCGCTGAGCTTGATATCGCAAATGGTTCTACAGTAAGAGGATGTTGCCATTTCTCATTGTCAAATATGAACCCTTGCTGAGGAAGCGATCCCAAAGTCATATCAGTTTTTGAGAACTCAATGAACTCTTTATTGAAGACTGTTTTGGTTGAAACACTGTATGGTTGAAAAGGCATGGGATATTCAAGTGCCTGCCACATAATGGCAAATGCTTCGTTATGCATATCGTAATGATGAATCACTAACTGTATAAAGTAGGCGTCTTCATCACTTAAGGGTTTACTGAGGAGCTCGCTTGTTTTATTACATACCTCATGGCTATACCGCAATAAACTTTCGAGTGATACAGGTGGAATACTCCAGCGATCTGCATGCGCTACCGTAGATGAATTAAATAACGCATCTGCATTCTTATACAAAGAAGGATGTTCTTGACGGCCCTTGCGGTGTACCCAAAACTCATGAACCCAAGTAATGTGAGCAAACTCCCAATACGGTGGATTGAGATTTGCTAGTTGTGGAACAAGCTCTTTTCCAGGGGCTAGATTTTCAATAATCGATCGGGTCAGGATGCTTGCACTATAAATCCTCTCTCGCAACTGCGTGCTGCTGGATGGGGAAAATACTGACAATGATCGGACATTATTGAATCAATCAATGATTATGCTCGAGAGTGGGCCACAAAGCGCGCATAGAGGCTGATAAGAACTTGTAACAAAGTAGCAAAAATTGCGGCTGGTATTGCTCCAGCAAGCATCGTCTGGGTATTATTGGTTGCCAACCCTTGCGCTATCCTCTCACCATAGCCCCCTGCTCCCACAAATGCTGCGATTGTGGCTGTACCCGTTGCAGTAATAGCAGCAATCTTGATACCGCTAACAATGCTGGGAATGGCTGCAGGTAACTCAATTTTTATCAAACAGATCCATTTATTAGCCCCTAAGGCTCTGGCGGATTCACGTAATGCTGGGTTCACTGTTAGTAGGCCTGTATTGGTATTCTCAATAATTGGGAGTAAGGCATAGAGTGATAATGCAGTGATTGCTGGTAGCGGTCCAATCGTTTGAAAAATTGTAATTAAGAATGCAAGTAATGCAAGGGATGGGATCGTTTGAAAAACTCCAGATACATACAGCATTGGATTGCCTACAGAGGGATTGAAGAAGGTCAAAATTCCCAGCGGGATACCAATCATCATTGCAATGAACAATGACAAAAAGACCAATAGTGAATGCTCGTAACTTAGACGCAAAAAGTCTGGGCCAAATAATTGCTTCATAAATGAAAGGGGCTCAGAAGCTAGTTGCTCTTTGGTGATAAACGACTGGGCGGTACTAGAAAAGGTTAACCCTTGACCCTCCACTGCAGCGTTCATGTTTCGCATCTCTATTTGCGAAATCTTCTGCGATAAACCATCTAAGGCCAATAAGGCTTTCGGTTTATCCTTAAAACTATCTATACGGTAAAGCAAAACGGCTTCATACGATGGGAAAAATTTTTGGTTATCGATTAAAAGGACAATTTTTTCATTACTGAGTTGCGCATCGGTAGTGTATGCATCGATTAAATCAACCTGTTTCTTTTCAAGAGCAGAATAACTAAGGCCGTGGTCAAGCCCCTTAGCGCTCAGGTTTGAGAGGCCATAAATTTTTTGTATGGAAGGCCATCCGTCAGGTCTACCCAGAAACTCATGTGAAAAACCAATCTTTAGGTTTGGATGTTTTGCAAGATCTGCAATTGTTGTAATCCCAAGCTGCATTGCCTGATCTTTTCTCATTGCAAGGGCATAGGAGTTTTGAAAGCCCAGAAATACACCTGCCTGTAATTTGAGTGGCAGCAATCTTTTGTTGATCTGTTCCAAAGAGAGAGTAGCATCCTCTTTTAAAATCTCCTTCGTAATCGTACCAAGATATTCTGGATAGACGTCGATATTGCCTTGTAGAAGGGCATTAAACAGAATGGTTGTATTACCAAGTCCTAATTTGGTTTTAATCTCATAATCAGTATTATTTTTTAGGGTCTGCGCGATAATCTCGGCCAAGATATACGATTCGGTAAAGCGTTTACTGGCTACTGTCACAGTTTCTGTATTTTTACCAACACTTTCTGCATTTAATATTTGCGCAAAGCAAATAAAGAGGCTAATCAGGATGAACAGATAGTTTTTAACTTTCTTAGTGATTGGGCTTCCCAGAAAGTTCATCCGTATCTTCATTAAATTTGTAAGCGCTCTTCCTGTCGCGCATTCACCGCTTGTAAGCCCTTAGCCCAGGACTTAGTCGGTAGGCCAGTCTGATCATGGATTATTTTGGCGCGTTGCTCAATATTCTTCCAATTGGCATTAATCATGGGGCCCTTAAAGGCGATGGCAACTGCATTGCAATCGTGCGATTCCGGGAATATCAGCACCCTGCCCTTAAAGGCTTTGCACATATTATTGAGGTTGATATCAAAACTTTTGTGCTGTGAGAACAAATTAACGGTCATCACCGCAGTAGCCTTGAGGGTGTAAAAGCAGCCTTTATAAAACTCCAATGAACTCAGTGCAGGTCCTTTGGCATCCGCGTCATATAAATCTACTTGCAAGACATCGAACTGTTGGTGATGGCGTTTATTCTTCACAAAACTTAGGGCGTCGTCTTGCACTACCTTTAACTGGTCATGATCATGAGGCAAATCAAACATGGTTCTGGCTGCAATGATGACCGCTGGGTTCAGCTCTACTGCGGTATTGATTACGCCCGGGCAATGCTCAAGGGTGAACTTGGCGAGTGAGCCGGTACCTAGGCCTAATTGTGCAATTTGCATCTTGGGCTTACTCTGTAAAAAGAGTAACCAGGCCATCATCTGTTGCGAGTACTCGAGATAGATCTCGCTCGGATCCCGAATACGCATAGCCCCTTGTATCCACGGCGTTCCTAAATGTAAATACCGAATCCCGCCGGTCTCTGATAACGTGACCGGCTCAGCGGGTAATCGTGTTTGTGCCACTTAATTCACCCAAACGCGGGCGTTGCGGAACATACGTAACCAGGGGCTGGCACCATCCTGAGTTTGGTTCCACTCCTTGGGATACCAACTCATTTGCACATTCCTAAAGACACGCTCTGGGTGCGGCATCATCACTGTGAACCGGCCATCTGCGGTGGTCACGCTGGTTAATCCCAGTGGAGAGCCATTGGGATTAAAGGGATAACGCTCGGTGGCTTGACCATGATGATCGATAAAGCGCATGGCGGCTAATTGGTCTTGTTCAATCTTACGTGCATTACCTTGGTGTTTAAAGTTGGCAAAGCCTTCACCATGCGCGACCGCTATGGGTAAATGGCTACCGCTCATTCCACTAAAGAATAGGGACGGTGACTGTAGTATCTCTACCATCACAAGCCGCGCTTCGTATTGCTCCGATTGATTGCGTGTGAACTTAGGCCATGCCTTAGCACCTGGTATTAGGCTAGCTAGATTACTCATCATCTGACAGCCATTACAAACACCTAAGGCAAAACTATCGTTACGTTGGAAGAAGCTTGCAAATTGCTCGCTGAGTTGTGGGTTGAACAAAATGGTCTTGGCCCAGCCCTCACCGGCACCGAGCACATCGCCATAGCTAAATCCACCGCAGGCTACCAAGCCTTGATAGTCCTCAAGTTTTGCTTGCCCAGTAAGTAGATCGCTCATATGCACATCATGGCTAGCAAAGCCAGCGAGATCCATCGCGTAGGCCATTTCAAGATGGGAGTTAACACCCTGCTCTCGCAAGATAGCCATCTTGGGTCGTGTGCCCTTGTTAATAAATGGTGCGCTGGGGTTCTCATTAGGATCAAAACGCAGGATGGGGCTCATCCCAGGATCACTTACATCCTCTACACTTTGATACTCGCTATCCACACAGTTGGGGTTATCGCGCAAGCGAGCGATCTGATAACTGGTGTTCTGCCAGAGTTTTTGAAGATGCAGTCTACTTTCGGTATAAACGCACTTGGCATCACGCCAGATCTCTAAAACATCGCTTTGATTGGGTTTGCCAATCACATGACTAAAGGCACTAATGCCACATTCACGCAAGACTGCAAATACAACGTCACGCTGTGATCGCTCAATTTGGATGACCACACCTAGCTCTTCACTGAACAATGCCCGCATGGTTTGCTCATGACGCCGACCGCTGACCTGAGTAGCCCAGTTCTTGGCATCACCATAATCTGGTTCGGTCTGTGGATCAATACACAAGAGATCAACGTTTAGAGAGATGCCGCAATGGCTTGCAAAGGCCATCTCGGCGATACAGGCCAGTAAGCCACCATCGGAGCGATCATGGTAGGCCAAGATAGTATTACGCTCGCGTAAGGTAATAATGGCATTCGTAAAGGATTTAAGATCACTCGCCTGATCGACATTCGGTGCGTGTGTATCCGTTTGCTCAAATACCTGGGTCACAATACTGCCAGCCATCCGATTTTGATTGCGTCCCAGATCAATCAGGATTAGTTCAGTCTCGGTCTGGAGTTGCAGTTGTGGTGTGAGGGTCTTGCGCACATCACGCACAGGAGCAAATGCCGAGATGATGAGTGATACAGGTGCGACCACTTGCTTGGCTTGATTGTGATCCTGCCAGGTGGTTGCCATCGATAAAGAATCTTTCCCAACGGGTATCGAGATACCCAGCTCTGGGCAGAGTTCCATGCCCACAGCTTTAACAGACTCATAAAGTTTGGCGTCTTCGCCTGGTTGACCACAAGCTGCCATCCAGTTCGCTGATAACTTAATGTCTTCGATGCTAGCAATATCAGCAGCCAGAATATTAGTAATCGCCTCACCCACTGCCATCTTGGCTGCTGCTGGTGCATTAAAAAGAGCTACTGGGGTACGCTCACCCATGCTCATGGCTTCTCCCTGATACCCAGAGTAATCCATGGTGGTCACCGCACAATCTGCTACAGGGACTTGCCATGGGCCTACAAAGGGGTCGCGCGAGTTAAGACCGCCCACCGTACGATCACCAATCGTGATCAAAAAGGATTTACTGGCTACCGTGGGTTGTTGCAAGACCAACTCGATTGCTTCTTTAAGCTCGATGGCATTGCAGTTAAATGGGGGGAACTGTTCTTGAGTGCTTTTAACATCCCGATGCATCTTCGGTGGTTTACCCAAGAGTACTTCCATCGGCATATCAATGGGGTATTGTTGATCTGGATTAGTGGCTTGCTGTTGATCGTGCAATTGCAGTTGGCGATTTTGGGTGGTGTGTCCGACGACCGCATAGGGGCAGCGCTCGCGCTCACACATCTTGGCAAAACGCTCAAGGTCTTTTGGATGAATTGCGATCACATAGCGCTCTTGCGACTCGTTGCACCAGATCTCTGCGGGGCTCATGCCGCTCTCTTCTAGTGGGATGATACGCAGCTCAAATTGCGCGCCCAGTTTTGCACTATCGGCTAGCTCTGGAAATGCATTGGATAGACCGCCTGCCCCTACATCATGGATCGAGACAATCGGATTATGTTCGCCCAGTGCACGGCATTGATTAATTACCTCTTGGGCACGACGCTCGATCTCTGGATTACCGCGTTGTACAGAATCAAAATCCAGATCTGCGGTATTGGCTCCGGTTGACATCGAACTCGCTGTACCTCCGCCCATGCCAATGCGCATTCCGGGGCCACCCAGCTGAATTAAGAGATCACCATCTTCGATGGGATGCTTATGCGTATGAATAGACTCAATCGCGCCAATACCACCGGCGATCATGATGGGCTTGTGATAGCCTCGTCGTTGCCCACCGATGGTTTGCTCAAAGACTCGGAAGTAACCACCAAGATTGGGTCGGCCAAACTCATTATTAAATGCCGCTCCTCCCAATGGCCCATCAATCATGATTTGTAAGGGGCTTGCGATCCGCTCCGGTTTGCCATAAGGGCTTTTCTCCCAAGGGAGGTTTGTACCAGGGATATGCAAGTTCGATACAGAGAACCCGGTGAGACCTGCTTTGGGTTTACCACCAATCCCCGTTGCGCCCTCGTCTCGGATCTCCCCGCCTGATCCCGTTGCCGCACCTTGAAACGGTGCAATCGCAGTGGGATGGTTATGGGTCTCCACTTTCATTAAGGTGTGTACCAATGCACGCTTGGTTAGATACTTTCCCGCAGGACCAACCGAGCTCCACACATCCGCATCACAGCCTTCCATGATGGCGGAGTTATCGGAGTACGCAACGATGGTTCCCTTCGGTTGCAAGCGATCGGTATTAGGTGTGTACTAATGCACGCTTGGTTTGATAGTGTCCCGCAGGACCAACCGAGCTCCACACATCTGCATCACAGCCTTCCATGATGGCGGAGTTATCGGAGTACGCTACGATGGTGCCTTTGGGTTGCAAGCGATCGGTATTCCGAATCATGGCAAACAATGAATGCTCTTGCTTCTTACCATCGATGGTCCAACTGGCATTAAAGATTTTATGGCGGCAGTGCTCACTATTAGCTTGCGCAAACATAATCAGTTCAACATCGCTGGGGTTGCGCTCTAGGCGCTTGAAGTTCTCCTCCAAATAGCCAATCTCATCGGCAGAGAGTGCCAAGCCTAAGGATTGATTAGCGTGCTCAAGCGCTGCTTTGCCCTGCCCCATGACCTCAATGCGTGTGAATGGTCGATCGGGTAATGTTTGGTATAGGGCGTGTACGTCGTTCTCGGCAGTGACGATCACCTCGGTCATCCGATCAAATAATGCTGTCTCTAAGATCTGCTCTTGCGAGGGATTGAGATTTTTCTTAGAGGTCCATTGGTAACGCACACCGCGCTCAATCCTTAAGACCTCCAAACCACATTGACGTGCAATGTCGGTTGCTTTGCTAGCCCAGGGTGAGACCGTACCAAATCGGGGAATCACGATGACGGATTGAATGGCTTTTGTTCTTGCAAATGGCTCACCGTACTGCAGTAAAGCTTCAAGAGTACTTACCTGATTTGCTGAGAGCTCTTGCTCTGACCAGACAAAATGCAGGTACTGAGCAGCGATTGATTGCAGCTCAATTCCTTGGGTGGCAAGGTGGCTTAAGAGCCGTTGTTGACGGAAGGCAGAAAGGGCATCAGCCCCGGGCAGACAACGGAAAAATGACATTCCGTAATTATAAGAGTGCCGTGGATTTAGCCTCTAGGTTTAGACCAAACGCCCGCCCTGCAGGGTGAGTTGGCGGCTACAGCGTTTAGCCAGGTGTGGGTCATGGGTGACCAAGATGAGGGTGGAGCCGTTCTCGCGATTGAGTTGAAACAAGAGCTCAATCACTCTTGCCCCGCTGGCCTCGTCTAAGCTTCCAGTGGGTTCATCGGCAAATAAAATATTTGGCTCACTCACAAAGGCCCGAGCTAAGGCAACGCGCTGCTGTTCACCACCCGATAGAGTTTTAGGGTAATGCGAGAGGCGCTCACTCAGACCGACCTTGGCTAAGCACCCTGAGGCAGCAATACGAGACTTTGCAAGCGGATCCCCACGAATCTCCAAAGGCAACATCACGTTCTCTAGAGCATTGAGGTGTGGCACCAACTGAAATGACTGGAATACAAAGCCAACGTATTGACCCCTTAGTCTTGCACGACCATCTTCATCGAGTTTGCCTAGATCTTTTTGCATGAGATGCACGGAGCCACTGCTGGGGAGATCTAAGCCGGCCAAGAGGCCCAATAAGGTACTTTTACCCGATCCAGATGCACCAACGATTGCAACGGACTCTCCCGCAGCGATTGAGAAACTAATGTCCTGCAGTATTGCTAAGGGTCCGTCACTCGTTTGGACTGTTTTACCCACATGGCTGACCTGCAAGACTGGGGGAGATTCATGCACAATACTCAATGTGAAACCTTTGTTTAAACAATTTATCGTGGGCTTGGCCTCCATCTTACTCGTGAGCAGCCCACCCTTGCTGGCACAAAGTAATAAAGCCCCACAATCTGGTCCACAACTCTTGGTATTGGGCGATAGTCTTTCTGCTGAATATGGTCTACCCCGTGGCACTGGCTGGGTAACCTTATTAGGTAATCAATTACGCAAAGAGGGCAGCTCGTGGCAGATCATAAACGCCAGCATCAGTGGTGAAACCTCCGCTGGTGGCTTAAGTCGTTTACCGGATCTCTTAAAACGTGTGAAGCCACGGCTGGTAATTATTGAGTTGGGGGCCAATGACGCCCTTCGTGGTCTATCCTTGACGGCAACCCAGAAGAACCTCAAAGACATGATTGTGATAAGTAAGAAAAGTGGTGCCGAGGTTCTCTTATTGGGTATGCAGATCCCTCCTAACTACGGACAGGAATACACCAAGCAATTTGCACGTTTATTTGTGAGTCTGGCTCAATCCGAACAAGTAGCTCTTCTGCCCTTCTTCCTTGAGGGAGTAGCCACTAGACCAGAACTCTTTCAGGCCGATCGGATACATCCCAATGAGCAAGCAAGCGCAACCCATTCTGTTTGGCAATGTGTGGAAGGCGATGGAGCCTTTTAGGGAGATGCTGAAGAACTAAAGGGATTTATCTGAATGAATTCAGTTTCTTTTAGACTGAGCAAAATATCTTTAATAAATTCCGGTGGTAAATCTGGATTATCTTTAATGGCTCTTTCTAGCTTTGCGGTGAATTCTTCATCAAAACTAAAATCCTCGGATAAATCTTGATTTAATGACATCCTTGTTCGACCACTCAATTATTGGATGTGCCTGCTGGCTTCAGTGGATTAACTACTTTCACATTCGCAAGGATGCGCATGTGATTCAGGAAGGCTGCAAACTCAGCTTGCGCTGCTAATGCTTCAATCTGTTGTGCTTGTGCTGCTCGTACTTTGGCATCGCTGGCAGGTGGTTGACGGACTTGGTCAACGCGATAGAGGGTGATGCCGCCATCGGAGTTCGTAGACGAGACCACCACCGGTAACTTGACAGGGTCAACTGCCATGATGGCATCGAGTTGTGGTGCCAAGAGATCAGTCGGCTTGTTGCGTGAGACCCAAACCGCCTTAGCAAAGCCATTGGTATCGTTCGGGTTCTTTTGCAAAGCCTCAAAGCGTGTGCCCGCTGCTTCAGCCGCAATCTTTTGAGCGGCCTTTACACTGAACTGCCGTTTTACTTCTGCACTAACCTCTTTAAAGGGCAAGACCTTCGCAGGGTAGAAGTTGCTTACCCGAGCTGACACAAAAATACCGGGCGAAATTTGCACAGCTTCAATATTCCGTTTGTTCTTGAGAGCCTCTTCATTAAATAAAGCTTGGACCACTCTGCGATCGTTCATGGGATGATCTTTGCCTAGGCTGGCTTGGCCACTGCGCCCTACTCCCTTTGCGCTTTGGATACTCAGCTTTAGCTTATCTGCTGCGGGCTTCAAGCTATCGGCTTGATCGTAGGTGATGTTAGCAAATTGATCAGCCTTCTCATTAAACGCTTTGGCATCCTCTTTAGGATCTGCCTTTAAGACCAAGAACTCGACATCGATGGTCTCGGGAGCTTCAAATAATTTGGTATTGGCTTGGTAATACTCTTGCAACTGAGCTTCGGTTGGCGCTACTTTGCTGACGTAGTCGGAGGCGGTGAAGCGTAATGCTTGCACTTGGCGTTCGGTCTCGTACATCACCGAGATGATGTCACTCAGTTTTTTATTGGGTAACTCGGTACGGGCAACCGACGTTACAAGCTGTTGCACCATGATGTCAAAACGCTGGGAGTTCTCGAACTGGTCGACACTCATACCGACATTAGCGAGAACCTGCCGATACCTAGTTGCATCAAATGTACCGTCTGCATTGTATAAAGCCTTAATCTCGGGGATCTGCGCTAGGTTCTGACTCAAAAATGCATTACTCACATTGAGCTTAAGATCATTAACTGCAAATGCGAGCAGGCGCTGCTGCACTAACTCATCTAAAACCGCCTGCCGAAATGGTAGGCTTTGTGTAATTTGGCTATTGCCCCCAAAGCGCTCTGCTTGACGCTTGGCATTGTTGTCTACTTCTAATGAGGTGATCGCTTTGCCATTGACCTTGATTAGGTCAATATCTTTATCAAAGAAGTCGGAATAGCTTGAGATCCCAAAAAACGCAAACGAGGGAACGATGAACACCAGCAGAATGATGTGCAGTATTTTTTTGTTGTTACGAATGGAATCGAGCATGGATTAAAAAGAATGGTGGGTGCTAACGGGATCGAACCGCTGACATTCTGCGTGTAAGGCAGACGCTCTACCAGCTGAGCTAAGCACCCCAAAAACGATCAGTCGAGATTGTAACTTAATGTTTGATCACATCCCCGGTTGTGGTACTTGCGGTCTGTTTGGCTACCTCGGCTGCTTTCTTGGCCAGCTCTTCTGGGCTTGGGTCTGGAATGGCTTCGGGCTTGCGCTCTAGCGCTAGCTCCAAGACCTTGTCGATCCAGCGCACGGGCACGATCTCGATGGCATTTTTTACATTATCGGGAATATCGATCAAATCCTTCACGTTTTCTTCTGGGATTAAAACCAATTTAATCCCACCTCGGTGAGCCGCTAGTAGTTTCTCTTTAAGGCCACCAATTGGCAATACTTCTCCTCGCAAGGTGATCTCACCGGTCATGGCAATATCGGCTCGCACAGGAATACCCGTAAATACCGAGACCAGTGCAGTGGTGATAGCAATACCGGCAGAGGGACCATCTTTGGGGGTAGCTCCTTCTGGAAAGTGAATATGAATATCTTTTTTCTCAAAGGCCTCATCGGTAATACCTAATCCTTTAGCACGCGAGCGTACTACGGTGCGCGCTGCTTCGACCGATTCTTTCATGACATCGCCAATCGATCCAGTGCGAGTAATGGTTCCTTTACCTGACATCAACGCTGCTTCAATCGTGAGAAGATCACCACCGACTTCGGTCCATGCAAGGCCAGTTACCTGACCCACTTGGTT
>Ga0209135_1000529_pt1 | contig 13696 bp, 14 predicted proteins | sample LauGreSBDMM110SD_4_FD_187570 | JGI IMG/M metagenome (GOLD analysis project Ga0209135, IMG submission 187570) | Freshwater lake microbial communities from Lake Michigan, USA - Su13.BD.MM110.SD (SPAdes) (version 3) | ecosystem: Environmental > Aquatic > Freshwater > Lake | place: Lake Michigan... | reverse complement strand
GTTAGCCCGTGGAGAGTCGGTGCAGTCAGACCGCTCGATGAAGCAGGAACCCACCGAAGTGACTCAGGCAGCATTTGCCTGAGCACCGTAGGAATCCCCGTCCTTTCCGCGCAAGCGGCAGTCATAGACTGAGGACGGGGAGGATGTCAACCTCATGCCAAAGTTGCGTCAATTAGCCTAGCAGCGACACCTTGACTCCCTGTTATGACAAAACAATTTCGTCCTGCGCTAGAACTGACAAAATTTTTTCTAACGCCATCACAGAAACAATTTCGCCTAAGCGGCTACGGGCGAAAACTCGTCTTGTCCGTCCCTTGGTGCAAGGCCTTCAATTGCCGTTCGACTGCATTGGCATGAGCAGCAAGCGCATCCTCGTCTAGATCTGCCTTGGGCCGAGGCTCCCAATCAAAATTACCGTATTCATCGACACCGCGCACTAGCTGCGCTGAGTCACGCAATTTCGTCTGACGCACGTTAGTTGGAATATAGCGAATCGCAAAACCGATACGCCGATCTTCACTTCGATTTGCGTCTGAACCATGCACCAGCTTGATGTGATGTAAAGAGACTTCACCCATCGACAAGGGTATGCCGCATGCTTTGGACTTATCCACCTCAACCGAAATTTCTTGGCCGCGAGACAGCAAATTATCTTTATGAAAGGTATCCAAGTGCGGCAACTGATCAATTTTATGACTACCGGGTATGACCTGCATAAATCCGTTTTCTTCGTCGACCTCGGTCAAGGCTACCCAAGCCGTAATCACATCATCGGGATCTAAGCCCCAATAGGTTGAATCTTGATGCCACGACACAAAGCCAGGACTATTGGCCTCTTTGATAAAAAACGTGCTGCTCCAGCAAATAATGTTCGGCCCGATACAGTCTTGTACTGCATCTAAGATCGAAGGATGATGTGCAATCGCATCAGCCCACGTGAACAGTAAATGCGTTTTATGTCGCCAATTACCCTGCAAAGGTTTACCGGTTTGTGCTTCATGCGCCTCAAGAGCAGCTCTAAAGCTCGACGCGTCTTGACGTGACATGACCCGAATGGGCCATGTTGCACCTTCACTTTGATATTGGGCTACCTGTGGCGCTGACAACAGTTTCGGCATGACTTGGTCTCCGAGGCGTGTAGTTGAAATCCGAGGTTTGAATACTTAATCAAACGGCCTGTAACATAGCGTGGTGTTTGCTCGCCTTACTCTACTTTAGCCGCACCCTGAGGCTTATATAGTTTTGCCCAACGCGTAATCTCGGCTTTCAGCAAGGTATCAAAAGCCTGAGGCGAAGACAATCTCACCTCGCCGTCAATCACTGCCAAGCGCTTCATCACATCTGGATGATTCAAACTCACGGCAAGTGCCTGATTCAGCTTATTGACGATCGCAGTTGGCGTTTTAGCGGGTGCCAAAATCCCCCACCACACAACCGCTTCAAAATCCTTGATCCCTTGCTCTGCAATCGTTGGGACGTCTGGCGCTGACGCTAAACGATTTGACCCTGAGGTAGCCAGAAGCCTGATTCGACCCGTATCAAGATGTGGTTTAAGTTGCGACATTCCGGTAAAAATAAGGTCAACGTGGCCACTTGCCACGTCAATGGCTGCAGGGCCAGCACCTTTGTACGGAACCGCCATCAGCTGCGCGCCGGTTGCACCCTTAAATAGCTCAGTGGCCAACGCAGTCGCCGAGCCATCGCCAGACGTCGCAATACTCAACGGACCTTTAGCTTTAATTAAGGCAAGCAACTCTTGCACGTTGTTTACAGGCAAATTGGCACGGGCGGCAAAGCCCATCGCGTAAGTAATCACTGTACCAATTGGCGTAAAGTCGTCTGGTGTTTTATAGGGTAACTTTTCGATCAAGGCTGGGTTGGTCGCAATACTAGCCCCAACAAGTAACAAGGTGTAGCCATCGGGCGCAGCCTTGGCCACAACGTCTGTGCCAACCACGGTATTGCCACCGCCGCGATTCTCTACGATCACAGGCTGTTTGATTGTTTCTGAAAATTTGTCAGCCCAAGCACGCGCAATAAAATCACCGCCACCGCCCGCAGCAAAAGGCACCACAATACGCACGGCCTTGTTAGGAAAGTTTTCTGACGCGTCTGCTAGTGCGTTCACGCCAAAAAAGCCTAAAACCATCAAGCATTGCCAACGAAGAAGGATCGAAAATCTCACGCCAAAAATCCATGTAAAAATTGATGATTTTTTTAAAAAAGCCTGATGCCATCGCTCATACTTTGTTACAAAAATGTCCACCGTCGTACGAGCTCATCCGCTACTGTCTGTGTAGAATACAAGGTTTTATTCAAGTCGTCAGATATTAGGGGTCGTCGCCATGGTCGAGCGCGTGAGCCGTTTAGAAGAAAAGGTTTCGTGCATGGATGCTCGCCTAGGACTGGTTGAACAAGATCTGCGAGCCTTGGGCAAAAAAATGGACGTGCATTTTTATTGGATGCTCAGTGCCATGGCCGGCATTGTTGCATTGCTGGCCAAAGGTTTTAAGTGGCTTTGAAAAAATTGATCTCTTTAGTTTTTCAGCTCTTCAGCACAGATTGCCACAGCACTCTGATCTGATCTTTCATCACTAAAGATTCTTCCCAGCGATCCGACAATTCATAGCCATCCGCGCCCGTCATGGCGTACTCGGGTGGGCCAAGCTCACACAAAAAAGTAAAGGTTTCATCGGGGCCCGCTTTTTTACGCCATTGCACAAAACCGCGGCGCCACCAGTCCATAAAAACAGCCACCCAATGCTGATGTTGTGGAAACGACAGCTGCAGCTGAATCTGCTCACGACTCGCGACTCGGCCATGAAACCCCCAGCACTGGTCAATGATGCGTTGCATCATTGCATCATCTTCGGGCGAGATGGGATACCAAAACTCTCGTCCCACTACGTAATGCGACAAATCGCCGGTCAAACGCAAATCAGGGATCGCATCCAATAGATGCAAAGTAAAAAACATCTCGGTGGTCATGCGATTGCGATGAGTTTCGATATGCATACGCACACCGGCTTGTGCGGCCAACTCGCGCCAACCGGCAATCAGCGGGAGACACTCTTGCACCGTGTAAGGTCGCACATCCGGCTGCACATTTAAATGGTCGGCACCAAACTTAACCACATGTTCGAGTATGGGTTTGAGATCATCAATCGTCTGCGGATACGCTTGCGCTTGCCAAGTCATGTCATGGTCGCGCAAAAATTGCGTCACTTCTGCTGCGTAATCATGCTCAGCAAAGCGCACGCCCGCCCCATCAAAACCCGCATCGCGAATCATGCGCAGTTTTTCTTGCAGATCCCACTCGTGCCCATCAGGGCGCCTGCGCTCCATCGCCCAAAGCGATTGATAGACTAAAAGTTTTTGTGTCATGGGGTACGCTCAGTAAACGACAACGCTACGAATCGATTCGCCAGAATGCATTAAATCAAAACCATGATTAATTTTTTCTAAGGGCATCGTGTGGGTAATCAGATCGTCAATATTGATTTTGCCGTCCATGTACCAGTCGACAATTTTAGGTACGTCCGTACGCCCGCGTGCACCACCAAAGGCGGTCCCTTTCCAGGTTCTGCCCGTCACAAGCTGAAAGGGACGCGTTTTAATTTCTTGCCCTGAGCCGGCCACACCAATAATGACCGAGACACCCCATCCTCGATGGCAGCACTCAAGCGCCTGGCGCATCACTTCAACGTTACCAATACATTCGAAGCTGTAATCTGCACCGCCGCCTGTTAACTCAACTAAATGCGCAACGAGATCACCGCCAACATCTTTAGGATTCACAAAGTGTGTCATACCAAATTTTGTGGCAAGCACTTGCCGGTCTGGATTGAGATCCACCCCAACGATCATGTTAGCGCCCGCCATACGCGCGCCCTGCACGACGTTTAAACCAATCCCCCCTAAACCAAACACCACCACGTTGGCGCCAGGCTCAACCTTTGCAGTATTGATCACCGCACCGATACCTGTTGTAACACCGCAGCCGATATAACAAACCTTATCAAAGGGCGCATCTTCGCGAATCTTTGCTAATGCGATCTCAGGCAAGACAGTGAAGTTTGCAAACGTTGAGCAGCCCATGTAGTGATGAATCGGTTTGCCACCAATTGAAAACCGACTGGTGCCATCGGGCATCAGACCCTTACCTTGCGTGCCGCGAATCGCCGTACATAGATTCGTTTTGCGGGATAGGCATGATTTGCACTGACGACACTCTGGTGTGTACAAGGGAATCACGTGATCACCCTTTTTGAGGCTGATGACTCCTGGCCCAACATCTACGACGATCCCTGCACCCTCGTGTCCCAGAATTGCCGGGAAGATCCCTTCTGGATCCGCACCCGAGCGGGTGAACTCGTCCGTATGGCAAATACCGGTCGCTTTAATTTCAATCAGCACCTCGCCGAACTTTGGCCCCTGAAGCTGTACCGTCTCAATGACGAGCGGCTTACCCGCTTCATAGGAAACTGCTGCGCGAACATCCATCGACAACCTCTAAAGTAAAAACAGTATGCGAGCGCAAATCAATTAATGCGCGATTAATGCGAGATCAGTGCGCAGTGCGTACACGGTTAGTGTGCCTGAGCTGAACCACGAGCAAGCAAATCGTTGGGTTTGCTCACGCTAAAAGAGTTTTTTTGCCACCTTGCTCGACAAAGCCAAAATAACGCTTGCCCGCAGTTTGATTTTCGTAAATCGACCCTTGATTCTTTGCGGGGGGCAGCGGCATACGAATAGGCGCCGCGACACAACGCGGCACGATCGTATCTGTGCCACAAATCAGACGATTTGAGAAAGCTTGCCAGTCAGCTTTACCCGCAGCCATCAAAGGATAAGCATCGGCTGCGGTAAATTCGTATAACAATAAGCCACGCGAACGCGTTGAAATGTTTTGAGCAGATCCATGCACCGCGCGAACATGGTGAAACGACACCGAACCCGCTGGGCCTTCGCAGGCGACTGCACGTGAAAAATCAACACCGCACGTCTCTGGGTCCATGGCACCGCAGAAATAGCCCTCTGCATCATGATGATCGTAAGTCGGGCCTTTGTGCGAACCAGGGATCACATACATGGCCCCATTTTCGACCGTGGTGTCATCCAACATGACACCCGCTGCCAACACATCATCATTTGAGTGCGGATAAAACGCCCAATCTTGATGCCATTCAACTGGCGAACCGAAATGCGGAGCCTTTAGATTGAGCTTTGATCCATGTAAACGTATGTTTTCGCCAAGAAGATCCTGCAAAATCCCCATAAACTTTGGCGTTGTCATCAGATCTTTAAATGCCGGATCAATGACATGCGGTTTTTTGATGCGTCGCACCCTGGGGTCAGAAGCCTGATGCCCAGGCTCTAGGTCGTACACATCATCATGGGTGGCCAAAGCGCGCGATTTCTCAACTAAATCGGCCAAGACCTCTTTCATTCGTAAAAGCGCACTCTCTGAGACGACATCTTCAACGATGACGAAGCCCTCTTCAGAGTATTGTTCAAGTTGTTTAGCAGTCAGAATGCGATTCATGTCTTTCACCGTTCAGGTTTTTTTCAATGATTTGGGTGACTTCGAAGATAGATTGTCTGTGTAACTTGCACACGATATTGCTTAATCGATTGTCGCGCCCGAAGCACGAACTGCCTTACCCCACTTGTCGACTTCTTGCTGAACGAATTGTTTCATGGCCTCGGGCTTTAAAAGAGACGCCTCAAGACCAAGCCCCGCGAATTTCTCGCGAACATCGGGCATTTGCGCGATGCGAATTAATACTTCATTGATACGCAATACCAGCGCTGCAGGCATCTTGGGTGGGCCGCTAATTGCTGTCCAAGACTCTGCCTCGAAGCCCGGAAAACCTGACTCAGCCACGGTCGGCACATCAGGTAGCGCCTGACGACGGGTCAAGCTTGTCACGGCAAGTGCGCGCATTTTTCCTGATTTGACATGCGGCACCGCCGAATCGAAATTGATAAACATCATTGGCACTTGCCCCGACATCAGATCAAGCATGGCAGGTGCGCCGCCTTTGTAGGGGATGTGGGTCAAATTCAAACCCGCGGCGGACTTCAGGATCTCCATCGACAAATGGTTTGAAGCGCCGTTACCCGTGGACGCATAGTTATATTTGCCAGGGCTGGCCTTAATCAGGGCGATCAACTCGCCCAACGTGTTTGCAGGAAACGCTGGATTCACGACGAGTGCGTTTGGGCCTTTGGCGATCATGCCAATGTGGGTGAGACCCTCGACAATGTCATAGGGCATCGAACGATAGAGAGTGGCATTAATCCCTTGACTGCCTACACCCGAAACCAACAGGGTATAACCGTCAGGTGCCGACTTCGACACAAAATCTGAACCAATATTGCCGTTAGCACCCACCTTGTTTTCTACCACTACCACTTGACCGATCAATTCGGTCATCTTTTGTGCCACCAAGCGACCCATATTGTCAGTTGTGCCCGCGGGTGGCATGGGCACGATCAAACGGACCGACTTTGTAGGCCACTCTTGCGCCAAGGTACTGAAGCCCGAGAAAGCGAGACCAATCGCCAAACTGGTAGAAATCAACGTTTTAGTAGATAGCATTATGATGTCTCTTAGGTTGTTATCATTGTTATCGTTGCTTTTTTTGGAATTAGCATAGCATGAAGCCTCAAAGTCCTTACCTCACCGACGAATCTGCCATTATCACCGGCTCAGGTAACGGCATTGGTCGAGCCCTGGCCTTAGAGGTGGCAGGTGAAGGAGCCCGAGTATTCTTAGTTGACTCTAATGAGCAAAAACTCGCTGATACGCTAGCCGAGTTGCACGCAAAAGGACATAAGGCCCAAGGCGCCGTCATCGACCTCTCGCTTGCTGGGTCGGCTCAGCAAGTCGTCGATCAAGCCCGGGCCGCCTTCGGCTCGATTCATATGTTGGTGCACTCGGCCTCGCCGCCACGTCGCGAAGCTGACACGTGGCGTACAGTCACCAGCGAAATCTGGGATGAGATGTATCACGTCAATGTGAAAACTGGGTTTGAACTTGCTCGCTTGGTGGGCCAGCACATGATTGATGAAGGCATTGCCGGAAAAATGGTGTATCTCACTTCGCTGCACGCCCACACGCCCCGAAATCTACCTCACTATGCAACCAGTAAAGCCGCCATGTTGATGTTGGTCAAAGAAATGGCCAAAGCTTGGGCGCGCCATGGCATTCGAATCAACGCACTGACCCCGGGTGCCATTGCTGCGGGCGGCTTTAAGCCTGCTGGCGACCTGGCGCTGAAAATTCCGATGCAACGTCTCGGTAGCGCGCAAGACGTCGCTGCAATGGGCTTAACCCTACTCATTGATCGCTTTTCTGGCTATGTCACGGGCACAGAGGTGGTCGTTGACGGTGGATTAAGTGTCTTTAATTGGTTTGATCCTGTTCAATGATCAAAATGACGGACTAGCAACTTAGTTATTTTGTCACTCAGTTACTCTGCAACATAGCAATATTTCAACACTTGAATACTGGCCTTGAGTGCAGTCCAAATCTCGCATTCGGCAGTCTTTAATAGCAATCTACACCATCCACGCTTTGCGGCAGTCTTCAAATGCTCTTTCGGGTACTGCATTCGTAGGAGCGAGTGCTATAACCAATGCTCATCTGCGTGGATTCTTCTGCTTTGCACTGTGCAGGGCACTAACCGATAAGCGAGCAATCTATGCGTTACTTTTTCATTTCGACGTCACTTGCGTTGCTGTTCAGTCTTGAAGCTCAACTCTTTGGATTGACCGTTAAAGCACCCGTGTACGCACAAGCACCCAGCATTGCCCAACAAGAAAACGCTGCAAACGACTGGAAGAAGAACGCGACGCCGCAAGAGAAACAAGACGCTGAAAAATCACGTCAGCAGGCCAATAGCGATTTTCAAAAAAATGCAACGCCCCAAGAAAAGCAGCAAGCTAGCACCCTGCATCAACAAGCGCACAACGATACCGCGCAAGATCGCGCAAACCCAAGTGCCTCGCACGAAGCCTCACAAGAGCGTGCTGGGAGCAAAGAAGCCCGCAGTGACGCAAACGCCGATCGCGGCAGTCACGGCCATGGTCGCAGGTAACAGCTCGAGCCGCTAAGACTTGCTGCACCTCACACTACCTTGCTTTATCAAGCATAATGCCCTGCATGGTGCGCCCTCGAACGGACGATGATGACATGACAAAACTGTTAGTAATGCAAGGTGCCAATATGGCCTATCTGGGGCGCAGACAGCCCGAGCTATATGGCAGCACAACTGCGGCAGAGCTTGATCAAAGGCTGCGCGAGCATGCCCGTAGCAACGACTATGATTTAGACATCTTCTATACCCATATCGAGGGCGAAGCGATTGAGAGGCTTTATCAAGCGATCGATCAAGGCTTTGACGGTGTAGTCATGAATCCCGCAGGGTTTTTATATGCAGGATACGCGCTCAGAGACTGCCTACGGGCAGTCAGTTTTCCGTACATTGAAGTGCACATGACCAACATTGAAAAACGTGGCATGCACTCAGTCTTAGCCGAGGCAAGCGTGGGCGTGATCGCGGGCTTTGGTTTGCACTCGTATACTTTAGGGCTTGAGGCAATGCTGAAAATCGTGCGCAGCAAATAAAGCGCGGTGCTGGGCGTCCTCATAGTCCGTACATTGCCAAGGCTCACTCGCAAATCCAAACTCACGGTGCTACAACCGCTGACACGCGGGCTACCGTTGCCAATTGAGCCTCGTCCGTCGGCATAAAAAATCAATCCCCCCTCTAGACTTATCACGCTTTATCTACTAAAAAAGTAGACTTTACTTTCAACACAATCGCGTGGTCGCAACATGTCACAAGAAAAAGGTTTAGCCGGCGGCTCTTTAGGAACCCTTGAGTCTGCCGTCATGGGGGTAGCCGGCTCGGCTCCTGCATTTAGTGTCGCCGTCACCACCGCGGTCATCGTCGCCTCGGTTGGCGTCCTGTCTGTAGGCAGCGTGCTGTACTGTGGCTTGATCATGTTTGGTATTTTGTTTGCCTTTATGAATCTAAACAAAATGACCTCGCATGCAGGCGCAACCTATGCCTGGGTGGGTGCGGTGTTTGGGCCTCGTTGGGGCTTCTTTGCAGGTTGGGGCCTGTTGGTGGCCTCGGTCATTTTTATGGTGTCTGCAACAATCCCTGCGGCCACCTCAACTCTAAAGATCCTCTCAGTCATGGGCTGGGTTGACGAGGCGACTATTGAAAGCACAACATGGGTGACCTGTGTATCAGCAATTTGGCTCACGCTCGTGACGATTATTGTCAGTAAGGGCATCAAACATGCTAGTTATGCACAATTGATTTTGACAGTGATCGAGTCAATTATTGTGCTGGCACTGATCATTGGTGCCTTTGTCGAGTACGGCTCTAAGCCCGCTCATCCTCCGTCTTTCGCTTGGGTATCGCCTTTTTCGTTCAGCGCAGAAACCTTTGCCACGGGTGCCTTAACGGCCATCTTCTTTTATTGGGGTTGGGATGTCACCATGAACTTGGGCGAAGAGACCAAGGGAGGTACGCCTGCACCCTCGAGCAAAGGTGCCTTTTGGTCGATGGTGAATTTAATGCTTTTCTATATCATTATCGTGATCGTCGTCCTCATTGTTCTCACCGATGAAGAAATCGCTCAGGCCAATACAAACGTTCTTTACGCCGTGGCTGAAAAACTATTTCCGCACCCTTGGAGCTATCTCGCCGTTCTGTCTACCGTCTTATCGACCATCGGCACAATCGAAACTCAAATCCTGCAGTTCAGTCGCACACTGTTTGCCATGTCACGCGACCGAGTCTTGAACCCGCGCTACAGCAAAATCCACCCCGAATGGCAAACGCCGTGGGTCGCTACGCTGACAATTTGGTTCTTGGGTGTGATGTTATTGTTCGCATCGTCTTACTTGCCTTCTGTCAAAGACATTCTCGATAAGTCGATCTCTGCGATTGGTTTTCAAATTTGCTTTTACATGAGCCTAGCCGGCTTCGCCTGTGCCTGGTACTACCGCGCGATGCTAACGGGTTCATTTCTGACCGCCTTGACGCACATTTGGTGGCCGCTATTTAGCGCAATGTTTATGGTGTTCATTGCCATCCTAAGTGCATTTTCGTTTGATCCGCTGACCAATCTCATCGGTATAGGTGGCCTGTTACTGGGTTTTATCCCAATGCTTCTGAATCAGCGCTCAGCGAACAAACTACAATCCTGAGATAACAGTCAATTACGGAGACAAGAAAGTGATCCAGTCTAAGCAAAGGTTTCAAACACTCGCACGAGCGGCTACAGCCTTAGGTATCTTTTGCTGCGCAATCGCACCGGCTGCAGGTCAAACCAGTGAGTTTCCAAATAAGACAATCAAAATTGTGATTGGGTTTACACCCGGCGGCGCAACCGACACCGTTGGTCGGCAAATCGCGATCTCCTTCAGCAAGATTCTTGGCCAATCGGTCATTGTTGAAAACAAGCCCGGTGCAAACGGCAACTTAGCGACTGACGCGGTTCGTCGCTCGCCCCCCGACGGCTACACGCTGTTTTACACCGCGATCGGGCATGTCACCAATCCTCTCATCTACCCAGATGCTAAATACGACCCCATCAAAGACTTCACGCCCATTGGTCAAATTTTATCGGGGCCTAATATATTGGTGGTACCTGCCAACTCTAAATTTAAAACAGTTAAAGACTTAATCGATTACGCTCGCGCCAACCCCGGAAAAGTCAACTGGGCGTCTTCAGGAATTGGCTCGTCTCTGCATTTGTCTGGCTTACTTTTTATGCAGCTATCAGGGGTGGATATGGTTCACATCCCCTACAAAGGCGCCGGCAGCCTAATGCCCCACCTTTTAGCGGGCACAGTCGACTTAGCTTTTCCAAATCTACCCACGGGCGCCAAACTCGTCGACCAAGGTCTTCTACAAGCCCTTGGCGTGACCACCAAGACTCGCTCAAGTGCTGCGCCCAACATCCCAAGCATCGCTGAGGCGGGTATACCTGGCTACGACATGTCAACCTGGTATGGCTTGGTCGGCCCGGCAAATATGCCGCCCGCTGTACTGCAGCTCTTAAGCAAGGCGGCCGTGCAAACCGTGAACGAGCCCGAATTCAAAGAACGCCTCATTGCGCAGGGTTTCGACCCTAAAGGATCGTCACCCGAAGAGTTCAGCGCCTTCATACAAGCCGAATCAGTCAGGTGGGGCTCGATCTTGAAAGAGATGAAAGTCAAAATCGAATAAGGCCTTCTGGCCTACGCGAGGCAAGGTTTCATCATTTTGCATGTAAAACCCAGGCGTTTAAGCCGGTGAGGTAGAGCCCAGAACGTGCAAGTGTTCCGGGCTTTGGCATACCCAAAAAAACTCAGTGCCTAGAGAAGAACCTATTTTTTTGGACGACCAGCTTGAATTTTGTTTAAGCCCTTTTGCAAGGTCGCAATTTTTGTAACAGATAAACCGGCGAGTTGAACGACCGCAATTCTAAGCAGTTCGCTTTTCTTGATCTCAATGCCAGCTTGGAGGCAGGCTTTTTTGACAAGACTCAGCACCTGATATTCAGATTGCGGCATGGTAAAGCTATCACGCACCAAAACGTCTTTTTTGACTTTAGCCTTACCTGCTGTAGCAACGGATTCTATTGCCTTAGGCTTTGCAGTCGATTTCACTTTGACCTGCGCCTTAACTTTTACCGCAGGCACAGCTTTGCCTTGCCGGTTCGCACGCTTGGTGTTTGTCACAACTGCTGCATCAGCCTTCGCTTTTTTGGCGACTACCGCGGTTTTTTTAACCACAGCTTTTTTAACCACAGCTTTTTTAACCGCGGTTTTTTTAGCAGCTACCTCTGTTGACACGCGCGCTTTTTTCTCGGGCGTAGCGGCGACTTCAGTTGGCGCTTGAGCGCTTTGTTCGGTTGCTTTCATGTCGGACCCCTTCAGATTAAAAGAAATAAGGATAATTCTGTAAATAGTATAAACGATTAATCAAAAATAGTATAAATCATTTATATATTTAAAGTAAACAGAAAAAGTCCAACTCCAACTGTCATGTCTCTGTCGTAAACGCAGTGTCTAATCAACTCAAATATTTTTTCGGGTTTCAAAATGAAAAGTTTTGCGTTGACACTGTTTTATTGGCTAGCCACAGCTTCGTTCTTACTGGTGGCACCGGTCACTTCAGCACAGACTTACCCGACCAAACCCGTGCGCCTCATTGTGCCGTTTCCACCAGGTGGGGTGACCGATATTGTGGGCCGTATCATTGCGCAAAACCTTGCGCTTAGGCTGGGCCAATCCGTGGTGGTCGATAATCGCAGCGGTGCCGCCGGTGCAATCGGCGCACAAGCGGCTGCGCGGGCAACGCCAGATGGCTACACCCTCTTGATGGGCACAGCGACCCATGCGATCAATGCAACGCTGATGTCCGACCCCGGTTATGACTTGCTCAGAGATTTCTCTGCGGTTTCGCTGATTGCCTCGGTGCCTCTTTTACTCGCTGTTCATCCCTCAGTGCCCGCAACGAATATTCAAGAGCTGATTGCCTTTGCAAAGTCTCAACAGGCAGGTCTGAACTATGCCTCGGGTAGCTCAGGTTCGGCCTCACACCTTGCCGGTGAAATGTTGAAAATTGCCACCAAAGCCGATCTCACACATATCCCTTACAAGGGAGGCGGCCCTGCTCTTCAGGACTTGATTTCTGGACAAGTCACGTTCATGTTCGAAAATATGCCATCGATCTTGCCGCAAGTCCGTAGCGGGCGGTTGCGTGGTCTGGCCGTCACTGGGGCAAAAAGATCGGATGCGGCCCCAGACCTACCAACCATGATCGAAGCAGGCTTTCCAAACTTTGAAATCGGCTCATGGTACGGAGTATTCGCCCCTGCGAAGACGCCTTCGGCTGTTTTAGCCACACTGAGCACAGAGATTCTGAATGCGCTCGGCACCACCGAGATGCAGAGCGAGCTTCGGGCACAAGGCGCAGACCCCAAAGGCACTTCGTCAGCAGCGTTTGCCGACTTCGTTCAAGCCGAAGTCAAGAAGTGGGGAGACGTGATCAAAACTTCTGGCCTTAAACCTTGACATCCTCCCCGACCTAAAGGGCCGAGGCTTTCCACGCAATCTGGCAAATCCACCTTGCAGGTGGAGCATCTGCTGGCAAATGTATCCGGAAGCAGTTCCGATAGCCCCTTGTGCATGGATGACCTTTTTTTATTGATTAGTGATATCTTTCAACGTCGTCCTCTTCGCAGATTAAATTCGCAATGAAAAGAATCTCTTGGTTTTTAAGGCTATTTTTACTTTTTTTTGCTGTGACCACTACTCAGGCAGCAACTTTTAGCTTTGTCGCACTTGGTGATCTACCGTACGGGTCAGACGAAACTGCCGGCGTTAAATATCGCCAACTGATCACCCAAATCAATGCCTTGAACCCTGAGTTTTCAATTCATGTTGGCGATTTTAAAGCGGGCAGCGCGCATTGTTCTGACGAAGAATTTGAACGCCAGCGCAAACACTTTGATTTATTCAAAGGCGCACTGATCTACACGCCTGGAGACAACGATTGGACAGACTGCGGACGCAAAAATAACGGCAGCTATGATCCTCTTGAGCGGCTCGAAAAACTTAGGGGGCAATTTTTTAAACCCGACACCTCTCTGGGTCAAGCCCCCCTGCCCCTGGTCACAC
>Ga0209135_1000527_pt1 | contig 13715 bp, 9 predicted proteins | sample LauGreSBDMM110SD_4_FD_187570 | JGI IMG/M metagenome (GOLD analysis project Ga0209135, IMG submission 187570) | Freshwater lake microbial communities from Lake Michigan, USA - Su13.BD.MM110.SD (SPAdes) (version 3) | ecosystem: Environmental > Aquatic > Freshwater > Lake | place: Lake Michigan, USA... | reverse complement strand
CATTCAGACGGACCGGCACACGATGCATGCTAATCCGGGCGTTGTTATAGGCTGTACAGATTGTCATGGTGGTGATGCCAGTATTGCTTTGCCTAAAACAGCCAAATCCCCCAACATTAAGAATGATCCCGTTTATCAAGCAGCGCTTAATCAGGCGCATATTTTGCCTAGAGATAAGAGTTATTGGAATCATACTGCTTCAGCCAATCCTGCTGGTTCTTATGCGCGGCTCAATAGAGAGTCTCCTGAGTTTATTCGGTTTATTAATCCTGGTGACTTGAGGATTGCTAGAGAAGCTTGTGGTGCTTGTCATTTGCCAATTATTCAAGCGCAAGAGCGCAGCCTCATGTCAACCTCTACGATGCTATGGGGTGGCGCGGCTTATAACAATGGTATTTTGCCTAACAAAAACTACAATTTAGGCGAGTCTTACACACGCGATGGTAAGCCTGCTGCAATTCGAAATCCCGGTAAGCCGTCTAAAGACGAAGTTGCTAAAAAAGGGATTATTGAGCAAATTTATCCCCTGCCTGCCTGGGAGACAATTCCTCCGGGCGATGTCTTTCGGGTATTTGAAAGTGGCGGTCGGGTAATTAATTCGACTTTCCCTGAGGTTGGATTACCTAATTCAACGGGCCAGTTACAAAGGTTAGACGAGCCGGGAAGACCGGACATTAAACAATCCAATCGTGGCCCTGGGACAGGCAGTCGGATTTCTGTTCCGGCGCTGAACCTCGCTAAAACACGCCTGAACGATCCACATCTATGGTTCTTAGGGACTAATGATAATCCTGGGGATTATCGCTCTTCAGGTTGCACTGGTTGCCACGTGATTTATGCGAATGATCGCGATCCAAGACATTCAGGGCCATACGCAAAATACGGTAACACTGGCATGACGCAAACACTTGATCCTACCATTCCTAAGAATCGTTCAGGACACCCGATTCGGCATGAATTCACGCGCGCAATTCCTTCGTCACAATGCATGGTTTGTCATATGCATCAACCAAATATTTACGTGAACTCTTATTACGGCAATATTCAGATTGATTATGAAACGGACGCCCCTAAATTTTGGCCTGAGAAACAGCGTTATCCATCGCATGCAGAGGTTCGAGAGATTAATGATCGTAACCCTGAGGGTGCTGCTGTTCGCGGCAATTGGTCTGATCCGCAGTTCCTAAAAGACGTTTGGTTAAAAAATGACACGTTTCAAGACTCTCAGTACGCGGACTATCATGGTCACGGTTGGAATTTTAGAGCAGTATTTAAGCGTGACAGAAAAGGTACTTTATTAGACGCGAAGGGGGGCAAAGTTGCAGACGATGACCCGAATAAGTTTAAAAAAGCGGTCCATATGGCGGATATCCATTTAGATAAGGGGATGCACTGCGTTGATTGCCATTTTTCTCAGGACATGCATGGTAATGGCCATATTTATGGTGAAGTTGCCCAGGCTATTGAAATTGACTGTGCCGACTGTCATGGCACATCGAAGCAATATCCGACCATGTTTACAAGCGGTCCAGCAGCTAGAAAAGGCGGCATGAATATGCTTTCTTTGAAAACGCAGGACGGCCGTAAACGTTTTGAATGGCGTTCAGGAAAACTTTTTCAGCGGGCTTCTTTAGATCCTAATTTGGAATGGGAAGTTAGTTTGGTAAAAGACTCAGTCACGCTTGGAAGCCATAACTACAATGAAAAATCTGCCCGCGCTAAATTGATGGCGGCAGGCCCTGAAGGACAAATGGGTAAGTGGGGTGCTGGTAGTAAATCTTTTGCCCACGATAATGAGAAGATGACTTGTTTTTCCTGTCACACCGCATGGACTACGAGCTGTTCAGGATGTCACTTACCAATTGAAGCAAACAATAAAACGGATCGTCTGCATTACGAGGGTGGTGAAACCAGAAACTATGCCACTTATAACGTGCAAGTGGCAAGGGATGATGTTTTCCAGATCGGTAAGCATGGCCCAGCCAAAAATCACCGTATTGCGCCAGTAAGATCTAGTTCGGCGCTAGTTTTATCCTCTACAAATAGCAATCGTGAGAGGATTTACATTCAGCAACCGCCCATATCATCGAGTGGTTTTTCTTCGCAGGCTTTTGCGCCGCATTTTGCACATACTGTGAGAACGACTGAAACGAAGACTTGTACGGACTGCCACGTATCCGATAAAAATGACAACAACGCCATCATGGCTCAATTGCTGTTACAAGGTACTAATTTCGTCAACTTTATTGGGCATTATGCTTGGTTAGGTGCCGAGAAGAATATTGAAGCGGTGAAGGTCACGGAGTGGGAAGAGCCCCAAACGGTGATTGGAAGCTATTTACAAAAATATGCCTACCCGGATTATTTTAAGAACCACTTATCACTTGATTTACAGTTAACCGAGTCTCACACAGCGAAGACTGCCGACCAAGTAGGTTGCCTGCAAATGCGTGGTGAGTATATGTTTGTTGCCGAGGGTAAGGGTGGCTTTCGGGTTTATGATATTGCAAATATTGCTAACAAAGGGGTGAGTCAGCGGATTATCAGTGCGCCTTATTCGCCATTAGGAAACAACTCTTTCGTGAGTTCTAAAAACGCCACCTGCATGGCCTTACCAACCAATCAGCCGATTGCGCCAGATCGCAATCAAGGTGCATTAATGCGTGAAACAAACATGGAGCAACCCTTCCATCCAATTTATCACTACGCTTTTGTAGTGGACTCTGAAGAAGGCTTAATTGTTGTCAATGTAGACACCTTTGCTGATGGCGATCCGAAGAATAATTTCCTAAAAAGAGCTATTACTTGGAACCAAGATGGTAAGTTAAAGGGTGCTCGACACATCACCTTGGCTGGATATATTGCCTATATTACGACGGATAAAGGCATTCAAATTGTCGATTTGAACGATCCCTTAAAGCCCAAGCTTGGAGCCTTTATTGCCCTCCAAGATCCAAGAGCGACCGCTTTGCAGTTCCGTTATTTATACGTAACTACTGCTAAAGGTTTGCAAGTCGTCGATATGACAACGATTGCTGCTCCGCAATTATTAGGCGCTGTCATCCCTCTGAGTGATGCAAGGCGAGTATATTTAGCAAGGACCTATGCTTATGTAGCTGCAGGTAAAGATGGATTAGCAATTATTGATATAGAAAAAGCCGATCAGCCTAAGGTCTATCAAATGTTTACCGCCGATGGACAAATCAAAGACGCCTCTGATGTCATTGTTGGCTCCACGAATGCGTCCTTATTTGCGTATGTAGCTGATGGCACAGAGGGTTTAAAAATTATCCAGTTAACTTCGCCCGAATTACAGCCAAAGTTTTACGGTTTCTCACCAGAACCCAATCCACGACTCATTGCCTTGAAGAAGACCAGGTCCCCAGTTAGAGCATTATCAAAAGGATTAGATCGTGACCGAGCTGTTGATGAGATGGGCGAGCAGATTGCTGTTTTTGGCCGAATTGGTTCACGGCCATTTAATCGTGCTGAAATGGAAAAGATGTACCTAGATGCAAATGGTAAAACTTGGAAAGTATCCGATGTTGGTGATCCGAATGATTACTTACCATTAATGTCACCATTGATTAAACGTTAATTGTTGAGGAATAGATAATCATGCCCAGCTTATACCTTCGCCCACTTCTTTTTGCTTGGAGTCTGATGTGGAGCCTCTTGACGTTCGCAGCCCCACCCCTGCCTCATCAGGCGCCTGCCGTTAGTCAAGGAAATATTAATTGTGCAAGCAGTACCTGTCACGGCTCTATTACGCCTTGGCACGATACGAATGTATTACAAAATGAATATACAACTTGGTCTATGTATGACAAGCATAGCCAAGCGTATAAGGTACTATTTAATGACGAGTCAAAACGTATAGTTAAAAATTTAGGGCTCAAGCAACCCGCCCACGAGGCTAATCTGTGTTTGGACTGCCACGCGCACAATCCGCAACCGAAATTGCGTGGCGAGCGCTTTTTAATGTCTGAGGGGGTTAGTTGCGAGGGTTGTCACGGGCCGTCAGAAAAATGGCTAAAGAGCCACACAGTACCGGGAGTTACGCACGCTCAGAATGTGGCGAATGGGTTATATCCGACGAGTAATCCTGTCGCTCAGGCAAAGCTATGTAATTCCTGTCACGTGGGTGATGAATCGCGTTTTGTAACCCATCGTATTATGGGTGCTGGCCACCCTAGGATGTCCTTTGAGTTAAATACCTTTATTAAAATTGAGCCGCCGCATTACCGAGTTGACTCAGACTATATTATGCGCAAAGGGAACGTGCAGCCAATTCGGTCATGGGCAGTGGGGCAGTTAACGACAGCTAAGTCGATGTTAGATACCTTGGCAGATTCAAAAAGAAACCATGACGGGATTTTCCCAGAATTAGTACTTTTTGATTGCCATGCCTGTCATCATCCGATGAGTAATAAGCGCTGGTCTTCACGAAATGCCATGCCGCCTGGCGTAGTTCGTTTAAATGACAGTAGTTTATTGATGGTGCAGGCCATCTTACAAGCTACAGATACTGCTGCTGCTAAGCAATTTAATACACTGAATATGCAATTGCAGATGGCCACTACGGGTAACACAACGAAAGGCAGTCAAGCAGCATTTTCTAGGGTTGAAGAGACGGCAAAGAATCTTTCCAAACTCGTGACCGAATTGCTCCCGAAAATTGAGAAGAGTAATTTAGATCAAAGTAAGTTACAGGATATTTTCATGGTGCTTGTAAAGACTGGGCCGAGTTATACCGATTATGCGGGTGCTGAGCAAGCCTATATGGCTATAGCCAATGTCGGTAATTTGATGTTGGAGAGTTCGCCTGGAGGCGCTTCTGAGCAACTGAAGAAGAGCATCGATCGTCTTAAAAAAGAATTAGCCAATGAGGATACCTTTGCTCATAAGAATTTTGTGGAAGAATATAGTAAGTTAGGTCAATTGATGCAGGATAAAAACGGAAGAAAATAATGGATACCCCGCAATCTAATCAAGCAAAGATGATGTTTGCCGATGTTCAGGCGGACTATGATGTTGTCATTATTGGATCTGGCCCTGCTGGCCTAGCTGCTGCTGCACGAGCGCATGAGTTAGGTAACCGGCATGTACTTTTAGAAGCAGAGAATCACGCCTCAGATACGATCTATAAATACCAAAAGGGTAAGCACGTGATGGCTGAGCCTGGTGTCTTGCCACTGCGTTGTGGTTTGCCATTTGTTGAGGGTAAGCGCGAAGTTATCTTAAATGATTGGAATAAAGGTTTAACCGATCAGGGTATTCATATTGAGTATCAAAAGAAGGTCAATGGCATATCGAAAGCGGGGGCTTCTGGACCGTTTCAAGTAAGCTGTGAAGACGGGACTGTCTACACTAGCCGAACTATTATTTTGGGGATAGGCTTACAGGGAAATGTTCGTAAAATGGGGGTTCCTGGCGAGAGCTTACCCTTAGTACAGTACACCCTAGCAGATCCTGAAGAGTTTAAAGACGAGACAATTATTGTGATCGGTGCAGGTGATGCCGGTATTGAAAATGCCATCGGCTTAGCAAAGCAAAATAACGTTTACCTCATGAATCGGGACGATGAGTTTGGATACTGTAAAGATGGCAATCGCAATTTAGTTCTAGCCGCTGAGAAAGCTGGGCAGATAAAGATTTGTTATAAAGCTTTTGCGGTTGAGGTGGTTGAGACCGGATCTAATCCGCCCCTAGAGTTTGTTTTTGATGGTAAAAATGGTCAGGAGCGTATTGCCTGCCACCGGATTATTGCTAGGTTAGGAGCTATTCCACCGCGTAAATTAGTAGAGAGTTTTGGGGTGCAGTTTCCCAATCAAAATCCAACTTCATTACCCGTTTTATCGGAATCCTACGAGTCCAATGTGCCAGGCTTGTTTATTGTCGGCGCACTAGGCGGCTATCCGCTGATTAAGCAGGCCATGAATCAAGGTTATGAAGTTGTCCAGACGATTAATGAATTGCCTGTGGTGCAAGTAGATGAACCGATCTTGCGTGAGCGCTTGGCCGGTTGGCAAAAGAGTAAGTCGATTTCAGAGATATTGGATGAAGTATTAGCTCGGGTTGACCTATTTAAATCGTTGACTAAATTGCAGGCTAGAGAGATTTTAATGGAGTCCAATAGCCGTCAATATAAAGCTGGTGAGGTTATTTTTAAGAAGAACGACTATACAAATACTTTTTTCACCATTTTAGAAGGCTCGGTCGATATTGTGTTTGAGAAGGATGGTGAGAAGCCTCAGGTCATTTCTCTGCCGGCGGGAAATTTCTTTGGTGAGATGGGCTTAGTTTCTGGGCGAAGAAGAACTGCAACCATTAAGGCCGGTAAAAATTGTATAGTTTTAGAGACTGCTCGACGCGGTATATTAAAGTTAATTGCGACGAGTGATGAGGCGCGTAAAAAGATAGATGCCCGATTTATTATTAATTCGTTGATTACTTATATTGGCAATGTGTTTAGTGTGGATGATTTACTCGAGTTGTCCAAAGAAGTGGAAATTAAGCGGTTTAATGCGAAAACTACTATTTTTAAAGAAGGTGATGAGCCTGATGGACTGTATTTAATTCGAAGTGGATCAGTATCGGTCTCTAAAAATATTAATGGTAAAGACCAAATATTGGCTTATGTATCTGCGGGTAACTATGTGGGCGAGATGGCGCTTGTGGATAATTCGAAGCGAACTGCTTCAGTGAATGCGGTGGTAATGACAGAGGTCTTGATACTCAAGGCCGAGAGCTTTAAGAAGATGGTTGATAAAAACCCAGTGTTATTGCAGATTATGCGCGCCAAGATGATCGATCGTACTCGCCAGAACACTTCGCATGAGGCTCTTGGTCAAGATCAGTCGGGGATTGCCAACTTCTTCCTCAGTCAGGGATTAGGCGAGGCTTCAGATGTTTTAGTGATTGATGAGAGTTTGTGTGTGCAGTGTAATAATTGTGAAACGGCATGTTCTGAAACGCATGACGGCGTGTCACGATTAAATCGTGCTGCTGGTGCGACTTACGCCAAATTACATATTCCGATTGCTTGTCGTCATTGTGAAAATCCAAGTTGTATGAAAGATTGCCCGCCGGACGCATTATCGCGAGGCTCGAATGGTGAAGTTTTTGTCAATGACTCATGCATTGGATGTGGCAACTGTGAGCGTAATTGTCCTTATGGTGTGATCCAAATGGCGGTAAATAAACCGCCTAAAAAGGGCGCCGGATTATCTTGGTTATTATTTGGACTTGGTGAGGAGCCAGGTCATAGAGCTCCTGATTACGACCCTGCAGCGCGCAAGCGTGCGGTGAAGTGTGATATGTGTAAGACAATTCCAGCGGGGCCTTCTTGTGTACGCGCCTGCCCAACTGGCGCGGCTATTCGAGTTTCTCCTGAAAAACTCTTAAAAGAGTTTTTAGGTTAAGCTTGCCTCGTAGTCACAAAACAGGTCACTTATCAAAATGACAGGGACTATTCAGGCAAGGACTATTCAGGCAAGGACTATTCAGATCGACGTCGTTTCTGACGTTGCTTGTCCTTGGTGTGCCGTAGGATTTGGGGCCTTAACTCAAGCAATACAAGAGATTGGTGATCAGGCTAAATTTGAAGTTCATTTTCAGCCATTTGAGTTAAATCCTAACTTGCCGGTGGGCGGACAAGATGCGATGGAGCACTTGACTGAGAAATACGGGATTGATCAAGCACAGATGGCTAAAAATCAGGCGCAGATTCGTTTACGAGCCAAAGAGGTGGGCTTTGATTTTCATCCAGAGGGGCGCAAAAGAATTTATAACACTTTTCATGCACACCGATTATTACACTGGGCTGCTTTAGAGAATGGCTTAGAAGCTCAGAGCCGATTAAAAAAAGAGTTACTGATCTCTTATTTTTGCCTGCGCGATAATATGGATTTGCAAACTACACTCATTGCTGCAGTTTCAAGAGCTGGTTTGAATTCTGATCGTGCCATAGAAGTTCTTAATCAGAATGAGTTTGATAGTGAGGTTCGTCATATGCAGCAGCACTATTTGGACTTAGGCATTCACTCCGTGCCGTCATTTATATTAGATGGTAAGTACTTAATGGCTGGGGCTCAACCAACGGAGTCTTTTGTTACTGCCTTTAATCAGCTGCTCACGAAGCAAGATTAAGCTCTAAGCTTGATGCGGCTTTTCTTGCGCACTCCAGCGCTTTAGTAAAGAGATGGTCGATAGTAGTTGATTTGCCATAGCAGCTTGCATATTGCCTTTTGCTAGTGCGTTCATTACGACATCGGCTCTTGTTTCTTCGGGGAAGGCAGTCAACATGCGAAGTATTTCTGACTCAGAAAGTCCCTCATGAAAATTAGCCCGCACCTCAGCAACAGTTAATTCTTGATGCGCATATTTTACTTTTGCAAGTTGCAACAATTCGGTTAATTGTTGCGCTTGAATCTCAGAAAAACTAGGCTGTTGATTTGCCTTTGTTGTATCTTGAGTTTGTGGGATTATTTTTTTAGATGGTCTAGAGTAAGTTGGACTATCCATAGTAGTCTTAATTTAGGAGGATAAGTTTGCAGATTAGCATAGTTAAAGAGATTGGTAAACGTTCGAACTTGCCCAAAATTTTTGGGATTCCCAATCGTTTGGGAATCCCATGTGTGATTTAGAAACATGATGATTCCTTTCGAGTAAGTGTATTAAATTATTAGTCCAGTTATTAATCGGCAGAATTTTTTTGATTAAAGCTTGAATCACGATCAACTGAAAGTAAAGTCTACGTTGGGGATTTAAAAATTGTGACTTGCTTGTTTTTGTTGGGATAGAAATAAAATTTGGAATAGATGGCCAGTTGTGAGGATTTTTCCGTGGAGTTTCTGGGATGCTACCAAATTCGCGGTTCCAAACTCTAGAATGATGCGCGCATAAATTCCGCAAATCAGAAACATTGCGAAACCAGGATTTCAGGAGGGGGAACTTCCAACCAAAGTGGGCCTCCATGATTTGAGTATCACTTGATAATTTGAGATTGCTAAATAAAGTAGAAACCTCTTTAAGAGTGAGGAACTCTACAGCCATCCAAATTGGAGTTTGCAAGGGATCCTTAGGATTATTGGTTGAATAGTTTTTCTTGAAAATATCTGAATTTTGTAGGTAAGATTGTCGGGTAACAAGCTCAATTAACTTTTGATGGTTATATCGACTGTCAAAAATCTTTGGATTGAGGTATCCAAGCGGCCCATGATTTTTGGCTAAGGCACTTGCAACTTGAGTACGAAGAGCAATTTCAATACTTTCGATTGGATTTAAGATAAGGAGCCGTAAATTTTTATCAAAAAGATATAGTTTGATGACATCATTAAAGTTGGTACCCGCAATAAATTTTTTCTCCGGATCATTCGGTTGATAAAAGGTATGCATATAAGCGGATAGTCTAAAGTGACTAATACTATTTAAATGATTAATTACCTCAATATCATTATTAATCTCCAGGTTCTTTCTTCGAAGATGCTTTAAATATTCGACCTGGTCAAGTGCTGTTTTTTTGAATGTAAACAATAGAATCTCACAAAAAAAATCCACCAAAGTGTGCATCAATGAGAGGCATGGTGGATGTGTTGGTTGAATTGTACATGCTTCCTCAAAATTTTAAAAGCCATTTTAGATGTGGGCCTATTGAGTAAAATCAATGAGGGCTCAATCTTCAACTGAAGACAAATAAAATTTCAAAAAGTTCAGCCTGTTGTTTCATCGACATAGGGGTTTGCTATAAAGAATAGCGTAATATGATGAAACGATTTAAATGATACACCAGCATTCAGCCTAGGTTTTTGATAAATAATTGTGTTGTATCTTTAATTAAGTATTCATTTTCAATTAAGAGGATCTCTTCTCATGTTGGTAAATTTCAATCTGCTATTTTTAAGTCGATCCGTGTATGAGGGGGCTTTACCCACCTTGGGTGATGGATTGCAATATAGTAAAGTTATCCAATCAGAGACTAAAAAATGGTCTGAAATAATCAAAAAATCGGGCGCAGTTGCCAATTAATGAAGGAGTCTTTTGAGAGTTGCCAAGACAGCCCTAAGAAATTAGACCATGACATGGTTACTTGGCTAGAGGACGGTACTAAAAAATCAGCCCAGTGGCGCACAGCGACGAATCATCCTTCGCCTTCCGAAGTTGTTGTTACAAAAGATACGATTAAGGCTGATCAGGCCTATCAATTGGCATTTGATGGCAAAGCACTTCTTTGGCGATCAGATTTTCCTAATGCAAGAAACCTATTGCAAGCCTTATCTCGTCGAAGTTTACGACAACCAAGAAGTAATCACATAAAAATAAACAAGAGTTTTCAGGAGGTTTTTTTTGAGCAGCGGGCCATCCAAGAAAAGCGCGCGAGAGTTCTCAATCAACTATTAGTTCCCTTAAGTGCTGACTATGTGATTCAATTACCAAGAGCGCAAGATGTAGCCTTAGCATGTGAGCAAGTTTTTGGATCATCGCAGAGTGATAGTGTGATTTCTCTAAGAGCTTTACTGGCTATCGTTAGTGCTCACGAATGGCGAAAAAAAGGTGTGCAAATTCCACAACTTGGCCGACGAATTTATCCGCATTTTGGAGTTTTTTCGCCGCTACGGTCTGAGTACCTTGACTTAGTTGATAAAGCGCCCTTATCCCCCAATTGGAAATCTGCTTATGACATTGGTACTGGCACCGGAGTCTTGGCAGCGATTCTTGCCAAACGTGGCTTATTAGAAATCACAGCTACAGATCTTTATCAGCGAGCTGTTCTTTGTGCAAGAGCGAATATTCTTTCATTCGAAATGCAAGAACGTATTCAGGTGATACAGTCAGACATGTTTCCTCCAGGTCGAGCAGATTTAATTATTTGTAATCCACCTTGGATAGTTGCCGAACCGAGTTCATTGTTGGACTCTGCTGTATATGATTCTAAAGCGACGATGTTGCGTAGTTTTTTGAGTGGAGTGAGAGATCATTTAAACATTGGTGGCGAAGTGTGGTTGGTTATATCTGATATTGCCGAGCATTTAGACTTACGATCAAGAGACCAATTTTTGGAGTGGATAGCTTTAGGGGGCCTCAAGGTCGTGGGGCGAATTGATGCTCGTCCCGTGCACGGGCGAGCAAGAGATCAAGAGGATCCTCTTTATCAAGTTAGATCTAAAGAAATAACCTCTTTATGGCGCTTACAAAGTAGCTAAATTACTCTTTTTCAACGCCAGCTTTTCTGAGGATTTCACCAACAATAGGCGATTCTTTACGCGACAGTTCAAAGACTTTATTGGGTTCACTATAAAGTGGTGTAACTCCAAGTTTTTCAAAGGAATCTTTGATTTCCTGAGAAGTCATTATTTTGCCCAGTTCTTGGTTGATACGTTCAATAATGCTATTTGGGACACCTTTGGGAGTTACGATGGACCACCAATTAGCTGCTTCGAAATTCGGAAAGCCGAGTTCGATCATCGTTGGTAGATCCGGTAGGGTTGTCGATCGTTGCGGCGATGTCACCGCTAGAGCACGAAGTTTATTGGCCTTAATAAATGGTACTGCTGGTGCCATATCAGAGAAGACCATCTGGATTTGCCCAGCAACCAAGTCTGCAACTGCGACGCCCGTGCCTTTATAGGGGATGTGAACTATGTCTACATTCGCAGCGGTTTTATACATCTCTCCGCTGATATGCGACTGAATTCCTTTACCACCAGAGCCAAAATTCAGCTGACCTGGCTTGGATTTGGCGAGTGCGGTTAGTTCGTTGACGCTTTTTACGGGCACACTCGGGTGAACAACAAGGACTAGACCAGCAATAGCGACCATCGAGATTGGGCTAAAGTCTTTGTACCAATCAAAACTCATTTGTTTAAACAGGTGCGGATTATTGACTACGGTACTACTGTTTGATAGTAGGAGAGTATAGCCATCTGGGGCAGACTTTGCAGCAATATCATGACCAATATTGCCAGATGCTCCTGGACGATTTTCTACAATAACTGATTGCCCTAGGACGTCGCTTAATTTCTGAGCCATGATACGACCAAGAACATCACTCGTACCTCCAGGAGGAAACGGTGCAATAAATTTAATGGGTCGGTTAGGATAGGTAGACTGAGCGTAAGCGATAGATACTGCAGTAATACTTAGGATAGAAAAAATCCATAAACGACTGATAAAGTGCGAACGAAGAACATTTCGAATCATTAAATTTCGCATAATAATTCCCTAAAAAATAAGTCTGAATCAAAAAATATCTATTGAAGGCGTAATTCCAATAGATTCATTCGGCTTAGTATGAATTAATATACAAAAAAATACTATTAGGACAAGTGCTAAGTTAATTGAGGAATCGGTTCCTTTTACTCCTTTTCCACACCAGACTTTCTGAGTAGTTCGCCAATGATCGGAGAATCTCGTTTAGCAATTTCATGAACGCGGGCTGGGGTGCTGAATAACGGCGTGATGCCTAGTTTATCGAAGGCCTCTTTAATTTCAGCGGAGACCATGATTTTTGATAGATCGGCATTGAGGCGCTGAATAACGGCTTGGGGAGTGCCTTTGGGGGCTGCTAAAGACCACCAAACTACGGATTCAAAATTAGGATAGCCGGCTTCAATCATCGTTGGAATTTCTGGCATGATATTCGAGCGTTGGGTAGATGTCACTGCTAGTGGGCGAAGTTTGCCACCCTTAATGAGTGCGACAGCGGGAGCCATGTCAGAAAAAACCATTTGAATTTGTCCTGCGGCCACATCGGCGACTGCTTGCCCAGAGCCTTTATACGGAATGTGCACGATATCAATACCTGCTGCCGCTTTATAAAGTTCACCGGTAATATGGGAGGAGATTCCTTTACCGCCAGAGCCAAAATTGATAGATCCTGGTTTGGCTTTTGCCATAGCAGTTAGTTCAGCAACTGATTTAACTGGCACACTGGGGTGAACAACAAGAACTTGACCGGCTGTAGCCACCATTGAAATTGGCACGAAATCGACATACCAATTAAAGTTGAGTTGCTTAAATAGATGCGGATTATTAACTACCACACCACTGCTAGATAATATGAGGGTGTAGCCATCCGGGTTGGCTTTCATGACGTATTCATGACCGATGTTGCCAGATGCTCCACCCTTGTTTTCAACGATCATACTTTGACCCAGGGTATCGCTTAATTTTTGAGCAAGGATGCGTCCAAGAATATCACTAGTGCCACCGGGTGGAAATGGCGCGATTAATTTAAGGGGTTTATTGGGGTAGGTATTTTGTGCATGGGTACTTGTGCTTATTGAGAGAAAACTAACCAGCCCAAGCAAGATAGCGGTCCAGAAGATAGTGTATGGGGTAGAATTTTTATAGATTAAGGCTCTCAATTTGGCTCCAGTATTTGTTTATATTTAGTATGACTATAGTATATTTTAAAGAAAATTGGAATGATTTAACGATAGATGCTTTATGGTGATTTAAATATATATAGGAAAGGATATTAGTTCATGCCGCTCATTTCGTGCATTAAAAAAAGTATAAAGTCATTGTTTTATACAGTTAGTTTGTTGATTAGTTTTGGAGTATTCGCTCAGAATCCGCAATCGCAGATTGCGAATGTCAAGATTGGTAACATTCTTTGGGATCTAACTGAAACGACGATTGGGGAGGTCAAGCGTTATGCGCAGGTAACTGGGTTTCGAAGTGCTGCTGAAACGCAAGGGGGGGGATTATCC
>Ga0209135_1000525_pt1 | contig 13738 bp, 10 predicted proteins | sample LauGreSBDMM110SD_4_FD_187570 | JGI IMG/M metagenome (GOLD analysis project Ga0209135, IMG submission 187570) | Freshwater lake microbial communities from Lake Michigan, USA - Su13.BD.MM110.SD (SPAdes) (version 3) | ecosystem: Environmental > Aquatic > Freshwater > Lake | place: Lake Michigan... | reverse complement strand
AAAATCCGCTTTCTTTAGAGAACCCGAGCCCAGTTGCTGTTCAAAACCGTCAACAAGTATTGTATTAGAAGTTACAGAACAAAAATATTTCCATATTATAAGAATGAATTATAATACAGAAAGTCTAAAAATCACATTACGAACTAATTTTAATACGAGTAATCCAAAAGATCGCGATGTGGTATTTTCACTGGATATGTTGAAACATCCAAAGTTACAGGTCACCGGAGACATGAAGAAAACCCCCATTTTCTCTTATGCTTATGAATATCCGTATGATCTATTAATAAAGCTCCCGTTTCAAGACCGTGTTCGATTTTTCTTCAGTGAAAAATATCATCGTGATTTTGTCAATAAACATAGAGCAAATATTCGACAGGCAAAATCAAAATTAGAAATCACCGATGAAAATGAACAAAACGCTTATTACCATGAACGATCTGCAATTATTCAGCATAATGTAGTTACTATGCTTAAAATCCTTTTTAACACGTATCCTAATGTAAATAACGTTACTACGTCTCATGATTTCGTGGTAAACGAAGGTCCCACGGAAATGAATTTCCCAAGCGTAATGGGATTGTTTGTTACGCCCGAAAATTCTTATCTTGAATTAAAAGGAAGAAAGTTCAACTTTACAAAACTAGTTTGGTTAAATGATATTTTGAATAATCCTGATTATTATTCATTATTCACTGAGTATATGAAATTCAACGCGTGGTTTTTAAATCAAAAACAATTATTAAATGTGAAATTAAAGAACATAAAATCAAAGATAAGAGGCTTGTGCAATATCATTGTAAACGATACTATTAAATACTTAAACGACAGCAAGGAAGAGTTTGGTACACAATTGCAAATTTTAATCATGTACTCATTTCTTAAAAATATTATTGATAAAAACGTTATGCAAATTGAGAACCATTCCGTTTATTTGACAATGTATAACGAAATAACAAAAGAAATAAAAACGCGTTTGGCATTAATAACTGAAATTCCAAAGCCAAAATGGACGGACGCTTTCATCAAAAATTTTTTACTTCCTATGAAAAGTAATACTGAACTGGTTTCGTCTATCATAGACTATATTAAAAGTAATGATGCATATACCTTATTAAAAAGCGCCGGATCCAAAGGTGCTCTTCGCAGACAAATCGATAAAATAAACGCAGATATTTCTAGCATAATTAAGCTGAATAAGTCTGATGATGCGGACAAAACAAGTGATACCATAGATTACGCCACAAGGCGGTTTTCGGAATTAGATAAATTAAAACAATTAACAAAAGACGAAAATAGAAAAATTATGGGCCAATCCATACCAAATGAGTATTTATTTTTTACTCAAGCTATCGAAAAGTATCAATCTAATCGAAAAGAGGTATCGAATGCACAGCTACAAAATTTGATTGATTTAAAAACGCAGGGTGATGTTCTCGCATTATTTACTTTTTTTGATAAAATTTATGATTATTACATACAAGGAACATCAAGCGACGCTGAAACAGATTTCTTAGAATTACTTAATGTCGGGGCAGTTTTAATTATACCCAAGGGATATAATAATTCTAATGAAAAGTCGACCGAAATATATGTCCTTTGTGATTTAAGTCCTATAGACCCAAAAACAACTGAAAATTTAGATAAACAAGATTGTAGGAAAAAAGACGAAAATTTGGGAAGGCTTCTTGAACAAATTATAGATCGCAGATCAATCATAGCTTCTATTGAAAAAAATAGGTATAAATGGGACGTTGATAATAATCGACCAATGATAGAGCAAAACCCATCAAATTCTTCGACGACCAACCAACAAAATGTACAGTCATCAAACAATGCGCCTCGAATAAATAATACAGTATCTGATCAAGACGTTGAATTTAATTTTAAAAAGGTTCTATCGAATATTAAAGACAACAATAAATACATCGACGCAATGAATTCGTTTCAAGTGGAAGAACCGTTGAGCGATTATAATTTACTGAACTATTTAAAAACCAGTCCCTCCAAAGAGGGACAAACTTTGGTCGGGTTGGTGCAAGAATATTCTTCGAACGTCAATAAATTCTCGAGTAAATTATCAGATAAACTTGTGTATTTTAAATCTGAGCTCAATGCAAAAGCGGAAGTAAACAAAAACGCTATCGCGACGAGATTTCGAGAAGGCGAGATCTCATTGGAAAAAAGAAAGCTAGAATTTGAGAACGCGAAATTAACGCTATTGTCACAAATCACCGATCAATTATTGAAGGAGGAGAACAAAAAAGATAAAAGTCCTATTCGTGGAGGGAAAAAGTGCAGAACTAGAAACAAAAAGGTTACTCGTACGCGAAAAACTCGTAAATTTTAACGGCGATCTTTAATAGCTGTTCATAAAAAAAAGTATTTTTTATGAATTATAGGGGCATTATTTACTTCTTCGTGAATTTAGGAACGCCGTCCTTAAAAACGCCGACCTGAGGGCCAACATCTTCATCTTCTAGAATGGAATAAATAATACCGTTTTTATCGTCGTCTGTGTAATACGATGTGCCCTTAATCATGATTTCAAATACTGAACCTTCCTCTTCCTCTTCCGGGGAAGCTAATGTCGCCTCGGGGGCCCTATCCTTTGTAGCGGGGATTTCGGGTTCATCTTCCTCTGCTTCCTCCTCTGCTTCCTCTTCCTCCTCCTCCTCTTCCTCTTCTTCCTCCTCTTCCTCCTCTTCCTCATCGGCATCAGCAGAGACAGTTTCCTCCAATTTTATCTGAATGTTAGGTTTTACGTCCTCGAGAACTTCTTCTCCTTCTTCCTCCTCTTCGTCTTCGTCAGAGACCAAATTAATAACATCAGTTTCATCTGCGTTGTTATTTTCTGGGTGAGAGCAAACAAACACAACATCATCATCATCGGTTAGCGTATCACACAATGTTGGTTCCTCAGCTTCAGTCTTGATCTTTGTTCTTAATTTTTTATTTTTCTTCGGGGCTTCCTGCTTGAAATCAAAGATCAAGTTAAAGTTATAAAGCACCGACTTCAATGCCTTATTCTTTCTCTTCAAATCCGCATTTTTCTTCAATAATTTCTGTACAATAGGTAGTTGCATAAGAGCCAAGTAATTCTCAGTTTGTCCGCTCATTTTAAATGTCCGAAAGGATGTATTATTTATAATGCATTTTTTATATATTTTTCATAATCAATTTTTCAGAGAATTAATTTGTATCCACTCTTTCGGAAAGAGATCACGTGTATTATGCGTCAACTTTGGACCGAACCAGACAGAAGGATAACAAACAATTGATCTATTGTTCTTATTAAAATAGGCACCCCACCAGCTAAATGTGCTATTTGCAATAATATTATCATCGCAACAACTCATAAGTAATAGCTGTTCCCAATCCTTGGTTTGATCGTTTATTTTTTCAAATGCAATATTCGCGTATTTTAATTTTAAGAATTCAATCATTTCCGAAACGTCTTGATTATCCTCTTGTTCGCAAAAATATAGTACTTTGAATTTCTGTTCCGGCTCTTGTTCTAACCTCTTTTTAATCAAATAACCTAGTGCGCTATCATAATAGTCAATACTAATAATCGGGTGGCAATCTTGTAAATTTTTATAATCACCTAATCGAAAGTGCATGCTAATGGTGTTTGCATCAGTTGAAAATAACTCTGTATGCTTTTCTATAACATCGTTTTGTTGTTCTCGTAACCTAATCAATTTGAATATCGTTTCCTTGTAATTCTCAAAATACAAATAACTCTGATAATATCCACGTAACATTGCGCTCCGTCTTATATCAAGAGGTTCTATTCTAGTGTAATGAAACGCGTGTTCATTAACGCCAGGCAATTGATAAAGTTGTTGGTTTGATAGTCCGTGCCGATTGTTCTCATTTGTCATAATTTTTATGGATGCCAAAAAGGTTTTCCAATAGGTTGGTCGTGGATTTCCCACCGGCGATATTTCGTAATAAGGAAACACGATTTTATAACGATTTTCTATTCCAACCGCAATAGTTGTGAATATTTGAAATAACTGATTGCCTAGCCCTCCTGTTAAATTGCATGAAATACATGTGTTCATTTACTATTGTTATTAGAAACGCTTTATGTGCATTTTTCTGGTGATAATTTATAAGTGTGGGTATAAATTATCTACTATTCTAAAATCCGAAATTCTCTTTCATGATCGTATTCTTACTCGGACCTTTTTGCTTTTCACTCTGTCGTTTCACCTTATAAACGCCGCCCTGATTGTTTTGATTATTTTTGCCACCATAAATATTCAGAATAAATTCATCATTATCTTCGTGCAATTCGGGTAAAATGCGCGTCATCGGCTTATCAATTACCAGCATCATGTGCTCCGTCTTCAGTAGTTTACGATACTCTTGAATAGTTAAATTTCCATAGAATTTATCTAACAAAAAATAGGGGTTCGGTGCTGGTTTAATGTTTTTCTTATAATCATATACTTTACTATATATTTGATTTAATAAGTGGTAACGCTCAAACTTGGTAGAATCGTCGATGTTTTCCTTCATTAGATGGGCAGCGGCGCATTCTGGGCGACAGAACGACCCATATCCATAGACATCACCATCCATTTCGTATTTGGGAATATAACATGATGGATTATCATATTCGTAAGTACACCAAAAACACGCCGATTTCTTATCCGGGTTTACATTCTTATAGAGCTGTATTTTGAGGTTTTTGAGTTTTGCATTGACATCCTTGATATTAATGTCAGGTTCTTCTGAAACTTCAACCATACAAGATTTGCAAGATTGACATACATTTGGTACGATCGATGGCGCATTCAAAGAGAACTCGCTATATGCAAAATCCTTATTTGTGTCTTGTGGAACGACCTCGCTGGTTTCATACATTGAAAATGCGCCATTCTCCTTTGTATAGGTCAAAATGTTGGGTGGAATACTCGGATTATAAATAAGAGGATCGGTGACGAGCTGTTTAATTATCGTATCATGTTCTTTCAAATCTTGCATAGAGCACTTCAGATGAAGAATTATGTTTGCGGGTTGTGCCGGCGCATTCATTGCCTCGGGTTGCTTTAAAATAAGCTTTCCTCCTTTTGGCTTTCTTCCTCTTTTTTTAACTACCGGTTCTGTTTCTTGATGGGTTTCTTCTATGGTTATTGTGATATTGGCGGCAACATTCTGTTGGACGGAGGAAGCGGTATCGTCGGTCACGGGCACGACTTCCTTCTTCTTCCTTCCACGTTTTTTAGGCGCTGGCGGTTCTGGATCGCTCATTATAATTGAGTTTACAATAAAAAATATCGGCTTTCTTTTTTATATCGTTTTAAAAAAGCCAATTCCGGATCCGGGGAACCTACGGTTCGACATTTCGAGAACTTTCGCGATGAAAAATTGACTTTCCTTCCGCGCAAATCGATTACGCGTAAACAATTTAAAGTCAAAGGGTTAAATAAAGCATGGAGATGGAAATGGAAATGGACCACGCAGACGTTGCTTCTGTAGCATCATATGAAGACATTGGAGGATATCATGTAAAAATGTATTTAAATACCGCGTTGTGCCAATCGCCCGCGGAAGTAAGTAAAACACAAAAATCTATTGATTATATTCGCCATTTCAGCATTTTGGCACGAGCAAACAGCGTTGACGAAAACGGCGTTCACCACATCACTGTCGTATTAACAAATAATAATTTGTCTGAGACTTCTCAATGGAAACTTCGTCTTCAGAGCAAATTTAGAGGAGAAGGCGTGAATTGTATCATTCTTTCTAGCAAAAAAGGGTCAGAAATCCAAAACCTAGATCAATTGTGGGGAAGATTGGCAAGATGCAAAAACGCATCCGCTTTGCCCGATCTTATTCTTATGTGCACAAACGGGCAGAGAACAGAAGACGTCATTGACATGATTGCGACATTGAAGAATGGACGATTTAATTTCTCAAATATTGGAATTGAGAGGATCTCAACCACAATTATGTTTGACGAGGCAGACAAGAACATAAAGGTAATAAAGACCTGCTTGACTTCGCTAAACAACATCATGACGATGTCCACCGGGAGCGAAAAGATTGATGACGTCATTCGAGACATTCATTTCATCACTGCTACTCCACTTGCCGAATTTTGGAAAGTGTTGAAGAAGTGCAACATTGAAAAATTGTCAAATATTAATCATGCTCTTAAAAGTCTAGACGAAAATAGCACATTGAACACGCCTTATCTAGATTTAATGAAAGGGTACAGGTATTTGAAAGACCATAATCTATATCATGATTTGAATGATCCAAATTGCGATCCTCTTGATTATGCTAGACAAATTGTAGATACTGTTCTTGCGAGTAAGACATACGTGAAAACAATTTTCGCCCCTTCCAAAAACACGGTTGCGAGCCACGAAAAAATGCTAAAAATGTTACAATCGAACGGACGCAATTACGTAGTTTACGTAGATAATAGTTCTAAGAACGGAAAGGGTTTTCATTATTTGGACGGTCGGATTGAGCGATTGGACGACTTTAATAGACGCCATAATATTAAAGGGGAGCTCAGAGATACGTTTGTTAAATGGCGCGAATTAAACCCTTCCTCACATCTCGCTATTACAGGGTATTTGAATATTATTCGAGGAATTACGTTTAACACCATTGGGTTTAATTTCACCGACATTATCATTTCAGGATATCATGCGAACGATCTTGCGTCTCTTATCCAATTATTTGGAAGAGCAAATGGCGATGTTCGTTTCATTGGCGTTATGAATATCTATTGCCCTCAATGCGTATGGAACACTGTAGATGATCAAGTTAAATTGATGGATGATATTTTGAATAAAGATCCGACTGAATTTCAAGAGAGACACTTTCGTAAAAAGACGGAACGCGAGAGAAGCGCAGCGGCCCTTACTATTCCTCGCGTGTTTTCAGTCGGCAAAGAAAGATTTGATATGTGCGTGGTAAAGAAAGGCCGCGAATATGATATGTCACTAATATTTGCACTAATTGAACATTATGACCGCAAACTAGTAAGCGAGCTAAAGAAAATCAAAAAAATTCAGGTCACGCAGCCAAACTTCGAAACCGCAAAACCTACTTACAAGAAATACGTAACTGATTGTTTGAATGCGGCTCGCGAAAATAAAATCTATAGCGTGGGAATTCATAAGGACGATAAGAAACTAGATGGATATCAAATGTTTCTTGACAACCAGGGCCATAATATCATTGTTTGTCTGCATAATGGCTCTAGAATTAGTGACGAAGATGAAGACGACTAGATTTTGTTTGTAATATTCATAAAAAAATGTTTTATTTTATGAATGTATCCGTTGTTCATGGTTGAAGGGAGGGGGCGTCCGGGGGAACCGTAGGTTCCCCGGATCCGGAAGCATAGCACTTCCGACACAACGGCACATAATTATGCGATCCAATACTAACCTGCGACATTTCCTCCGTAACACGATGCGAAAAGATCGCACGTTTCCCATTTCTACAGAACGAACACAGCGACTTCAACTTCTCCACCTTATCGCAGTGCGGAATAAGGTCCAAAATCTCGCCGAACTTTTTACGTTGAAAATCGCCATCCAAGCCACAAACATAAACAGTCTTGTTATGAATTTCCACCATATCGAGAACCACGGTTTTTAAGTTCGCGAAAAACTGTCCTTCATTAATCAAAATAACATCCGCGCGACGAAGTTCTCGATAATCCTTATTTTGTGTGTTATTCCACATATCATCCAAATCCATCGTCATCAAGCAGGGTATCATTTTATGGTCATGCGTGGATAGCATAGATTCGTGGTATCTCTTATCCTCTGCGTAGTTAATAACCGTGATTTTTTTCTGAATGTACGAATAGTGATTATAGATCTCGATAATACGTGTTGTTTTTCCTGAAAACATGGGTCCCAAAATGAGCTCCAGATAGCCTTCCTCATTCAATACGATAGGAGTAAACATTGTTAGTGGATGATTATGTTTTCAATCAATACGTAATATAATAGTCAATTTTTTTAATTGTTTACGAACAAAAATATAAAAACGTTTTCTTAATAAAATCATATGTCTGCATCCACTAAAAAAGAAAGTATTCCCTGGGTAGAAAAATACCGCCCCACACAATTCGACGATATTGTTCTCTCACCCATTAATCGTGAAATATTCAAAAACATATTGGATCACCAATATTTCCCAAATTTATTGTTTTATGGACCACCGGGAACCGGTAAAACCACTACCATTATTAACTTGATCAACGAATACCAGATCAAATGCAACGAGAAGAGCAAGGGATCGGTCATTCATTTGAACGCGTCCGATGAGCGTGGTATCGATATCATTCGTAACCAAATCTATCAGTTTGTGAAATCACAGAATTTTTTCGAACACGGCCTCAAGTTCGTTATCTTGGATGAGGTCGATTATATGACAAAGAACGCACAGCAAGCACTCAAATATTTGTTACAGTCGTCGTGTTATAATGTGCGCTTCTGTTTGATATGTAATTATATCAGCAAGATCGACGAATCGCTCAAGAATGAGTTCATCTGTATCCGTTTCAATCAGTTGCCCAAAGACGATATCTATAAGTTCATCAAAAATATCTCGATCAGTGAGAACCTGGTGTTGTCCGATGGCGTCATTGATACCATACAAAAGAATTATAATTCAGATATTCGTAGCATGATCAATTTCATACAACTGAACCAAAATATTACAGAATGGGAAGAGAATATCATTACGGACGTTGTCTGGGAAACCATACATGAAAAGTTGACGAATAAATCTCCTGATATGATGCAACATATTCACGAAATCGGCATACAATATAATACAGATAAAAAGAACATCATTAAGAATTTTTTCAACTATGTAATACGTAAGAAAAAACAATTGATTACACCTGAGTTTTTGTCTTTTGTGGAGAAGATCATGCATTCCAATGGCACAAATATTGAACATATTTTAAACTATTTCTTTGAGAATTACGCGGCAGGGAACCAAATATAAAAAATTGAACCTACTTAAAGACTTTATATCAATTATAATTAACTCATATAATGGCAAAATCAATCGATGATGAATGGATGTCCTTTATAACGCAGTCAAGCGATCATTCGGGTTCCTCCTCAAAACCCTCCAACACCAAGACAAACGAAACAGACTGTTGTCTTCATGAAACCAGCTTAGGCGACGTACCCGAATGCGAAGATCTCTATATCTCCACGAAAACGAAAGTCCTCTTCTTGAACCAGGAAATCGATATCCAAAACGTCTTTTGGACCATTCCAGTAATCGAATACTGGCAACCGAAAAACGGCGTGGTAAAGAAACAAATGAAGATTGTATCCAAGACCGTGGAAGAATTCAACGAATACAAAACGAAATTGGAGGGTATCAAATACTATACCGAGAACATTATCAAGCAGATCGATAATCCTACCGCGCGTCGTATCAAGTTCAAGGACGAACGTAAGATCACCATTGGTCTTTCGAAAAAAGACATCATGAACTGCCGTGGAAAAGTCAAAAACGCATTCTATAACTGTTTTGCCATGATCCTTCGTTTCAAATACGAAGGCGCATTCCGCGAAATTCATGTGAAGGTGTTCAATACGGGCAAACTCGAAATCCCGGGTATCTTGAACTCGAAACTTCTGGATATTGTAAAAGAAATGATCCTGGAATATGTACAGCCGAATATGCCCAAAGCGCTGGATTTCATCGAAAATGACGATGAACAAAACGTATTGATCAATTCGAATTTTAACTGTGGGTATTATATCAATCGTGATAAACTTCATTCCATCCTAAGAAGCGAGAAATATCATATTGAGAGCGCCTATGATCCATGTAGTTATCCTGGAGTAAAATGCAAATTTTACTTCAACAATGAGTTGGGCTTTGATGCCGAGCTACAAAACGGAAGGATCGTAAAGCAAGACACCGGAATGAGAATGCAAGAACTGATCGATAATAAGAAATATACCGAAGTATCGTTCATGATTTTCAGAACGGGTAGCTGCCTCATTGTCGGCAACTGTAGCGAAAAAATATTGAAGTTCATTTTCGAGTTTATCAAAACGATGCTACATAACGAATACGCAAATATTCATGTAGTAAATGATGAAGTCGTCACAAAAAATAAAAAGACTAAGTTGAGGAAGAAGACGGTGATGATGTCCGATGATTATTATAAAAATGTGGTTCAACAGGGTGTCGCCCTATCGTCTTGAGCGTTTCAACGTGCGTCTATTTTTTTTACCACCAGCTTGGTTCGCTTTCGCGGTTTGTATTCTCGATAAATGACGCTGAACCCTCTTCGTTTTGGTTTGACCCAATATTTCAACGACGCTGGCGCGACGAGTTACCTCATTTCCGCTCCTTTTCACAAGTTTTTTCGTTTTCGGATCGAATTTTAAATTTATCATGTGTTTCGCGTTGTCTCCGTATAATGCAGCAACTGCGCGATACATATCATTTAGGCTGATCCCGTTATATCCAGCTTTGCTAATTTTTCTATCTACTTGGTTTCGTAGATATAAAACCATTTCTGGTCCAAAAAAGCGGTTTTCTAACATGATCTTATCATTTTTCAAATCAAATGTAGTCGAGTAGACGTCCAATTTGGAAGCAACAAACCAATCCGCATCTTCTTCCTCAATGTGGTTGAAATAAGAAACCAAGGAATACATCGGGTCGCCATAGTGTTCATCCGTTTTATCTAATTCGGTAGTTAGTGCTTCGCCATATAAAAAATTTCCCTCTTCGTCATAGTCTTTTTCCGAAATTTCGTCTAACTCATAAAACGGTTTTAATATGTCAGGTTGATAAAATAATTTAAGTATTGTTTTTTTGTCAGTTATATTATACTTTTTATGTAATAATTCTTTTACGCGCTCGTATAATTCAGTATTGGAATGTCTGGACGCAAACGTCAAATAATCCTTCAAATATGTTTCCTCCTTATCAAATAATATGTCCGCGTGACCTAGAACATAACAATGTACTTTATATAAAATCATGAAAACATATGCCCTTATCGTTTTACTGACTTGATCATTACTCACCAGATTAGTTTCGTTGGCAATATCAAATCGAACTAGCAATTTATCCACGGCCTCTTCCACAATACGTAAATCTTTATATTCGTATTTTGCGTCATTTATGAAGGCACGACCATGTGTGTACGAAGCGTTCTTTTTTAATATCTCTAACATGATTTCCACTGCATCATACGCTTCGCAACGAAACGTCATTTGTATCGTAAACACAACGTCGCCCAATGATTGTCGTTTTGTTGTCCACTCGTTATCCTCTTCTTCGTCATCATAAGTATCCATGTAATATAAATTTGTGCCCGCCTTATTATAAACGTGACGGTGATTTTTTATGGCACCAATGGTTTCGTAGTCGGTTTTTTCATTATTTGCCGTGATCATTAACGATCCGCTAGTTTTCTTCACGTTCGCCATATGATCTATAATTCTACTGCATGCATCAATAAAAGTATCCGCAATAATATTGCCATTTTTACGTTTTGGATTGTAATATGTTACCACATATTCTAATCCAGAAAACGTTTGACAATCCGATAACCCTTTTACAAACTTAAGGTCATAAGTTTTCCCCGAATTTGTCTTGAAAATATACATCTCGTTCTTTGGAATAGTGAGTTTATCACAGCGCTTCTTTAACATTTTTGCGAAGTCCCCATCACCAATGTCATTGGTTACCTGAAATTTAATATTGTTGGTATTATCGCCTTTACGTTTTTCGTTAAAATATTCATTCACTCTTTCCTGTTCTTTGGCTTCTTCTTGTCCGAATTCCTCTTCATATTCGCGTTTCATTTGTTCCTCTTCGTATTCTTCGGGGAAAGCCTCTTTTAATTCTTCCATACGTGCTTCGTCGTCTTCCTCTTCTTGTTCGCTTACAAATTCTCCAAAAGGAAACTTAATGGATAAATAATTATCGTCAACCACTATAATATCGCCGTCATTTATCTTGCTATTTAATGTGCGTAGAATGGTATCGGCGTTCACTAAACTCGTTCCATTTTCATGTAGTGAAAATTTAACAAGATCATGTGTCTCAAATTCGTATCCGAGACTTAATATTTTCTTAAATATGGGGTTTGAAGTTAGATCTCCGCCAAACATTTATATATATTTATGAAGACAAAACATTTATAAATATATTATCTAATTGCAAATAATGAGGGAAACCTCCTTTGAGTAATAATTGTATTTTTTCACGGCCCCGTATTTTTTGAGAGGCAAATAATTGCAAGATAAAGCACGCCACTCTCCCGGAGCAATATCCGTATTGTCTGTTTTTTGGTCGCAGCAATTTGTGATCAAGATGTACTTGTATTTTTTGCTCGCCACCAGATAATCCAAAAACGTATATATATCAGCCAACGGCCAATGTTGAATGACGTCTTTCAAAATACAGAGATCTGCCCCAATAATTTTCTCCTTCTTATTGAAAAAATCCAAATGTGTGAAATTGTGGCGGGGGTTCGAAGTTATTCTATTACTTTCAACAACCTTATTGTATGCGTCGTAACCATAATAGGTGACGTCTTCCATGTCATCGTATATGTATTGCCCACAGCGAAAATCGCCACACCCCAAATCAACCACCGTCTTTATGCCATTGTCTTTAATAAATCCTCGAAGAAAGAGAACGTAAGTATTGATGTTCACGTGTATGTCCGATCCGTCTCCGCTGCTGCCATTATAATTTGGATTATAGTTATTGCCCCAAATGCAATTTTCGTAGATATTTGTAAACACGTTAACATAGTTGCTCATGATATAGTATATATAAAACTTATTTACTTCGTTTTTATACGAATAACCATTTTACTAAATCTTTTGTTGTTTCTCCATGAAATTTTTCGTAAAGGGTCTCTTGGTTCATGTAGAATTTATTAAATATGCGGTCGTTTTTGTCAATATTTTTAAAAACGGTAGTTCGCTTTGTTTTTTCTAGTTTTTCAATTATTTCTTGCAACAATTCTTCGTATTTTTTATACTCCATATTGATCTTTTCTTGAATGAGTTCCAAATATCCACCAATTAATTCTAAACTATCCACTTTCAATAAATAACGTTGTAAATATTCATCACATAAATGCAAACGGTTATCAAATGTAATGCTATCATTTTCCCAAAAAAAGAGGATCTTTGCGAAATTGAATGCGTTGGTCAATAGTAATTTTAGTTCGTCTTCTTCTATGGTTATAGTTTCATTATTCAGCGTCATTACATTCGTTGCTGTATCTGATGTATTGTTTATGGCCCCGTCTTGAATTTCATAAATAGTCTTTTTATACACGAATAGAATTGCATCCATATGATTTAATGCAATCTCTGATTTATGAATTTGTTCCATATATTCCAAATAATAGTAATAAGACTTTTGTGAATAAAAATAAGCGCTTTCTACGTTTTTGGTTTTCAGTAAAATGAACTCAAAAACTCTATGTATCGCGTTTATTCCAATATATAAACTCGATTTTGCATTGGGAACAGTTTTCAATGTATCAGAATGGTTCATTAGCTGAAAAAATTCTGTGATCAGCGATGAATATTTAACCAAAATTCGATTTTTATAATAAACGTTAGTCGGCATGTGATATATTAACTAAATATTTTATCGCGAAGGCTTGGTAATAGAGATGTTTGTTCCCTGCATATTAAATACTTTTCATAAAAATGGATATAAAGTATAAAAT
>Ga0209135_1000523_pt1 | contig 13777 bp, 11 predicted proteins | sample LauGreSBDMM110SD_4_FD_187570 | JGI IMG/M metagenome (GOLD analysis project Ga0209135, IMG submission 187570) | Freshwater lake microbial communities from Lake Michigan, USA - Su13.BD.MM110.SD (SPAdes) (version 3) | ecosystem: Environmental > Aquatic > Freshwater > Lake | place: Lake Michigan... | reverse complement strand
TTGGACATTAAAAACGTATGCGGTGTGAGTGAAGTAACCATAAATAAGTGTTATAAAAAATTAGAGAGTATTAAGGACAATCTCCTGCCGCAATGTATTTTAGATAAATATTGCTAAGAACAAAATCTTACAAATAATTTTAGTCGAATGTGTATTTTTTTTTCATATTAATATGCTTATATACTATATTATATTTGAAAATGTCCGAACAGCCTGAAAATATACAAGTGGTAATCGAGGAGCCTGTGGTGGAAGTTCCAGTTATTGATGAAGCTGTCGCGGAGGAGCCCGTGGTTGAAGTTCCAGTGGTAGAGGAGCCTGTAGTAGAGGAGCCTGTAGTAGAGGAGCCGGTGGTAGAGGAGCCGGTGGTAGAGGAGCCCGTGGTTGAAGTTCCAGTGGTTGAAGTTCCAGTGGTAGAGGAGCCCGTAGTAGAGGAGCCCGTAGTAGAGGAGCCAGTGGTAGAGGAGCCCGTAGTACAGGAGCCAGTGGTAGAGGAGCCAGTGGTAGAGGAGCCAGTGGTAGAGGAGCCGGTGGTAGAGGAGCCCGTGGTTGAAGTTCCAGTGGTAGAGGAGCCAGTGGTAGAGGAGCCAGTGGTAGAGGAGCCAGTGGTAGAGGAGCCCGTAGTAGAGGAGCCAGTGGTAGAGGAGCCCGTAGTAGAGGAGCCCGTAGTAGAGGAGCCTGTAGTAGAGGAGCCTGTAGTAGAGGAGCCTGTAGTAGAGGAGCCTGTAGTAGAGGAGCCTGTGGATCCAAACGCGGTTCCTAAAATCGTTTTTATTATTCCATATCGCGATCGTGAGCAACAACAACGATTTTTCTCAAAGCACATGGAATTTATTCTCGAAGATAAACCCAAATCAGAATATAAGATCTATTATGTTCATCAAACAGACAATCGCGCATTTAATCGTGGCGCGCTTAAAAACATCGGTTTTCTTTATGTGAAAGAAAAATACCCAAATGATTATAAAAATATTACATTAGTATTCAATGATGTCGACACCATGCCTTATACAAAAAATTTCTTGGATTACGAAACGTCAACGGGAATAGTAAAACATTTTTATGGGTTTGATTATACGTTAGGTGGAATTGTTTCCATTACGGGATGGGATTTCGAAAAAGTGTCCGGTTTCCCTAATTTTTGGGCATGGGGATATGAAGACAATATGTTCCAAATCCGTGTAAGAAAAGCAAACATTATTGTCGATCGTTCCAATTTTTACCCACTTATGGATAAGAACATTTTTCAAATGAAAGACAGTCTTATTCGATTGGTAAATCGTGGCGAATTTGATCGATTTATGGCAAATACACCAGAAGGATTTCAATCTATTACTGACCTTTCTTACGATGTTGATGAAAAATCCGGATTTATTCACGTAAAGACATTTAATACAGGAACTCAGGAAAATGCAAAACAGACGGTCACTTATGATATTCGTAACGGAACAGTTCCATTTAAAACCGCTACCATTGCGTCTGCTCCTGCAGGTAGACGCCGACCTATGATGTCGATGAGATTATAAATCAAATAGCATAAAACTAGATTAAAGTGAAATAGTATATTTATTATAAAATATACTATTTTATATGGCGGCGTTACAAATCATCATAAAATTCTTATTAATAACGTTACTATTTTGCCTATTTAGTTTCATTTATATTTTTGATATTTTTTGTTATGATCCATTTATTACAAAAGAATATGGATTTGCGGACATAAACGACGAATACACGCCACCTAAAATTCATGACAACTTTATAACAAAAGAAGAGGCAGACTATATATTGAATACAGCGAGTGACAAATTTCAACCAAGTAAAGTTCATATTGGCTTAAATAAGGATATACGAAATAGTTATACAGCATGGATATCCAAAGAAGATAATGTAGTGAAAAATATAATCATGCGCGTTTGTAACGCGGAAGGACTTCCGTTTAAAAACGCAGAACATCTACAGGTTGTGAGATATTATCCTAATGAGTATTATAAAAAACATTTCGATACACAACACGTAAGATTAAACGAAATAGATCACGACGACGTATCGGGCCATAGAGCTATAACTATGCTAATTTATTTAAATGATGAATTTGAAGAAGGAGCGACTAGATTTACTCTTCTCAAAAAAGATATTAAACCACCAAAATATAGTGGAATTTTATTTCATTCATTGGGAAAAACGAACAAAAAATGTCATCCTTATTCAAGACACGCAGGACTTCCTGTAAAATCTGGAACAAAATATGTGGCGAATGTTTGGGTAAGACAAAACAAATTTAATCCAGAAAAAGTTTGGTTCTTTGAAAACTATTACTTCCACATAAAATATTTTTTAGAAAGTAAAACAATTAAAATGTAATGACAATATAGAATGAAATTTAAACGGCTATATTTAATTATTGCGTTAAGCTTATGCGTGATACTTTTTTCTTATATATCAACAACTTTAACCAAAAAAACTAAAGAGTTGGGTTTATTAGGATATGCAGATCCACAATCGGATTATGTATTACCAACCATTCATAAAAACTTTATAACGAAAGAAGAGGCCGATTATATTTTAGAGAAAACAAAAAACAATTTTCACGATAGCGCAACCGTAAGCGGTTATGACACGAAAGTGCGTAAAAGCAAAACCTGTTGGGTTGAAAAAACAGACCCTGTTGCAAAAAACATAATAATGCGCGTATGTAAAATGGAAAATCGACCTTTCGAGAACGCAGAACAATTACAAGTGGTTAAATACGAACCCAATGGATTTTATAATCCTCATCATGATAGTTGTCCAGACGATAACGAGGAATCGAAAAATTTTTTGAAATCAGGCGGTCATAGAGTAGCTACTATGCTTATTTATTTGACAGACGGGTTTGAGGGCGGGGCGACAAGATTTACAAACTTAGATCTTGAACATAAACCACCCAAACACAGTGGAATTTTATTTTATCCCCTGGATAAACAAGAAAGACAATGTCATCCAAAGGCAGAACATGGTGGACTACCCGTGGTGTCTGGCGAAAAATATATAGCAAATGTTTGGATACGTCAAGACAAATTTGTTATATAAAGGCCTCTAGTATTTTATATGTAATCCCGATCTCCTCGTTATTTTCCCATATTCCCGAAATCTTCACTACATAATGGGGTGCTTGACCGTGCGTGGGTCGATTATCCAGATAATCTCTGTATAACTTGAGACTTCCAGAATAAAGCTGTTTTGATAGTACACAGGACGTCTTTTTTGCATATTTGTTATTTTGATGTATCTGCTTATAGTATTCTATAATCCGATTTTCAATCTTAGAAAGCTCCTGTATCAAGGAAATGTTCATTTGAGAAGAAGGAGAAAAACGAACAATGTTCTTGTTCATTATCTTATCCACACTCGATACGTCCAAAGGAATATGTAAAAAAATTCCGTTTAATGTCATATCCTCATTAGAATAGATAATTTTGGAAAATATGCCATCCATAACAATATTCTGTTTTGCATGTAAAAAGTATATATATCCTAACTGGAAATTTGAAATATCGAATACAATGTTCATTATGCTATTATGAATAGTTTAGTTATTTTTATTTACTTTTATTATATATATAAATTATATATAATAATGTCGGCTCTAGTTGCGCAAATGGAATTTAACGACGTTGCTTATAACAGATCGAATTTAATTATACCATGGAAAGGAAAAACATTCAATCAAATCACTTCAAAAATACAAAAAAATGGTATGGAACAAGCTTCTCGAAGCACCTCACGCGATACCTATTTTCATCCTCTACCCTTGAAAATCTATCGCCGCGAAATTGTAACAAACGTAGACTCTAGTTATAATATTTGCAATTCCAGAACGTCATCATCTATTGACCTATTTGATATGCCCAATGGTACGATTGTTAATTCGTCAAAAGAGATGAACTCAAACGGTTTAGTAAACACAATTGATATGACACTTCCGAATAATACGTGCGAACGTCCAGGAACATGTAAAGCCTTTTTATCACCCGCCGATGCCGCAAAACGCCGGGTTAGAAGTGCTGGAATGATAAAGCGCCAATTTGATATTTCCAAAAACAATGATACCTATTATACGAATTCCAATCAATATTTGGTCAGCCGTAATCGAACGTTCTCGCAAAACCAGTATAATTTTATTAAATCGGGCGACGCTACCGTAAAACCGGGAGACGGTCTTTCGAGCCAAAACGTTTACGCGCCAAATGGAATTAACCATTGCGCGAAATATTTTATTGCTACAGATACGAGCTTCCGATATCAATGGCTTGATAAGCAGTATTATACAGTTGACATTTCTAGCGGATATTATGCAGTAGAAGATCTCAATAACAGATTTAATTTTGAAATGTTACAAAACCAACATTATTATGTTAATTTGGCAAACGGCAATAAAGTATTTTTGATGTATTTTGCTTATAATTCATTCTTGAAGAAGATGGAAATGCATACACTTAAGGCAAATGACAGTATTTTCAATACTTCAACGTATAGACGCCCGTACGTTGCTGATTATGATCAGCAAACAGAACGCGTTCCTCGTTACATAACTACGTGGAGCACACCCACAGTTGCTAATTCATCCATACCTATTTTTGTGATATTGAACAATGTATTCAGAGACGCCGTCGGGTTTTCGGCTGGAAATTATCCGAGTGTTCCCATTCCCGCCAATTTTACAACCGGGCCTTTACAAAATCTCTCTCAAAATGCAAACGTCTTTTTATCGCCAGTTACCCCAGGAATTCGACCTACATTTGTTTCTGTGGTTTATAAACCAAGCAACCCTCAATTTGCATCACAGGGCGGCGTTAGTGCAAGCTCTCTTATTGCGCGTACGCGTTATAATGAAATTACAAGAAATAGCAAAGTATTTATGAACGCGCTCGGAGTTGCCGTTGGAAACGCAATGGCCTATGGTGTTCCCGAGAATGGATATACCATCAAGGATAAGATCGGTTATCCTCTTCGTAAAACCCCCAAGTTCTCAAAATTCTCAACGAATATGAATTGTAATACTTGTAATACATGGAATTTACATGGCTAAAACATAGTTGGTTTAAAAATTATATGATATAATACGCAATGTTTTATATCATTCATTCGGTGATTTCAATTTCCGGTAATTGAATTTCCACTTTATCATAATGGTTTATGTACATATAATATAGTCTCATTGTTAAAGCTATCGTGTCTAATCCCAACAATGGTCCATAATTTACGGTTAGTTCCGTATTCTCGTTAACTACGGCATAAGAAAATGCCAATCCGCTAGCGAGCAACATAATTACCTTCTCTGGAACATTATATACATTTGCGTTTTTGTTCTTATAATTTGCGTACAATTCCGGTAAATAACAAGAAAAATACAATATCGACGCAGTATACATTAAATAATTTGCAACCATAGTTATTCTTTTTATGAAATTCTCTTTAATTCTCTTCTTCTGAATAAAAAATATTCGTGGTTAAAAAATTATGACATTCTATGTTGTGTTTCATACACCATTGTATACACTTTTGTATATTGATTTTTATCAAATTGTCGATTTTTTCTTGTTTCTGCTTGTTCTCGATAAGCGAAATTGTATAATAAATGGTCTCGATTTGTTGTTGTCCAAAGATCGCATTATATTCCTCTAACTTTACTAAAAAATAATAAGAAAGCGGGATCGTCAAAAATCTGTGCACATGTAAAGCATTATCGTTCATCATTTTTGCAAAAGCCTGGTGAATAAACGGATAAAATAATTCATTATTTGAGAACAAAAAGTCCTTGCATATAATATATTTCTCCGAATTTGCATATCGACTTGTCTGTGGCTTCATCACGTAAACTTTGTCGTAAAACGATGACAAAATATACAGAATATCAATGGTATGCTCCATAAAACAGTCGAAAATTTTGAGAACAAATGATCCACCTTTTTTTTGTAAAACAAGAGCATACGCCATTTGAGCAAAGAGAAGTTTCGAAATACTAATCTCCTGTTTGTTAAAATCGAGTGAAAAATCAAACCCTCCATCGGCCGTTATAAAATCCATCGTAGATCCGTAGTTTCGTCTACAATACTCAAAATTTTCCACAGATAGAATATTACCTGTATTGTCAGCTCCACACTCCACATACACATTCTCATTATTTTTTAGGAATGCTTCACTTTTTTTCCAACCGGGCACATTTGGGTCGTTTTTCTCATCCAAAATAGTCATCCCGATATAAACATCATTTTTACATTTACGCATTCCACATAAAGCTTCGATAAAACCACCAGGGCCTTCGGCCAAATGAAAAGACTTAATGGGCTTGGAACCAAAGCTCAAATTGAATGTATTCATTATTTCAACCATCTTAAAATAAGATCTAGATAAAGGCTTGTATACGGAAACGCTTTTCTTTTTAAACGGCACTTGCGTATGAATATACTCATAGGGATTGGTGTATTTCTTAAAAACGTCCCAATCGACATCGTGTTTATCAAGTTTTTCCTTGATATCATATAAATAATAAGAAAGAGAAGATGATATATGCGAATTGGGTTCCTCCTCGTTTTTCACGCAATCGATGTATTTATGAATAAGAAAACTTGTTTTTGGTAGTTGATAGTATGTCATTATTTTATGTTTCAAATAGATACATAAAATAAAAAATAGTGTTTATATCTATTCCGATAATTTCTATATTATAGAAGGTTTCGAATGGTGTCTAGGTTTACTTCTTACGTAAGATAATCTTCTTACGAACTACTGGTTGTTCTTCATTTTTCTCTTCGGAAGGCTTCTCCTCTTCTTCCTCGGTTGCGGCAAATTTACTCAATACCACTTTCGTCTTTATCTTCTTATATACAGGTGCAGGGGCTTCTTGATTTTCCTCTTTTTCAGCCGTTACGCCTAATTCCTCCATGATTTCATCCTCGATCTTTTCGATAATCTTATTTTGACGATCAATGATCTTGGCAATCTTATCCGTATTGACATTTCTCACCTTCTTGAAGACGAAATAACGGTTTAAGAAGGAAATTTTCTTTTCTTCTTCCGTCATATTTGAGGCCTTTCCGTAATCATCGGCATGTTTGGGGTTTTGTTTGATCTCATTCTCCATGAATGTGAATAATTCGGAAAACATTCCTGTACTATCTGGCAACCCCATCTTATTTGCCTCATTTTTCGAGGCCAATATGAAACCATAGTCCTCCATAATACGAACGACATAGTCGAAATTCACCAAATACTCCTGAATGACCTGATTTATACTTTCTTGGTAAACATTGATTGGATAACCAATGCTCATATCATCGTCAGGGAAGCCCGTTTCGTCGTACAATTTGGTTATCTCTAATATCTTACGATGATTGCTCATTACTGTGTAGCTTTCATCTTTCTTACGACCGCTCAAAAGATTAAAAACTCTTTTACCATCATAACAGGTCGCAACAAAATGGCCATTTAAGCGCGTGCATTCGGCCAAGTTAGTCATGAACTCATGAAACGTTGTTTTGTTTTCGAAGAAATAGTGGAACGCAAATTGACATGAACTGACATGAAACCCGTTTTGTCCAACGCCATATTGACGGTATACACCCTTACCTAATTCGCGTTCATCTTTCGCGCCTGTACCAAAGATCGCTCTGGTAATTTGCTTATCTTTTTCTGTGGAGAACGCCTTTCCTGATCGGATATTCAAACTTGAATTACCAGTAACAAACAAGGCGTCGGGAATATCGCTACTCTTTCTACGCGCTCTCAAGTAACGAGCGCAGGCGCCATCCAAGCGATTTTGAATATTATCCTTAAACACGTCCACGCCAAACACAAAGGAAAGTTGTGATGAAATCCACTTTGACATGTCACCGGCCTTTCCTACAGCATAATCAATGAGCGTATCGCCCTTATTGGAAACTCCTGTAATTAACTTCTTTTTCACATACAAATTATGGAAATCACGCAACCCTTGCGTGCTGGTTTGCTCATTCGAACGATTGTAATAGACATCCTCTGTAATACTTTCAGTAGGAAGACCTTGCCCGGTGGAAATCATTTGCTCTGTGATCGGATGATGAATAGAATGCCAGTTACTATTGGCAACGTGATACGCGTTTCCGTAATTCGCAGCACCCGCATTGAGCTCGCTGGTTTTATCATACCGAACACGCAGCGGGACCCACTTCCATCCGTCTTGATTTTCCATTTCGTATTTAAATTCAACTATCATGTTCTCATCGAAATATTCACCCTCCTCCGTCATCATATATAGATTATTACCGTCCTTCTTCATCAAAACATTGCAATAACATGCGTCCGGAAAATAGGGGTTTGTGGGATGAAACGGAACCGGTTTATAATTGTCGCGGAACGACGCGACATGAGACGGGATCTTATCGTCAATGAGATCTTGGAACGGGTTCAAAAACGCATGTAGCTTATTTTTCGCATCAAAACCACAATTTAACACGAGCGTTTTATATTGAACCACCTCTTGGGCACCCTGCATGTTTTTGCCGTCTTGGAAAATATGATGAACTTCATCCTTTCCCGTGTTATCCTTCTTGATCGAAACCAAGAAATCAATTGTATTGAACGCAGGAGGTTTCCATTTCAACGATTGTTCCCATGTTATTTTTTGTAATTCGCCGGCTTTTCCGATTTCATTACTTCCAACGCCTGTATTACAGGGGGTGAAAATCAATCCATCTGTGTTATATTCAAAGAGACCATCATTTACTTTGGATAAGATCTTAGAGCATCCCTCGAAAATCGTTTCATTTACAGTCGTCTGATAAAACTCCTTACACTTTATCATAAAATTAGTGGCTCGTTCTTCTTTTGACGGAGCGTCGGCGCGGTTCAATACAGAAACTGGCTTGATCAATTCAATGATTTTATCCAAAAGAGGGAGACGGTATTTGTTTTCATCCTCTCCCATATCCTCTGCGATAAAGCCATATTCGCGAACACTCTTCTTATTAATATAATAGACATCAAACGCCGCGTACAAATTAATAAACTTACCCGTCTTATCATATTTGATATGCTCGCCATCAATGATCGTGTTGAAAATCTTCTTTTCCTTGGTTTGTGCGCCAACAAATATAACATTCATATTGGTATCGATCAAATAAATCTTTCCTTCCTTATTAATGAAAAGGAGCTTACGTTCTCCGTCTGCCTTATCCGTTACTGTGTAATTTTCGCGAATATTCGGAACCGTCGATCCCTTTGCTTTGGGTAATATGTTTTCCATCTGTAAAGTATAGGACGAAGGGCCAATGAAATTTTTACTTCCAGGTCTATTCTTTTTATAATCTTCTTCATGTAATAATATCATATATTCTTCATATATGGTGTTCATTTCTGAATAAGAAATAGGGAATTTTGTTTCTTGTAGGCCACCCAATACAATACGGATACACTTCTTAATAGCCGCCATTAACTTATCGGCGGTATTATATTGTGTCCCTGACCCAACGCGAGTGTTGTCCACTTCCAACTCGATTTCATATTTCTCCGGGTTGGTGAAAACGCCCGCTTCCTGAATGGTATAATACGGAATGGGCTTTTTATTATATGTTTTCGACCCCTTTACAATACTAAGATCTGCGAAAATCGGATACTCGTCATGATAGAAACGCACACGGTTTAAGCATCGAAATATCTTTTGCGAGTTATCCCACTCGGAAATAATATTTCGCGCAATCGGGTGGTTGACTTGAAACTCCTCTTCCGTCTGGAAGGCGGCGCGAAAATTAAAATCGGCCATATCCACCGGCTTCAATCGTGTTCCGTTTTTGGCATTGGCGTCCATTTTACGGGTAAATTTCAACTTATTAAATACGGTCGATGGCATATCAATGATCTTCTGAATACTATTGGTCTTACAATATTGCTGGATCAAATCTGTTCCCACGATTTCCGCACGAATATTCGACATCATACGTTCACCGGTTTGAGCATTCAAATAGTCATTCGTAATACGTAAAATTTGAGTTCCGTCCACATTTTTCGCTTTAAATCCACATGCATACAACTGCTTTACAACGTTATCATAATGAATTTTCGAAATAGGCTTGGATAATTTTGGGTTCGATCCAAAACGTATTTCGAACTCGTCCGTTTTCTTATCTTTACGCAATATCGGATTGTTTTCTAAATAGTGACCCACCATTTTTTCAAAATTCTCCTTCAACTGCTGCGAAGCGTATTTTTTATCCTCAGTCTTGTCTTCAGTGGACGAATCATTTTCTTTCGTATCATTCATTTCTAGTAATATATAGTAAATTCATATATTATTTTACTATAAATCAATTTTTCCAGTCATCATATCCAGACACATAATTTCGATATCTCGGTATATAGATCCAATTTTTTATACTGTTTGGTCTCGTCGTAAATGCCTAGTTGCCTAGCCAAATCGGCGAGATCTTGTAACTTATAACTGGCCATTTGCTTCAATGGTCGAGAGTAACTATCTAAAGTTACCATTTTTGTCTTCATTTCCAAAATTTTACTAGGTGATATGTTGTCTGTTTGTAATTTGTATTTCCCATATGCGTCTTTATACAAAACATAGGTTTTTGCATCGCCATCATCCGATGCGACATCAACTTTGGGTATCCTTTCTTTGTTCGACCAAAACTCCAACATGCACCGTTGTTGAGGATCAACCATAATGATATTTATGTTATAGCATACGATCATGGCCAACATTACATTTATGCTAGTATGACGCTGAACAGTGATCAACTCCGACATAATTTCTTGTAATGCCGCATTTGTAATTTTGTAGTTGGTATTCTTAATTTTAGAAACATTGTCCTTAACGAATGTCGAAATCTTATGTTTCTCCTCCATTTCTTTCACGCCATAATTATGACCAATTTCTTGATAGTCATTTACGCCATGATAAATCGAGTATAAACACCAAAATAAAGTGTCATTCTGTTTGGGCTCAAAAAAGAGATTTTGCTTCGGTTCTGGGGGCGTTTCTTCCTCGATAACTTCGGTGATAACGGGCATTTCCTCCTTTATCTCGTGGGTGGTTTCAATGGTTTCCTCTTTTACATCAAGAATGGCCTCTTTATTCTTTTTGGTCAGCATGTATTTTCTCATAATTTCCATATTGAATGAGTTATATAGTTTATTGGGGTAATAAGATAAATTCAATCTTGCGAACATGTATTAATTAGTTATATTGTAATGGGATTTCCTCTTTATTATCTTTCTCGATAAAATAAGCGTTCTTAAACTCTTCTTTTTGGTATTCCATAGTGTTAATAGAGGTTTCTTGTTCCTTAGTATATTGAATATACTCCTTCAATTCCTCCACAATTTCAGTAGATAGAAACGACAAATTAATATATACACCACTTTTATTTTCATTAATTTTGCATAAATTTTTGGAAAGGATTTTCAGGATCTCAATTTGATGAAATTTATTCATCGCTTCTATCGTTTTCTTAATATTTTCTAGGTTTTCCAACACGTTCATTTGTATTATAATGTCATTATATTTTATATCGTTTTTTATTTTCTCTTATTAAACTATAATTACATGAACATCATAGAACATTTATTCAAAAAATATTTATATGAAGAACAAACGAACACAGCAATAGTGTTGATCATGAGTTTTGTTATTAATATTTTGAAAACTAACGGTATTTCTTTTATCACCGCAAAAATAATAGAGAGCTTAAATAGTAACGCGGAAAGAAATGCAAACAAATATTTGATGCAGTTTATAGGAATATCTGTTGTGTTTATTATTATTTTCTATGTTTATAAGTATTTTCAAAATCTGTTATTCACAAAGATGGCGCCTTGGTTGAGAAATGAGCTCTTAAAGTTTATTATGCATTATAATAACGAGGATTTCAAGTCAATCAATTTCGTAAAAGTCAATCCGTCAGTGAACCGTATTACCACATCATTTTATATTATCTATTATGACATAATGACGAAACTTATGCCCAATATAACGTTTTTGATCATTATTTCTGCTTATTTCATGTATAAAAGCCCTCTATTTGGTGCGGGATTTTTTATCGCCAATATTATGATTATGTTATACTTATTGGTGAACTGGAAAAACATCGCCGACGAACGAATGAAGTTTGAAGTAAGTGCAAACGAAAACGAAAAATACATGATTGACTTATTGAATAATATGGAAAAAATAGTATACCGCGGGAAAATAAATGACGAAATGGATATCTATGACGAAAAAACAGGTAAATTGATTGATCAATCTACAAGCTTCTATCATATTGTGGATAAGCATTTGTTCATTATGGAATGTGCAACCTATGCTGTTATTTTCGCATCGATTGGTTACTTGATCAAATTAACTTTCTCGAAAAAGATCGATACTGTTACATGCGTAACATTTATAACTATTTTGTTATTATACAGAGATAAGTTTGGGTCTTGCATCGAAAATATGGTCGATTATATTGAATTTATTGGACGCGCCAAGTATGTTGTCGACGAATTTACAGAACTCATAGGAGAATATAAAGACGTGGACGGAAAACAATACGAAAAACATGATCTCTCGTTTGATAATATCGAGTTTGAGAACGTGACATTTAAATTTCCGATTAGCGATGAACACATTTACAACAATTTCAATATTAAATTAGACACAAATGATAAGATTATTGGAATTACTGGATTATCAGGAAAGGGTAAGTCGACGTTTATGAAACTCCTTATTAAAATGTATAGGCCGTCAGGTGGAGCGATAAAAATAGACGGCGTGGATCTCCAGGTTGTGGACACCACATATTTGCGACAAAATATTACCTATGTTAACCAGAACTCGAAGATGTTTGACAAGAACATATTGGATAATATTCTATATGGATGCACAGACACAGATGCTTGCCATGGTCATTTGGAAGAAATATTGAAATATAAGAAGATAAAGGAGTTATATAAAAACATTGATCTCTACGGAGATGAATATAAGAGCGCCAATGAACGATTGTCTGGCGGACAGCGTCAAATCATTAATATTATTGGTGGATTAGTGAACCCCGGTAAAATATTAATATTGGACGAACCGACAAATGGTCTTGATCCCGAATTGAAACAGGAGTTATTATCACTTATCAAGGATTTCAAGAGGTACAAAAAATGCATAATGATTATTACACATGATCGCGATGTGTATCCCCTTTTCACGGAAGAAATAAAGATATAAACTATCACTTCCTCCTTATTTGTAATCACAAATTACGAATTGTAATTACAAACCAATGCAACAATGGTAACAAATATTTTAGCAGCTTGATATATAATGAACATCGTATATTATTTATTAAATCAGTTCGTTATTGAAGAAACCATAAACATAACTTTCATGGTGTTACTTAGTTTTATTATCAATATATTTCAGACCAATGTGCTCTCCTTTATAACAGCGAATATTATTGAAGAAATATACGGCGCAAGCAAAAAAGGAACGTTTCTATATTTCAAATATTTCGTTGGAATTTCGTTTCTCTATATTTTATTACATCATATATTCAAGTATTTTCAAAATAAAATCCTTACCAAACTACGTCAATGGATCCGACATAATATATTGCGCATTATTTTATTGGTAAACAATGAGAAATTCAGCGAAATGAATTTTACCAAATTGAATTCGCCGATTAATCGTATATCTTCCGTGTGTTTTTTGGCGTTTAATGACGTAATTACTTATTTATTACCCAATTTATCGTTTTTGATAATTGTATGTGGATATTTT
>Ga0209135_1000520_pt1 | contig 13812 bp, 12 predicted proteins | sample LauGreSBDMM110SD_4_FD_187570 | JGI IMG/M metagenome (GOLD analysis project Ga0209135, IMG submission 187570) | Freshwater lake microbial communities from Lake Michigan, USA - Su13.BD.MM110.SD (SPAdes) (version 3) | ecosystem: Environmental > Aquatic > Freshwater > Lake | place: Lake Michigan... | reverse complement strand
CTTAAAAACTAATTTTGAATATTGATTGGAAACTCGCATGAAAACGTATCGCATCGCCACGATTCCCGGTGACGGCATTGGTAAAGAAGTGGTCCCTGAAGGCCAAAAAGTGCTTGAAGCACTTGCACGGCAAAACCCTGCACTGAAATTCGAGTTTGAAAATTTTGACTGGGGTGGCGACTACTACCGCAAACACGGCATGATGATGCCTGAAGATGGCCTCGATCCGTTACGCAATAAAGACGCGATTTTGTTTGGTTCGGCGGGCGATCCTCATATCCCCGATCACATCACACTGTGGGGCTTACGGCTCAAAATCTGCCAAGGCTTTGATCAGTACGCCAACGTACGCCCTACCCGTATTTTGCCCGGCATTGATGCACCGCTTAAGCGCTGCACGCCAGCCCAACTCGACTGGGTGATTGTGCGCGAAAACTCAGAAGGCGAATACTCTGGTGTGGGTGGTCGCGCGCATCAAGGTCACCCGATTGAAGTCGCAACCGACGTCAGCATGATGACGCGTGCCGGTGTCGAGCGCATCATGCGCTATGCGTTCAAACTTGCACAATCGCGGCCACGCAAATTGCTGACTGTCGTGACAAAATCAAACGCCCAACGCCACGCTATGGTGATGTGGGATGAGATAGCGGTGCAGATCTCTAAAGAATTTCCGGATGTCACCTGGGATAAAGAGTTAGTCGATGCCGCCACCGCACGGATGGTCAATCGCCCTGCCACACTTGATACGCTCGTTGCAACGAATCTGCACGCTGATATTTTGAGTGATCTCGCGGCAGCCTTAGCAGGCAGTCTGGGCATCGCACCAACCGGCAATATCGACCCTGAGCGACGCTATCCCTCGATGTTTGAGCCGATCCACGGCTCGGCTTTTGACATCATGGGCAAAGGCTTAGCAAACCCGATTGGTACCTTCTGGTCAGTAGTGATGCTGCTTGAGCATCTAGGTGAACAGGCCGCAGCCGATCGTTTAATGGCCGCGATCGAAGCGGTGACCGCCAACCCAAGGCTGCACACGCGTGATTTAGGTGGCTTAGCAACCACCGCACAGGTCACAGCAGCGGTCTGCGAAAAAATCGCTTAGGTTAAAGTGCGCGCTGAGTGGGTGTGCTCAGTCAGCTGAGGATCGGCCGCGCACTTAATCACCAACCCCGTGGGTCCTACTTCGCCTTACCCATGACATAGTCTGGCAGCACCGTGACCACCTCAGGGAAAACCGTAACGATCACGATACAAATAACCAGACAGATAAAAAACGGAACCGCGGCAAGCGCAATCGTATTGCTGTCTTTGCCCGTCATATTTTGCAACACGAATAAGTTAAAGCCCACCGGTGGCGTGACCTCTGCGATCTCAACTAGCAAGACGATAAAGATCCCAAACCAGATCAGATCGAAACCCGCCTTTTGAATCATCGGCAACACGACCGCTGCAGTCAGCACGATCATGCTAATGCCATCAAGCGCAGTCCCTAAAATCAGATACACCACCACCAAGCAAGCGATTAGCGCGTAGGGCGAAAGTTGCATGGCATTGACCCATTCGGCCAATTCGCGCGGCACGCCGGTAAACGCCATCGTTTTGGTCAAGAAGGCCGCGCCAGCCAAGATAATCATGATCATGCAACTGGTGCGTGTGGTGCCCATCAGACCTTCCCAGAAGTTTTTCCAGGTCAGCGAACGACTGTAGGCGGCGATCGCCAACGAGCCAAAGACGCCGTAGGCCGCACACTCGGTTGCTGTGGCGTAACCGGCCACCAGCACCCAAACGATAAAGATGATCAAGAGCATACAGGGGATTAAATTACCGCTCTTACGCACCTTTTCAAGAAAAGTAGAAGGCGGATCAGCAGCGGGAACTTTTGATGGATTACGAATCGACCACAGGGCGATATAGCCCATAAACAAGGCCATCAAAATCGCAGAAGGAATAAAGCCCGCAAGAAAAATTCGGATAATTGAGGCGTCGGCGGCGACGGCATACACCACCATCGTGATCGAAGGTGGGATCAGAATCCCCAACGTGCCAGACGTGGCCAAGGCACCCAGCGCCAGCTTTTCGTCGTAGCCGCGTTTTTTAAGCTCAGGCAAGGCCACTTTTGCGATGGTGGCACAGGTGGCCGCAGACGAGCCGCTGACTGAACCGAAAATCCCGCAACCCAGCACCGTTGTGTGCATCAGGCGGCCTGGCACGCGGTTGAGCCACGGTCGCAGGCCCTCAAACATTTCTTCACTTAACTTGGTTCTGAACAGTATCTCGCCCATCCAGATAAACAAGGGCAAAGCTGCAAGCTCCCAAGAGGCGTTGGTCTCCCAAAACGCTGAGAATAAATTTTTACCTGGCTCTGTATTGACAAAAAAAGCTTGCCCGACCCAGCCACAGATCGCCAAGGTCATGGCGATCCAGATTCCGCCAGATAAAAACAACAACATGATGATCAGTAAAAACAGACCGATTCCGAGCGTTTCCATAAAGTATCTCTAAAAATTGCAGACTAAGCGTCGGAAAACCTGATAGCCCTGTATCTGAGGGCGTAAAGCTTTATAAGTGAGTCGGGACAAAACGCGCATACCGCCTTGAGAGCCGAGTGCCAAACGCGCGGGACAAAAAGCCACGCGCTAAGCCCGCGACGGCCGCGTTAGACATCAGCAGAAAAGTCACCCTTCGCATGCCGCTCTTCAACCGCAACCACATAGGTTGGACGATTGCCGCGCGCAACGATCACAAGTTCGTCGACAACAGCGATAAAAAACAACCAGGCACCGACTAGAAAAGACATTTGTGGAATCCACATCGGCATAGGCAGGAGCCCGCCAGCAACATCTTTAAAGACATAGCTTTCGTAGGTAAACAAGGTCGTTGACCAGGCCAAATAACCAACCGCAACTGCGGCACAGGCGAGCGACACCAATTCAAAAATGTGGCGCGGCTTTGGAGAGAGTTTTTCTAGCAGCAAGGTGACGCGCACGAAATCGCCGTGCTTGAAGGCGTGTGCCATCGCTAAAAATGCTGCGGCGGCACACAACCATGCCACCACGTCGTTGACGGCACCCGTCTTAACACCAAACTCGCGCAGCACGCTTTGCCCAACCATCAAGGCGCAAATCGCGCATACGCATAGAGCGGCAATGCCGCCCGCCACGAGGTACAGCGTATCAAGAAACTTTCTCATGGGGCGGCATCACTTTGGTCTAAAGAATCAAAAAAGCAAAATTACTTAGCTGGTACAAGTTTGCGATACTCGGTAATCAAAGTTGTACCTGGGGCGCCAGCTTTCTTTTCCCAGTCAGTCAACAGCGTGGCACCAATTTTGTTGAATTCAGCTAAAAACGTAGCCGATGGCGCCGTAATGGTCATGCCGTTGTCAGTCAGGATTTTTTTCAACGAAGCTTCTTTTTCTTCGCTGGTTTTCCAGCCACGCGTCTGGGCTTCAGCTGCAGCTTTCGTGACTGCGTCTTGCGTTGCTTTATCTAGAGCGTTAAAAGCTTTCAAGCTAACAATGACGGCATTCTTTGGAATGAAGGCCTGAAAGTCGTACCAAAACTTCATGCTTTCATACGTTTTTGTATCAACGCCCGTCATGCTCGAAGACAAATAGCTCTCTACGACCCCTGTGGCAAGCGCCTGGCTTAGCTCAGCGGCTTGAATGGTGACCGGAACCATATTCATTAACTCAGCCAGACGGGCCGTAACAGGCGAATACGATCTCCACTTCAGACCTTTCATCTCTGCAACCGAGTTCACGGGCTTTTTGGTGTAAATCCCCTGCGGATTCCAAGGCACCGTAAATAGAATCTTCATGCCTTGAGCTTCTAAATATTTGTCAAGAGCCGGGCGCTGCACCTGGTCAAGACTTTTGGCTTGAGCATAATTACCAACCAAATTAGGCATGCCGTCCATACCGAACAGCGGATTTTCATTTTCAAAGTTGACTAAGAGAATCTCGCCCAACTGTGCCTGACCACCCTGCACAGCCCGCTTAATTTCTGGGGCTTTAAACAACGACGCATTGGCGTGCACCACAATTTTTAGCTTGCCTGCAGTAGCAGCATCCACTTGTTTGGCAAAATATTCGAGGTTCTCAGTATGAAAGTTAGCCGGCGCATAGGCCGAAGGTAAATCCCATTTGGTTTGGGCCTGAGCCAAGCTGGTCAAACCAACACAGGCCAAGGCGGCGGCCAAGCGAATAAGAGGTAAGCGGGACATGGTGTCTCCTGTCGATGGATTAAAGTAAATTGGACAACTCGTGGCACAAAGGACTGTCATCATATTGAGAGGCACAGAACACACCTACGGCACCGCAGCATCTCGAATGATTGCCATAGTAACGAAGAAGTAACATCAGTGGTCAAAAGTCATCAAAAAATCTTAAAAAACCCTTGGAGAACAATGTTGAATGCACGCTACGAATTACTACTAAAAGGCAACAGTTTAAGTTTCAAAGGAGGTTTTTTTGGACTCTGCAACGTGGCACTGCTTACCGCCGCCGATGGTACCCGTATCCTCTTCGATACCGGCCACTACTGCGTGCGCAAAGCCTTACTCGCCAGCCTCAAAGAGCGCGGCCTGGCGCCTACGGATATCGATCTGGTGTTCTTATCTCATCTACATTTTGACCATTGTCAGAATCTTGATCTGTTTAAAGGCGTCAAGGTCTGCGTCAGCGAAACCGAACTCGCCTACGCACGCAATCCGCATCCAGATGACCTGTTCGTCCCCTGGAAAATTCATGAACTACTCGCCGAGTTTGATTTGCGTGTATTGCCCAAGCGAGGCGAGTTAGTACCGGGCGTCGAGCACTTCGAGGTTCCGGGTCACACCACAGGCTCGCAGGCCTTGCGTTTCACACAGACCGACGGGCGCCGCGTGGTCTTGGCCGGCGATGCTGTCAAATATCCTAAAGAGGTATTAGCCCAAATGAGCGATATGTGTTTTGCCTCGCCCGAAGAGTCAAAACGCTCAATTGCCGAGATCTGCGAAGGCACTGATGTCATTGTGCCAGGGCATTTTCCTGAAATTTTTAGACGCAATGGCGGCTGGATTTGGGATGAGCCGCCCACGATCGAGCTGATTTTGCGCTAGAACGGTGCCCTGACCAAGAATGTTTTGCGTGTTTTTTAGTTTACACACAGCTTTAATTATGATTCGCACGTTTATTTGGAGATTTTTAGCTTTTTTTTGTACATTTCTAATTTTTTAGGTATAGTCGTGCGTCGATGGGGAGTAGCTCCAGTCCTTTGTGATCCGGTTCAAAGTTGATCTCACAATGGGCACGGCAAGTCGTCATCACGAAGCGAAAGCTTCCGGCTTGTCGGGCACATAACAGAACCATAATAAGCCGAGCAAGACCTTCGATCAGTGGCCTATCAGGGCGTATTTTGACAAAATCGTTTAAACGCTTTTCAACAGGCGTACTTGTCTTGCGTTTTTGATTAGGTTTTGATTGACTGTCTGTTTTAAGGCTTAAAAAATGGAAACCTTTTCCTCCGCTTGGTTCTCTGCTCTGCTAGCAATTGTTGTGATTGACCTCGTACTTGCGGGCGACAACGCGATCGTAATTGCGCTCGCTGCCCGTAAACTTCCCCCTGATCTACAGAGGAAAGCCATCTGGTTTGGTACCGTCGGCGCAATTGTCGTGCGCTCTAGCCTCACGCTTGTGGTTGTCTGGCTGCTCAAAATACCTGGTCTCATGCTTGTCGGCGGCCTTGGGCTGTTGTGGATTGCATGCAAATTGATTCTCGATACCGGCGATGATACCGAGCACGATATCAAAGTCACCTCTTTTTGGGGTGCAATGAAAACCATCATCGTGGCCGATGCCTTAATGGGCATTGATAACGTTCTGGGTGTCGCCGGGGCCGCGCAAGGCGCGTTTGACCTTGTGGTGATTGGTCTGATCATTAGCGTGCCAATCGTTGTGTTTGGCAGCACGCTCGTGCTCAAACTGGTCGAGCGCTTTCCGATCATCATCACTCTCGGCGCAGCGGTTCTTGCTTTCACTGCAGCCAAAATGATCACCGACGAGAAACTACTCGATCCAGTTTTTGGCGGCACCGAACGCATTAACGAAATCGCGCGTTGGGCAACCTATGTTATCGCCATCGCAATCGTGCTGATTACAGGCAGAATTGCCTCCCGGAAATCGAGTACCAAAAACAACTAGCTCCCCTAATCCAAAAATGTTGATTAAAAAAACTAGGTGACTGTTAAATGGAAACCCTGATTGTTTACATTAATGATTCTGAGTACGCGCGCAATCAACTCGCTACGATGATTAAGGTGCATCAACCAATAAAATGCGTGTTGGTTGGCTGCCCTCCAAGGCTAAACCGTCATATTTCACGCTGGATTTCAGGCGGTGCTCGTAAAAAGTGGCAAACGCAGTGGTCAGAGACAACTTGTTCAGAAATCTCGAAGGCCTTTGCTTCTGAGGGCCATCAATTTGTTCATCGCGTTGCCTTCGGCCCCCTGATCAATGTCACGAAACAACTGCAGGGCGAGTTTCTTGGGGCGCGAGTGCTTGATGCTCGCAGACCCAAGCTGACACAAACCGCAGAACCTCTGGTCGAAGGGCAAAAAATTCAGTCTGACCCTGCATCAACGGCAATGGGGATCGCCGCGACCACCGCGTTTTTTGCTTTAGCGTTTGATTAACCTTTTTTAGTGCCCACGAATACCCCTTCGCTCTGGCGGAGGTAAGGATTCGGATTTCCTACTATGATTGGCTGGCTCAGGCTCTCATTTGAGGGCCTGAGCCTTTGTTCGAACCGAACCAAGCAACGACCTGTGCTTTGGGTCGACCTCAGTCGCAGTGTTAGTCTGATTTTTTATCCCGTCAGAATAACGACGGGATGCCAACCGGATAAATGATAACAATGACAGAGACAACGCAAGCTTCAACCCCCTCGGTCGGCCCTTTTGCCGGGCTCACCGTCATCGAGCTCGGCCATAGCGTCGCAGCACCCTTTGCCGGGCAGATCCTAAGTGAGCTAGGGGCTCGCGTGATCAAAATTGAAAAGGCTGACGGAGACGATGCGCGTCGTTGGGGCCCCCCCTTCTGGGAAGGTGCCTCGGCTTTTTTTCAGTCTTTAAACCGCAACAAGCAATCCGTGGTCTGCGAACTACGCGACCCCGAACAAATCGCTGCACTCAAAGACTTTATTTGTAACGAGGCGGATATCGTCATCCAAAATCTGCGCCCGGGTCACGTTGAACAGCTGGGACTAGACGGTAAAAGTTTGCTTGCCCGCCAACCACGCCTGATTTATTGCAGCTTAGGGGCTTTTGGTCGCGAAGGGCCGCTCAAGACGCGGCCGGGGTACGACCCACTCATGCAGGCGTTTGGCGGCATTATGAGCACCACTGGCGAGCCTGGCCGCCCAGCGGTGCGCGTAGGTGCGTCGATCGTCGACATGGGCACAGGCATGTGGGGCATTATTGGTATCCTGACTGCGCTCTACGAGCGTCAAGTTTCGGGCGTGGGTCGCATCATTGATGTCTCGTTATTTGAGACCGCCACGTGCTGGGTATCTTTACTTGCATCACAATACCTGGCATCGGGCCAATTAGCAGGCAAGCAAGGCTCTGGTGCGCCGGGTATCGTGCCCTACAAAGGTTATCTCACCAGCGACGGTGAAATCGTGATCGCAGCCGGCAGCGACAGCTTGTTTAAATCGCTCGCCAAAGTCTTGGGCCGCCCCGAGTGGCTTGAAGACCCTCGCTTTGTCGACAACCCAAAGCGCGTAGATCACCAAACCGAGCTCTACGGGATGATCGAAGCGATCGTAGCTACTCAAACAACTGCGCATTGGACTACCCTTCTAGAGGCAGCCGGTGTGCCTTGCGCCCCGGTGAATGACTTGGCACAAATGCTTTCCCACCCCCAAACCGAAGCGCTGGGCTTGGTTCAAGACGTACCCGGCACCGGGATGCGGTTTGTTGGCCTGCCCATTAGCTTTGATGGCGTGCGACCTAAACCACTTGCGCCGCCTCCAAAACTTGGTGAACATACAGAACTGTTAATAAAAAGGAAAACGCCATGACCGCCTTACCGAGCTACGAAACGATTGCCACAGAAGTGATCGGCGCTCATGTTTTAAAAGTCACGATCAATCGCCCGCAAGTGGGCAACGCCGTGAATACCCAAATGGGGCACGACATGCTTGACCTCTGGAATCGTCTCACTGCTGACGCGGGTGATATTCGCTGCGTCGTACTGACCGGCGCAGGCGAAAAAATATTTTGTGCCGGTGGCGATCTGAAAGAGCGTAACGGCATGACTAAAAAGCAATGGACACTGCAACACGAACTGTTTGAACGCATGTACTGGACGCTGGTGGATTTACCCGTGCCAGTGATTGCAGCGGTCAACGGACATGCCTACGCGGGCGGTCTTGAAATGGCTTTGTCGTGCGATTTTATTTACGCAAGCAACGCCGCGCGCTTTGCTCTGACTGAGGTCACGTTGGGCATCATGCCTGGCGCTGGTGGTACACAAAATCTGCCGCGCGCGATTGGTGAGCGCCGTGCCAAAGAAATCATGATGACAGGCAAGCCTTTTAACGCGCAACAGGCGAATGAATACGGCTTAGTCAACGCGGTTCTTGAACCCGCTGACGTATTACCTCGTGCGCTTGAAACAGCTGAAGCGATCGCCAGCAATGCGCCACTATCAGTTCGTCAAATCAAAAAATCAGTACGCTTCGGCGGCCAAATGGAATTACGCACGGCCTTCAGATTTGAAATTGAAGCCTACAACCATTTGATCGGCACTGAAGATCGTATGGAAGGTATCGCTGCCTTTAATGAAAAACGTAAAGCAAATTTCAAAGGGTGTTAAGCGAATGAAAGGTGGTGCTGCGAAGGCAGCGCCTGAACGCGCTCAACCGCACGGCGACAGTACAACAGTACAGATAAGCAAATAATAATTTTGATACGGAGCACGTAACATGACTCAAACAACTCACTCATTGACGATAGACACCGGTTTGGATTACCCCGAGATTCGCGAAGGCGTTAAACGCGTTTGTGCGGATTTTCCTGGAGCATATTGGCGCGGACTAGAAGACAAACTTGCTTATCCCACAGAGTTTGTTCAGGCACTCACTGCGTCGGGTTACTTAGGTGCACTGATCCCTGAAGAGTACGGTGGCAGCGGTATGCCGTTGCGCGCAGCAATGGTGATTCTTGAAACGATTCATGAATCGGGCTGTAATGCAGGCGCCTGTCATGCGCAGATGTACACCATGGGTACAGTGATGCGTCACGGCAGCGAGGCACAAAAGAAAAAATATCTGCCCGACATTGCCGCCGGTAAAGTGCGCCTACAAGCCTTTGGCGTCACTGAACCCACCACCGGCACTGACACAACCAAGCTTAAGACTCGCGCCGAACGTCAAGGCGATCACTACGTGATCAATGGTCAAAAGGTTTGGACCTCGCGTGCGTTGCATTCTGACTTGATGCTGTTGTTGGCACGCACCACACCGATCGATCAATGCAAAAAGAAAAGCGATGGCCTGTCAGTCTTTTTGTTAGACATCCGCGATGGTCTGGGCAAAGGTCTTGAGATTCGCCCGCTTAAGGCGATGATCAACCACCATGCCACCGAAGTCTTTTTTGATAATTTGAAGATACCGGCTGACAACCTCATTGGTGAAGAAGGTAAAGGCTTTAAATATATTCTTGATGGTATGAACGCCGAGCGTATTTTGGTGTCTGCCGAAGCGATTGGGGATGCGCGCTGGTTTACCAAAACAGCCGTGGCTTACGTCAACGAGCGTCGTGTGTTTGATCGCCCAATCGGTCAAAACCAAGCCGTGCAGTTTCCGATTGCGCGCGCCCATGCTGAAACCGATGCGGCCGATTTAATCTTGCGCCGCGCAGCCGCTTTGTTTGATGCGGGCCTGCCTTGCGGCGATGACGCCAACATGGGCAAACTGCTCGCCTCGGATGCCACCTGGCACGCGGCAGAAGCGTGCTTGCAGTGTCATGGCGGTTTTGGCTATGCCAAAGAGTACGACGTTGAACGCAAATGGCGTGAAACACGTCTGTTTCAGATCGCGCCCATCTCTACCAACTTGGTGCTTTCGTATATCGGCGAGCACATGTTGGGTATGCCCCGTTCATTTTAAAAAATAATCACAACAAAGAGACAAATATGACTGGATTAACCCAAGCCCTCGCCGCCTTTGTATCAAAGCCAACGTTTGGCAACAATGAACAAGGCGCACTCGCCGTTGCTAAAACTGGCTTCATGGACACGATCGCCACCATGATGGCCGGCCACAACGAGCCGGTGGTCAACATCGTGCGTCAATTTTTGGCTAACACCACCACACCTGCTGAAGCACCTGTACCTTTTTTAGGGACGATGCATCCAGCGGCCCAGGCGGCATTTATTACCGCGGTGGCTGGCCATGCGCTTGACTACGATGATGTCGCGTTGTCGGGTCATCCAAGCACTGCGTTGGTACCCGCAATCTTGGCAGAGGGCTATGTGCTCAACAGCACGGGGCTTGACGCCTTGCGCGCCTATATCGTGGGCTATGAAGTCTGGGCCGAACTCGTCAGCCGCGAGACTGACCAGTATCATTTAAAAGGCTGGCATCCAACGGGCGTCTTTGGTGCAGTGGGCGCAGCCGCAGCCGTCTCTTACCTTCGCCGTTTAAATGAGGCGGATACACGTCAGGCCTTGGCCATTGCAGCCAGCCTGGCCAGCGGCCTAGTCGCCAACTTTGGCACGATGACAAAGCCCTTTCACGCAGGCCGAGCTGCGGCACACGGTATCGAGGCAGTGCGTTTGTCAATGCTAGGCATGACCTCAGCGCCCGATGTGTTTGAACACCCTGCAGGCTATCTGAATGCGTTGTCAAGAGCTGGGCGCGTCGATCGTACCCGCCCAGCAGATACGCTTGGTAAGACCTTGCGTATTTTAGAGACAGGGCTGTCGATCAAACGCTACCCCGTCTGCTATTCATCGCATCGAACCATCGATGGCGTTTTAAAGATTGTTGAAGCAGAAAATCTTCAACCGAAGGATATCAAGCAGGTACACATCACCACCGGCGTCGCGCAAGCCTCGATGCTCAGAAACCATTATCCCGTCACCGGGCTCGAAGCAAAATTTAGTGCTGAGTTCGCAGTGGCTTCGGCGGTTGTTGCTCGTGATGTCGGCTTGGGCCAGCTCACCGACTCGTTTGCAACGCGCGCAGATGTCTCAGGTCTGTTTAGCAAAGTCTCTCTCGAAACGGTCGATACCGTTTGCCCACTCGACCCAGCCTTTGCACTCACCGATCGCGTCACCATCGAAACCAATGATGGTCGTAAGTTTGACTCGGGCGAGATTCGTTTTCCGCTGGGTAACGCCTTAAATCCAATTGACGCTGCGGGCTTAAAACGTAAGTTTATGGATTGCCTTGAAACAGGCAAGGCTGCGAACAGTGCAATCAAGGGTGCGGATATTGCCCTTTATGATCGCATTGCCACGTTAGAATGTTTATCGAGTATCCGACAGCTATTTAAATAACCGCCCAAGCCGCCGTGCCGCCCTAAGAGGCTGGCGGCTCTTGGCCCCACACAGGCCGTTTGCCCCAGCATGAGTTACAGCGTTGTTTGGTTTAAACGTGACCTGCGGCTCAATGACCACGCGGCGCTGACTCAAGCGCTTGGTCGGGGCCCGGTGCTTTGCCTGTACATCGTCGAACCCTCTTTGTGGCGCAGCGCAGATGCTGCGACTCAACACTATCACTTTTTGCTTGAAAGCCTGCGCGATCTATATCTTGAAATTAAACGTCGTGGTGGAGTGCTGCACGTTTTGGCAGGTGAAGCGGTCGATGTGTTCAATAAACTTTACGCACTCAAGCCCTTTCACAGTCTGTATTCTCATCAAGAAAGTGGTAACGCATTGTCGTATACGCGCGATCGTGCCGTTGCAGGGTGGTGTCGTACACGGGCGATCCCCTGGCGGCAAAGTCAGCACTTTGGGGTCACACGCGGATTAAAGGATCGTGACCTCTGGAAAGATCTTTGGGATCAGCACGTCGGGCAACCCTGCCTGCCCGCGCCGGCTGCGATCCCTTGCGTCGCGTTGCCGTGGTCAGAGCCCGCCCTGCCTACGGCCGCCGCACTGGGCCTAGATACCGCTGAGCCAGCGCAACGTCAGCGTGGAGGACGTACGCTCGCGCTAGACGTCATGAAAAGTTTTTTAAACGACCGTAGCCAACAATATCGTGGAGGGATTTCGTCACCGCTGTCGGCGCCCACCGCCTGTTCGCGTGTGTCGGCGTATTTAACCTTTGGTTGCTTGAGTCTGCGTGAGGTTGTACAAGCCACGACTCTGCAACTCAAAGCGTTGAGCCCTGCGCAAGCGTGGCATAAAAAAGGTTTAACGGCGTTTGTCAGCAGGCTGTACTGGCACTGTCACTTCATTCAAAAACTCGAAAGTGAGCCCGAGATTGAGTTTCAAAACATGCACCGGGGCTACGATAGTTTGCGTGAAAACGACTGGAATCCCGTGCACTTTGAAGCGCTTAAAGCGGGCAAAACAGGTTGGCCGATGGTCGACGCTTGCGTCGAGATGTTGCGCGAGACGGGCTGGTTGAATTTTAGAATGCGCGCCATGCTCGTGTCGACGGCAGCTTACCCGCTTTGGTTAGACTGGCGTCCGGTCGGGCATTGGTTGGCGCGTCAATTTTTAGATTATGAGCCAGGCATTCACTGGAGCCAGCTGCAGATGCAATCGGGCACCACGGGGATCAACATCCCGCGCATCTATAACCCGATTAAGCAAGCGCAAGATCACGATCCAAACGGTATCTTTGTCAGACGTTGGCTGCCCGCCATGCGTCGGGTACCCGACACCTGGCTGCTTGAACCCTGGAAAATGCCTCACTCGCTGCAAGTGCAACACAACGTGTATGTCGGTAAAGACCTAGGATTGCCCGTGGTCGAACTTGAAGCAAGTACGCGCACGGCTAAGCAAAAGCTCTATGCCCTCAGGGGGCAGCCGCAAGTACGTGCCGCCAAACGCGAGGTCGTGCAAAAACATGGCTCGCGCAAACGTTTGACAACCAGCAAACAAAAACGTGTTTCAGCACCTGCAAGTCAACAACAAACTCTAGACTTCTGATGTCAAACGATTCTTCAATGCGCGGCGTCAGCAAGCAAAATCTGCCCAGCAAAAACTGCCTGAGTTGCTTGCGCCCCTTTACGTGGCGAAAAAAGTGGGAACGCGACTGGGACAACGTCAAGTATTGCTCTGAACGGTGCCGACGCACGGCAACCGGGAAAAAATAATGAATGCGATCTATTGGTTTCGTAACGATCTGCGGCTGGATGATCAACCTTCGTTTAAGAACGCCTGCGCGCAGGCCTCGCGGCTCGCGCCGGTCTTCATCCATGACAGCGCTTACGATGCCCCGACACGCTGGGGCTTTGAACGCATGGGACCACATCGCAAGCATGCCCTGCGCTCGACGCTGCAAGCTCTTAGGATACAACTGCGCCAACGACAGAGTGAGTTGCTCGAGTATCAAGGTGACCCTACCGACACGCTCATTGAACTGGCCAAAAATTTTGGTGCTAACACCATTTTTTGCGAAGAGATCGCAGCACCCGAAGAGCAACAGCAGGTCGCCAGACTCAAGAAAGCGGGCTTGACTGTCAAGACCCTCTGGCACTCTAGTCTGTTGGCGCCAAGTGACTTACCCTTTGAACTTGAGCACCTACCCTTAGTTTTTACTGAGTTTAGGGTAGCGGTTGAAAAAGCTAAAGTGGTTGTGCGACCACCTGAAT
>Ga0209135_1000519_pt1 | contig 13840 bp, 17 predicted proteins | sample LauGreSBDMM110SD_4_FD_187570 | JGI IMG/M metagenome (GOLD analysis project Ga0209135, IMG submission 187570) | Freshwater lake microbial communities from Lake Michigan, USA - Su13.BD.MM110.SD (SPAdes) (version 3) | ecosystem: Environmental > Aquatic > Freshwater > Lake | place: Lake Michigan... | reverse complement strand
CAACGGTCTTTCCCTCTGGAACTTCATCTGTTTCTTCAACAAAGATCGCCCCTTTTGCTTCCAAACTGGCAACAACGTGGACGTTGTGAACAATCTGCTTTCGAACATAGACAGGTGCGCCATAGAGCGCCAAGGCTTTTTCCACCGTCACAACAGCGCGGTCAACACCTGCGCAATATCCACGGGGCGCAGCAAGGAGAACTCTCTTAGCCATGAGGGGAGTCTATTAGGCTGAGCACATGTTCGAAACTTCCAGTGAATCCCCCGCGCCTGTGCGGGTGGTCACTGAAGCAATTAAAGAATATGTAGATCGCTTAGGCCCTATCTGGGTTGAAGGTGAAATCTCTGAACTCAATGAACGCAGCGGCATGATGGCTTTTATTCGCCTGCGCGATCCCAGTGTTGATATGTCCTTATCGGTCATGTGTCACAAATCAGTTATCGCTGCTATTCAACCGTTGCCGGCAAATGCGCGCGTAGTGATGTATGCAAAGCCATCGTGGTATACAAAAAATGGTTCTCTCACTTTATCTGCCCGAGAAATCCGCCAAGTGGGTGTGGGCGAACTACTTGCTCGCCTGGAAGCGCTAAAAACTCTTCTTGCATCTGAAGGTCTTTTTGATTCTGATTGCAAAGTTTCCTTGCCACTTCTGCCAAAAAAGATTGGCCTTATCTGCGGTCGCAATACCGATGCTGAAAAAGATGTTGTTGAAAACGCTAAGCGCCGCTGGCCCAGCGTTGAGTTTGAAATCCGGGAAGTCACGGTGCAGGGCGCTGCCGCAGTATCTGAAGTATCAGAGGCTCTGCGCGAGTTAGAGGCAGATAAAGATGTGGAAGTAATCATCATTACACGAGGCGGCGGATCCTTTGAAGATCTACTGCCCTTTAGTGATGAGTCATTGGTGCGCCTTGCCGCATCCTGTTTAACTCCCATTGTTAGCGCCATTGGCCATGAAAAAGATTCACCGTTACTTGATCTGGTTGCAGATTTTCGTGCATCTACGCCAACCGATGCAGCAAAGCGGGTTGTGCCAGATATAGCTGAGGAAATAGAGATGATTTCAAAGCTGACCGACAGAGCCCGCCGCACTTTGCTGGCCCGCATTGAGATGGAATCCACCCGCATTAAATCCTTCAAAGATCGCCCGGTGATGAAGGATCCTCATGTGATCATTACATCTAGAGCGGAAATCGTTGTGGCGCTTAAAGAGAGAGCTCATCGATCCTTTGCTGGGCATGTGAAATTAGCTAAAGAAGAGTTAGTACAAATTAAGGCCAGAGTTCGAGCGCTATCACCGCAGGCCACATTGGATCGTGGTTACTCAGTAGTTCAATTAGCTAATGGTGATATCGCCCGTGATGCAACGAAGTTAAAAGCAGGCGACGTACTGCGCTTGCGCCTTGCAAAAGGCGAGACCAATGCCACAGTGACGCCGATGAATGTGAAGGAGTAGATTTAGCCCATGAGTGAAAAGAAGATTTCTTACGAGGCTGCCCGAGATGAGTTAGCTGAAGTTGTTGAATCCCTTGAAGATGGCAGTGCCACACTAGAAGAATCACTCAAACTCTGGGAGCGCGGTGAAGAGCTAGCCAAGATCTGTCAGGAATGGCTAGATGGCGCAAAGAAGAAGTTAGATTCTGCAAAGCCGGCGGCGAAGTAAAAAACAATGTCGCCAACTTTCTCCTACTCACACCTTCTCCCCCTTGGAAAAGATGAGACCAAATACCGTCTTGTGAGTAAAGAGGGTGTGAAGGTTGTAAAGCTAGGAGATCGAGAGTTTTTAGAAGTAGCACCAGAGGCGCTATCAAAGCTAACAGCAGAGGCAATCCACGATATCTCCCACTACCTTCGCCCAGATCATTTGCAACAGCTAGCAAATATCATTAAAGATCCAGAGGCCTCACCTAATGATCGCTTTGTTGCAACAGATCTATTAAAAAACGCCAACATATCTGCCGGTGGAATCCTGCCGATGTGCCAAGACACTGGCACCGCCCTGGTCATGGCTAAAAAAGGTCAATACGTTTTAACCACTTCTAATGATGAAGTTGCCATCTCACAAGGTATTTATGATGCTTTTACTACTTTGAATCTGCGCTATTCACAGCTGGCACCGCTCACAACCTGGGAAGAGAAGAACACTGGCAATAACCTGCCCGCCCAGATTGAAATCTATGCCGACAGTGAACATGCCGATGAATACAACTTCTTATTTATCGCCAAAGGCGGCGGAAGTGCTAACAAATCATTTCTCTATCAAGAGACTAAAGCGATTCTTAATCCCAAAGCTTTTATGGCCTGGCTGGATGAAAAGCTGCGCTCTATTGGAACGGCAGCTTGTCCGCCCTATCACTTAGCAATTGTCATTGGTGGAACCAGCGCTGAGCACACCGTCAAAACAGCCAAGCTAGCCAGCACTAAATATCTAGATTCACTGCCAACTAAAGGTGATGCCACAACCGGCCATGGTTTCCGCGATCTTGAGTTAGAGAAGCAAGTACTTGAGCTCACTAGAACGCTAGGAATCGGCGCCCAGTTTGGTGGCAAGTATTTCTGCCACGATGTTCGTGTTGTGAGATTGCCAAGACATGGTGCATCTCTGCCTATCGCTATTGCAGTTTCTTGTTCTGCTGATCGACAGGCCAAAGCCAAGATCACTAAAGAGGGCATATTCCTTGAGCAATTAGAGCAAGATCCAGCCCACTTCTTGCCTGAAACCACAGATGAGCATTTAAATGATGATGTCGTGGCCATTGATCTAAATCAATCCATGGAAGCCATCCGGGCTCAGCTTTCTAAGCACCCAGTTAAGACTCGTCTTTCCTTGACTGGCACATTGGTCGTTGCTCGCGATTTAGCACATGCAAAGATTAAAGAGGCGATGGATGCCGGTGCACCGATGCCTGAGTATTTAAAGAAATATGCCGTCTATTACGCAGGTCCAGCAAAGACTCCTGCCGGTTATGCCTCAGGTTCTTTTGGTCCAACAACTGCAGGTCGCATGGATTCATACGTTGAGTATTTCCAATCCAAGGGTGGTTCTCATGTGATGCTGGCAAAAGGAAATAGATCAAAAGCTGTAACCGATGCCTGCAAAACCCATGGTGGTTTCTACTTGGGTTCCATCGGTGGCCCAGCTGCCCGACTGGCACAGGACTGCATTAAGAAAGTTGAAGTTCTAGATTATGAAGAGCTAGGAATGGAAGCTGTCTTCAAAATTGATGTTGTTGATTTCCCAGCATTTATTGTGGTGGATGATAAAGGAAATGATTTCTTTGCCGAAACCTCAAAGCCCTTAACTATTAGAACTAAGCCTTAGTAGTAATTTCTAGCTTTAAAGTATGACCAGGCCTTGCAGGGAGTGTCATAGCGCATGGTGATGTAGCGAATTCCCCAGCGAATCTGTGTGACTGGGTTTGTGCGCCAGTCCGTTCCAACCACACTCATCTTCTCAGCTGGCAGAGCTTGGGCAATGCCGTGGGCGCCTGAGCGGTAGTTGTGAGCTTTGTAGTTCCAGTGGCTCTCTCTTGTCCAGAGCGAGTCCAAACATGCGAACTGAGATTCACCGAATCCATACTCCTCGGTCAAAATAATCTCGGCTACTTGTTTAGCTCCATCGGGGGTGCGGGCCATTTCAACTGAAGCGCTAATCGATGAGACCAGAGCTAAATCTGAAGAGAACATTGCGCCCACTGAAGTCGAGGCCAAACTGATGGAGCCATATAAAGCCGCTGCGCTATCGAGGGGATTGGCGGCAGAAGCTAGGGCCGTTGCATCGCCTTGAAGTTCAACGGCTGAGTTGGCAGGAAACTCAAGACCATAGGCGCTAGGAAGGGCAGAGGATAAAAAGAGCATGGAGGCAACAACGCTCCAGATCGCGATTGTCTTGCGCTTGATCGTCATAGCTCTACTCCTTTTCTCTCACCCGCATCCCACATCCGCAAGCCATCAGCCTCAAAATGAGGCTTCATAACTAACGGGGAATGGCTTTAGGGTGGTGCCTGGCACTGACATCGGCAAATCTAACTGGGCTTGAGTCGCGAATTCACAGAGAAGGGCAAGCTGTGGATAGGGTAAAACCGCAGGTCACCAAGGCGAATGTCCGAATTGCCCTAAATGTGACTGTGACTTTCTTTTAGCCCGGTAATGGACCTTCCAGCATCTCGGTCACAAGGGCTGCAATCGGCGAGCGCTCGCTTCGAGTCAAGGTCACGTGGGCAAAGAGTGGATGGCCCTTCAAAGTTTCAACAACTGCCACCACACCATCATGGCGACCGACCCGCAGGTTGTCCCGCTGGCCAATGTCATGGGTCAAGACCACTCTGGAGGCGGTGCCGATTCTAGAGAGCACGGTCAAGAGCACGCCGCGCTCCAAGGATTGAGCTTCATCAACGATCACAAAGGAGTCATGCAGTGAGCGACCACGGATGTGGGTCAGCGGCAAAACCTCAATCAAGCCCCGGTCCACGATCTCATCGATAACTGGCTGGCTCACTAAGGCTCCCAAGGTGTCAAAGACTGCCTGGGCCCAGGGCGACATCTTTTCACCTTCACTACCTGGCAAATATCCAAGTTCTTGGCCGCCCACTGGATAGAGCGGACGGAAGATAACTACCTTTTTATGGATGCGCTTTTCCATTACAGCTTCAAGACCTGCGCATAAGGCGAGTGCTGACTTACCAGTTCCTGCCCGTCCGCCCATAGAAACAATTCCGATGGAGTCATCGAGTAAGAGGTCGAGTGCAATGCGCTGCTCGGCACTCCGCCCATGCAAACCAAAAGCTGAGCGATCTCCTCTAATTAACTGCAGCTGCTTATCGGCCGTTACTCGGGCCAGCGCGCTGCCGCGATCTGAGTGCAAGACGAGTCCGGTGTGAATGGGAAGGCTGTGGGCCGCTTCATGATCTGCTCGATCTGAAGAGTAGAGATCATCGATTACCGATGAACCAACGGTGAGCTCTTCAATTCCTGTCCAGCCGCTGTTGGGCACTAGCTCTGCTAAATACTCTTGGGCCTCAACACCCACCGATGATGCTTTAACGCGAAGTGGTAAATCTTTAGAAACTAGAACAACGTTCTTGCCATCTGACATTAAGTTCTTAGCAATGGCCAGGATGCGAGTGTCATTGGTGCCATCTCGCAAAAAGCCATGGGGCAAGGTGGAAAGGTCGGTGTGGTTGAGTTCAACTGAAAGCGTTCCACCCTCTGGGGTAATAGTCAGAGGTTGATCAAGTCGGCCATGGGTAACGCGAAGATCATCGAGAGCACGTAGGGCGGCGCGGGCAAAGTATCCGAGTTCTGGGTGATCGCGCTTAGTCTCAAGTTCGCCAATAACAGCGATAGGGATGATTACTTCATGCTCTGCAAATCTATGCAGGGCGCCAGGATCAGCTAATAAAACGCTGGTATCTAAAACAAAGGTCTTCCTAGAGCTGTGACTCTTAGCAGCCAATGGCTGGACTCCTCATTTTTAGTTGTACTAGGGGGATGTTGCTTCGGATATGTAAAAAGGTAGAACAAAATGCGGCTAACTCTGTGGCAACACGCGCCTTATCAAAGTTAAATCTTGTCGATGATTTAGAACTAAATCTCAACTGCCGAAACGGCGTTGTCGAAGTGAGTAAGCACGTAGGGCACGTAAGAAATCAACGCGACGAAAATCAGGCCAATAAGCCTCACAGAAGTAGAACTCAGATAACGCGCTTTGCCACAAAAGAAATCCTCCCAGGCGTTGCTCCCCTGATGTTCTAATCAAAAGCTCTGGATCAGGTTGGCCGGCGGTATATAAAAACTTAGAAATATCATCACTGGTTAACTTCGCTTTAGCTTGATCGAGGGAATGGCCAGACTTTTCCTCTTCCCCAAGATAAGACTTGACGGCATCAACAATCTCGCGCCGCCCGCCATAGCTAATGGCAACGTTGACTTCAACACCATCGTTTCGAATCGGCTTGAGTCCTGCTAGTTTTTCACTCAGCCAGGGCGGCAAGAGATCTAGGGCCCCCACCGCTTTGATATTCCAGCGACCAGTTGCCGCTAACTCATCCACGGTGTCACCAATTATTTTGAGTAGTTCTTCAATCTCATCCGAGCTTCTTTTAAAGTTATCAGTTGATAGCAACCACAAGGTCACAACCCGAACATCGGCATCATCACACCAACCCAAGAACTCAATGATTTTATTTGCCCCGGCCTTATGGCCATTGGGATCACCATTACTGGGATTAGCTTTTGCCCACCGGCGATTGCCATCCAGAATCACGCCAACATGGTGGGGGGTCTTTGTGAAATCTAACGCTCGAACTAAACGCCACTCATAGAGTGGATAGAGCGCAGATTTTATGAGTTTACGAATAACGGCGAACAACTCTGCGTTCGGCAATCAGTGAGGCAATGGGAAGTGTTCCGGCCAATAGCAGCCACAGGATCTTCCTTACTGGCCAGTGGGCCTTTACTGAAAATTGAAGGGCAGCTAAAACATATGCCAGATAGACCCATCCATGAACAAATGGAATCCAGGCAACAGCAGCTTTCCAATCAGGATTATTAAAAAGATAGGCGACTGGTAGATCTATAAACCACAAAAGCAAAGACATGATGCCGGCAATAATGGCCATTACTCGAAAACGCAACAGGGTTGATTTCATGCCTTAACTCTACGGCGATAGAAGGGAAGGTAAAGCACCACCACTGCCATAAGCCACCAGATCACCACATAAGAGATGTGCTGCCAGTAGTAGCCTGAGACTCGAGAGCTTAACTTCTCTGGGGTCAGGCGCTGGCGAGTGAACTCATCGCCATTGCGTGATTCAGAAGATGCCATCACATAACCATCAAATAAATCTAAATCAGTTAACCCCACAATCACTGAACTATCTAGGCGCGAAATTGCACCATCACCATTGACTGCATGATCTTCAGACTGAGAAGCACGTAGCTGTCCCTTGATATCTATCACCATGGCCATTGAAATATCTGGATTGAGTAATCGCTCTGACCACAAACCCTTCACAACCAAAATCCCTTGATTAGTTCCTACTTGAAGTAAGCCAACTTCCCAATCACTGACCTGCTCATCACCATCGGCTTGGTTAGGTGCTCTATATGTTGCAACATAGTTTCCTGAAATCTGCACCGTTCGATTCATGGCCTCGGGTGAAAGGGGCTGCCGTGCAGTGGCAATAGATGTGAGTGGAACGATATTTGTATCAACGGCAGTAGCTGTTACCAAACTTTGCTGTAAAGCTTTAGCTCGATCTAACTGCCACAGTCCCAGTGCGAAAAAGATGGAGACAATAAGCAGGACTGCTACAACTTGACCAACTTTGGAAAGGAAGGAGTTACTGGTCTGCGCCGTCATCACTTCGATCAACACCCATAAAGCGCTTATAGAAACTGCGCATCAAGAAAACCACAGCGATAATCAGAATCGCAATAGTTAAGGAGCCGGCAACACTCATCTCAAAGTTTTTTTGCATGGCATAATCATGGCATGCAATCAGGTTCTGAGTTCTCCTACGAGGATCGCTATGGCGTGCGCCCGGCCAAGGGGTGGGTGGTCCCGGCCGTTGTTATCGCCGTTATCGGAATCAGCTGGCTGGTGTGGGTAGGTCTTCACCATTCAAACCCCGACATCCGATTTTCTGTTATCTCATTTACAGCCACCACTGATCGTGAAATGTCGATTAGATATGAAGTAGTCCGAAAAGATAAAGACCAGGTTTTAAGATGCACCTTAGTTGCCAGAGATTACGATAAAACTGTGGTCGGACAGATTGAAGATGAAATAGGGCCAGGCCTTGCAGTAGTACAGAAAAACACTGATATTCCTACGCGCAGTCAGGGCGTTAACGCTGATGTGGTTGCCTGCCGTATTAAATAAGTTGTAGGCAGCTATACCCACCTAGTACCTTTACGCCTTATGAGCGCACAGACATGGTTAACGCAGGAAGCTGCAGATCGTTTGCGCGCCGAATTAGAAAACCTTGAAAAGCATGGTCGCAAAGATGTCACGGCAAAGATTGAAGCTGCCCGTGCTGAAGGTGACTTAAAGGAAAACGGTGGTTACCACGCTGCTCGAGATGAGCAAGGCAAGATGGAAGCCCGTATTCGCCAGCTCAAGCAGATGTTAGAAAATGCTCACATTGGAACTCCACCAGCAGCAGCCGATGGCAAAGTTGGCGCAGGCATGGTTGTTACGGCCGAGATTGCCGGCGATGAAATGAAGTTCCTATTGGGTTCACGTGAAATTGCTTCCGGAGATCTCGATGTTTATAGCGAGAAATCACCGTTGGGCGCTGCTGTCATGGGCGCTGAAATTGGTGCAAGCGTTTCATACACCGCACCTAATGGGCGTGAGATTAAGGTAGTTATTAAAGCTGCCGAATTTTATTCTTAAAGAGAAGTATTTTTATACTTTCTAATACTCAGTGGAATAAATATCGCCATCAAAAGCACCATATAAAGCAGAGATGTCTCTAGTGGGTGCTGGCTTGGCCAAGAGTTAGCTGTTGCCCCAAACTCATTTTTCAAACCAAATAGCTGACGTGAAGCTGCCACCATTGATGAGACTGGGTTCCATTCAGCAAAGTACTGCAGCGCTTTAGGCATTCCAGTTGTTGGCGCAAAAGCATTAGAGAGAAAAGTCAGTGGGAAAGTAACTAAGAAACCCACGCTCTGCACAGTTCTCGCCTCTTTAACGGCCAATCCAACATAGATACCAATCCATGAGAGGGCATAACCAAACATAAACAGGAATAGGAAAGCTAAGAAGATTGAAAACCCACCTGATGTTGGACGCCAACCCACTGCATATCCAGCAGCTGCCATAACAGTTAGAACTAAAATATTAAGAAGTGCATCTCCAAAGGTGCGACCAATAACAACTGCGCCTCTAGAGATTGGCAGAGATCTAAAGCGATCAATCAAGCCTTTCTTCATGTCTTCAGCTAAACCAACTGCTGTTGCAGCCAAAGTAAATGCCACGGTCTGAACAAAGATTCCGGGCATCAGCAGTTGAACATATCCCCCAGGCTGATCAGTAGAAATTGAGCCGCCAAAGACAAAACGAAAAAGGAGCACAAACATCACTGGTTGAATAGTTGAGAAAACTAGAAGTTCAGGGATTCGGGCAAGCTGGAGCAGCTGGCGCTTTGTAATTGTCATGACATCACTGATTACGTATTTCATTTCTTACCCCCTCTTTTCTTCTTAACTGGTTGCGCAACAACCTCATCCTCTGCCACGTGGCCAGTAAGAGATAGAAACACATCATCTAGGGAGGGGCGCTTAAGGGAAATATCGAGTGGGTGAATCTTTGCCTCATCTAGTGAGCGAAGTGCATCCATAAGAGCTATGGAGCCAGTAGTGACTGGGGCTGAAATGGTGCGAATATCAGTATGAATTGCACTAATGCTGATGCGAGAAACAATCTCTTGGGTTTTTGCGATATCAGCGCTCTCAACAGTTATCTCTAAGCGCTCTCCACCGACCTGCTTTTTTAAAGCATCTGAGGTTCCGCGAGCAATAACTTTTCCATGATCAATAACTGCAATCTCATCTGCTAACTGATCAGCTTCTTCTAGGTATTGAGTAGTAAGCAATAGCGTCACGCCACCTTTCACTAGCTCTTGAATGACTTGCCACATCTCTTGGCGACCACGTGGATCAAGGCCTGTGGTTGGCTCATCTAGGAAAAGAACTTTTGGTTGAACAATTAAAGATGCAGCTAAATCTAAACGACGGCGCATTCCACCTGAATAAGTTTTAATGGGACGGCGAGCACTATCAGTGAGTGAAAATCTCTCCAGTAGTTCGTCAGCACGCTTGATTGATGCAGATTTACCTAAGTGATACAAACGACCAAACATCACTAAGTTATCCCAGCCAGTTAATGTCTCATCAACTGCTGCATATTGACCTGATAAACCAATGAGTTCACGCACTTTGTCTGGATGCTTCATAACATCGATTCCTGCAACTGTTGCACTACCTGAATCAGGTTTTAATAACGTTGCGAGTATTCTCACAGTTGTTGTTTTACCGGCGCCATTAGGGCCTAATACGCCTAGAACTGTGCCTTCTTCAACATCTAGAGATAAATCATCCAGGGCTCTCACCTCACCATTGCGATAGGTTTTGGTTAGATGCTGCGCGATAACTGATTTCACACGCTAACCTTACCCTTATGTCCAAAAACTCCCCAATAAAGGCATCTCAACTGGACTTCCTACCTCGCAGGATTACACCGCAGCGCGTGAAGATGCAGCAGAAGAATCACTGGATTAATGCAATCTCCATTTAAGGATCTACCAAGAGAAGTCTCTGTACTTATTGCGGCCTCCTTTTTTGTTGCCGTTGGTTTTGGCATCGTATTGCCCGCTATCCCCGTCTTTGCTAAGTCTTTTGGAGTAAATAACGCAGCAATTGGCTTAATGGTCTCTGCTTTTGCAATCACTCGCTTTGCCTCTGGTCTGATTTCAGGATTTATGGTCGATAAATTTGGTGAGCGCGCAGTATTTTCTTCCGGTGTGTTTATGGTCTCTCTCTTCACATTCTTAGCTGGTCTTGCTCAAAGCTATGAACAACTCCTCTTTTTCCGTGCAGCTGGCGGCCTTGGCTCATCAATGTTCTCAGTTGCTGCCGGATCTGTGATTATGCGATCAGTTGATGATTCCAATCGTGGCCGTGCGCAATCGGTCTACCAAGGTTCATTTCTTCTCGGTGGCATCGCAGGTCCTGCTATTGGTGGATTGCTATCGGTTATTTCACTACGTGCTCCATTTTTTGTTTACTCAGGATTATTGCTGTGCTCAGGTGCAGTGGCTTTCTTTTTCCTTAAAGGCGACAAGATAGGCAAAGAAGATAAGAACGCAGATACATCTGAACACACCACCGTGCGCGAAGCGCTAGCAATGAAGCCTTACCGAATCGCACTTGTGTTGGCATTTATTGGAGCTTGGGTTTTCTTTGGATTGCGCGCTTCGATTTTGCCAATCTTTGTTACAGAAGAGTTGAACTCCACAACTGCAGTTGTTGGTTATGGTCTTGCCCTCTCTGCAGTTGTTCAAGGGTTAATACTTCTCAAAGCTGGCAGATACTCTGATGAAAAGGGTCGCCGTGCTGCATCAATAATCGGTGCGCAGGTTGTTTTGCTTGGAGTTCTCCTACTTACATTCTCAGTTCACATCTGGATGTTTTTGCTGGCAATGGCAATTCTTGGATTTGGCGGGGCTTTTATCTCAATCACTCCGGCCAGCATCGTGGGAGATGTTATTAAGGGTAAAGGTGGCAAGGTAATTGCTATCTTCCAGATGGCAGGAGATGCGGGAATGATGGTCGGGCCAATCATCATTGGTGCTGTTTCAGATCTTTATTCTTATAGAACAGCTTTTGGATTATCAGCTGCGATCTTTGTTATTGCTCTCGTGCTTGTCTATCAAATACCAGAGACCAGAAATGTCGAAGAGCCCCAGGTTAAAAACCTGAGGCCCCTCGATGAAGATCTGTAATTAGTCGTTGCCGCGCAAGATTGAAAGCAGACGCAGAACTTCTAGATAAAGCCACACGATTGTGACCATCAAACCAAATGCAGCACGCCATGACTCTGACTCTGGCGCTCCAGCGGTAATTCCCTTTTGAATCTGATCAAAATCTAGAATTAAGAAGAAGCTAGCAAGGACCATTCCACCAGCAGCCATGATTAAACCAAGACCACCGATGTTATAGATGCTTGCACCAAAGAATGAACCAACGAATGAAAGCAGAGCTAGTACGAGGTAGCCGATCAATGCAGTCATGAGCACCTTAGTGAACTTAGGTGTCACACGGATGCGCCCGCTCTTATAAGCAAAGAGCATTCCTGTGAATGCACAGATAGTCACAATAATTGCTTGGCTAACAATTCCTGCATACACAGAGTTGTATATGTTGCTAATTGTTCCAAGTGCTAAACCTTGAAAAGCTGCATAAGCAATTGCTAGAGCTGGCTTAACGGTTTTGCTAAAGCTGTTCACCATGGCAAGTGCGAAACCACCAAATACACCGAGCATCATTGCCCCAGTGCCAAGGTTAAGTGTCCATGCAACTGCGCCAACGGCGAGTAGAACTGCAAATAAAATTCCGGTACGAGTGACTACATCGTCAATCGTCATGCGACCTGTGCGCATCGAAGATGCAGCTGGTGCGTTATAAAGATCTTCCATCGCTGCTGGGTCTGAGTTAATTGTGCTCGGATCAAATGCAGCGTATCCACGCTGATTAAACGCCCGTCCAAGAACAGGGTTTGAACTGCGCATATCTTTTCTCTCCTTTTGTAGTGCCACCAGAACCTCTGGTGGTTTGCCATGCATAACAAGTTTAATGCTTGGAAGATTCCCAGGCTATGCGAACTGGTGCCCCGAGTGGGGGTCGAACCCACACTGGGAGGATTTTAAGTCCTCTGCCTCTGCCATTGGGCTATCGGGGCCACGTGCAAGGGGTAAATCTACCCTGCTTTTCTAATCACTCTTTCCAGCCAAAGAACGGGCAATTCCATCCAAGATATCTGATTCAGATGCCACAAATTCACTTGCCCCAGTTGTGCTCATGATGTGTGAAAGAACAAGTGCACCTGCAGGAATTACATCGACTCGACCAGGGTGCATATAACCAAGAGCTAAACGCTCTTCTCTACTTTTAGTTAAAAACATATGTGATGCATCATGAACTTGCTGGGCACTAATTCGAGACAAGTGAATTGCATAGCGATCATATTCAGATAAATTCAAAGCAGCAGCTGCAACAGTTGTTGCTGTGCCAGCAACTGCGATTAACGTCTTAGCTTTGGTGATCGGAACAATGCTGGCTGCCGTTGCAATCGCTTCTTTAATATCAGTACTAGCTGCAGCTACTTGGGCTGGCGTTGCTGGGTCATGTGCAAAGTGGCGCTCAGTCATTCTCACACAACCAATGTTGACTGACTTTGCAGATTCAACGGTTGCTGTGCCAAAGACAAACTCAGTTGATCCCCCACCGATATCAACGACTAGAAAGGGACCATCACTTGGGTGCAGATCTTGAATGGCACCAGCAAAAGAAAGCGCTGCTTCCTCTTCCCCGCTAATGACTTCAGGTTCAATTCCTAGACGCTCGCGTACTCCATCAACAAAGAGATGTCGATTAGTTGCATCGCGTGTGGCACTTGTTGCACAAAAGCGAATCTTTTCCACTCCTCGCTTTGCAATCTCTGCTGCGAACTTATCTACCGCTGCTAATGTGCGAGTGATCGCATCTGGGTGAAACTGCCCTGTTTCATCAACGCCTTGACCTAAGCGAACAATCTCCATTGTGCGCAAAACTTCACGAAAGCTCTCACCCTCAATATCTGCAATCAGTAAACGTATTGAGTTAGTTCCGCAATCAATGGCTGCTACTCGCATGGATTGCCTTCCCACCAGTTGGGCAGTTTTGCTAGCGCTTCATCGCCCAAAGGGTTCACATCTGGGCCAGCGCAAAGTGAGTGGGCAATAAGTGAATGTAGGCACTTAACGCGGTTAGGCATTCCGCCGGCAGAGACGTTTTCTACTTCAGGCACATCAATGCCAAGAGCGGTGCGTGCTGCAATGTAATCATCATGGGCTGCGTGATAAGCCCCAGCAAGTTCGGCATCGGTTTCTAATCGTTCATTCATCTCACCCATTAACCCAGTTGTTTCAAGGGTTGAAATTACTGCCGTTAAACGTGGGCAGGTGGCGTAGTAAAAAGTTGGGAAAGGAGTGCCATCAGCTAGTCGTGGTGGTGTTTCAACTACTGCTGGTTTGCCACATGGGCAGCGATAAGCAATTGCATGGACATCACGAG
>Ga0209135_1000518_pt1 | contig 13841 bp, 8 predicted proteins | sample LauGreSBDMM110SD_4_FD_187570 | JGI IMG/M metagenome (GOLD analysis project Ga0209135, IMG submission 187570) | Freshwater lake microbial communities from Lake Michigan, USA - Su13.BD.MM110.SD (SPAdes) (version 3) | ecosystem: Environmental > Aquatic > Freshwater > Lake | place: Lake Michigan, USA... | reverse complement strand
GCATAATTTGGTATAATCATTCCAATATATACAGCAAAAATCATAAACACTTGTTGTTCGATGGAAATACCTACTGTGCGTTTTGTACTCTCGCATATACTCACCGCCGATTTAAATATGTTTAGTTGTTTCTGGTTGTAATCCTCTATTCCGTTGTCCAATATTTTACGTATAGTATCAATGGCGTCTTTTGCGTGAACTCCGATAGTTACTTGCGGCGTAAAATGTAGGTGGCTTAGGTTTTTGTCTTTGTAGGTCAACAAATAGCCGTTTGACCGTTCATCGTTATAAGCAACAAGTTCATCGTTTATTTTATATAAACGCAAATTACGCAGCACTACATTGTCGTCTGCTTTTTTTAATGGTTCATCATCAAGCATACTATGAACTATTTTCGCCTCCGTGTGTTTCATTTCGAAATGGCGTTGTAATAAGCCGATTGCCGTACTAAAAGATTTTAAGATTTGATTTGCGTCCGACCCAGGGGTAAAAAACGTAACAACGTATTCGCAATTTGGTGGATTTATAGAATTTACTATTAGTTTATCATTATTCCGAGTAATTTGTTCTTTGTAGATATACAAATTTAATACTCCGGTTTGTTTATCATTATTGGATACAATTTTTTCTCCGTCAACAATATCTATAATTTCTTCTTCGTCTTCTTTAATAATGGGTTCAATGCGAAATAAACTGGTATTCATTTTATCTATAACGTCATCTAATCCATTTTCGGCATCAATATTTTCAAAAATATATACACTTATAAAAGGCGAAATTACATTATGTAGAACCGTTTCCCCATAATCAGGTTGTAAATATACATCTCTATTTGGTATCAGATCGCGAATAGTATACGTTCTCTCGTTGGACTCCGTTTTTGGCTCAAAAACGTATTCGTTATTGCTCGGATCAAACATAATAAACGACGCCTCCGAGGTTTCAAACTCGAACCCAATACTTACTATTTTACTAAAATCGACGCCAACCACCTTTCCGCCCTTTGTTCGACGGCGCGTTTGCTTGCGTCGTTTGGTTCGTTTAATGGTACGACGAGCCATGAATATATACTGTATATATATTCATTTTGTGGTTATGGTCTGACCAATAATAGCTCATTGACCGTCTTGTTCAACTGGTGTAGTTTGTTGATAAACAACATATCAATCTGCATATTAAACCCATTGATATAGTGATTGTCAACAATATCATACGGAACAAACCCTAATCGGTCCATCTCCGAAATGTGTTCTAAGAATGTCGGCACACCCTCGTTGTATTGTCCAAACAACGGCATTTCCAAAATAATAAAGCCGGTTTTGGATAAAATGTGCGTTGCCCCGCGCAAAATGGGCAATTCTGCGCCCTGGCAATCGACCTTGATCAAGATATTGGCTGCGTCGCGCAACAACCCGGTTTGCGAAATATACGTATTCAGGTCGACCGTTTCACGTTGGATAACCTGGCAATTCTCGAAATGGTGCGTTTTTTCTCTAAATATCGAATCGCCCGTGTTTTTCATTTGATACCAATTCACTGTATCTATTTTATCGTTCAGAATGACGTTGTGTACCGAGACACTCGGGTCGTAATGAAATCGAGTGAGTTCTGCATAATCTATGCCTTCGAACAAATAGTATCGAGAGTTGGCATATACATGTTTCATAGAAGCGGTCCAATTTCCATGGTGTGCGCCAATATCCAAAATCGTATCGGGATAATAACCTTTTTGTAAGAGTTGAGCGAGCTTTTCGAACATTATACATTTTATATAGTTGTTTGTATTTTATCTAAAACGCACATAAAATTGATTGGAATTTCGGGAACGGTCGGGTTTAGTATATATTTGTTCCTGTTTTGAGAGAGAAGAATGAGTAGACGAGCCAACGACCCAAAATGCTGTGGAAAAGACCGAAACGCGGACCAGTGCCGCAATTATGCTATCGGGGACTCTCGATTTTGTAGATTACATGAATATATGTCTGAATATACCGACGCTATGCTCGACCATCTGACGTTGTGTACAGGATGTAAGAAAATGTACTACTTTGGAGATAGCACATACTTGACTTGTAATACGTGTAATAGCCGAGAGAAACCCGCAAAAAAAGAAGTGGTTATGTGTGGGTCCGAAGGATGTAAGTTCCAACGTTCCGTGGAAAACAAGTATTGCGGAAAACACCAGATTTGTTTGTTCGTGGACGAAGTGGTCGCAAACGGAAAGAGAGTATGCGTCAACTATGTGCGCGGGTGTCGCGCGCAGCTGGACCAAACGTATGCGTTTACTCGTTGCGAAGAGTGTCTGGAAAAAGACCGCGAAAAGGACCGTGTAAAACGAGGCAAAGCGGTTGAAAAAAACAATCAATTGGTACAAGCGGATGTGATTATCACGCATAAACACTGCACGACGTGTTGTAAAGAACTGCCGATGGAGTTGTTTGTGGGAGAAGCCGATGGAGTTATTACCAAAACGTGTATGGATTGTAGAACTCAGAACAAAATCCAAGATGCGAAACGCGACAAGGAAGCGCGAAATCTGCTCGCGAAACAAAACCTATTTGCGCATTATAGTGCGTATCGCAAGGATACACGTGTCCGCAACATTCCGTTTCATTTGTCGCTTGAACAGTACACGGAACTGGTCAATATGCCGTGTCATTATTGCGGCATTACGGAGACCGAGAAAGGATTCAACGGAATCGACCGGAAAAACTCGACGAATGGATATACTCCGGACAATTGCGTGAGCTGTTGTAAAATGTGTAATTACATGAAGGGAACGCTGGACGATTTGTGTTTTGTAAAACGTGTCGGACATATTTTATCCTATACCGGAAAGAACACGATTGGAAAAATATCGTTTCCCGAACTATTCGGAAGCCATATTTCTGGAAGTTATGCGTCATTCAAACGAAACGCAATAAGCAGGGAATACCCGTTTGAGATAACTCAAGAGCAATTCAATGATATTATACGCCAAGATTGCTACCTATGCGGAAAAGCAAATAGCGAAACGCACAGAAATGGAGTCGACCGATACAACAACGCGATTGGATACTTGATTGAAAATTGCCGCCCTTGTTGCGCCGAATGTAATCTGATGAAAGGAATAAATGATTATGATTCATTAGTAGAAAAACTAAAACTGATTTATGATAAACATAGAACAACTATAACCCTACCTTTACATCCTACATACACTCCGGAAATATTTGTTCAAAAACATCAAAAACGGAGAAACAACCCTAAGGGCAAGCAGCCGACCAGACATGAAAATAATATCATATAGCTCTTCATATAGCGGTTCATATAGAATTTGATTCATTATGAACAAATGGGTGTATAAATGTTTTGTATAAATGTTTGTATTTCTTACGTGTTCTGAGCTTCCGGTGAGCATAATTCAACGTTTAGTTTGAATATGCTACCCCGGCCCAATGACTCCACAAAGTTTCCCAAGTGGTTGGACTGTATCTTAAGCCTACTCCGGTTGCTTAAACCATCATTGTAGACCAACTACCATTCAGTCTCTGAGAATCTGTCATATCCTAGCATAGCGGACTTAGACATAATCCTGCGGATTGCCCAATCCTTAACATTATTACCATACCCGAGTTCTGTTCTCGGCCATGTACTGGTTTCCCGAATACATTTGGTAGTTAAGGCTCTAAGGGGTTTCCCGCAACGGGTAGTTTCGCAAAGAGTTTTTTTCTCTTTACTAGTACTCGACTTATAATCCAGGAGTCAAACCGAAGTGCCCATCAGCAGTGCCTGGTTGCTGATAGCGTAGTACTTTTCTGCACAGATGAAACGACACAATAGATTATAATAACATAATCTAAGCATCAATTCGTTTATGCCGCTCATAACACGTAAAACATTATAATTCACTGCGTACACACGGACCTTAGCAGTGGAAGTGCCGGAAACAGTTGGGGATGAAAGAACCAACTGAAGGACGGCATTGTCAATTCTGGAGAAGTTGCAGGTTCCAGATGGTTGGTGCTCCTCAGGGCGAAGAGCGAAGGAGTAGACGTTGATGCCGGTATCGGGAGCACGGGTGTGGTGCTGGAAGGGCTGGACAACGTCGAAGTAGGAGCCTTCACGCTCGGAGAAGCGGTCTTGGCCGTTGAGTTGGAGCTTGGCAGTGACCACTGGGTTTTCGCCCCAGCAGTGCATGTCCAAGGCAGTCTCGGCAAGCACGAAGGTGCCGGCATCGGACACATAGGAGCCAGATTCGGCGCCACCGTTTTGGCCGAATCCCCAGTCGTTGCCCTGGTTGAGGGCAGCGTTGGTGACAGCACTGGTGCTCTGGGTCTGGTCAAGGGCAGTGCCCATTTGGAAGAGGCCAGAAGTGCTGATGAAGGCGTTGGCGCCAGAGGTCTCGGCGGGTCCACCGAATGCGTGGATAGCATTGGGGAGAGCATCGATGGCATCGGTGTAGTTGAAGGGCTGGGCACCCATGGTGGAGAACAGGGTGGAGCCGCCCTCGAGGGAGGAGCAGTAATCCACGTTGGCATCGGGTTGGACAACCCAGATGAGTTCCTTGCAGGGGTGGTTGAAGTTGAGCTTGATCTTGTTGGAGGATGATCCGACAGACTCATCACCAGTGAATTGGAGCTGCTCAATCAAGTATTCGTGGGGGTTCTGGGCGAACTTTCTGCGCTCATCGGTATCAAGGAAGATATAGTCGATGTAGAGAGAAGCAGCAACAAGGGATTGTTGGTAAGCAGTGGCGACCGATTGGGAACCAGCGCCGGAGGGAGCCATGGTCTTGACAGCCCACAAGCACTCACCGATAGGGCGGAAATCAATGTTGATCTTGACTTCGTGGTATTGGAGAGCAATCAAGGGGAGGGCCAAGCCGGGGTTGCGGCAAAACCAGAACAACAAGGGAACGTAGAGGGTGGTCTCAGGAAGAGTCTTGCGGGGAGCGCACACTTGGGATGGGCCACCGGATGAAGCGCAAGGACCGTTGACCTCAGCGAAGGCGGGGTCAGTGAGGTAGGTGAGCTGGGTGGTGTGGCCGATCATCTTGAAGTAGCCTCTTTGTTGCTCGGAGGAAAGGGTGACTTGGTTCCAGATGTGCATCCAGTCGCCGTATTGGCGGTCGATGCGCTGGCCACCAATCTCGACTTCGACTTGGGCAATCAATTGCTCACCTGGGAAGTCCAACCAACGGGCATAGACATTGCCAGTGGAGCCCTTCATGTCCTGGTTGATCTCAGGAAGAGTCACCTGGAGGTAAGTGCGGCTGGCCAAATCACCGTTTCTGCTGATGGTGCAGGTAACACGGCGACCGAAATCGGCTTGGCCGGAGAAGGTTTGTTCGATACTCTCCATAGCAAAGTTGGTATGTCTGCGGTAAGACACCTTCCAGAAGGTGATCTCAGGGGTTCCAGTAAGAAAGACGTCTTGTGCGCCATAGGCGACTAACTGCATTAGTGCTCCTCCCATTTCGGTTCTTTTATATAATATCCCTAAATATTTTATTTTCGGGAAAACTGCCTAAATAACTCGAAACAACTGTCCGGTTTCTATATGTGTTTGTGATTTTGTGGGTTTTCAATCTCCATCGATGAAGCGTGGTTTTTACCGAAAAAAATATATACTACCCGCCGAACTCGTAGAAGAGAAAAATATGTAGTGTATGGATACAATATAAAAACATACATGTCGGGAGAAAAAACCGCGGTCTTGAAAGTCGCCGCAGAGCCAATGGATATAAAGACGCAATACAAGGCGAGATTCATCCTGAACGCAATAGAGAAGGGATGGTCGGTCAAGAAACGAAAAGATTCATATGTTTTTTCGAAAAAACACGAAGGTAAAAAGGAAATACGTATGAATGACTATTTAGAAACTTTCGTCGGCGAAATGATATAAGATCCAAAAACAAATATAAATATTGACGACACTCTCCATCTATATCTGAACATGCTGAAAAAAACCGCCGAAAAACAAATGGTAAATACGATCGACGAAAAACATACCGAAATGCTCAACCATTTCCACGATATCGAGACCGACGTGTTGCCGCAACTCATTACCGAGAAAAAACGGCTCAAATTCCGGCTCTCCCGATTGCCCGCCAATAGTATCGATACCCGCATGGAAATCTCCGACCGGTTGACCGTTATTCGCCAGAAAATCGCGAATTTACGGTCTCAGCGCACCAATTATCTCCTCGACAATTCGAAATATATTTTCCAGTATTTCGAAGAGAAAAAGAAGATTTCCAGCGGCGGCAACAACCAGAACACGAATGTGTTGAATACCTTTTTTAAGATCAAGGCGAATTCGGAGGAGAGCGCGAATGTCAATAGTGAGAAATATACGTCTTCCAAAAAGGCGTTCCAGAACTACTGGAAAAACGTCAACAACGAGATACTGAACATCCAGGATTTCGTGGTTCCGTCGGATATGTGCGAATCGTGTCATGCAGGCGAACTGATTCCACAGGACGAGGAGGGCATTCTGATTTGTAATAACGAACGATGCGGTAAGTTTATCACACATATCGTCGATAGTTCCAAACCGACCAACAAGGAGCCGCCAAATGAGGTGTCGTATACCGCTTATATTCGGCTCAACCATTTCAAGGAAATCTTGTCGCAATTCCAGGCGAAGGAAACGACGCAAATTCCGGACGAAATCATTGAGCAGATCCGCAACCGGATCAAGAAAGAGCGCATTACGGATATGACGACCATCAATTACGACAAGATGCGCGACATTCTGCGGAAACTGCGACTGAATAAGTATTTCGAGCATATTCAGTATATCAACTCGATATTCGGCATCAAACCGCCGATTATGAACGAGGAATTACACGAGACGTTGTGTGTGCTGTTTATTGAGATCCAGAAACCGTGGGCGGTCCATTGTCCCGCGAACCGGAGTAATTTCTTTAATTATACGTATACGTTGTATCAGTTGTGTGTGCTGCTGGACCAGACGCAGTATTTGCCGTATATTCCGATGATGAAGGACCGGGAAAAGCAACTCGAACAAGATATGATTTGGAAGAAGGTGTGTAATGATTTAGACTGGGAATTCTTTGCAACGGTTTGAATGCGTTATTTAGCGATTGGTCTATTATAATCTATAGTATAATATACCATATAATGAGCGGCAGTGGATATAATAAAAATGGCGTGGATATATTAAATGGCATTAGCGGCGGAAGCACGATTCCGGTTGGATGTGTAAACGCATATCTTGGCACATCTGACCCAGATGGATGGGTAATTGCGAATGGCAACCCGAGGGTAAACAATGACGAAAAATACAATAATTTGATTAACTCAAATATTGGCAATGGAACCATTCGGTATGTTAAAATTGAATTTTATAGTCGGTTTGATGCTCCTGGACTGGCAGACTGGGATTCATTAACTGTAGGAAAATTCAAATTATATGACAATAACAATAGCCAAATTACAACAACTCCTACATTATCCGGTTCGGGCACATACCCCACCGGACCTTACTACTCGTCTTATATGTTTGATTCTACCCCTTCTTCTAATAACCATAAAACGGCGTTTAAGCTGGCAAGCAGCGATGTATACAATTTTAATAACCCCCCGTTTAGTGTGATAGCTGATTATGGAACTTCTATACAAATCAGTGGGTATGAATTATACGGCGTAACTGACAATACGTTATCAAGTTTGGAGTTACAAACACAACTCAGACATTCCAATCCCAAAACATGGAAGGTGTATGTTTCAAATGATAACTCTAAATGGGTAATTTTTGATGAGGCTACTATTAGCAGCCCTCCCGAAAATACTACTACTCCGCTTAAAAGTGTTAGGAACACGCCTATCTCTATCTATTCTCCCCCGAATTACTGTGGGGCGTTCTTAAGAGGAACCGGAAGTCAGGGGGTCTATAGTGGACCGGCTAATGTAAACATTTCACAAAATCATGCCACACAAACTCACAACCATACCGCATCTCAATCTGCACACGCGCATTATCTGACCCGTTTTATTAATACCAGTGGTGACTACATTAATAGTGGGTTCGATTATTCTACTAGTGGGTGGCAATTTAGTCCTGGTGTAACTATTCCTGCTGGGTTGGTTGGCCCACAGCATTCAGCTATCTGTGGTGTTAGCAGTAGTTTATCTCCCGCCGTAACAGTTGCCAATTCAACCACTTCCGTTGACGCCAATGAAACCCGTCCATTCAATTACGGCGTAAACTGGATCATCAAACTATAAAAATCAATCCTACAATTGTCTATGCGGAAAGCACGTCGGTGTGATAATTTGGTTGTATCCGTCCAAGTTTAGCCATTCGTCCGTATTCTTGCTTTCCCTCATTTTCGCCACAAATACCGGCATGATGTTTTCGCGTGTCTGGGTCTGCCACACGCCCCCATTAAAATGAATAAAGCACGGCGTCGTTCCCATAACCAGGTTGTACACGATTCCAGATTTCCATTGAATACATTGCCAGTCCACCCAATGCATATTCTGGAATATTCGGCAATAAATGTCAAGGCGGATATTCATATCTGCATGCCTGGCTAAATAATACTCGATGACGTATGTTTGATCGCCGCCGTTCTGACAAATCGCGCCCATCTCCTCCTCCGATTTCCAAAACAGCAAGTCTCGGATGGCTCGGTTATACCCAATGTATCCCCCCGAATTGATATACCGATAAAAATTGGCATGGTTCGTATTGACCGCATCCATTGCCGCGCGATACTGCTCCGGGTAACAGTTCAGTTCGGCGCCCAACAACAATTCGCAATCGTATTCGCGGAATTTCGAGAGTATTGCGTCTAAACCGGAATTGATGAGCACGTCGTATCCGTCAACAAAACACACAATATCATCTAACGGTATATTTGCAGTGTATTTTTTCATGTATGTGAGTTTGTCTACATATCCGTTCCATTTATCCATCTTGATATAGTTCACTTTGCTGCCATGAAACTCCTCCGTTTGCCGTAAATAAGTTAGCCTGGCTTCGCTCGTCCCAAATGTAAATATGTGTAGCATGGTGTTTCGAATATATGTTATATCGGTTTTTAATTTTGGGCTCATACCCGCATCATGTATGAATACAACAATCTTCATACATAACTCCCTAATAAATATTACATTTCATTGGCGAATTCGTTGAATAGTACACCCAACTTGTTCTCTCCTTTTTTGATTTTACCGTCCGTATCCACGTGCGCACCCCACTCCATATCAAATCTGGAAAAGTGGACCAGTAAAATGTGCTGTTCTTTGGCCGTCTTCAGAATGTCTCGGATCGCCGAATGTCGTTCTATTTTCGATTTGACTAAATCTTGCATAATCTTGTCCTTTTTATTGTTCCAGCATTCGATATCCAATACAGCCCCTTGTTTACTCATTCCGCCCTTTCCTCCGGCGGATTTGGCCTTTTCGGGAGTATCTAATTTACGCACCATTTCGACCAATTCCGGTTTGTTTGTGCATGTATATTTCAATGCCTGGTATGCGTGTTCTACGGTAGGGTATATTTTCCCATCATACTCCACCGAGAAATCCGCGAAATTAGACAATCCTTGGAATTGCTTGGATTTGGAATGAAACTGGACGGTTGATGTATAATTTGGCGGCGATCGTAGTCTGGCTGGACTTGGGGATCGTGGTTTTTCGGGACTGGGAGATGGCTGTTTTTCGGGACTCGGGGAGCGTAGTCTGGCTGGACTTGGCGAACGTGGTTTTTCTGGTTTTGGCGATGCTTGTTTTACCTCTACGCAAACACCCTGTTTGTTCCGACGGGTGCCTTTTGGGCATCGTTTTTCAGTAGATTCTGCCCGCTTCTTGGCTGCCGCTGGGCGTTTTTTCGGAACGGGAGCTGGTTCTTCCGGAACATTCGCAGGAACATCGGGTTGTTTTTCAGGAACATTCGCAGGAACGTCCTCCAATCGTTTTTCGGGGGCAACTTTATTGCTCCGTTTCGAAGAAGCCGGCTTGGCCTTTTGAGTAACACACCGTTTTGTAGATGGATTACGTATTTGGCCATCACGGCATTTTTTTAAACATTTCGTCTCAACAACCTCAACGACTTCTTCTTCGGGCTTACACGTAAGAACCATTTTATATAATTTTATGATATAATATTATATAACGCACTTTATATATTCTTTGTATATATTGTTTATTGTCTGAATATAACCGCCCGGCATCGATGGGGATCGAAGTAAACGCAAACAATCATAAAAAGTACAATCCACCAGACCAGACATTAACGGCGACGATTGGTGGCGTTGTGTTTGGGTCCGGCGGAACGTTTGGTTATTTTGCGGGTTTTGTGGCGCCGAGGGAGCTTTTTGGTTTGACGATGAGTGTTTGTGTGGGCGCGCTTCTTGTTCGATTTGTTATGGGGAGCGGGGGCTCCGCCTGGCGTGCCTTTGTTGTTGGGCCCGTCGTCGTCTTCTTCTTCTTCGCTCATGCTGCCGTCGTTGGGCCCGACGTCGTCTGGTGGGTTGGCGTTATTTTCAAATTTTTTTTCTAAATCGGCGACACCGTTCGCATGATTCTCGATTGTTGCATCAGATCTTATATATTCAACCGTGTCCTCATAAGTATCGTCGTGGGAAGGAGCCTGTATAACCTGGTTGATATAGAAGGTTTTTCGGTCGGGCGGTAAAAAGTTGAGTTGGTTGATCTCGGTTATTACTGCATCAGCGATGGTTACTATTTTCTTGATATCTTCTTCATTGTTAAGATGCTCTGGAAAATTTTGAATAATTGCTGTTGTAAGTGTTTCATGAAATATGCGTGTCGCTTCTTGTTTGTCTATATACTTTGCTTTCAAGCCCTCATTCAAATGTTCTAATTTATAAATATAATCTATTACTGTGTAAAGAAATTTTGGTCTCGCTTCTTGTAATATTTCGTCTATTTCGTCTATTTTTCCCGCCGGCGCTGACCAAAACCGGAGTGGAGCCCTTTCGTTAGAATGTATAATACGGTCAATATACTCTCGTTTGAATACTAAAGCATTCGATTCTTTGTGATAATATTCGTCTGTGCCGACGGCCAACCTAACTAAAACATCAGCAAACTCATTAATTGTTTTGATTGCGGCCTCGGCTTTTGCGTTGCGGGCTATTGCCTGTGATAATATATCGTTTGCATCTGTTAATATATCGTTTGCCTCTGTTAATATATCGTTTGCCTCTGTTAATATATTGTTTGCGGCGTTATTTAGATGTTTTGGTATATTTATAATACGTTCAACATAATCCGAACGAAAATATTTTAGTTTGTTTAATTCATACAATGTTGAATTAATAATTGTTTGTTTTTTAATGAACTGGTCTAAATTAGTATTTGTTTGTATTTCACTTAACTGGGGGTTAACCTCTTCGCTGGCTATCATATGTGATATAATTGCGTTGTTATCTACGAAATACGAGGTAGTTGCGTGGTGTATAGGTTTCGTTGTTTCGTGGTGTATAGGTTTCGTTGTTTCGTGGTGTATAGGTTTCGTTGTTTCGTGGTGTATAGGTTTCGTTGTTTCGTGGTGTATAGGGTCGAAACTGAATTTGGGAAACACTGCTTGAACAATATTACTGTCATTGTGATTGTAGAGGGATCGGTTTTCTACTGGATGAACATCTCGTCGGGAAGGGTTGAATAATTTTGCAAGAGGACTATCCTTAACCAAATCACGGATATTTATATTAGTTTCCCAGAAATCTGACGGCAGAGTATCTGTTTGCTGTGGCAGAGTATCTGTTTGCTGATTGAGAGAAACATTATCGGATAATATACCAGACATAAGCAACGATGGATCTATAGTAATCGTTTCGCTTGTTTTACTTACTTGGATTGGCATATTATCTAATTTCTCATTCACATCAGTCACTTTTAACAGACTATTGAGTTTGCCAGCTTGCTTAATAGCATATTGTATTTTGTCATATTCCTCTTTAGATTCCGTTTGTGCTGTCATTTTAGATGTTAATATTTTTTTGAAATGATATAACCATCTGCTAGAGTCTTGGTTGGTGGACACAGGAAACAACTTAAATAACTTGCTCGCATCTTCAGAAGGGCCTGGTTCGTCTGATTCTTGCTGTAACGCCATTTTTGTTGGGTGGCTCAACCGCGCACCGGTGTCAGTGTGCGTAGATAAAAGTGAGGTCCATTTGAAACTCGAAAGTATATCTAATAATGTTTTTTTAGTTGGAGATATATTTCTCGAGGATAGCAATCCTTTCAATTTAAAGGATAGCAAATCTTCAAATTCATTTGTATCCTTAGGTACTTTATCTTTCAACTCCGATAAATAAATTTCCTTTTGTATATTATACGTAGCATCTTCCAACAGTTCGATCATTTCGGCTTTCAACGCTTCCATCATTTCGGCTTTCAACGCTTCCATCTGGCCTTCAGGCGAGGCGGGTGGTACATCGTGTTCCATCGAGAAGGATAATACAACGTCTTCATGCGAGGCGGATTGTTCATTGACTTTAATTGGGTCGGGTGGTTCATCGACTTCCGTCGATTCTATATAACTATTTACGTTGTATATATGGAATTTCAATGATTCTGCAAGGGCTTCGTATACTATATATTCGCTGAAGATTTCGTCCGGATTATTATTTCGTGAAATAATCATGTCCGACTCTATTTTGAATTTATCTGTCACAACAGACAGTCGGTTATTGTCGAACATATTCGGTACGCTGGTGGACAAACTCTTGATCGGCGAGTCTTTGGCCGACGTCGCAGCACTTGATGGTGGACTTGTACGATATAAATAATACATCACGAAGTTGATAACCTTTGATATTTCGACTACTTTGTCATTAATATCTTTTATAACATCACTGATATGATCAACAACATTGGTTATATTTTCATACAAATCCACTACATATTGTAAATAAAGAACATACATAGATATCGTTTTGTAAAATAATTCAATATCTCGATAGACCTTATTTTTTTGCATTATATATTCTTGTACTCGGTTCTTGCCGCCTCTATGCTTTTGCGATTTGCGCATTTTTTTACCTTTGCGGTGTTTACGCGATTTGCGCAGTCGTTTTGGTTTGCGGGGTTTGCCCCCTCCACTACTCTGACTTATTAATAAGGTTATTGCGGTTTTTATTCTTTCAGCTTCTTGCGCTTCGGTCGTATCTTGGACAAGTTGCTTTTTTTTAGATAATAAGTTCGGAACTTTCATAGAAAATATTTTCGACTCTTTTTTCTTGTCTTCGTCGTTTATTAGTGTAAACAATTCATCGTATTCGTTTAATTTGGCCATAAAAGTATCCTTATCGAGATGGTCAAACCTATTTTGATAATCCCCATTCATGTCAAAAACACCGCCAAATATATGGCGCAAACAATTTCGGATAATAACGAGTTCGGTGTTTGTAGATTGTAACTGAATTATCTTATTGTGAAGGGTTATAAAAAATTTAATAACAAAATCTATAGAATCTAATAACGGGATAAGTTTTAAAAATAATTTGGTTAACCCAAAACTATCCGGTAATGTGGTTGAAATAACCCGCTTCAATGTAGCTTTCGATGTAGTAAAGAAATCTTTTATCCGCGAAGATACTTTTACTTCAGAAATTTGTGTTATAGATTTGTAGGGGGTTAAACCTGAAACGCGGTTAGATGTAGTTTTGTTGATCAATCCATAATCTTCCAATATTTTTAGCTTGTCGTTTATAAGAAGTGTACGTAATTGGCCGTTATCACCCACTGGGAATAATCGTAACAGTTTGATCATTTTACCATATAATTCTTGTAATGAATTATACGCGTATAACATTGATTTTATATCGGATATCGCGGTCATACGTATTTCCAGTG
>Ga0209135_1000516_pt1 | contig 13852 bp, 17 predicted proteins | sample LauGreSBDMM110SD_4_FD_187570 | JGI IMG/M metagenome (GOLD analysis project Ga0209135, IMG submission 187570) | Freshwater lake microbial communities from Lake Michigan, USA - Su13.BD.MM110.SD (SPAdes) (version 3) | ecosystem: Environmental > Aquatic > Freshwater > Lake | place: Lake Michigan... | reverse complement strand
GAATTGTTGAGCTGTCCACCGGGCAATACAATGGATCAGAGCCTTTGATTGTATGAAAACCGTCCACAAGTCCGTTCTGATCTGGTTCTCTGCCCAAGAGATGTTCAACCTGGTCACAGACGTTGATCAATACCCCCAGTTTCTGCCTTGGTGCGACCAGGCCAGCGTGTTGTCAAAGCAGGGCGACACGGTCACGGCGCGGGTGGGTATTGCGTTTGGCGGGCTCAAACAAGGTTTCACCACCCGCAACACCCATGTGCCTGGCCGTGAAATTCATGTGGAATTGGTCGAAGGCCCTTTTTCCAAGCTCAATGGCCACTGGTCTTTTGCTCCTCTGGCCGAGGGCCAGCGCGCCTGCAAGGTGGAGTTCAGCCTGAGTTACGACTTCAGCTCTATGGCCTTGGCTGCCTTGGTCGGCCCCGTGTTCGACAAAATCGCCGGCAGCTTGGTGGACGCCTTTGTCAAACGCGCCAATCAGGTTTATGGCGACGACTGAGCCCGGCGTTCTGCAGATTGAGGCGCTCTACTCGCCTGCACCCCGGGTGGTGCACGAACGGGTTTTCGAGGTGCCCCTGGGCGCCACCGCCTTGCAAGCGCTGCAGGCCAGCGGTTTGCTGCAAGCTTTTCCCGAACTCCAGGGCGCGACTTTGGAGGTGGGCATTTGGGGTCGCACTTGCCCGTCCTCCCAACTGCTGCAAGACGGCGACCGGCTGGAAATTTACCGCCCCCTGCGGGTGGACCCCAAGGTGGCGCGGCGAGAGCGATTCAAAGGGCAGGGCGTACGCACGGCCGGCTTGTTCACTAAGCGCCGTCCGGGCGCCAAGGCGGGTTACTGAGCCTGGCTGTTCCGTGTCAGCTTGATGATGCTGATGCGCCAAATCGCTCATGCACGCTAGGTACAATCGTGTTTTTGGAGCTTCATGTATGCGCCTCCTCGGCAAAGCGCTGACGTTTGACGACGTTCTTCTCGTACCCGCTTACTCGCAAGTCCTTCCCAAGGACACGTCCCTTGCGACCCAGTTCTCCCGCCATATTCGCCTGAACCTGCCCCTGGTCTCTGCGGCCATGGACACGGTCACCGAAGCGCGCCTGGCCATTGCCATTGCGCAAGAGGGCGGCATGGGCATCATCCACAAAAACCTCACGCCGCAAGAGCAGGCCGCGCAAGTGGCCAAGGTCAAGCGCTATGAGTCGGGCGTGCTGCGCGACCCGGTGGTCATCACCCCCGACGCCACCGTGCGCCAGGTCATGGCGCTCAGCGACGAGCTGGGTGTCTCTGGCTTTCCAGTGGTGGTGGCGGGCAAGGTGGTGGGCATCGTGACCGGCCGCGACCTGCGCTTTGAAACCCGCTACGACCAAAAGGTCAGTGAGATCATGACGCCGCAGGAGCGCCTGATCACCGTGCCCGAGGGCACCACCCCCGAGCAGGCCAAAGCCTTGCTCAACAAATACAAGCTCGAGCGCCTCTTGGTGGTCAATGATGCTTTTGAGCTCCTGGGCCTGATCACTGTCAAAGACATCACCAAGCAGCTGAACTTTCCCAATGCCGCGCGCGACAGCGCAGGCCATTTGCGCGTGGGTGCGGCCGTGGGCGTGGGCGAGGGCACCGAAGAGCGCGTCGAGGCCTTGGTCAAGGCCGGGGTAGACGCCATCGTGGTCGACACCGCGCATGGCCACAGCAAGGGCGTGATTGACCGCGTGCGCTGGGTCAAGCAAAACTACCCGCACATCGACGTGGTGGGCGGCAACATTGCCACGGGCGCCGCTGCCTTGGCTTTGGTGGAGGCCGGGGCCGATGCGGTCAAGGTCGGCATTGGCCCAGGCTCCATTTGCACCACCCGCATCGTCGCCGGTGTGGGCGTGCCGCAAATCATGGCCATTGACAACGTGGCCACCGCGCTCAAGGGCACGGGCGTGCCGCTCATTGCCGACGGCGGAATCCGTTATTCAGGCGACATTGCCAAGGCCATTGCCGCTGGCGCAGGCACCGTGATGATGGGCGGCATGTTTGCCGGCACCGAAGAGGCGCCCGGTGAGATCGTGCTCTACCAGGGCCGCAGCTACAAGAGCTACCGCGGCATGGGCTCCATTGGCGCCATGCAGCAAGGCAGCGCAGACCGTTATTTTCAAGAGTCCAGCACCGGCAACCCGAACGCCGACAAGTTGGTGCCCGAGGGCATTGAAGGCCGCGTGCCTTACAAAGGCTCGGTGGTCGCCATCATTTTCCAAATGGCAGGCGGCTTGCGCGCCTCCATGGGCTACTGCGGCTGCCCCAGCATCGCCGACATGCAAGAGCAGGCTGAATTTGTGGAAATCACGGCCGCTGGCATTCGGGAAAGCCATGTGCACGATGTGCAGATCACCAAGGAAGCGCCCAATTACAGGGCGGATTGAAGTCGCAGAGCTTGATGCAGCTAAAATATGGCCATAATTTTAAAAGTATGGCCATATTTCCAGGGTGACTCATGCAAACCGTAAGCATTGCTCAAGCAAAAAATCAACTCTCCAGCCTGATCCACGCCGTGGAGTCAGGTGAGGAAGTGGTGCTGACGCGCCATGGCAAGCCGGTGGTCCGCTTGGTGGCCGAGCAGGCGCTTGCGCTGTCTGGTGCTGAACGCGAAACTCAGGCGCTGGCAGCGCTCGAAGCTGGACGAAACCGTCTGCGCGGCAAGATTGACTTTTCCGAGTGGAAAAGCTTGCGCGATGAAGGCCGGCGCTACTGATGCGCTTGGGCGCAGAAGTCGTCATCGATGCGTCCGTCAGTTTGGCGTGGCTCTTGGATGAACCGCGTTCTGAGACCGCGCTCAAAGACCTGTTTTTGGCAGCCTACCGTGGCGATGTGTCGGTGCACGTTCCTCTGCTGTGGCATTGGGAATGCGGCAATGTCTTGCTGGGCATGGTCAAACGCAAGGCCATGCTTTTGCCGGAGGTGCCGGGCTATTTGGAGCTCATGCACTATGTGAATCCGGCTGTTGATGGGGTGCCGACCGCCCTCGTACAACACGCCACGATTGAGCTGGCCCAGATCACTGGTTTGAGTTACTACGACGCGTCCTATGTCGAGTTGGCCCTGCGGCGCAAAGCACAGCTGGCCACCTTCGACGAAAAAATGAAAACAGCCGCCCAGTCCTTGGGGCTGAGCTGCCTGGCGCTTTGAAAGTCGCCAGACACCCCATCTTTTTTGATTCATAGCCCCTATGTCCCACCAAAAAATCCTCATCCTCGACTTCGGCTCGCAAGTCACCCAACTCATCGCCCGCCGTGTGCGCGAAGCCCATGTGTACTGCGAGGTGCACCCCTGCGACGTGAGCAGCGATTGGGTGCGCGAGTTTGCGGCCGATGGCCAGCTCAAGGGCATCATCCTTTCTGGCTCGCACGCCAGCGTCTACGAGGTGGACGACAAATCACCCCAGGCCGTGTTTGAGCTGGGTGTGCCGGTGCTGGGCATTTGCTACGGCATGCAAACCATGGCCAACCAGTTAGGCGGCAAGGTCGAGGGTTCGAACACCCGAGAATTCGGCTACGCCGAGGTCCGCGCCCACGGCCACACGGCACTGCTCAAGGACATTGCCGACTTCACCACGGCCGAGGGCCACGGCATGCTCAAGGTCTGGATGAGCCATGGCGACAAGGTCACCGAGATGCCGCCCGGCTTCAAGCTCATGGCGTCCACGCCCAGCTGCCCCATTGCCGGCATGGCCGACGAAGCGCGCAAGTTCTACGCCGTGCAGTTCCACCCTGAGGTCACGCACACGCTGCAAGGCCATGCCCTGCTCCACCGTTTTGTGCTGGACATCTGCGGCACCCGGCCCGACTGGGTGATGGGCGACTATATCCAAGAAGCCGTTGACAAAATCCGCGCCCAAGTGGGCGACGAAGAAGTCATCTTGGGCTTGTCCGGCGGCGTGGATTCGTCGGTGGCGGCAGCCCTGATCCACCGCGCCATTGGCGAGCAACTCACCTGCGTGTTCGTGGACCACGGTTTGCTGCGCCTGAACGAGGGCGACATGGTCATGGATATGTTTGTCGGCCAGCTGCACGCCAAAGTCATTCGCGTGGATGCGGCCGATCAGTTTTTGGGCCACTTGGCCGGCGTGAGCGAGCCCGAAGCCAAGCGCAAAATCATTGGGCGTGAATTCGTCGAGGTGTTCAAGGCCGAAGCCGCCAAGCTCAAAGCCGCCAACGCTTCTTCCAAGGGCGCCAAATGGCTGGCCCAAGGCACGATTTACCCCGACGTGATCGAGTCCGGCGGCGCCAAGAACAAAAAAGCCGTCACCATCAAAAGCCACCACAACGTGGGCGGCCTGCCCGAGCAACTGGGCCTGAAACTGCTGGAGCCCCTGCGCGAGCTGTTCAAAGACGAAGTGCGCGAACTCGGCGTGGCCTTGGGCCTGCCGCACGACATGGTCTACCGCCATCCCTTCCCAGGCCCTGGCCTGGGCGTGCGCATTTTGGGCGAAGTCAAAAAAGACTACGCCGACCTGCTGCGCCGGGCCGATGCCATCTTTATTGAAGAGCTGCGCAACTTCCGTGACGATGCCACCGGCAAGACCTGGTACGAGCTGACCAGCCAAGCATTTACGGTGTTTTTGCCCGTCAAAAGCGTGGGCGTCATGGGCGATGGCCGCACCTACGACTACGTGGTGGCCCTGCGCGCCGTGCAAACCAGCGACTTCATGACCGCCGACTGGGCCGAGCTGCCTTATGCGCTGCTCAAGAAAGTGTCCGGCCGCATCATCAACGAGGTGCGCGGCATCAACCGGGTGACGTATGACGTGTCGAGCAAACCGCCAGCGACCATCGAGTGGGAGTGAGTTTTTAACGCAGCCGGAACAGCTTGAATAAGGGCTCTAGGCGCTTGCGGATCGCCAGAGCTTGATGGACTTGATTTGCCATATACTTTGATACATGGCAATAAACACAAGCCCAACTCCATCCCCCAGGCCCACCGCCCGTGTGGGCTGGAACAACCGATCGCAGACGGTCACTATGCCGCTCGAATTCCGGTTTCCCGAATCTGTTCGCGAAGTGTTCATTCGCCGTGAGGGGGAAAGCGTGGTGCTCACACCTCGTCCTGCGGACTGGTCCAGCTTCTTTGCTTCCGGCCTGACGGTCTCGGCCGACTTCATGGCTGAGGCTGAACGCATGCCGGTCCAGGAGCGCTCGTTTTGACGCGCCCTTGTTCATGCTGGACACCGACATTTGCATCTTCCTCATGCGCGGCGAGTCGCCCACGCTGGCTGTCAAAGTGCAGTCGATTCCATTGCGGCAGCAGGTGATGTCTGCCGTGACCCTTACCGAACTGACCTATGGTGTGCAGGCGTCTGCTTCAGCCAAGCGCAAACACAACCAAGCTGTGCTTGACAGCCTCGCACTGCACTTGGCGGTCTTGGATTGGCCACAAGAGGCGGCCCAGCACTTCGCCGAAATCCGGGTAGACCTCAAGCGCAGGGGAGCTCAGCTTGGCGCCGCTGATTTGATGATCGCAGCTCACGCACGGTCCATGGGGGCGGTTGTCGTGACCAACACTGTGAAGGATTTCGGGCGCGTGAAGGGCCTGCAAGTCGAGAACTGGACCAAGTAGGGCTTGAACTGCGCTGATCAACTGGCTCACCAAGATGTCTGCGCATGGCTCTATTCCGCATCGCAGCCTACAGACTGTTAAGTTGACAGAAAATTGTTCTAAAGCGCAGGGTGCGTTTCTGCGCGATTCGACGTTGATTGGCTGCCGCGCTGTATCAGGCCCACGGATCTACGACGACAAGACCGGGGAAGTTGAAATGCGCCACATTGCGCGTCGCAAGCGCGTAGCCAAATTCGAGCGCAATGGCCGCGATCATGAGATCCACCGACGGCCGGTTGCCGCCAGCGAGTTGAGCAGCACGGATGGCAGCCCCTTCGTTGAAGGGCAGCACATGGCCCGCGCAGGCCATGCGAAGCGCATTGAACCAAGTGCGCAGCGCCGGTCCTTGCGTTGAGTTCTTCGCCTCCTCCATCAAAGTGCCGCGTTCGATCTCCATGATCGTCAAGGTCGTGAGATAGAAGGCGCTTGCTGATTGAGTCTGCGACCAGGCGCGGACCTTGGAGTCCTGGTTGTGCGGCTTTTTGCGCAACTCTGAAATGACATTGGTGTCGAGGACGATCATGCGGACTCAGAGCTCGAAGTCACGGAATTCGACAGCCATGCGTGGTATCTCGAGGACGTCATCGGGAAGTTCGGGAAGTTGCTGCATCAGCGCGAAAAGCGAAGGTGCCTTGCCTTGCAAATGGTGGTATTCGTCAATGTTGAGCAGCACGAAGGAGGGCTTGCCTCGGTCGGTGATCAGAACCGGACCTGCGAGCGCAGCAGCCTTGGCTGCTGCAACGTCCCGGGTGAAGTCTCGACTGGAGAAGATTCTGGTGCTCATGATGAGCCTTCGTGGAGGAGTAGGCTTGCAAAAGTTTGTATGTTAAAACATTGGTGCTTGAGCTGCAAGCAACCAGGTCGACGAGGCCGCCAAAGCGACTTGGGCGTCCCCACAGGACGTCAAGGACCATTACGCCAAGGCCAGCATCTGCGGCAACAACCGCGTGGTGTTCAATATTGGTGGCAATAAGTACCGGCTGGTGGTGGAAATGCAGTACCGCGCGGGCATTGCTTGGGTGAAGTTTGTCGGCACCCATGCTCAGTACGACCGCATCAATGTGGAGAGCGTCAATGATTATTAAACCGATCCGAAATGACGGGGACTTGAAGGCGGTTTTTCACCGGGTCGAGTCCATCTTCCAGGCCGAGGAGCACAGCCCGGAGGCGGACGAGCGAGACGTGCTGGTGACGCTGGTCGAGGCCTTTGAGAACAAGCACTGGGACTTCGGCCCGGCCGATCCCGTCGAGGCCATCAAGTTCCGCATGGAGCAGCAGGGCCTGACGGCGCGCGACCTGGAGCCTTTCATCGGGCCCAGCGGCCGTGTGTCAGAAGTGCTCAATCGCAAGCGAAGCTTGAGCCTGCGCATGGTCAAGCGCCTGCACGCAGGGTTGAATATTCCTTACGAGAGTCTGTTGGCGCAGTGAGCTCGCTCCCGAAAAACACACTTTTTGTGCTGCTTGCCTCGCTGTGTGTGTGGGGTGTCTCTGGCGCTCAAAATACCAAGACAGTCGATCATTCAGACATGGTCATTGCCGATGTCCATCGGCATGTTCAACACTGGATCACGCCTGGCGGTCTGCTGGCTGAAATGGACGAGCTCAAAATTGGCTGGGCTGGTGCTGTGAGTGCCCCTTATGGACCTTGGGACATTCAACCCTATATGCAGCTCTTGGGTAAGCGCTACATCGCGACAACCGGTCAAATGACCCTCACGGACATTCACCGCTACAAGGGTGTTCGCGGCATTGAGGACGCTCAGACGCATGACTACAAGGCGCTTGTCGAGGAGGCCAATCGCTTGTTTGAAGCTGGCGCCATCAAGGGCCTGGGCGAGTTGATTCTGAACAATGAAAACACCAACCCCAATCCATCTTTCAGGCGCAAAGTACGGATTGATTCACCAGGCATCACTCAGTTGCTGGACATAGCCAAGCGCTGGAATGGTTTTGTTCAGATTCACGCTGAAGACGATGCCAGTTCCGTGAGTGAGCTGGCCAAGCTCGCTTCCTACTATTCGACGGTACCTATCATCTTGTCGCATTGCCTGTTTACGGCGAACACGGGGCTGATTGACGAGCTTTTGAAAAAATACTCGAACCTGTATTGTGAAATGTCCGCCCGGAACGAATCCTTGTATGGCAACTACTTTGCCAAGCAAAAGGCCGAGAAGTTAGGCTGGATTGTGTTTGACGATCAGAGCCTCAAACCTGAATGGAAGTCGCTGATTGAAAAGCACCCGACTCGATTCATGGTTGGCACCGACAACTTCAACGCCAGCGTTGACACGAGAAAAGTCGTTCGCCAAATTCGTCAGGGCTTGTTGAGGAACTTGCCCCTGGAGGTGGCCCAGTTGTTGGCCTCAGGAAATGCCGTTCGCGTCATGCGTTTGGAGTGAAGGCCTGGGGCCCCTGCTCACCACACCTTTTCTGGCGAGTGTGGGTGTGTCAATCGACCGCAGCGCCAGACTCGCGAATCACCCGCAACCTTTTGGCTCTCTGAGCGGATCAAGGCGGCGAGCACTTCTGAGGTGCTTGAGCTGCCGATCAAGGTGCCAGCCGACAGGCTGGTCTGAGCCGCGCCACGGACCGATTTAGTTGGCCGCCAGTGGAGGAGCGGCAACTCCCTGTTGGCGGGTTTACCCGGCAGCGCGCAAACGTGTCAAATTGTTACACTAATTTTGTTACAAAAAAATGACCGTACTTTTTAGGCCCGGCATTGACTCATTCACCTTCGATCCGCGTGGAGAACCCATGATCAACATCCGTGCAGCTTTTGTGTCGCTGCTGGGCGCTGCCCTGCTGGCGGCCTGCGGGGGCAGCGAGCCCTACATCCCTGGCAGCGGTTCGCCCTCGGGCGCCCCCACCACCAAGGGCAGCTTCACGGCCCTGGTGACCTTTGGCGACAGCCTGAGCGACCTGGGCGCTTATGCCCCGGCCACCTCGCTGACCGGCAATGGCGCGGCCCCTTACTTTGGCGGCAAGTTCACCACCAATGTGGACGGCAACCTGGGCAAGGTCTGGGTCGAGAACCTGGCCACCACCATGGGCCTGCTGGTCACGCCGGCCGAGGTGGGTTTCGCCGGCAGCTCGGTCAAGTGCCCGGCCAAGCTGGCGAATGCCGCGTTGGCCGGCACCTGCACCGCTTATGGTCAGGGCGGCTCACGGGTGACTGACATCAACGGCATCGGCCGCACTGGCGGCGCCTTGACGGTGCCCATGGTCACGCAAGTGGCCAACCACCTGGCGGCTTTTGGCAGCTTCAAGGACAGCGACTTGGTTTTGGTCTGGGGCGGCAACAACGACATCTTTACCCAGTTTTCGATCTTCAGTGCCGCCGCCACCACCATTCAGACGGATGCAGCCACCGGCAAGATCACGGCCGACCAGGCCAACAAGCTGCTTTTCGACGCCCAGACTGCTGCGCAATCTGCCGCCAAGGCCGCAGCACTGGAACTGGCCGCACTCGTCAAGACCCAGATCCTCGCCAAGGGCGCCAAGTACGTGGCGGTGTTCAACTTGCCCGACTCGTCCTCGACGCCTTTTGGCAGCACCTTGCCAGCCACTGCACGGCCGGTACTGTCGACCCTGGTGGACACCTTCAACCTGTGGCTGCGCGAGGGTGTCACCGGTCTGCCAGTGCAGTGGGTGGACCAGAACACCGCGGGCAAGGATGTGTATGCCAACCCGGCCAAGTACGGTCTGGTCAACAACAGCGTACCGGCCTGCGACGCGGCCAAGATTTTGGCCATCACAAGCGGCGCGGTCACCGACGGGTCTTCGCTGTTTTGTAATGCCACCCCAGGCGTGCCTTACAACGGCCTGCGCGCTGGCGCCGACATCGACACCTGGCAATTTGCCGATGGCGTGCACCCCACGCCCGGCGGTCACAAGGTCATCAGCAATTTCGTCACCACTCAGCTGCGTGCCTTTGGCTGGCTGTGATCACGCCGCACCGGAGAACATCACCATGCACAAGACCATTCGAACGCTGACGCTGCTGAGCACCGCCACCCTGCTGGCCGGCGGCGCGCTGGCCCAGGCCCAAACCTTCAAGTTCGGCGCCATCCACTACCAGCCGGATGCCAAGACCAGCGGCCTCACCGGCCTGGGCGTGCCGGCCGGCGCCGACGTCACTGTCAACAGTGCCACCACCGCGCTGTTCGCTTATGAGCGCGAGATTGCACCCAACATGGGTCTGGAACTGGTGCTGGGCTTGCCGCCCACGATCAAGGCCAAGGCCAGTGGCACGGCGCCTTTTCTGGGCGAGGTGCTCAGCGCCAAGAACGTGGCGCCCACGCTGCTCTTGAACTACCACTTCGGCGAGGCTAGCAGCCAACTGCGGCCTTACTTGGGGGTGGGCGTTAACTACACCCGCTTCACCGGTGCCACCTCACCCTATGGCTGGCAAGTCAGCCTGTCGGACAGCTGGGGCCTGGCGGCGCAGGCTGGCGTGAATGTGTCGCTGGGCAAGCAATGGGGGCTGTTCGCCAGCATAGGCGCGGCCCAGGTCAAGACCGATCTGGTGGCGGTGGGGGCGTCGGTGCTGCGTTCAAGCATCGACTTACGGCCGGTCGTCTATACGGCGGGCGTGGCCTACAAGTTCTGAGCGAAGGGGCCGCGCGGCCACCGATGCGCTGATGCGGGTCCGTGCAGATCCACGCCCGCCGCCCATGACTGCCCCGGCCCTCCTTGCCTGCTGACCGCCTGCCGCCGACGCCGGTGGGGCTGTGGCTGGGGGGACAGGCCAAGGTGCTGCGGTCGACCGCGTGGATGGCGGCCACCGTGGCGGGCCAAAGCGGCCCGGATGTTGAACAAGTTCGGCCGACGCGTGCAAGGCTAAGATAGTCCGGAATTTTGTTCTTTGTCCTCCAGCCAAGACCCAGGGGCGAGCCATGGGTGGCCGACTTGCCTAGATTCATCACGCACCACACCGCTGCATGCCCCGCACCCCCGCCTCACCCGACCTGATCGACTCCCGCTACGCCGCCTGGCGCTTGCTGGCGACTTTGGGGCTGGTGGCCTTGGGCAACAGCGGCATGTATGTGGTCTCTGTGGTCTTGCCGGCGGTGCAGGCCGAGTTTGGTGTGGGCCGGGCCGATGCGTCTTTGCCTTACACCGTGATGATGTTGGCCCTGGGTTTGGGCGGCTTGATCACCGGGCGCTTGGCGGACAGGCACGGCCTCACGCCGGTGCTGTGGGTGGGGGCTGCGGCGGTGACTGCCGGCTTTGTGTGGGCCGGGATGTCCGGCAGCATTTGGACCTTTGCCCTGGCGCATGGCTTGTTGCTCGGTTTGCTGGGCAGCTCGTCGACCTTTGCGCCCCTGCTGGCCGACACGGCTTTGTGGTGGAACAAGCGCCGCGGCATTGCGGTGGCCATTTGCGCCAGCGGCAATTACTTAGCGGGGGCCATCTGGCCGCCTGTGGTGCAACTGGGCATTGAGACTTTGGGCTGGCGCCATACCTATGTGCTCATGGGGCTGGTGTGTGGCTCGGGCATGCTGCTGCTGTCCCTGGCCATGCGCCAACGCCCGCCATTGGTGGTGGCCGACGCGGCGCGCACCGCCGCCAACGGGGGGGACGACAAGCCCTTTGGCCTGCGGCCCGCGCAGGCGCAACTGGCGCTGTGCGTGGCGGGCCTGTCCTGCTGCGTGGCCATGTCCATGCCGCAGGTGCACATCGTGGCGTATTGCACCGACCTGGGTTTTGGCGCGGCGCAAGGGGCGCAAATGCTGTCCCTCATGCTGGCCTGCGGCATTGTCAGCCGGTTGGTGTCTGGCCTGGTTTGCGACCGCATTGGCGGGCTGCGCACGCTGCTGCTGGGCTCGGTGCTGCAGGGCCTGGCTTTGCTCTTGTTTTTGCCCTTTGACGGGCTGGTGTCTTTGTACGTGGTGTCGGCCATGTTTGGCCTGTTCCAGGGCGGCATCGTGCCGTCGTATGCCATCATCGTGCGCGAGTATTTCAAACCCCAGGAGGCGGGCGCCCGCGTAGGCGCGGTCATCATGGCCACCTTGGTGGGCATGGCTTTGGGCGGCTGGATGTCGGGTTTTGTGTTCGATGTGACGGGCAGCTATCAGGCGGCCTTTGTCAACGGCGTTGCCTGGAATTTGCTGAACCTGGGCATTGTGTTGTGGCTGGTGTGGCGGGCCAAAAGGGCACGCTTGAACTCTGGCGTGCTGGCTTCCTGAGGGCGCGCTTGAGGGTTAGCCCCGTGGCGCTCTGGCATGTGAAAATCTAAGCTTCCTAAGATTACTTTTTCCAGATTGACTCCCTTGACAGACCTAGTTGCTCACACCGGCGCCCACCATTTTTTGGACGGGTTGGCCGCGCTTGATATTCAGTACGTGTTCGCCAACCTCGGCACCGACCATGTGTCGCTCATTGAGGACATGGCCCGCCGCGAGCGCGAGGGCATTGCCCAGCCCAAGCTGATTTTGTGCCCCCATGAAAACGTGGCCATGCACATGGCGGCTGGTTACGCCGCGCTCACCGGGCGCGGTCAGGCCGTGATGGTGCATGTGGACTCGGGCACGGCCAACTCGGCCATGGGCATGCACAACCTGTTCAGGGGCCGGCTGCCGGTGATTTTGATCGCGGGCAAGGCGCCCTTCACCTTGCGCGGCGAAATGCCTGGCTCGCGCGACAACTACGTGCACTTTGTGCAAGACCCCTTTGACATCGCCAGCCTGGTGCGCCCCTTTATCAAGTGGGAGTACTCGCTGCCCACAGGCCGCATTGCGCCCGAGGTGCTCAGGCGCGCCCATTCTGTGATGCACAGCGACCCGCAGGGGCCGGTGTTTCTTACGCTGCCGCGCGAGATGCTGGCTGAGAGCATTGAAGGGCCTGTGCAGGCCTTTGACGCCCAGCGCTACGGCCCGGTGTTGGCTGGTGGCCTGGCCCCTGAGCGGGCCGATGAATTGGTGACACGCCTGATGCAAGCGAGCTCGCCCGTGGTGGTGACCACCTACCTGGGCCGCAAGGCCGAGGCTGTGAAGGCGCTGGAAGACTTGGCCTTGCTCTGCGGCATTCGGGTGGTCGAGTTCATGCCCAGCCACATGTCGATCTCGCGCGAACACCCTTGCTTTGCAGGCTTTGACCCGGCCAAGGGTTTGGCGGGGGCCGACCTGGGTTTGCTGCTCGACATTGACGTGCCCTGGCTGCCCAAGTTTGTGCAGCCCGAGGCCCAAACCTGGTGGGCGCAGGTGGACGTGGACCCCATCAAACAAGATTTCCCCATGTGGGGCTTTGCCACGGACTGGCGTGCCCAAGGCGACTGCGCCACGGTGTTGCGGCAACTCGCCGCCCGCGTGCGCGAGAGGGCCGACGAGGCCTTTCATGCTCAGGTGGCCGCCCGCATCGCCAGTTGGGGCCCAGCCCGCACGGCACGGCGCCAGGCTGTGCAAGCGGCCGCCGCCTCGCCTGGAAAAGTCGGCGCCTTGTCGGCCGCCCATGTGTGCGCGGCGCTGGGCCGGGCTTTGGACGCCCAAGACATTGTGGTCAACGAGGCGGTGCGCAATTCACCGTCAGTGCTCACGCAAATTCCCCGCTGCGAGCCGCTCACTTTGCTCTGCGGTGCTGGTGGCGGTTTGGGTTACGGCGGCGGCATGGCGCTGGGCGCGCGCCTGGCCTGCCCCAACAGGCGGGTGGTGCACGTGGTGGGCGACGGCGGCTTTCACTTCAGCACGCCCACCTCGGTGTATGCCACCGCGCAAAGCTACGGCCTGCCGGTGCTCACCGTGGTGCTGGACAACGGCGGCTGGCAAGCGGTCAAAGAGGCTGTGCTTCGCGTCTACCCCGATGGCGAGGCCGCGCAGGCCGATGAATTTCAGGCCCGCTTGCAAGGCTCGCAGCGCCGCTTTGAAAAAGTGGCCGAAGCCTTTGGCGCCCACGGCGAGTACCTGGACGACCCCGCTCAGGTCGATGCCGCCATTGCCCGGTGCCTAGAGGCCATTGACGCAGGCCGCAGCGCCGTGCTGAACGTGCAGCTGGGTTTGCAGTGAAAATTTCCATCCTTGAGGAGACAAACATGTTGAAAAGAAGACACCTTGCTGGCCTGCTGGCCGCCACTGCCACTGTGTTGGCCGCCACCGTGCCGCAGTCGGTGTTGGCCCAAGCCTGGCCCAACAAACCCGTGACCATTGTGGTGGGCTACGCCGCCGGCGGCGGGGTGGACTTCACCGCCCGCATCGTGGCAGAAAAACTGCCCGCCCTGATTGGCCAGCCCGTGGT